>Ga0068854_100000082_pt1 | contig 68340 bp, 74 predicted proteins | sample KBSCornC42_FD_66590 | JGI IMG/M metagenome (GOLD analysis project Ga0068854, IMG submission 66590) | Corn rhizosphere microbial communities from Kellogg Biological Station, Michigan, USA - KBS Corn C4-2 | ecosystem: Host-associated > Plants > Roots > Rhizosphere > Soil ... | reverse complement strand
ATGGTCGAGCGCGGCTGGGGCCGTGTCGTCAACGTCTGCTCGACCGCGGGCAAGCGCCCCTCGGCGGCGATGGCCGAGTACTCGGTCGCCAAGGCCGCCGAGCTCTCGCTCTCCCGCCTCTTCGCCGACCGTTACGCGAAAACCGGCGTCCTCGTCAACGCCATCGCCCCCGGTCCGGTCGAAGCGGAGATGTGGATGGAGGAGGGCGGCCTGCTCGACCAGTCGCGTGATCTCAGCGGCACCGGCAGTCGTGAGGAGGCGCTAGCCGAAGCGGGATCGAAGCGACCGATCGGCCGCCTCGCCCAGCCCGAGGAGATTGCCGCGGCGATCGTCTTCCTCTGCTCCGAGCGTGCCTCCTACGTCGCCGGCGCCGCCTGGTCCGTGGACGGCGGCACGGTGCAGGTGATCATCTGAGCGAGCTGCCGGACCTGCTGCTGACGCCGGATGAGGCGGCGGCGATGGCGGGGCGGCGGGGGACCCAAGCCGCGGTGCTGCTCGCGCTCTACGGGTGGCCTGACGAACCCGGCCTCATCTTCACCGAGCGGCGGGCGGACCTGCGGCGGCACGCGGGCGAGATCTCCTTCCCCGGCGGCCGCCAGGACCCCGATGACGCCGACCTGGCGACGACGGCGCTGCGTGAGGCGCAGGAGGAGATCGCACTGGACCCGGGGGCGGTCGAGCTGACCGGAGCGCTGCCGCCGGTCTCGACCTTCGTCACCGGCTATCGCGTCCACCCCTTCGTCGGCACCGTCCCCCACCCCGGCGAGCTCGGCCTGCAGCCGAACCCGACCGAGGTCGAGACCGTCCTCACCTTCTCGCTCGAGCTGCTGCGCGAGGGCTACGAGATGCGCCGCCTGATCCGCCGCGGCGTCCCCATCCACACCCCGACCTACGAAGTCGAAGGGCAGCTGATCTGGGGAGCGACCGCGCGGATCCTCAGCGACTTACTGCAGCGCCTCGGATGAGGCGCTGCAGATCGTTCCGCCTTAGTTTTTGCCTACCGGGTCCGGGACGATGCGGATATAAGGCTTTGGAGACTCCCAGCCGTCGGGCCACAGTTCTTTCGCCTCGTCCTCTTTGACCGAGCCGGAGATGATCACGTCGTCGCCCTTCTGCCACTGGGCCGGCGTCGCGACTTTGTGGTTGGCGGTTAGCTGCAGCGAGTCGATCACCCGCAGCACCTCGTCGAAGTTGCGACCGGTGGTCATCGGGTAGACGAGAATGAGTTTGATTTTCTTGTCGGGGCCGATGACGAAGACGTTGCGGACGGTCTGGTTGTCCGCCGGGGTGCGGTCGCCGGGGTCGCCGGAGACATCGGCCGGCAGCATCCCGTAGGCCTTCGAGACCTCGAAGTCGGCGTCGCTGATGATCGGGTACTCAGGGCGCGCGCCCTGCGTCTCCTCGATGTCGTTCACCCAATCCTCGTGTTTGTCCATCGGGTCGACCGAGAGGCCGATGATCTTGACGCCGCGCTTCTCGAACTCGGGCTCGATGCGGGCCATGTAGCCGAGCTCGGTCGTGCAGACCGGGGTGAAGTCTTTCGGATGGGAGAAGAGGATCACCCACGAGCCGTCGATCCAGTCGTGGAATTTGATCCGTCCTTCCGTAGTGTCGGCCTCGAAATCTGGGGCCACGTCACCGAGCTTCAGTGCCATCGAAACCGCTCCTCTCGCGCTTTTTTCTCAATTACCTGAATTCCCATCGGAGTTTAGCTCTTTAGGCTTGCCGGCCTGCCAGGGTCGAGGCGACGGCGGCTGCGAGATCAGCCTCCTCGGTGACGACCTCAACCGGAATCCGCCAGGTGCGACCCGCGGTCTGCACGACCTCACTCCCCGCCTCGGTCCCCTCGTAGACCACGCCCCGCACAGGGGTTTCGACCAGGTGTTCCATCAGCCGCTCCAAGCGCGGGCCGTGGATCGCCGCCACCTCCTCGTCGCTGCCCGTCATCGAGCCCAGCAGGAGCACCAGCACCGCCACGTCGCCCACCAGCTCGAGGATCGTCCCCGGCCGATCGGGATCGGCGAGCGCCGGCTCGATCCCGGCGGCCTCGATCGCCGCCAGGCCCTCCTCGCGACGGCTGGTCCCGCGCACCGCCCACCCCTCGGCCAGCAACCTCTCCCCTAGCTCCCGGCCGCGGCAACCGCAGCCGACGATCAGCGCTCGCGCCACTGGCGCAGTTGCTCCTCGTTGGCCCCGGGCCCCGGCCGACTGTGGACATGGCGGGGGTCGATCGACTCGCCGCAATGGGAGCAGGTCGGGACCATGTGGAAAGAGTGCCCGCAGTCGTTGTGGACCGTCTCTAGCGGTGGTCCCTCCGGACCGGTCGTGTAGCGGTCGCCCCAGGCGAGCAGCGCCAGCAGCACGGGCTCGAGGTCGAGCCCCTTCTGGGTGAGGCGATACTCGAAGCGCTCCGGATGCTCGCTGTAGCGGCGGCGCTCGGCGATCCCCTCGTCGACCAGGGTCGCCAGCCGCTGGCTGAGCACGTTGGTGGCGACCCCCAGCGATTCCTGGATCTCGTCGAAGCGGCGGCGGCCCAGCATCAGGTCACGCAAGACGAGGACGGTCCAGCGCTCTCCTAAGAACGAGAGCGGGCGGGCGATCGAGCAGTTCTTCTCGGCAAAAGCCTGGATTGGCATCGGCCAAGTGTAGCTCGTGACTTTTCTTTTACAAGCTACTTCTGCTACCGTCGCTTTTGAAAAGCAAGCGACCTGATTGGAGCGGTTCGATGGCGCAGCGCTGGAAGGTCCTCCTGATCACCTCGGTCGGCCTCTTCATGGCCAGCCTCGATCTCTTCATCGTCAACATCGCCTTCCCCGACCTCGCCAAGGACTTCGCCGGCACCTCGCTCCCCAGCCTCTCCTGGGTGCTGAACGCCTACGCGATCGTCTTCGCGGCGTTGCTGGTGCCGGCCGGGCGGATCGCCGACCGCGTCGGGCGCAAGCGGATCTTCGTCAGCGGCCTGCTGACGTTCGCCGCTGCCTCGGCGCTCTGCGCACTTGCCCCCTCGATCCCCTTCCTGGTCGCGGCGCGAGTCCTGCAGGCGACCGGCGGGGCGATGATGATCCCCGCCACCCTCGGGCTCATCCTCCCCGCCTTCCCGCCCGAGCAGCGGACCCTGGCGATCGGCATCTGGTCCGCCGTCGGCGGCGTCGCCGCCGCGCTCGGCCCGCCGATCGGCGGCCTCCTCGTCCAGCTCAGCTGGCGCTGGATCTTCGTCGTCAACGTCCCGATCGGAATCCTCACCGCGATCGTCGCCCTCCGAGTCCTCGACGAGGTGCGCGAGCCCGAAGACGGGCGGCCGGACCTTCTCGGTGCCGCCGAGCTGGCGCTCGGCATCGGCATCCTCACCCTCGGCATCGTCAAAGGACCCGAATGGGGCTGGGGCGACGGGCGAACCCTCGCCGCCTTCGCCGGCGCCGTCCTGCTGGTCACCGCCTTCGTCCACCGCTCGGCCCATCACCACGCACCGGTAATCGAGCTGCCGTTGCTGCGCGTCCGCTCCTTCGCCCTCGCCAACCTCGCGGCCCTGGTCTTCTTCGCCGGCTTCGGGTCGATGCTCCTCTCCGGCGTCCTCTTGCTGACCGAAGTCTGGGGTTACTCGGCGCTCAAAGCCGGCTTCGCCCTCTCCCCCGGGCCGCTGATGGCGGCAACCTTCGCGATCCCCTCGGGGCGCCTCGGCGGCAGGATCGGGCAGCGGCCGATCGCGACCGCGGGGGGACTTACCTTCGCCGCCGGCTTCGCCTACATCCTCGCCACCGTCAGCGCGACCCCCGAATACGCCACCACCTTCCTCCCCGGCTTCATGCTCGGCGGCGCCGGGGTCGGGATGACGCTCGGCACCCTGCCCGCAGCGGCTGCGGCGGGGCTGCCCCCGTCGCGCTTCGCGACTGGCACCGCCGTCTTCAGCATGGCCCGCCAGCTCGGCGCCGCGATCGGAGTGGCGGCACTGGTGGCGCTGCTGAACGACTCCACCGGCGGTGACCTCCTCGCCGGCCTGCAGCGCGGCTGGTGGTTCTCGCTCCTCGCCGGCCTCGGAACCGCGGCCCTCGCCCTGGCGATCGGCCCGATCGCGGCACCAGCCGCCCGTCCAGCGCAAGCCGAGCTGGCAACGAGTCCGTGAAAACCGTCCCTCAAGGAGGGTCTTTACGGACTCGCCCTTCTAGCTCGGATCGAACGGCCCGCGCCCGCGAAGGCGTACCCGTTCGTCCTCGGCGACCCCGCGGTGCAGCTCCTCCTCGGTCATCTCCGGGGCCCCGCGTCGCCGCCGCATCTCGTTCTGCGCCTCCAGCATCTGGCGGACGTCGTCGATCTCGTTCTGCGCCTCGACCTCGGGCGAGCGGGTCGGGACCCAGTCGACGAGGCCGGCCGAACTTCCCGGGTAGTAATGGCCGACGATCAGCAGTACGCCGACCATGAAGGCGATGATGCCCAGAGTCCCCAGAATGAAAAGCACTCCAGAAGGATACGGTTCGCTCCCATGCCCGAGGCCTACGTAGTCGAGACCGCGCGCACCCCGATGGGCGCCTACCGCGGCGCCCTCTCGGGCGTCCGCCCCGACGACCTGGCGGCGCACGTGATCCGCGCCGTCGTCGAGCGCAGCGGCGTCGATCCGGAGCGCATCGTCGACGTCTACCTAGGCGCCGCCAACCAGTCCGGCGAGGACAACCGCGACGTTGCCCGGATGGCGGCGCTGCTTGCGGGCCTGCCGCAGAGCGTGCCCGGCGCCACCGTCAACCGCCTCTGCGCCTCCGGCCTGGAGGCGACCAACAGCGCCGCCCGGGCGATCAAGGCGGGCGAGGGCGACTTCTACCTCGCCGGCGGAGTCGAGTCGATGAGCCGGGCTCCGTGGGTGGTCGAGAAGCCCGAGCGCGGCCTCCCCCGCGGCCCCCAGACGATGCACGACACGACCCTCGGCTGGCGGATGATCAATCCGCGGATGGCCGGGCTCGGCGTCTCCACCGAATCGATGGGCGAGACCGGCGAGAACGTCGCCGAGCGCTACGGGATCAGCCGCGAGGACCAGGACGCCTTCGCCCTGCGCAGCCACCAGCGCGCGGTCGCCGCGGCCGAGGCAGGCAAGCTCACCGAGGAGATCGTCCCGATCAAGGCGCCGAAGGGCCGCGAGACGGTGACGGTCGAGGCCGACGAGGGGCCGCGCCCCGACACCTCATTAGAGAAGCTGGCGAAGCTGCGACCGGCTTTCCGCGAGGGCGGCACCGTCACCGCCGGCAACGCTTCCAGCCTCAACGATGGCGCCGCCTGCCTGCTGCTCGCCTCCGAGAAGGGCGTGGAAGAACTTGGTGCTGAGCCGCTGGCGCGGGTCGTCACCACCGGCGTCGCCGGCGTCGATCCCGCCTACATGGGGATCGGCCCGCTGAAGGCAGTGCCGAACGCGCTCGCCAACGCCGGCCTCTCGCTCGACGACATCGACCTGATCGAGATCAACGAGGCGTTCGCCTCCCAGGTCCTCGCTTGCGCCCGCGAACTTGGGATCGACGAGGAGCGCCTCAACGTCAACGGCGGCGCGATCGCCCTCGGCCACCCGCTCGGCTGCTCCGGCGCCCGCCTCGCCGGCACCCTCGTCCGCGAGCTGCGCCGCCGTAACGGCAAGTACGGCATCGCCACCCTCTGCGTCGGGGTCGGCCAGGGGCTCGCGACGGTCTTCGAAGCCGTCTAGTCGTCCAGAAACCAGGCCTCGACGCTGCGGATCAATAGGCTGTCGGCAGTGACGGCTCGGGGAGACCTCCGCGTACCTGGTGTCTTGGCAGCGCTGGCCTGCGCGCTCATCGCCCTCTTCATTCCTGCGACGGCCTCGGCCGCTCCCACCGCGCAAGCCTCGATCGTCGGCGGCCACGCCAGCTCGATCGCCGAATTCCCCTCGCTCTCCTACATCGAAGCCCACCAGGGCAACCACGGCTTCGCCTGCACCGGCACGGTGGTGGCGCCGCGGGTCGTCCTCACCGCCGCCCACTGCGTCGAGAGCCTTGAGCACGGCGGCCTCACCCCCGCCGGCCAGTACGCGCTGTCGACGGGAGTCACCAAACCCGAAGAAGCCCAGGCCGAAAACGTCTTCCACGTCACCGAAGCCCATGTCTTTCCCGGCTTCGATCCCGGCAGCCTGCACGGAGACGCCGGCATCCTCATCCTCGACCGCCCCACCACGGCGCCGCCGATCGCGCTCGCGGGAGCCGGGGACGCCGCCCTCTACGAAGGCGGCGCGATCGTGCAATTGGCGGGATGGGGGCTGACGCAAGCAAACGCGACGGAACAGCCCGCCGGCCTCCGCTCGACCTCGATGGTCGTCCAGGCACCCGCAACCTGCAAGCAGAGGACCAGCGGCTTCTACAAACCCTTCTCCGCCACTGCCCAGCTCTGCACCCTCGACCTGCCGAGCCGCAAGAGCGGCGGCTGCTTCGGCGACAGTGGCGGCCCCGCGATCGGCCAACGTCCCGACGGCACCCCAGTCGAGCTGGGAGTGATCAGCACCGGCGGCGACTTCTGCAGCACCAAGAAGCCGAACATCCTCACCCGCGTCGACTACGTCTCCCCTTGGGTCGCCGAATGGATCGCCGCGACCGAAGCTGGCGGGCCGCGGCCGGTGCTCGCCCCGGGCACCGCCTTCCCGCTGATGACCAAGCCGACCGCCGAGGGCTTCGCCATCCTCACCCTCGAGGATCACTTCGGCAACCGCTTCGCCCAGGCAAAGAGGGTGTTCGGCGATTGCCACCGTTCCAGCCACACCCGCTTCAAGTGCGAAATCGCCTGGATCGTCGGCCGCTTCGTCTACGCCGGCGTTGTCACCCCCTTCTACGCCCGCCGCGACAGCGCCGTCGTCTGGGACAGCCACTTCCACATCCAATGGGCCGTCCTCAAGTGCCTGCACGAAGAAGAACGCGGCCGTAAGCGCCACTGCGCGATTCAGAGCAAACGCGGTTAACGGCCGCGCGGGACAACAGGTAGCCTCGGCCGCGTGAGCGAGGGCTTCGAAGAGCTGGCCAGCGTCGACGGCAAGATCACGCCAACGGCTGAGGCGACGATCGGCCTCAAGGACGACGGCCTCTACCGCGGCGACGGCGCCTTCGAGGTGATCCGGCTCTACGGAGGGAAGCCGTTTGCGCTGGTCGACCACCTCGACCGGCTGGAGCGCTCGGTTGCCGCAATCGAGCTGAGTTTCGACCGCGGCGCCCTGGAGTCTGAGATCGGGGCGCTGCTGGGCGAGGCGGGGCCAGTCGAAGGGCAGTTGCGGCTGATCGTCACCCGCGGCGGCCGCCGCATCGCCGCCACCGAGCCGATCCCGCCCCACCCCGAGACCGTCCGCCTGCAGACCGTGACCTACTGCCCGACGGTGATCCTCAACGGGGTCAAGTCGCTCTCCTACGCCGCCAACATGCAGGCGACCCGCATCGCCAAGGGCAAGGGCGCGGACGAGGCGGTGTTGATCCGACCCGACGGCACCGTGCTGGAGCCACCGACCTCCTCGGTCTTCTGGGTCTCCGCCAAGGGCACGCTGCAGACGCCGGCACTGTCCGACGGGGTGCTGGAGTCGATCACCCGCGACCGGATGATCAAGGCGCTGCAGGTGGAGGAGGGCACCTGGCACGTCGATGATCTGCGCGGCGCCAGTGAGGCATTCCTCGCCTCGACCACGCGCGAGATCCAGGCAGTCGCCGCGGTCGACGGCAGCGCCTTCGACGCCGCCCCTGGCCCGCGCACGCGGGAGGCGCAGGACGCCTTCGCGGAGACGTTGGGTAGGGAGTTACGCGAGCTTTGACGCCGAGACGAGGGAGGGACGAAGGTAAATGGACTTCCAGCTGAGCGACGAGCAGAAGCTGATTCAGGAAACCGCGCGCGAGTTCGCCGAGCGGGAGATCCTGCCGAACGTGCGCGACAACGACCGCGCCTGCCGCTTCGACCGCGAGCTTGCGCGCAAGCTCGGCGAGGTCGGCTTCCTCGGAGCGCCGATCGCCGAAGCGTACGGCGGTCGCGGCCTCGACTACATCGGCTACGGCCTGATCGCCGAGGAGATCGGCCGCGCCGACTCCTCCGCCCGCACCGTCGTCTCCGTCGTCACCTCGCTGGTCGGCGGACCGATCGAGAAGTGGGGCACCGAGGAGCAGAAGATGAAGTGGCTGCCGCGGCTCTGCTCGGGCGAGGGTCTCGGCTGCTTCGGCCTGACCGAGCCCGATACCGGCTCCGACGCCGCCAACCAACGCACCCGCGCGACCAAGACCGAGAACGGCTGGTCGATCAGCGGCCAGAAGATGTGGATCAGCCTCGGCAACGTCTCCGACTTCGCCCTGATCTTCGCCCAGACCGACCCCGAGAAGAAGCACCGCGGCCTTGCCTGTTTCATCGTCCCCACCGACAGCGACGGCTTCACGACGCAGGAGATCCACGGCAAGCTCGGGCTGCGCGCCTCCGACACCGCCGAAATCTCGCTCGACGAGGTCGAGGTCGGCGAGGATGCGATGCTCGGCGAGGTCGGCGACGGCTTCAAGGTCGCGATGAGTGCCTTGGAAAACGGCCGCTACAGCGTCGCCGCCGGCTGCGTCGGCATCTGCGAAGGCTGCGTCCAGTCTTCCGTCGAGTACGCCAAGGAACGCAAGCAGTTCGGCGTCCCGCTGGCCCGCTTCCAACTGGTCCAAGAGATGATCACGGAAATGATCCTCAAGCGCGACGCCAGCCGGATGCTGGTGCTGCGCGCCGGCCTGCTGAAGGACGAAAAGAAGCCGAACGCCACCGAGACCTCGATCGCGAAGCTGTACGCGACCGAGGCGGCGGTCGAATGCGCGAACCTGGCGATCCAGGTCCACGGCGGCTCGGGCTACGTCGACGACTACCCGGTCGAGCGCTACCTGCGCGACGCCCGGGTGACGACGCTCTACGAGGGCACCTCGCAGATCCAGAAGCTGATCATCGGCCGCGCCGCCACTGGCGAGAACGCGATGACGCCTCTCAAAGAGGGGTAGCTGGGTGGCGCAGGTCGAGGTCTCGGTCGACGACTTCCACGTCGGCCTCGTGCGGCTGAATCGGCCGGAGGCACGCAACGCGCTCTCGCCGGAGATGCGGGCCGAGCTCGCCGAGACCCTCGAGCGCCTCGACGCCGACCCGGAGGTTCGCTGCATCGTCGTAGCCGGCAGCGATGATTTTTTCGCCGCCGGCGCCGACATCAAGGCGATGGCCGAGCGCCCGCTCGACGCCCCGCCCGACCCAAAGGGGATGGAGTTCTGGACCCGCCTGGCGGCGATCGGGACGCCGACGATTGCGGCCGTCTCTGGCTACGCCTTCGGCGGCGGCTGCGAGCTGGCGCTGGCCTGCGACATGACCGTCTGCGACGAGAAAACCCGCTTCGGCCAGCCCGAGATCACGCTCGGGATCATCCCCGGCGGCGGCGGCTCTCAACGCCTGGCGCGGGCGATCGGCAAGCAGCGGGCGATGGAGTACGTCCTCACCGGCCGCCGCTGGGACGCGGAGACGGCCGAGCGCTGGGGCCTGGTCAACAAGGTTGCCGCCGACGGCACCTGGCTTACCGAGGCGATCGAGTTGGCACGTCGCGTCGCCGAGCGCCCGCCGCTGGCGGTGCGCCTGGGCAAACGGGCGGTACTGGAAGCGCAGGAGACGAGCCTCGCCGAGGGGCTGCGGGCCGAGCGCCAGCTCTTCGACGAAGCGATGGCGACCGAGGACCGGGTCGAGGGAATGACCGCATTTCTGGAGAAGCGCGAGCCGCGGTTCCAGGGCCGATGAGCGTCTCCCGGGTCGGCGTCGTCGGGGCCGGGACGATGGGCAGCGGCATCGCCCAGGTGGCCGCGCTCGGCGGCTACGAGACGGTGATCTACGACGTCTCTCCGACCTTGGCCGAGGGGGGAGCGGCGGCGCTGCGCCAGGCCCTCGACAAGGGCGCCGCCCGCGGCCGCTGGAGCGTCGACGAGGCGAAGACGGCCTCGGCGCGGGTCGAGACGACGGCGGAGCTCGACGGGCTGGCGGGATGCGAGTTGGTGATCGAGGCGGCGCCCGAGCGGGTGGAGCTGAAGCGCGATCTCTTCACCCAGCTGGCCGAGATTCTGGGGCCGGACGCGGTCCTGGCGAGCAACACCTCTTCGCTGCGCGTCACCGACATTGCCGCCGGGGTGCCGCAGCCGGAGCGGGTCGTCGGGATGCACTTCTTCAATCCACCGGCGCTGATGAAGTTGGTCGAGGTCGTCGCCACCGAGCGGTCCTCCGAGGCGGCACTGGCCGCGGCGACCGAAGTTGGCGAGCGGATGGGCCGAACGCCGATCCGCGCCAAGGACTCGCCCGGCTTCGTCGCCAATCGCCTCGCCCGCCCCTACAGCCTGGAGTCGCTGCGGATGCTCGGCGACGAAGTCGCCGACGCGGCGACGATCGACCGCATCGTCCGCCTCGGCGGCGGCTTCAGGATGGGCCCGTTCGAGCTGCTCGACCTGATCGGCCTCGACGTCAACCTCGAAATCGCCCGCTCCTTCTTCGCTCAGGGAGGCGAGGTGGAGCGCTGGCGCCCCAGCCCGATCCAGGAGAAGCTCGTCGCCGAAGGCAGGCTCGGCCGCAAGAGCGGCCACGGCTATCACGACTACGACGAGGGGAACCAGCGCGAGCCGGACCCCGACCTCGGGATCGACGCCCCCACGCTCGACCCCGAGCAGCTCGCCCGGGTCGACGAACGGGCCGAGCAGGTGCTGAGCCGTCTCTTCGCCCAAATCGTCAACGAGGCCGCCTACGCGATGGAAGAGGACATTGCCTCGACCGAGGACATGGACACGGCAATGAAGCTGGGCTTCAATTGGCCTGTGGGACCACTCGATTTCGCCGACCTGATCGGCCCGCCCGGTGCGGTGGAACTGCTCCAGGACCTCGAGCAGACCAACGGCGCCGCCTACGCCCAAGCGCCGATGCTGCGCCAAGCTGCAGAGCAGGGCGTCGCGCTGCGGAAGTTAGGGCGGTAGCGATGACCGCCGTTCGCCAGGCGATCGCGGCGAAGCGGCAGCCGCCGGAGGCGGTCCTCTCCCACCTCCCCGGCGACGGCGACGCGATCGTCGGCCTCGGCAACGGCGAACCGAAGACGGTCATCGACGCGATCGAAGCCGGCGCCGCTCAGCTCGAGAACCTGCGCCTGCACCAGATGCTCCCCCTCCGCGACCGCCCCTACATCGAGGGCGAAATCGAGGGGATGCGCCACGTCTCCTGGTTCCTCTCCCGGCACGACAAAGACGCCTTCCATCGCGGCGCCTGCGACCTCGTCCCGAACAACTTCAGCGAGGTGCCGATCTTGCTGCGGCACACGACCCGCGACCCGATCGCCCTCGCCGCCGTCTCGCCGCCCGACGAGCACGGCTACTTCTCGCTCGGCTGCCACGCCGAGTACGTGGCGCCGATGGTCGGCGAGATCCCGTTCTTCGTCGAGGTCAACGCGCAGATGCCGCGCACCTTCGGCGAGAACCAGATCCACATCAGTCAGATCCTCGGCTGGTGCGAGGCCGACTACCCGCTGGTCGAGGTGCCGCCGCGGGAGCCCCAGGAGGCCGACCGGCGGATCGCCGAGCTGGTCGCCGAACGGATCCCGAACGGGGCCACGATCCAGGCCGGGATCGGCGCCGTCCCCGACCAGGTGCTGGCGCTACTGGCCGAGCACCGCGACATCGGCGTCCACACCGAGCTGCTCTCCGAGGGCTTCGTCGACCTGGTCGAGAAGGGGGTGATCACCGGCACCCGCAAGCGCACCCACCGCAACAAGATCATCACCACCACCGCGCTGGGCACCAGGCGCCTCTTCGACTTCGTCGCCGACAACCCGGGGGTCGAGTTCTGGCCGGTGGACGAAACCAACAACCCGCGGAAGATCGCCGAAGAGCCGCACTTCACCTCGATCAACGCGACGATCGAGGTCGACTTCCTCGGCCAGTGCGCCTCCGAGAGCCTCGGCAGCGCCTACTGGTCCTCCTCCGGCGGCCAGCCCGACTTCGCCCGCGGCGCCGTCCTCTCCGAAAACGGCCAGGCGTTCATCGTCCTCCACTCGACCACCAGTGACGGCGAGACCTCGCGGATCGTCCCCCGCCTCCACCCCGGCGCCGCGGTCACCACCTTCAAGAACGTCGTCGACCGCATCGTCACCGAGTACGGCGTCGCCGAGCTCCGCGGCAGCACGATCGCCGAGCGAACCCGCCGCCTGATCGACATCGCCCATCCCAAGTCCAGGGACGAGCTATTGCGGGAGGCTCACGCCTGCGGCTACCTCAGCCAGGGCTAAGGCGCATCATCGCTTCGGCCAACTCGCTGGGCTTCTTGCCGAGGTTGGCAGCTAACAGAGCGCGATCCAAGGTCACCAATTCAGCAGAGCGACTCTGAGCCACCGCTGCATAGGTGGCGTCATAGAGAGTCAGGTCGTGGCGTTCGGCCAGTTGGCTCGCCCCTCTCATCTCCTTGGGGGTTGGGCGAATAGAGGGACAGACCTCGGTCAGGGCTTCGATCACCGTCGCGGCTTGCTCGGCGCTGGCGCCCGCTCGGCCTCGCATCAGAGCGTTGCCAACCTCATACACCGTCAGATCGAGAATCGAAAGCGCAATCGTTCGTTCCTTATGGGCGTCAAGCAGCTTGCGTGCGGGCTCGACTTCCTCCTCGCCCTCGGAGTGAAACCACTTCAACACGATGTTGGCGTCGCTAACGACGCTGATCGCGGGCATCGCGCTCCTCTCGCTGGGAGCGGATCACGTCAGCAGACTCAAAATTACCCAGCCCAGCCAATGCAGCGCGACCGCGCAAGAGCGCCGCGTCGACCGCAAGGGGGTCCGGCCAACCAAGCCGACGCCGCGCTGCCTCTTGGAGGAACTCGCTACGAGTTTGTCCGAGGCTTATGGTTTCTCGGTCGATCCGCTCCAGCAGATCGTCGGGCATCGTCACCAAGACCTTCGTCGCTTTTGCCATGCAAACAGCATAGCAACTCGATATCCCGCAGATATCTAACCGCTACTCAGGCGCATCATCACTTCGTCGGCGTAGCACCAGCTCCAGTCCTCGCCGGGCTCGGCCGAGCGGATGATCGGGTGGCCGGTGTCCTCATGATGGGCGGTGGCGTGTTTGCCGATCGAGTTGTCGCAGCAGCCGACGTGGCCGCAGGTCTGGCACATCCGCAGGTGCACCCAGCTCATCCCCATCGCCAGGCACTCCTCGCACCCAGCCACCTCCCCCGGTGGTTCGAGGTACTTAACCGCGTCGAGGTGGGTGCATTCAGCCACTACCCGTCGCGATCTCGGCGGGCTCACCACCGGGCATCCAGTGGGCCTCGACCGGCGGCGGCGCGTCGCGCAGGTAGCGCTCGGCGTCGAGCGCGCCCATGCAGCCGGTGCCGGCGGCGGTGACCGCCTGGCGGTAGGTGTGGTCGACAACGTCGCCGACGGCGAAGACGCCGCCGAGGTTGGTGCGGGTCGAGCCGGCCTCGGTGACGATGTAGCCGTCCTCGTCGGTGCCGACCTGATCCTTGACGATCTCCGAGCGCGGGATGTGGCCGATCGCAACGAAGGCACCGTCGGTGGCGATCTCCTCCTCGGTACCGGTCTCGGCGTTGCGGAAGCGCACCTTCTCCAGTTTCCCGCTCTCGCCCGCGACAAACTCCAGCGGGACCAGCGGCGCCTTGAACTCGATGTTGTCCTTTTCGGCGGCCCGGTCGAGCATGATCTTCGAGGCGCGGAACTCGCTGCGGCGGGTGACGAGCTTCAGCTCACTCGCGTACTTGGAGATGAAGATCGAGTCCTCCATCGCCGAGTCGCCGCCGCCGATCACGATCACCTTCTGGTCTTTGAAGAAAGCGCCGTCGCAGACGCCGCAGGTGGAGACGCCGCGGCCGCCGAGCTCCATCTCGCCGGGGATGCCGAGCCGTTTCGGCTCCGCCCCCATCGCCAGGATCACGGTCTTGGCGCGGTGCTCCTCGTCGCCGAGGAAGACCTTCTGCACGTCGCCGTCGGAGAGCTCGACCCGGTCGACGTCGTCGGTGACGAAGCGGGTCCCGAAGCGCTCGGCCTGAGCGCGGAACTGGCTCATCATCTCTGGCCCCATGATCCCCTCGGGGTAGCCGGGGTAGTTCTCGACGTCGGTCGTGTTCTGCAGCTGGCCGCCCCACTGGAAGCCCTCGAAGACGAGCGGCTCCAGGTTGGCCCGGGCGGTGTAGAGCGCAGCGGTGTATCCCGCCGGCCCCCCGCCGATGATGATTACGTTCTCGACCTTCTTGTTCTCAGCCATTTCTCGCCGCCTGAAGTCTAATACTTTACTTTTTATAGTACGCCTCGCGCTCGGCGGATTCAAGCCAGGGACCCTCCTCCGCCACCGGCTCCAGGTCCGAGCGGGCGGTCCCTCCGCGTTCGATCGGCAACTCCTCCTCTTCCCAGCGATGGACCGTGTGGCGGAGCTGGAAGAAGGCGAAGATGCCGGGTGGGATCGGCATCCAGAAGGAAACAAGGCGGAAGATCAGGACCGCCGGAAAAACCGTCTCCTCGGGGATGCCGAAGAGGACGAAGGCGCCGATCATGCCCGCGTCGACCGCCCCCACCCCCGCCGGCGCCAGCGGGAAGAGGTTGGCGACCATGCCGAGGAAGTAGCCCTGGACGACGACCGCCAGCGGCACGTGGACGCCGAAGGCATGGAAGGAGGCCCAGAGGACGCCGATGCTGAAGGCCCAGAAGCCGGCGGCGCCGATCACCGCCAGGCCGCCCCGAGAGGGATGAGCGAAGAGGCCGAGGGCGAAGCGGAAACCTTCGCCCAGGGTCGCCGGCACTTTGCCGACTTTCTCGAGGATCTGTTGAGAGCGCTCGCTGTGAGCGAAGCGGGTCAGCCGGTGGTCCAGGTCGGGGGGAATCAGCGTGATCAGGACGCCGACGATCAGCAGCAGGCCGGCGACAGCGGCGGGAACGATCGTTAGCTCGACCGAGCCCTTGCCGTTCATCACCCCGGTTCGCAGCAGGACGCCGAAGAGGATCAGGGCAAACGGATAAAAGAGGTAGTGAAGGGAGACGAAGGCGATCATGCGCCGCCCGACATCGCGGCGCGCCATCCCCGCCTTGCGCAGCGCCCAGTAGGTGAGAGCGACGCCTCCCGCACCGCCAGCCGAGAAGAGCAGCGTGGCGGCAACGCCCGCCATGTTGATCTCGTAGGTCTCGATCCACTTCAGGCGCAGGACGTCGCCGCCGACCACCGCCTTGAAGAGGGCAATGTAGGTCGCATAAGCGGCGACGTTGAAGGCGACCGCGATGCCGATCCAGAGCGGGTCGGCGTCGTCAAGCTTGCTCAGCGCATCGCCGAGCCCGACCAGCTTCGGGAAGAGGAAGTAGATCGCGCCGAGGAGGACAAGGACGAGGACGACGGTCTGGACGATCCGCCGCGTCGTAAAGATCGGCAATTCAGCGAAGCGATTGTTTCCGTTCGCCGAGTCTTCCTGAGACACCTCTTGGAAATTACCCGCTCGCGATCCTCTCCAGACGTTGCAGGCCTGCATTTACCCCGCGTACGAGGGGTTCCACCAGCGGCTCGCCCCGCCGCACCGCGCCCACCAGAAACGCACCGGCGATCAAATCGGTGACGTAATGCTCACCCAGGTAGACGAGGGCGAAGCCGAGCGTCCCCGCGTAGCCCCAGCCGAGCGCCCCCTCGACCTTGCCCGCTTCGGAGAGCGAGAGCGCCGCCTGCAGCGAGGTGGCGAAGTGCAGCGAGGGCATCGCCGCCCAGGGGTTGCCACCGAGCGCGTCGTACATCCGCTCCCAGGCCCGCCCCCAGGTCGGTTCGCCGACCTCGAACATGATCCGGCGGATCTCCTCGTCGCCGGTGAGACCGTTCTCGGCCGCCCACCAGGGTGGCGCCGTCGGCACCGCGAAGTACAGCGCGCAGCCGAGGTCGAAGACCGCCGCCATCTGCCGGGCGGCGCGCGGGAAGCGCTCGTTGTGGCGGACCAGGATCAGGGTCAGGGAGAGGTAGGGCTCGATGAACCAGAGCCAGTGGGTCCAGGTGAGGACCTTGTTGACGACTCCCACCTGGGGAAGCCGCGCCAGCGCCCGCTGCAGGCGCGCGTTGGGGAGGCGGCCGGCGCCGATCACCCGGTCGGTGACGATCGGGTAGCGCGTGTGCAGGCGGGCCCGCAGCCGCTCGGGGTCGTCATAAGGGAGCTCGTGGGCGACGGTAAAGGCCCACATCTGCAGCGCGAAGAGGGCGACGTCCCGGCGTTTCGTCCGCGGCTGCAGTACCGCCAGCGCCAACGGGCCCGCGGCAACGGCGGCGACGGTGACCGGCGCGGGTACGCGCAGGCGCTTGCGCAGCAGCGGGACCGCGACGGCGGCTCCGATCACCGCCACCCCTCCGGCCTGCACCGCCAGGCGAAGCGCTTTTGGTGGCCGCGAGCGCCTGCGCATCAAGTTGGCGAGTATAGGTCCGAGGCGCGAAGACAGCCGGGAGGGCGCGGCGCCGCCTTGCCTGAATAGAATGGCCGCGCTTTGACGCCCCACTCTCCTGGCGCAGACCAGATCGACACTCTGCTTTGGATCGGCTTCGTCGCCGCCGTGATCCTCGTGGTCGCGGTCAACGCCGCGCTCTTCTACGCGGTGCGGCGCTTCCGCTCCGAGCGCGGCGCCGCCCCGCGCCAGCTGCTCAGCGGCCGCAAACTGCAGTTCCGCGTCGGCGCCGTCCTCACCATCTTCGCCGCCCTACTCTTCATCCTCGGCGTCGTCTTCACCGACAAAGCCCGCGAAGCCCCCTCGACCGGAGAAGCCGGGCTCGCCTCGGCCAAAACCGAACCGCTGAAGATCAAGGCGACGGGCCAGCAGTGGCTGTGGCGCTACGACTACCCCAACGGCGCTTTCTCCTATTACAAGCTAGTCGTGCCGGTCGACACCGCGGTCGAACTCGAACTGCTCTCGACCGACGTCGTCCACACCTGGAACGTCAACGACCTCGCCCCGAAGGCCGACGCGGTGCCGGGCAAGAGCCACGACATCGTCTTCAGCACCGAAGACGAAGGCACCTACGAAGGCGACTCCTCGACCCTCTCCGGCCAGGCCTACGCGGCGATGCGTACCGCGGTCGAAGTGGTCTCCCCCGAGGAATACGAAAACTTCGTCAAGACGCAGCAATCCGAAATCGAAGCTGCCCAGGAACGGGTCGTCGGCCTGATCGAAAACGGAGAAGTGCCATGAGCCCCAGCCCTCATCCCGAGCTCGTAGTCGACGACTACCCGAAAAAGCGCCCTCGCTGGATCGAGCTGGCGACTTCCGCCGATCACAAGGACGTCGGCCAGATTCTGATCTGCGGCGCCCTCGGCTTCCTCTTCATCGCCGCGGTCGAGCTGGTGCTGATGCGCCTGCAGCTGCTGGTGCCGGAAAACACCTTCCTCTCGCCGGTCGGTTTCAACCGCATGCTCTCGCTCTACGGGGCGACCTCGATCTTCTTCTTCGCGCTGCCGCTCACGCTTGGGCTCTTTTACTACGTGGCGCCGCTGCAGATCGGCGCCCGCGGGACGGCACTGCCACGCCTCGGACAGATCGGGGCGGCGCTCTGGGTCGCTGGCGCGACCATCCTCTACGCAGGCTTCCTCTTCACCCCCTCCGAGGCCGGGGTCAACCCGCTGGCCCCGCTGACCGAGCTCGCCTTTCTCTCCAACAACGGCGTCGACGCCTGGGCGGCGTCGACCGGGCTGGCGACGCTCGGCTTCGTCCTCCTCGCGGTCAACCTGCTGGCGACGCTGCGGATGATGCGGGCGCCGGGGCTGGCCTGGCGACGGATGCCGATCTTCGCCTGGGCCGCGACCGTCTCCTCCTGGCTGCTGATCGTGATTGGCCCGGTACTGCTGGCGGCGCTGACGATGCTGCTGATCGACCGTAACTACGACGGCATCTTCTTCGCCGATGGATCCGGCGGCTCGCCGCTGCTCTGGCAGCACCTGAGCTGGATCTTCTTCACCGGCACCTACATGCTGCTGCTGATCTTCGCCTTCGGCGCGATCGCCGAAATCCTCGCCACCTTTGCCCGCAAACCGCTCTTCAACCGCACCGTGACGATGGCCTCGCTGGCCGTGATCGCCGTGATCGGCACCCTCGCCTGGATGCAGAACATGATCACCGCGCCGATCGGAATCGGCTGGACGTACTTCGCGATGCTGATGTCGCTGGCGCTCGTCGTCCCCTTCGGCCTGGTCATCTTCAACCTGATCGCCACCATCGCCGGCGGCACCCTGCGGATGCGGGCACCCGTCCTGTTCGCGGTCGGCGCGATCTTCGCGATCTCGATCGGCCTCGCGGCCGAGCTCGAGCAGTCGCTGGTCGGCGCCGGCTGGCACCTGCACAACACCACCGACGCCACCGCCGCCACCCATTTCGCGCTCATCGGCGGCGCCGTCCTCGGCGGTTTCGCGGCCCTCTACTACTGGTTCCCGAAGATGACCGGCCGGACGATGGGTGAGCTGATGGCCCGCTTCTCCTTCTGGACGATCATCACCGGCCTGATCCTCGGCTTCGTGCCGCTCTTCTTCGCCGGCGCCGACGAGGGTCAGGTGGTCGACGCCTACAAGTACTTCAGCGGCACCGGCGTCACCGCCTACAACGTGATCGCCACCATCGGCGTCTTCATCCTCTTCGTCGGCCTGCTGCTGACGATCCTCAACGCGATCTTCAGCCGCACCAACGGCGCCCCCGCCGGCCACGACCCGTGGGGCGGCGACACGCTCGAGTGGTTCGCGCTCTCGCCCCCCGAGCCGCACAACTTCGACGTCCTCCCCGACGTCCGCAGCCCGCACCCGCTGCGTGACATTCGCGAGGCGATCGGCCATCGCACCCGCCGTGCCGAGCAGGCGGCGGCGCGCGAGTCCCAGCCGGTAGCCTGAGCTCCGCATGAGCGGTGCCCAGACTGCGACCGTCGCGCAACGCCCGGCGGTCCCCACGCTTCTCCGCGACTACCTGACGCTAACCAAGCCGAAGGTGCAGTCGTTGCTGCTCTTCACCACGATCACGACGATGTACGTGGCGGGCGACCCCTCGCTCGAGCTGGTCTTCCTCACCTGCCTCGGCGGCGCCCTCTCGGCCGGCGGCGCCGGCGCGATCAACCATGCCGTCGACCGCGACATCGACCGCACGATGGCCCGTACCGCCAACCGCCCCGTCGCCTCCGGCCGCGTCTCCGCCGCCGCCGCGACCGCCTTCGGCATCACCCTCGGCGCCGCCTCCTTCCTGCTGCTGGCGCTGACGGTCAACCCGCTGGCGGCGGCGCTCTCGCTCTCCGGCTTCTTCGGCTACGTCTACGTCTACACCCTCTGGCTGAAGCGGACGACGCCGCAGAACATCGTCATCGGCGGCGCCGCCGGCGCGGTGCCGCCCCTGGTCGCCTGGGCCGCGGTCACTGGCGGCCTCGACGGCATGGCCTTCTACATGTTCGCGATCGTCTTCTTCTGGACCCCGCCCCACTTCTGGGCCCTCTCGCTGCTGATGAAGGACGAGTACGCGAAGGCCGGGATCCCGATGCTCCCCGTCGTCCGCGGCGAGGAGGAGACCCGCCGCCAGATCCTCCTCTACACCGTCCTTCTCTACGCCGTCACCCAGCTCCCCTTCTGCGCCGGCGGCCTCGGCGTCGCCTACCTCGTCCCCTCGATGCTCCTCGGCGCCGGCTTCATCTACTTCTCCACCCGCCTCTACCGCAGCCGCGACCGCCGCTGGGCCCTGCGCACCTACCTCTACTCCCTCGCCTACCTCGCCGCGCTGTTCCTCTCGATGGCGATCGCGGCCAACGTCTGAGCGGCAGTCGCCGGACTGGATTGATAGAAATCCCGGCAATGGATCGCGAGACCGCACGTCGGAACATGCGCGCCGGGCTGGTCGCCGGGGGCATCGCCGCCGGGATCTTCGCCCTCTCGTTCGTCGCAGCCTTCCTCTACATCGCCCAGTAAGAGATGGCCGAGCACCGACACGTCCCCGAGCCAGGCGAGACGATCTACACGCCGCGCCCGTCCTGGGCACCGGTCTTCTTCGCCGTCGGCGCCGTCGGCCTGGTCTGCGGGATCTTCGCCGCCGGTTTCATCTTCTCGCCCTTCGTCTACGCGATCATCGGCGCGATCGTGATCCTCGGCGCCTTCCGCGGCATCGTCCGCGGCGCGATCGGCGACTACTACCGGCTCCCCCGCCGCCAGGAGACGCGCAGCGCAGCATTGCCGGTAGAAACGATTTCTGGGCCTCCGCAGGCCTAGAAGAGCCCTCAGCCCGAGCCTGGCAGGCTCATTTCGCTCGTCGCTCCGTCGCTGGTCCAGCATCTGACGATGTCGCGCATCGAGAGGACGCCGATCGCCTCTCCCCGGTCAAAGACGACCAGGTGGCGGACGTTGCGCCGGGACATCTCCGCTGCCGCCCGCTCGAGGCTCCAATCGGGTGCCGCGGTGAGTACTCCCTCGCTCATGTGGTCGGCGACCCGCTCGTGCTCGGGGTTCTGGCCGCGGGCGACAGAGATCAGCAGATCACGCTCGGTGACGATCGAGGGAGCGGGCATCTCACCGTCGATCACGAGCGCGGCCCCGGTCCCTTTCTCGACCATCTTTTCCGCCGCCTCACGCAGCGTGTGGGAGGGCCCCACGGTCAAAGTGATCTCCGACATGCCGTCCCTCACCTGCATCTGCGACCTCCCGTCGCGTCGGGTTCAAGTTAGTGCGGATCGTCTCAAGACTAGCCCACTATCGGTGCCTGAGGAGACGCTTTCTCAGGGGTCCCGACATATAGACTCCCGCTCGCACTCTGCCCCATGAGCCACCCCTCGAAACTCATCGTCCCGCTGTTCGCGCTCGTTGCTCTGGTCGCCTTTGCGGCGGTCGGCTCGGGCTGCGGCACGACCACTGCCGACACCGCTCGTGGCCGCACTCTCTTCGTCCAGAAGTGCGGCGTCTGCCACACGCTGGCGCAGGCCGGCACCACCGCCCAGGTGGGGCCGAACCTCGACGAGGCGTTCGCCGCCGCGCGTGAAGAAGGCAACGACTCAGACACGGTCGAAGGGGTCGTCAAGGCGCAGGTCGAGTTCCCCCGCGAGAACAACGGCAATCCCCGCGTCTCGATGCCGGCCGACATCGTCACCGGGCAGGACCTCGACGACGTCGCCGCCTACGTCGGCGAATGGGCCGGCGTGGAAGGAGCAGCACCGCCCAAGGTCGCCGGCGGACCCGGCGCGCAGGTCTTCGCCAACAACGGCTGCGGCGGCTGCCACACCTTCAAAGCCGCCGGCTCGGGCGGCGTCACCGGGCCGAACCTGGACGAAGTCCTGCCGGGCCAGAGCGAAGCGATGATCGATGAATCGATCGTCAATCCAAACAAGGTGATCGCCAAGGGGTATCCCCCGAACGTGATGCCCCAGAACTTCGAACAGCTGCTCTCCGAAAAAGAACTCGAAGACCTCGTCAAGTACCTGAGCGAAAACACCGGCGGCGGCAAAGGTCAGTCGGGTTCCAAGAGCAAAGGCTGAGCAGAAGGCGGCCTGGCGCCGCTGCGATGATGCTTGAGTAGATGCGGGAACGCCTGAAGAGCCGCCTCGAGATCTCCCCGGAGCGCTACGCGCAGGTGACGCTGGTCGCGCTCGCCGGACTCTCGCTGATCGTGCTGACCGGCGCCGGCGTGCGCCTGACCGGCTCCGGCCTTGGCTGCCCGGATTGGCCCAAATGCTACGGCGGCAACACCCCGCCGCTCGAATCGCACGCGGTAATCGAGTACGCGAACCGGCTCCTCACCGGCTTCGTCGGCTTCGCCGTGATCGCCGCCAGCGTGCTCGCCTTCTTCAGGCGCCCCTACCGCTGGCACCTCGCCCTCTTCGGGGGGCTGCTGCCGCTCGGCGTGATCGGCCAGGCGATCCTCGGCGCCCTGGTGGTCAAGTACCACCTCGCGCCGGGCCTGGTGATGAGCCACTTCATCCTCTCGATGATGCTGCTCGACGCCGCCTTCGCCCTGGCCTGGTGCTCGCGCTACGAACCGTGGGAGCGACGGCGCTCGCAGGACCGCCTCGGCGTCTGGGCGGTGCGGGCCCTGATCCCGCTCGGCCAGCTGACGATCCTGGCTGGGACGATCGCCACCGCCTCTGGCCCCCACGCCGGCGCCCACGAAGGGCAACTGGTCCACCGCTTCGACTTCGAGGGGACGGGGACGCTGGAATGGGTGGTACAGCGCCATGCGGTGATCGCTACGGTCTATGGCCTCGCCGCGATCGGCGTCTGGTTCCTGCTGCGGCGCCCCGGCGGCGATGGACGGGCGCTCAAGGCCCTGACCGTGGTGCTCGGCCTGCTGGCGCTGCAGGGCGCGATCGGCGGCATTCAGTGGTGGCTGGAACTGCCGGGTGAGCTGGTCTGGGTCCACGTGGCTGTCGCCACCGCGAACTGGCTGGCGATGCTTTGGACGGTGGCTTCGGCCGGCCGGCTCGAGCCGCGTGGAGAACCGACGCCGGCCTTGCGGGAAGAGCGGCAGCGCCACGCCGCTGCCACCGCCGGCTCCGCCTGAGGCTTGCTTCCCTTCTGGCTCTCTATTGGCGTTCTGAGCCTCGTCCAGGCCATGCTGGTCGCCTTACCCAAGCCACCCGTCCTCGCCCTCCTAGAGCGCCTACGGAGCCGCTGGTGGGCCCTGGTACTGCCGCTCTCGATCGTGGTGGTGATCTCAGCGATCGCCCTCGATTCGGCCAGCGCCCGCTTCCTCACCTACCTGGCGCTGTTTGCCGTGCCGCCGCTCGCCGCCGCCGCTCTCGCCTGGCTCGTCCGCGGCGCCCGACTCGAGCTGGCCCTCCTCGTCCTTCCTCTGTTCGCGGTCGCCTGGGCCGCCAAGGGCTCGCTCAGCGGCCAGAGCGCCGCCCTCGCCCTCTCCGCCCTCGCCTGCGTCACTCTCGGCTGGCTGGTCGCCTGCGCGGTCCCGCCTCGCTGGCTGAAGCTGGGGATCTACCTGATGGCAGCGGTGGACGCCTACCTGGTGGGCTCAGACCTCCTCCAAGGCCCAAACGCCGTCCTCAACACCGCTTCGCCCGACATCGGCCTCCCCCGTCTCCAGCTCGCCTCCTTCGGCTCGGCGGTGATGGGCTTCGGCGACCTCTTCGTCGCCGCCACGCTAGGCGCCCTCCTCGCCTCAGATCGGCGCCTGCAGCTGCGCGGTGCAGCCCTCGCGGCGGTCATCTGCCTCAGCTTCGACCTGCTCTTCTTCGCCGTCGACGAGCTCCCAGCGACTGTCCCGATCGCCCTGACGCTGGCGGCCGTCGAGCTGACAGCGAAGACTAGATCTGGGTTACGAGCGCAGCAAAGCCGGCGATGACAGCCGAAGACATCGCGATGGCGCCGAAGATCAAGGCGCGCTGCACCGATTCGATCCCATCGGCGAGTCGGTCCAACCGCTTATCGACGACTTCAAAACGCTTGTCGACCTGCGCAAAGCCCTGTTTGACCTGAGTATCGAGTTCTTTAATCCGTTCGTCGACTCGGTCGAAGCGTTCGTCGATGCGCTTCCCGAACTCGTCAAGCCGCTCGTCGGTCCAGCTCTCCCTCATCGTCTGCATGCTGCCAGACTACAGAGATAAATGCAACTTTTTGTCGTAGTTCGTAAATTTACTGTGCCAATTCAGTGACGCTTCTGCTCTATCCACCGATAGGCGTAGATGCACCCGGCAATCACGATCACCAAGCCCAGCAACGCCCCCACCAGCGGCCGGGTAAGCAGCGTCACCGCGATGATCAGAGCAGCCGCGACTCCGACGATGACGACCCATTTGAAGACGGCCGCCTCGTTGAGGCTCATACCGCCCTCAGAGGATGTAGACGGTTACGTAGACGATGATCCACATGATGTCTACGAAGTGCCAGTAGATGCCTGGCACCTCGACACCGAGGTGGTCCTCGGCCTTGGGGCCGAAGTGGCCGCGGAAGGCGCGGATCGTCGCGAAGGTGAGCAGCATCAGGCCGACAAAGACGTGGGCTCCGTGGAGGCCGGTGAGGCTGTAGAAGATCGAGCCGAAGGAGAGGTCACGGGCGCTGAAACCCAGGTGCACGTACTCGTTGATCTGGATGAAGAGGAAGGTCGCGCCTAGCAGCCAGGTGGCGACGAGCCCGAGTTTGAGGCCGGCGCGATTGCCGCGGCGGATCGACTCCAGCGCGTAGTGGATCGTGAAGCTCGAGGAAACCAGGATCGCCGTGTTCATCCCCGCTACGGCGACCGGCAGTTCGTACGGTTCCGGCGGCCAGGTGGCCGGGTTAACGACCACGCGGAGGAAGAAGTAGGAGGCGAAGAACGCTCCGAAGAGCATCACCTCGGAGACGATGAAGAGGAGGATGCCGAGCGTCTGGCGGTCGATCCGCGAGCTCTGGTTGGCCTCGGGCGGGCCGTGGTGGTGATCGGCGTGGTCGTGGCCGACGCTGACGGTCGCGCTCTCCATCAGCTCGCAGCCCCTTCCTCGGCGACCGCGGCCGCAACGGCGGTGGCGGGCCTGCCGACCTCGATGTGTTCGACGGACTTCTCGGTGATCTCGCGCACGCGGCCGATCAGGTCATCCTCCAGCCACTGCGAGCGCTCGCCGGCGAAGGTCGAGATCAGGATGTCGTCGATCCGGTAGTGCTCGATCGCGTTTTTCACCGCGTAGAAGGGATCGGGGCTCATCGGCTGGCCGGTCGCGTCGATCTCGGCGCGGTAGAGCTCGGCCAGCGTCGCAGCGAGGTCACGCACCACCTGCGCCTCGCTCACGTCCTCGGCCCGGGGGCAGACGATCGTGAAGCGGTGCGGGCGAACGTTGGCGCGCTCCTTCATCCGGTTGATCAGATCGGGCGTGGCGACGGTCTTGGTCGCCACCACGAGCGTGTGATTGAGGTCCCAGCGGATCGCGTCGTCTTCGATCCGGACGGGGATGTGGGTCAGTTTGACCTCCGGCTCTACCCGGTCGCGCGCCCACTCGACGAGATTGCGGCGCATGAAGCCAAAACGGGTGTCGTAGAGGCAGGAGAGCAGCACCTCGCCAGGCTGGTGCGCCCGGACGGCATCGTCGAGGGCCAGCGACGGCTCGGGGTCCAAGACCTCCCCCACCGACTCGATCCCGAACTCGCTCAGCAGCGACATCGTCACCTCGACTCTGGCGCGCGCAGCCTCGCGGATTTCGCCGGTGTCGATCAACTGACCGACGGAAGGCTGGTTCTGCGGCGCGGCCACGACGACGCCGGAGACCTGCTCCTGGCGCTCGCGCACCGCCTGCAGCAGCTTGCGCCCGCCGGCAACCTCGTTGAGGAAGACCAGCAGCGGCTGGCGCTCGTCAGTCTGCTCCACGCTCATCAGCTGGTACCTACCACGCTGGGCTCACCGGCCGGAACCTCGGCTCCTTCGCCGGCCATGATCGCGTGTTTGGCGCCTGGGACCCCGTACTCGTAGGGGCCGCCGACAACGCGCGGAATCTCGTCGAAGTTGAAGATCGGCGGCGGCGAGGAAACCTGCCACTCGATCGAGTTGGCGCGCCACGGGTTGCCGTCAGCGCGCGGGCCGTAGCGCCAGCTGACGACCATGTTGTAGAGGAAGACCAGCTGGACGGCGCCGAGCATGAAGGCGAAGCAGCTGATCAGCAGGTTCCAGTTGCCGAACTGTTCGGCGTAGTCGGCGACGCGCCGCGGCATCCCGTCCATCCCGACCCAGTGCATCGGGACGAAGGTGCCCCAGGTGCCGATCAGGGTGCCCCAGAAGTGGACGCGGCCAAGTTTCTCGTCGTACATCCGGCCCGTCATCTTCGGGAACCAGTGATAGACGCCGGCGAAGATCGTGAAGACCGAGCCGCCGAAGAGGACGAAGTGGATGTGGGCGACGATGAAGTAGGTGTCGGAGACATGGATGTCGATCGGCACCATCCCGAGCATGACGCCGCTGATGCCGCCGATCGTGAAGGTGACAATGAAGGCGAGCGCGAACAACATCGCCGTTGAGTAAGTGTGGATCTTGCCGAAATAGAGCGTGCCCAGCCAGGAGAAGATCTTGATCCCGGTCGGCACCGCGATCAGCAGGGTGGTGATCATCATCGGCACCCGCAGCCAGGAGAACATCCCGGCGACGAACATGTGGTGCGCCCAGACCGAGTAGCTGAGGACGACGATCCCGATCAGCGCCAGGGCCATCAGCCGGTAGCCGAAGATCGGCTTACGGGCATGGGTAGATATGACCTCGGAGATGATCCCGAACCCGGGCAGCATCATGATGTAGACCGCCGGGTGGGAGTAGAACCAGAAGATGTGCTGGTAGCTGATCACGTCGCCACCGGCTGCGAAGTCAAAGAAGTTGGTGTGCAGAGCGCGGTCGAAGAGAACCATGAACTGGACACCGGCGATGAACGGGGTCGCGGCGACGACTAGCAGCGAGGTCGAGAGGTTCGCCCAGACCAGCAGCGGCATCCGCCAGAAGGTCATGCCCGGCGCTCGCATGGTGATGATCGTGACCAGGAAGTTCAGCGCGGTGGCGATCGATGACGCACCGGCAAACTGGACGCCGAGGTTGAAGAACGACTGCCCCAGCGGGGCGCCCGTCGAGAGCGGCGCGTAGCCGGTCCAGCCGGCGTCGAAGGCGCCGCCCGGGCAGAGGAAGCTGCCGATGAAGAGGATCCCGGCCAGCGGCAACATCCAGAAGCTGAGCGCGTTCAAGCGCGGGAAGGCCATGTCCGGCGCGCCAATCATCAGCGGCAGGACGTAGTTCGCGAGCCCGGCGAAGACCGGGATCACGAAGACGAAGATCATCAGTACCGCGTGGGTGGAGAAGAGGCTGTTGTAGGTGGCGGCGTCGACGATCTGGGTGCCCGGCTGGGCGAGCTCGGCCCGGATCAGCATCGCCATCAGGCCGCCCACGAAGAAGAAGAAGAAGGTGGTGCAGACGTACTGGATGCCGATCACCTTGTGATCGGTGTTGAAGCGGAAGTAGTCCTTCCAGCTCTTCGCCCCGTGCTGGGAGTGGTCGTCGGGAATCGTCGGCAAGCCGGCGGCCCAGCGCAGCCAGTAGTCGAAGCAGCCGAAGCCCGCCAGGAAGCCGAGCGGAGCCGTGATCGCGGGCACGACGATGTGCGGGTAGCCGGTCTGTTCGGTCTGGTAGATCGGCAGGTCGGAGATCGCCCGCAGCGCCACCACGAGGCCGAAGCCGAACGCCCCGAAGAGGATCGCTCCCAGGATTCCTCGGGTCCAACCTGGCTTCTTGATCGCGGCAACCATCAGCTATCCCCCATTATGCCCCGCCGGCTCCGAGGCCCACGGGGTTCGTCTCGGTGTCCTGCGTAACCGACTCCAGCAATTCCGGCGGCGTCTTCTGGTCGAGGCCTTCGACCCATTTTTCGAACTTGGAAGGCGACTCGACGACAACTTTCGCCCGCATCGTCGCGTGCCCGAAGCCGCAGAGCTCAGTGCAGACGAGCTGGTAGGTCCCGACCTTGTCCGGGGTGACGTAGGCGGTCGTGGTGATGCCGGGGACGTTGTCTTTCTTGATCCGCCACTCGGGCACCCAGAAGGAGTGGATCACGTCCTGGGCGTGCATTTTGAAGACGATCTGGCGGTTGACCGGGACGTGGAATTCGCCTTCTTTCCAGGCGTAGCCTTTCCCGGGGTAGGCGAAGCTCCAGGCGTATTGCTGGGAGAAGACGTCGACCGTGAGGGCACCCTTCTCCGGCGATTCGATTTCGTCGAGGACCTTCCAGCTGTAGCCGGCGCCAAAGAGGACGATGATCGTCGGGATCACGGTCCAAGCGATCTCGAGGCGGGTGTTGCCGTGGATCGGCTCGCCGTCGGACTCGTCGCCCGGCTTGGCTTTGAATTTGTAGAGGGCGTAGAAGAGCATCACCATCACCAGCGAGAAGACGAAGGAGGAGAGGACGATCATCACGTTGAGGAGATCGTCGATCTTCGGCGCGGCAGTGGATGCCTCTTGGCCGTCCCAGTTGATCGAGACCATCACCGCTGAGATGACGACCGTCATTGCGATCGTCGCCAGCAGCATCTTCACTATGGGCAGGCGGCCGTACATTGGGGCGGCGGGCATTCTATTGAAGCGGCGGCGGGAGGCTTTGCGGCCCCTCGGGTGGCATTCCGCACTAGCTTCCAGGGCGCGGTAGACCGGCGAGTTCGCCGATCGCGGCGGCGAGGACCCCGCGGGCGACTCCCTCCCAGCTCCAGAGCCGGCCAACGGTCTCGACCAGGGCCTGCCGCGCCGCCGCCCGATCGTTTTCTGGAAGGTCCAGCCAAGAGTTGAGCCGTTCGGCGATCGCCTCGACCGCGCCTTCCTCGACCGGGAAGGAAGTGAGCCGGCCAACAGGCGCCGGCAGCTCCGCGCGCAGCTGCCGCGAGACCTCGAGCATCCCCGAGTGGCCGGCAGAGACGGGCAGGGTGCCGCAGGCCGCAGCCTCGGCGGCGACCATCCCGAATGCCTCCGGGAAGGTGCTGGGCATGACCATTGCCTCCGCCTTCGGGAAGAGCTCGGCGACCTCATAGTGCTCGAGCCGGCCGATGAACTCGACCGAGCCGGCGGCGGCGCGGGCCATCTCCGCGTAGCCCCGCGGGGGATCGTCGAAGAAGGCGCTGAGAATCGGCAGCGGCCTCTCCTCTCCGCCTTCGAGCGCCCAGCCGCGCCGGGCGATCTCGCGGGCCTCGTCCAGGTCCGCCCGCTCCAGCGCCGCCAGCAGCCGGCGCAAGCCATCCTCGTAAGCGCCGAAGCCGGCGACTTCGAGACGCACCTCTGGATGGGCAGCCCGGACCAGCGGCCATGCCGCCAGCAGCAGGTCCACCCCCTTGGAGACGAGGAACTTGCCGACGAAGGCGACCAGCGGCTCGCGCTCGCCGCCGGGTCTGAACTCCTCGACGTCCACCCCTGGGGGGCCCAGGCGCGTCTTCCCGGGCAGGTCCGGGAGGTCGGAGAGCGCTGCCCAGAGCGACTCGGCGGTGTGACCGGAGCCGACCAGGACCCCGTTTGCCGCTTCCACCCCCTCGCGCGCGTAGGGCAGGAACCGGGGGTGCGGTTTGACCGTGTACTCGAGGGCCGAGCCGTGGATCTTCACCGCGAAGGGCGCTACCTCGGCCCGCGCGAGGATCGCCGGTCCCATCACGAGGTGGTTGGCGAGGGCGAGGTCGATGCCGCCGGCCGCCTCGGCCACCTCCCGCACCGCCGCGACGTTGGCCTCTATGTAGTGATCGAGCTCGGCCTCAGTCAGCTCCGAGAAGGTCTTGACCTCGAACCCTTCATACGGGTCCTTCACGTAGACGGGGAGCAAGCCCCCGATGTCCGGGTTGTGGATCTGCACGCCCTCCAGCCGGACCTCGCGGTCCTGGCAGAGCAGGTGCACCTCGTGACCGAGCCGGGCCAGCGCGCGGGCCAGGTTGACGTTGTAGATGTTGCTGCCAGTGCCGCGCAGCATGTAGCCGTGGAAGATCAGTACACGCATCGGAGCCGCCCAAGCTATTAGTCTTCCCGGCGATGAACGAGAAGCAGCTCTACCGGATGCGCGCCGCGGCCTCGGGTCGCGAGGCCCTCGCCCACGCCGAGCCCGGCTCGGTCTACGTCGACCGCGAGACCGGCGAGGAGATGGCGCCGGTGGCGATGGTCCTGCCCCTCGCCCCCTCCGCCTCGTCCCTCCCGCGCAGCCCGGAGAACCTCCGCGCCTGCCGCCGCTGCGACCAGCTGATCGGCTTGGACGTCAGCGACTGCCCGTACTGCGGGCTGCGTCAAGAAGCGCTCTAGACACGACTGGGTTGGGCGTCGGTAGGCCCTCCTCACTTGCCTACCTGGCTCATCGTCAGCTGTCGATCCGCGTTGGGGTAGGGCCAGCGGCACAAAACGTGAGGAGGGCCTACCGACGCCCCTCATTGGCTCTCACGATTCAAGGTCAAGACCCTGAGCGGGCGCAGTCGCCGCGTCGCCTCTCTTCGAGTTACCTGTACACGTAACCGTCGCGCCGATTCGGGAGGTGGGGTCGGGTGCCCCTCTGAACGTTTTGCGCCGCTGGCCCTATTCGACCTCGGAAGGCAGGCAACGATCCAGCCAGGTAGGCGAGTGAAGAGGGGCACCTGACCCCTACCTCCGACGCCTCGAACTACGGCTTCTTGACCAGCGTCGCCGTGTAGAGCAGGCGGGCGTTCGAGTAGTAGCAGCCGTAGGTCTTGATCTTGCCGACGCCCTGTTGGGGGTGCCCGTTCTGGATGTCTTCCTTGGAAGAGCAGTGTTCGGGCAGGCGGCTGCCGCGCCAGGTGTTTTCGGCGGAGACGTTGAAGGCGAACATCGGCGCCCAGGTGGGGACGGTGAGGGCGACGACCTGGCCCTGGAGGACGGTGAGGGGATGGTCGAGGGCGAAGACCGGGGTGCTGCCGAAGTAGGGGTTGAGGACCTCGATCGGGCTCTGGCGGACCAACGTGTATTTCGGCGGCTTGGTGTTTTCGACCGGGCGCAGGACGCCGATCCGGGCCTCCGAAGGGGTGCCGAGGAAGTCGTTGAAGAAGCTCACCTCGTCGGTGGTTTCTTTCGTTTCCTTGGTCGAGGGCTTGGCGAGAGTGATCGACCAGGCGACGATCTTGCCTTCGAACGGCGCCTCGTAGGGACGGGCCACCCCGTCGGCGACCGCCTGGAAGCCGGTCACGTGGCCCTCGACCCGGCAGGGCGTGATCTCGACATTGTTGACGATCTTCCCCGGGCAGGAGGCCGGCGGGGTTTCCGCGGTTTGGCCGAGGACAACCACCTGCAGTGGGGCCGAGTCCGCCTCACGCGGAGCAGCGATCGCGACCAGGGCGGCAAGCAGGCAGGCAGCAGCCGCCAGCAGGGCCCAGGCGCGGCGGGACGAGGTCTTGGTCTCTGCGATTCGCATCGTTGAGGCAACACGGGCCACTGAGCCCAGTTGCGGCGCCAATCTTGCCGTTCGTCCCGGCCGGATGCGCCGTCACGGGGGCGCTTGCACGATCCCGGCCAAGCGCCCCGGTAGGGTCAGGCGCCAGATGGAGGCTTCGAACCAAGCAGGCGAATTCATCCCGGCGGCGCTCGCTGCCTACGGAGTCGAGGCCGACGAGATCGAGCTGGCGGTGATGCAGGCCGCCCACGAGACCTTCTGGCCGCCGATCCTCGAACTGCTCGAACTCGACACCAGCGCCGCTGCCTCCGAGCACGATCCCGACCTCTCGCAGGCGCCGCCGAGCTGATGAGCGAGCCGCTCGATCTCTCCCTGCGCGACCAGGCGGCGGCGATCGCCGCCGGGGACGTCGATGCCGGCGAGCTGTTGGAGGCGACGCTGGCACGGATCGAGGCGCGCAACTCGACGATCAACGCGATCGTCGAGACCTTCCCCGAGCGTTCGCGGGAGATGCTGGCCGCGGCTCCGACCGGACCGCTCCACGGCGTCCCAGTTGTGATCAAGGATGAGTGGCCGCTGCCGTGGCGGGCGCAGCGCTTCGGCGCCGCCGACATGCTGGCGAGCCCAGAGCCGGGCGAGTCCGGCCCCTACCGCGCCCTCCGCGACGCGGGAGCGGTCGTCGTCGGCGTCGGCAACATGCACGAGCTCGGGGCCAGCAGCACCGGCAACGTCTCCGTCTATGGACCGGCCGGGAACCCGTGGAACCCGGAGCGCTGCCCGGGCGGCTCCTCCAGCGGGCCGGCTGCCTCCGTCGCCGCCCGCCTCGTCGCCGGCGCCGTCGGCGCCGACGGCGTCGGCTCGATCCGCTACCCGGCCGCCTACTGCGGGCTGACCGGGCTGAAGCCGACCTTCGGCCGCTCGGCGATGGAGGGCCACCACATGGCCGACGTCTCGACCACGATCGTCTCCGGCCCACTCTGCGCCGACGCCGCCGACGCCCGCCTGCTCGGCTCGGCCCTCTTCGGCGAGAAGCTGCGGGCGGGCGATGTGAGCGGCCTGCGGATCGGGGTCATCCGCGACGAGGTCTCCGAAGACGTGGCGCCCGCCGTCCGCGAGGCCTGCGAGGCGGCGATCGAGGAGCTACGACAGGAGGCCGGCGGCGAGGTGCGCGAGATCGAGCTGCCGGAACTGCCGGCGGCGACGCTGGCCACGGTCCTGATCGCCAACAGCGAGAGCCTCGGCGGCATCACTCCCGAGCGCCTGAACAATCTCGACCCCGAGCTGAGCCCGCTCGGCCGCGGCCTGCTCAAGTACCGGCTGCTGCTGCCAGCGGTGGCGACGGTGAAGTCGCACCAGCTGCGGACGATCGCCCGCCGCACCCTCGCCTCGGTCTTCGCGGACGTCGACGTGATCGCCTGGCCGACGGTGCCGGCTGTCGCGCCGCCGCTGGCGGTGCCGATGGTCGAGCTGCCCTCCGGCACCCTCACCGCCGACGCCGCCAATGTCCGCGGCGGCGCCCTCGCCAACCTCACCGGCATCCCCGCGGTCAGCGTCCCGGTCGGCTCCTCGGAAGGGCTGCCGATCGCCCTGCAGTTGCAGGCGGCCTGGGGACGAGACGAGCTCCTGCTCGACGCGGCCGAGGCGCTGGAGCGCGCCAACGGCCGCCGCTGGGTCGAGGCGGTGCCGCCGCTCGCCCAAGGCGAGCCCTCGGAGGCTTAGTAGCGGTGCCCGCGATCGTCGTCGAGCGGCTCGAGCGCGCCTTCGGCGAGGTGCTGGCCGTGCAGGGCATCGACCTCCAGGTCGATGAGGGGGAGATCTACGGCTTCCTCGGCCCCAACGGGGCGGGCAAGACGACGACCGTGCGGATGCTGACGACGCTGCTGCTACCGACCGGCGGCCACGCCGAGGTCGCCGGCTGTGATGTGGTCCGCCAGGCGCGCCAGGTTCGCGCCTCGATCGGGGTGGCGCTGCAGGAAGCGGCGCTCGATCCACTGATGACCGGCCGCGAGCTGATCCGTCTGCAGGCGACGCTGCAGGGGTTGCCGCCCGCGGCGGGGCGCAAACGCGCCGACGATCTACTGGAGCGGGTCGACCTCGCCAATGCCGCCGACCGCCGCGTCGGCGGCTACTCGGGCGGGATGAAGCGACGCCTCGACCTCGCCGCCGCACTCGTGCACGAACCGCGGGTGCTCTTCCTCGACGAGCCGACCACCGGCCTCGACCCGGTTAGCCGCAAAACGATCTGGGAAGAGGTGCAGGCGCTGAACGAAGACGGCACCACTGTCTTCCTCACCACCCAGTACCTGGAGGAGGCCGACCAGCTCGCCGACAACGTCGGGATCATTGACAGCGGCCGGATCGTCGCCGAGGGAACGCCGGAGGCGCTGAAGGGCGAGGTCGGCCACCCGCACGTCGAGCTGCTGGTCGGCGAGGGCGCGGTGCCCGAGGCGGAGCGGGTCTGCCAAGAACTCGGCAAGCTGCTGCCGCCGAAGGACGGCAAGCGGGTGCTGCTCGAGGTCGAGCATGGCGCCGCCGACATCCCGCGGGTGGTGCGGGCGCTCGACGAGGCGGGCATCGTCGTCGAGTCGCTGGAGCTGGTGCGGCCGACCCTCGACGACGTCTTCGTTGACAAGACCGGCCATCACCTCGAACGCGAGGAGGGCGCTCAGGAGGGCGAGGGGGCCGACGAGCCTGAGTCGGAGGCGGCGCCGGCGTGAGCAACCTGGCGACCAGCGCGCGGGTGGTGCGAGCGCTCGGGGCGCGCTCGATCCGTCAGACCTTCCGCCGGCCGCAGCTGATCAGCCCGATCATCGTCTTCCCCACCCTGCTGCTGGCGATCCAGACCGGGGGCGCCGGCGCCGGGATCGAACTGCCCGGCTTCCCGCCGGTGCAGAGCTTCCTCCAGTTCATGCTGGCCGGCTCGATGATGCAGGCGATGATGCTGGCCGGCAACAGCGGTGGCATCGCCTTCGCGGTCGACATCGAGATGGGCTTCACCGACCGCCTCTTCGCCGCCCCGATCCCCCGCTTCGCGATCGTCCTGGGACGGCTGGCGGGGACGGCGGCGCTCGGGCTCTTCGCCTCGATCTGGTTCCTCGCGATCGGGCTGATCTTCGGCGCTCACATCGAAGGCGGCGTGCCGGGAGCGCTACTGGCGATGGCGCTGATCACCGCCTCGGCCATCGCGGTCGGCGGCATCGGCGCCGCGATCGCGCTGCGGACCGGCAGCGCCAGCGTTGTCCAGGGCCTCTTCCCGCTGGTCCTCGTCGTCCTCTTCCTCTCCTCCGCCTTCTTTCCCCAGGAGCTGATGGTCGAGCCGGCGAAGACGATCGCCCAATACAACCCCTTCAGCTTCATCGTCGAAGGGGTGCGGGAGCCGATCATCGCCGGCATCGACGCCAAGCAGACGCTAGAGGCGGTGGCGGCGATCGCCGGGATCATCCTGCTCGGGCTGGTCCTCAGCGCCCGCGCCCTGCAACACCGGCTGCGGGTGGGCTGATGGAGGCGATCGCCGCCACGACGCCGGCGCCACCGGCATGGCGCGCCAACCTGGCGACGATCGCCGCGATGATGGTGCGGGCGAAGAACGAGCTGGTGCGGGTGCCGGGCGCGGCGATCCCCGGGGTGCTGGCGCCGACGATCTTCTTCCTCGGCCTCAACGGCGTCTTCGGCGGGCTGATCCACCTCAGCGGCTTCGAAACCACCTCGTATGAGAGCTTCATCGTCCCGGTCAGCATGCTGCAGGGAGCCGGCTTCACCGGCGCCGCCGCGGGGGTCAACCTCGCCCGCGACTACGAGCAGGGCTGGGTCGACCGGCTCCTGGTCTCCCCCGCCCCGCGCTGGGTCCTGCTGACCGGCAACGTCCTCGCCGCCAGCCTCCGCGCCTTCGTCCCCGCCACCTTCGTGCTCGCGATCGGCTTCTTCATCGGCGTCCAGTGGCCGGGGATCGACGGTCTCCTCGTCTGCTACCTGATGGTCGCGGCGATGGCCGCGGTCGCCGCCTGCTGGGGCTCGATGCTGGCCCTCCACTACAAGAGCCAGTCGGCGGCGCCGCTGATGCAGGCGGGAACGATGGCTCTGGTCCTGCTGACGCCCGCCTACGCGCCGCTGGCACTGCTGCAGCCCTGGCTCGAAAAGGTCGCCGAAATCAACCCGGTGACCCACGTGATCGAAGCGGCGCGGCAGGGTTTCGTCGGCGAAGTCACCTGGGCCGACACCTGGCCGGGGCTGCTGGCGCTGGCCGGTCTGCTGCTGCTGCTGGGGTCGCTGGCGCTGCGCGAGATGCGCCGCACGAATGTCTGAGGAGTCTGAGTGCAAGCCGGTCCTCGCCGAGACCGAGCGGGTGCTGCGGCAGAACTGGGTGAGCGGGGATCGCGAGGACGTGCGCTTCGAATACACCGAGCCGAGCCCCGGCCGCTATCCCTGGCAGTGGTACTGGGATTCCTGCTTCGCGGCGATCGCCTGGCGGCGCTTCGAGCCGCGGCGGGCGCGGGCCGAGCTCGAGAGCCTGCTCGCCGCCCAGCGCCCTGACGGCTTCGTCGGCCACACGATCTTCTGGCGGCGCCCGGTCACCCCGCTGCGACTGCTCTTCTACAACGTCGCCTCGCGCAAGTCGTTCCAGACCGGGTCGATCCAGCCGCCGCTGCTGGCCTGGGCCTGGCGAATCGCCGTCGGCGACCCGAACGAGGAGTCGCGGATCGCCAAGCAGGTCGAGTGGCTGCGCGCCGAACGCGACCTCGACGGCGACGGCCTGCTCTGGATCGTTCAGCCCGACGAGTCAGGGCTTGACGCCTCGCCGAAGTTCGAACCGGTTTGGGGCTGGCGCTCGAACGGGCGCCTCGGCTTCCCGCTGCTCGTCCACCGCAACCGCCGGTTCGGGTGGGACGCGCGGCGACTTCGCGACGCCGGCGAGCCGGTCCTCTGCGAGGTCCTCGTCAACACGTTCTGGTCGCTCTCCCTGCAGGCGCTGGGGCGGCCGTCGGCGACGCCGGCGCTGGTCGAGCGGCTCTGGGACGAGCGGCAGGGGCTCTTCTTCGACGAGGCGCAGCCGGGCGGTCGGATCGCGGTGAAGGCCTGGTCCTCGCTGGCGCCGCTGGCGCTGCCGGACCTGCCGGAGGAGATCGGCCGGCGGCTGGTCGAGGAGCACCTGCTGAACGCGGACGAGTTCTGGACGCCGGTGGCGCCGCCCTCGGTCGCGGCCGACGAGCGCGGCTACGAACCGGATGGCGGTCGGGGCCCGATCCGCCGTTACTGGCGCGGCCCGACCTGGGTCAACTCCGCCTGGATGGCCTGGCTCGGCCTGCGGCGCCTCGGCTACGAGCGCGAGGCGCAGCGGCTCGCCGCCGGCGTCATCGGCGCCGTCGCCCGCGAAGGCCTGCGCGAGTACTACGACCCGCGAAACGGCAGGGGCCTGGGCGCCAAGGACTTCGCCTGGTCGGCGCTGGTAGCCGAGTTGGCCGACCCGCGGCCGGCGGATTATTTGTAGCGGTAGGTGATCCTGCCGCGATCGAGGTCGTAGGGCGAAAGCTCGATCTTGACTCGGTCGCCGGGAAGGATGCGGATGTAGTGGCGGCGCATCTTGCCGGAGATGTGGCCGAGGACCTCGTGTTCGTTGTCCAGTTTGACCCGGAACATCGTGTTGGGGAGAGCCTCGGTGATCTCCCCCTCCATTTCGATCTTTTCCTCTTTGGCCATGCGCTGGGAGCGTATCTAACGCCGCAGGTGCTCGATGGCACCTGCCCGGTCGGTCACTTCGCCTGCATACTGCGCCGCCTCCAACTCGGCCAGCGCCGAGCCGAGCTCGGGGCCGGGATCGATCCCCAGCTCGACGGCCACCTCGTCGCCTCGTAGCAAGGGCGGCGGCGGCCCCTCGCGGCGCCAGTCGAGACCGGCGGCGATCATCTCGCGGGCGAGCTGGAGGTGGGCGGAAACCATCTCCGGACTGGCGATCGGTCCCTTGCCGCGGGCGGAGAGGCGGTCGGCCACGGTCAGCAGGGTGACGTCGACGGTGACCGGTTCGGTCGCCCGCAGGTAGGCGTGAACACGGCGGGGCGGGAGCGGCATCTCCGCGATCAAGAAGCCGAGCCGCAGGTGGTGCAGCGCAATCCCCTGCAGGTGCTGGGTGAGCTTGCGGCTGGCTCGCAGCCGCCGGCAGATGCGGCCGATCACCTCCGCCCCGAGCTGGTCATGACCGCGGAAGCCGACGAAGCCGTCGCGCTCGGCCCGAGTCGCGGGCTTGGCGATGTCGTGAAAGAGGGCGCCGAAACGCAGCGCGGTGCGGCGGGTCATCTCGTCGGCGAGCGGCTCGTCGAGCAGGGCCGCTACCTCGAGGGCGCGCCCGCCGGCGAAGCGGCTCAGGTCGCTCTCGACTTCGAGCGTGTGCTCGAGCACGGCGATCGTGTGGTCGTAGACGTCGAGGTGGTGGTTGGGGCCCTGCTCGACCCCGCGCAGCTCCTCCACCTCCGGCAGCACGACCGCGGTCAGATCCAGCTCGCCGAGCAGGCGCAGGCTCTGCAGCGGGTCGGGGCCGCCCATCAGCTGCCGCAGCTCGGCCAGCTGGCGCTCGCCAGCGGGGTCGGCGGCGCGCGAGGCGGCGGCGCGGGCCAGCGCCACCGTCCGCGGCTCGATCTCCAGCTCCAGCTCTGCCGCCAGCCGGGCCGCCCGCAGCAGTCGCAACGGGTCGTCGGTGAAGCTCGTCTCGCCAACCGCGCGCAGGCGCTTGTCGGCGAGGTCGACCAGACCGGCGTAGGGGTCGATCGGCTCGCCTCCGGCGAGGGGGACCGCGACGGCGCCGATCGTGAAGTCGCGGCCGGCGAGGTCGGACTCGATGCCCTCGCCACGCAGGGCGGTGACGTCGATCTGCCAACCACGGTGGGACGCGACTACGCGCCAGGTGCCGAACTCGGCCGAGAGCTCGAAGGCGTGCTCGCCGATCTCCTTTGCGATCGCTCGCGCCGTCGCGCCCGGGTCTCCGGCCACCGCGAGGTCGAGATCGGTTACCTCGCGTTCGAGGACCGCGTCCCGCACCGCGCCTCCAACGATCCAGGTGGGATCTCCCCCCCGTAACGCGCGACGGGTTGCCTCGACGAGGGGGGCAGAGGCGAGTCGCTCACTCGCGCTCATGCCGACCGTCGCGGCACCCGCGGCGAGATCGCGCAGGTGACCTCGTAATTGATCGTGTCGAGCCGGTGGGCCATCTCCTCGGCGAGGATCTGCTCGTCGCCCTGGCGGCCGATCAGCACCGCCTCATCCCCCGGTTGCACCTCCGTCTCCGGTCCGAGGTCGATCGTGAGGTTGTCCATCGAGACGGTCCCCACCAGCGGGTGGCGACGGCCGCGGACGAGGACGTCGGCGTTGTTGGTGAGAGCGCGGCGGACGCCGTCGCCGTAGCCGACCGGGATCACGCCGACCCAGGTGTCGACGGGGGCTTTCCACTTGCGGCCGTAGCCGGCGCTGGTGCCGGCGGGAAACCGCTTGACGTCGGCGACGTGCGAGCTCAGCGTCAGCGCCGGCTGCAATCCCTGCTCCGCCGGGTCGCGCTGGAACGGGTCGAGCCCGTAGATCGCGACGCCGCAGCGGGCCATGCCGAAGTGGGCACGGCGGTCGCGCAGGACGGCGGCGCTATTGGCGGCATGGACGAGGACACCCGGATGCTGCTCCTTGACCGCGGCGGCGAGCCGCTCGAAGCGGCCCAGCTGCTCCTCGAAGTAGTCCAAGTCGAGTTCGTCGGCGGTCGCGAAGTGGGTCCAGATCCCGGCCAACTCCAAGTCGGGGTCCTCGGCGCAAGCACGAACCAGGGCCATCACCTCATCCGGGTCGCTGTTTCCGAGTCTCCCCATGCCGCTGTCGTACTTAACGTGGACCCGCCCTGGCCGCCCGTGCGCGCGCGATCGATCGGCAAGGAGCCGCCGGAAATCCTCCCGCCACAGCGCCAGTTCCGACCCGGCGGAGATCGCGGCATCGACCTCCTCCTCCGTCAGCGCTCCCATCGTCAGCAGCGGCACGTGCTGGAAGCGGCGCCCCACCTGTTCGGCCTCGCTCGCGGTTGCGACCGCGAGCCTGGTCGCGCCGCCGTCGAGCGCCGCCGCAACACACGCGTCAGCGCCGTGACCGTAGCCATCGGCCTTGACCACCGCGCAGAGCTCCGCCTCGCCCAGCTCCGACTTCAACCGCGCGCAGTTGGCGCGGACGGCGTCGTAGTCGATCCGGGCGCTCGCCCGCTCCATGGCTACTCGCCGTCGGCGACGATCGCGGCGAGGGCGTCGGCCCTGGTGACCATGCCGAGCAGGTGCCCGTCGGCGTCGACCACCGGCAGGTGGTTGTGATGGCGGTCGGCGATTTTCTTCGCCACCCGGTCGGCCGCCTCGTAGTCGTGGGCGACGACCGGGTCGGCGCTCATCAGCTCCGAGACCTCGGTGGCGAAAGCTTTCTCCAGCCGCTCCTCGAAGCCCTTCATCGAGCCGACGAAGACGATCCCGCCCATGATGTTGAGGTAGTGCGGCAGGTGAAGGTCCGACTCCTCCTCGCTGAGGACCAGGTCCGACTCGCTGACGATGCCGACGACCTTGCGATCGCTGTCGATCACCGGGATCGCGCCGAGATCCGTTTTCGCGAGCAGGTCGATTGCGGTGCGGGCCTCGTCATCCGGGCCGACAGCCGGGACGTCGCGGTCCATGATCTCGCCAGCGGTCTTCACAGGCGCGAGGTTATTCGACGCGGCTGTCGAGCCGCAGCGCCGCGGGGATCGCTTCGATCACGTCGCCGGCGATCACCGACTCCGCCACCCCCACCCGCCGCGCCGCCTCGCGGCCGGCGCGGGCGTGGGCGACGACCGCGGCGCAGACGGCGGCGAAGGGCTCGATCCCGCGCGCGAGCAGTGCCGCGGTGATGCCGGAGAGGACGTCGCCGCTGCCGGCGGTTGCGAGCGCCGGGGCCGAGATCGCGTTGACGGCTACCCGGTCGCCGTCGGTGACGATCGTGTCGTCGCCCTTCAGCACCAGGATCGCCCCCGCCGCCCGAGCGGCCTCTTTGGCGCTGGCGAGCCGGTGGGCGTCGATCTCGGCGGAATCGCGCTCGAGCAGGCGGCCGAGCTCGCCCGCGTGCGGGGTCAGCACGGTCGGGGCCTGGCGCGCGGACAGAATCCCCAAGCGTCCGGCGAAGGCGTTCAGCCCGTCGGCATCGATCACCAGCGGCGCCTCGATCTTCCCGACCACCTCCCGCGCCAGCTCGAAGGAACCGGGGTCGCGGCCGAGCCCAGGGCCGAGCACGCCGGCGGCGGCCCGCTCGAAGACCCGCAGCACCGCCTTCTCCGAAGCCGGAACCAGGCAGCCGTCGCCGCCGGGACAGGCGACCGACATCACCTCCGGCTGGGCGATCTCGAAGACCAGGTTGAGGTCGGCTGGCACCGCGACGGTCGCGTAGCCGGCGCCGCCCCGGATCGCCGCCAGCGAGGCCATCCGCACCGCGCCGGTGAGGCCGCGCGAGCCGCCGGCGACGGCGACCTGGCCAGAGCTGAACTTGGTGCTTTGGGGACCGCGATGCGGGGCCAGGTTGAGGATCGCCGGGTCGATCTCACCCCCCGCCGCCTTCCCGGGCGCCCCAGCGGGAATGCCGATCGGCGCCACCCGCAGCTCGCCGGTGTGCCACTTGCCCGGCGCGATCCGCTGTCCGAGCTTCGCCGCATGGAAGCTGACCGTGATGTCGGCCTCGACCGCCTCCCCCGCCACCTCGCCGGTCGAGGCGTCGACGCCAGAGGCGATGTCGCAGGCGACCACCGGCGCCCCGCACCCATTGACCGCATCGATCGCCCCCGCCGCCGGCTCCCGCGGCGCCCCTTCGAAGCCAGTACCGAAGATCGCATCCACAATCGCCCCCGAGCCCGCCAACCGCCCAGCCAGATCGCCCTCCACAAGCTCGCCGCCGAAGCGCTCGAAGTTGACCTTCGCGTCCCCCCGCAGCTCCTCCCCCGGCCAGAGCAGCAACACCTCCACCTCAAACCCCATCTCCCGCAGCAACCGCGCCGCCACGAACCCATCGCCCCCGTTGTTCCCCTTCCCGCAAACGACCCGCACCGCCCCCTCCGGCGCTAACCCCGCCACCGCCTCGGCCACCGCCCTGCCAGCCGCCTCCATCAACTCCAGCGAAGGAACCCCCCGCCCCTCAATCGCCCACCGATCAACAGCGCGCATTCCTTCCGCGTCATGAAGGGGCTTCAGCCAGGAATCCACCGGCTCAGCCTAAGGGCTGCTGTAGCTCGAGGCCGCTGGCGAGGAGGGACGGGTGCCCCTCTCCCGCCCGGCGTCCTGTTCCTCGCACAGCCCACTCAGCGAGAGACGCCCAACTTAGAGGCGAGGAACCCAGGAAGGGAGAGGGGCACCCGTCCCTCCCAACCGATAGCGGACTAACCGCGCTACTTACCGACGCCGACGATCAGCTTGGCGACCGCAAGATCGCCGGATGCTTCGGACCCGAGCGCCAGGTAGTCGACCTTGGTCAGATACGGCTTGGCTTCCTTGAAGCCTTCGTCGTCGGACGGGACCAGCGCCGAGGCGAGCTTCAGGGCTGAGGGGCCGTCGACGAAGGCGCTAATCGGGGTGTCGCCGAGGGCGCTAATGGCTTCCTTGTAGGCGGGTGAGTCGGCGAGGGTGCTGTTCGATTCCTGGAAGCTGGAGAGCGTCGAAGCGATGCCGTAACCGATCACGATGCGGCTCCCCTTGGCGGCGACGACGACCGGCTGGCGACCCAGTTCGGGGCTGCGAATCGAGAACCCGGTCGCCTTGCCGTTGATCGCGGTGACGCCCGGAACGCTTGCTTTGCGCAGGAAGAGGCCGAGATTGGAGACCGTGTTCTTGGCCTGCGTTTCGTCTTCGGCTTCCATGACCACGGCGCCGCCGAGGGTGCTTTCGCTGTTGCCCGTGACGTAGACACCGACGTCTCCGATCGTGCCGGCGATCGCTTCCAGGTCGATGCCCGCCTGCTTCAGCGCCCTCTTCAGCTGGTGAGGCGGCACCTGTCCCGGGAGGCCGTTCTCGTCGATCTTGTCGATGCTTTCGTTGAAGCGCTTGCCGAATTCGGCGGAGGCGAAGGCGCCGACCGAGGTGCCGGGCAGCGAGCCCAGCAGCTCCGAGGCGTCGCCGGAGGGCGGATTGTCGCCACTGAGATTGGTGCTGAGGTCGATCTCGACGTTGTCGGAGCCGGGGATGAGGCTCGCCACCGCCGTCGCTTCCTTCGGCTCGATCCCGACGGTGTCGAGGAAGAGCTGGGTTTCGGAATCGATTTCGCTGCCCGTTTCTTCGATCAGGGCGCCGATGTCGACGAAGACGTCGGCGGCGCTTTCGTCGGGGACGTTGGCGATTGCGCTGGTGAAGTCGTCGTTTTCGCTGAGGTTTTCGCCTCCGGAAGCGTCGACCATCGACTTGAAGGTCGCTTCGTCTTCGGCAAGGACGATCAGCCCGTCGAAAACTCCGAGGGTGGTGCCGTCTTCGGCTTCGACCCAGAAATCCACACCTTCATAGGAGCCCTTCTTCGCCGGTTCGGAATCGGAACCCACCTGCTTTTCGAGGAAATCCTGTGCTTCCCCTTCGTCGCTGACCTGGATCGCGGCCCCGACGCCTTCGAAGTCCCCTTCGACATATTCCTGCAGGAACAGTCCGCCTTCTTCGCCCAGCCAGGGTTCGACTTCCTTTTCGTAGTCGAATTCTTCGCCGTCTTCGGAGGCTGACTGTTCGAGTTCGCCGATGATCAGTTCGCCGAGGTCGTCGACCCCGGCGAAACTCTTCGCCAGCGCTTCGATGTTCGTCTTCGTCTCGCCTTCGGGGCGGACGGTGAAGTCGAGGTAGACCGGCGCGCCCGCCGGCATCACCGAAGCGGGGTCGGCGCCACTACTGCTGTCGCTACCGCCACTGCCGCAACCGGCGATGAGCACGGCGACCGCGGCCGCGAGCAGAACTGGGAGGACGAGACGAAGCTTCACGAGGGCGGGCATCCTAGCGGGCCTTTTGGACAGGTTCAGCCGACCGACCGCCGCCTGGCCGAATTGTCACTCGACCGTGACCGTCTTCGCCAAGTTGCGAGGCTGATCGACGTTGAGACCGCGGTCGCGGGCGATGTCGTAGGCGAGCAGTTGCAGTGGCAGGATCGCGACGATCGGCTGCAGGATCCAGTCCGTCGCCGCCACCTCCACGATTTCGTCGGCGACCTCGGCGACCCGCCGATCACCCGCGGTCGCGACCGCGATCGTGGCGGCGCCGCGCGCCCGCACCTCCTCGACGTTGGAGAGGACCTTCTCCAGGATCGGGCTCTCGGTGGTGATGCAGACGACCGGCGTCGACTCGTCGAGCAGCGCGATCGGACCGTGCTTCATCTCCCCCGCCGCGTAGGCGTCGGTCGGGATGTAGCTGATCTCCTTCAGCTTCAACGCCCCCTCGAGGCAGATCGGCAGGCCGATGTGCCGGCCGAGGTAGAGGAAGAAGTTCTCCTTGCTGTGCCTGGTGGCTATCGCCCGCACGGCCTCTTCGCTCCCCGCCAGCGTCTCCTCCATCTTCGAGGGCAACGCCTTCATCTCGGCCACCAGCTCGGTCAGGCGCTCGGCGCTCAGCGTCCCCCGCAGCTCGGCCAGGCGCAGCCCCAGCAGGTACATCGCCGCCACCTGGGCAACGAAGGTCTTGGTCGCGGCGACGCTGATCTCCATCCCCGCCCGGATGTAGAGGACGGCGTCGGCGTCGCGGGTCGCCTGGCTGCCCATGATGTTGGTGATCGCCAGGACGGTGGCGCCTGCCTCGCGCGCCAGCCGCATCGCGGCCAGGGTGTCGGCGGTCTCCCCCGACTGCGTCATCCCGATCACCAGGTCGTCGGGCCCAACCACCGGGTTGCGGTAGCGGTACTCGGAGGCGATGTCCATCTCGACCGGCACCCGCGCCCACTCCTCGATCGCGTAGCGGCCGACGAGGCCGGCGTGGTAGCTGGTGCCACAAGCGACGATGACGATCCGCCGGATGCCGCGCAGGAGCTCGTCGGAGAGCCCAACGTCGGAGAGGTCAACCCCATCCGCTCCGGGCAGCCGGTCGGTGATCGTCTCGGCGACGGCGTCGGCCTGTTCGTGGATCTCCTTCAGCATGAAGGTCTCATAGCCCGCCTTCTCGGCCGCGTCGGCGTCCCAGGTCACCTCTTCGGTCTCGCGCTCGATCGGTTTGCCGTCGGTGTCGGTGACGCGGATCGAGCCGGCTTCGACCTCGACGATCTCGCCGTTTTCGATCGGCATCGCCGTGCGGGTGTCGGCGAGGAAGGCAGGGATCGCCGAGGCGAGGAAGGTCTCGCCCTCGCCAACCCCGGCGACCAGCGGGCACTCCTTGCGGGCCCCGACCAGCCGCTGCGGCTCGTCGGCGTGCATGGCGACGAAGGCATAGTGGCCGCGCAGATCGGCGTAAGCCGCCCGCACCGCCGACGCCAGGTCGCCGTCGTAGTGGCTGGCGATCAGGTGGGCGACCACCTCGGCATCGGTCTCGGAGGTGAACACCTCGCCGGCCTCCTGCAGGTTCCGGCGCAGCTCGGTGTGGTTCTCGACGATCCCGTTGAGGACGATGTGGACCTGGCCGGAGCTGTCGTCGTGGGGATGGGCGTTGGCCTCGGTGACGCGGCCGTGGGTCGCCCAGCGGGTGTGGGCAATACCGGTGGCCGACGGCGGCAGCGGCCCGGCGCCGTTTTCGGCCCGCGCCTCGACCGCGGCGCGCAGGTTGGCGAGGTTGCCGACCGCGTGGACACTCTCCACCTGCCCGTCCGCGAGCACGGAGAGACCGGCCGAGTCATAGCCCCGGTATTCGAGCTTTTCGAGCCCCGAGAGCAAAAGCTCCTCGCAGGGCCTCGCGCCCACATATCCGACGATGCCGCACACGAAGGCGAGTAAGGGTAGCTGGAGGCCGTCGGCGCACCGATCTTCGCGCTGCTCTCGAAGCCTACGAATCGGTGCCGTCGACGACCACGTTCTCCAGCCGAGAGCCATCGAGCAGCCTTGTCACCTGTTCGCCGGCGAAGCGCCAGGACCGACGGAACCGGCGAGGAGTGTCGCCAGCGATGTGCGGCGTCAACAAGAGGTTCGGCGCCGACCACAGAGGATCCTCGGGGGGAAGAGGCTCGGGATCGGTGACGTCAAGTGCGGCACGCAGCCGGCCATCCTCCAACCCGGCCAGAAGTGCCTTGTGGTCAACGACCTGGCCTCGGCCGGCATTGACCAGGAGGACGCGGCAGCGCGGTCGGCTCGAACACGCCGGCGCGTGCGTGTCGAGCGACCCTCTGCACATCCACCCCGAAAGGCCGCAGGCGCTCCTCGACCGCTTTGCCGATCGAGCCGTAACCGACGACGAGGACTGACGCCCCCTCCAGATCGTCTGCAAACGGCGGCAGCCAGCCACGGGTACCGACGACATCGCGCCATTCAAACCTCTGCTGGGCATCTATGTGCTCGAGGAACCGCCGCTGCATGATGAGAATGGCCCCACCACCCACTCGGCCACCGCCGCATCGTGGGCACCCCGGGAATTGCAGACGACAACTCCGGGCGGGACAGAGGGCAGCAGCCAATCCACACCGGACTCGAGGGTTTGGATCAGGCGCAAGGCCGGCATCTCGGAAAGCGCATCGAGCACGGCCCGGCTCCCATAGGGCGGAACCAAGACCTGCACCTCGGAAATGCGGGGGTGGCCCAGCGGCTCGGGCGGGATGGATTCGACGATCACGCCATCCGGCACCAAGAGCGCCTGCTGCTCGGGGCGACTGGCAACCCAAACGACCATGGGGGGAGAACCTAGACGAGTAGCTCCACGCCGCATTGTTGGTCACTTGAGCACAGGACGGTGTGCTCAAGTGACCAACCAGGGGCCGGGCTGGGACGGCATCGGCTCTCAAGTTGGCCGGAGGCCGCGCGTTACTAGGCGAGCTCTTGGCGCACGAGGTCAGCCAGGCGCTCACAAATGCCGTTGGCCTCCTCGTCGGTGGGCGCCTCGACCATCACCCGAACTAACGGCTCGGTCCCCGAGGGGCGCAGGAGGACGCGGCCGCGGCCCTCCAGGCTGGCGTTCTCGCGCTCGACCGCCTCCCAGACCGCGGTGGCGTCCTGGATCGCCTCGCGGTCGGCGACCTCGACGTTGATGAGGACCTGCGGCAGTTTGCTCATCGGCACCGCCTGCTCAAGAGGGGCTCCGCCGAGCTCGCGCATCGTCATCAGCGCCGCGGCGATGCCGTCGCCGGTGGAGACAAACTCGCTGGCGATGATGTGGCCCGACTGCTCACCGCCGAGCTTCCACTCGCGCCGCAGCATCTCGTCGATCACGTAGCGGTCGCCGACCTGGGTGACGGCGACCTCGATCCCGGCCTCCTCCATTGCCTGGTGGAAGCCGTAGTTGCTCATCACGGTGACGACGACACCACCGCCGTTGAGCTCACCGCGCGCCTTCATCCCCCGCGCCGTCAGCGCGATCAACTCGTCGCCGTCGTGGACGCGGCCGGAGCCGTCGACGGCGAGGACGCGATCGCCGTCGCCGTCGAAGGCGAAGCCGATCTCGGCCTCGGAGGCGGCGACCCGCTCGGCCAGCGCCTCAACGTGGGTAGAGCCGCAGCCGGCGTTGATGTTGCGACCGTCGGGGTCGGCCCCGACGGTCTCCACCTCGGCGCCGAGGCGCTCGAAAATCGCCGGGGCGGCGCGGAAGGTGGCGCCGTTGGCGCAGTCGAGAATGACGCGGCGGCCGGAGAGGTCAAGCGGGAAGGCGGCCTGCAGCTCGCGCAGGTAATCCTCGAGGCCGCCGTTCAGCTCGCGCACGTGGCCGGGCTTCTCGGCCGTCGGCACCGCCTCGATCTTCGCCTCGATTTCCGCCTCGACCTCGTCGGCGAGCTTGACGCCACGACCGTCGAAGAACTTGATCCCGTTGTCGCCGAAGGGGTTGTGGGAGGCGGAGACGACGGCGGCGAGGTCGATCCCGAGCCGTTTGACGAGGATCGCGGCGGCAGGGGTCGGGAGCACGCCGGCGAGTAGCGCGTCACCGCCGGCCGCGGCGATCCCGGCCGCGAGGGCGGCCTCCAGCATCGGCCCGGACTCGCGGGTGTCGCGGACGATCAGGACCTGCGGCCGCTCGGCCTCAAGCGTCGCAGTCGTGGCCCGGCCCAGAGCCATGGCCAGCTCGGCAGTGAGGAAGGTGCCGGCCTCCCCTCGGACCCCATCGGTTCCGAAGAGCTTGCGCGCGGTCTTCACCCCGTCCAAATCAGCGCTTGCTGAACTGCGGCCGCTTACGCGCCTTCTTCAGACCGGCCTTGCGCCGCTCCTTGACCCGGGCGTCGCGGGTAAGGAAGCCGCGCCGCTTGAGGTCGGGGCGCAGCTCGGAGTCGATCTCGGTCAGGGCGCGGGCGACGCCGTGGCGAATCGCCCCGGCCTGGCCGCCGATGCCGCCGCCGTGGACACGAACGCGGACGTCGACGTTGCCTTCGTAACCGGAAACCGCCAGCGGCTGCTTGACCATCGTCTGGTGCAAGGGCCGCGGGAAGAACTCCTCGAGGCTGCGCTTGTTGATCTCGATCTTGCCGTTGCCGGGGACGAGGGTGACGCGGGCGATCGAGCTCTTGCGCTTGCCGGTGGCGAGGAAGCGAGCGCCTTTGTCGATCTTCGCCGGCGCGCGGCTGGCGGCCGCGGTATCGGTGTCCTCGGTGGCGGTGAGCTCGGCTTCGCGCCGGGCTTTCTCTTCTTCCTCGGCTTCGAGGCGAGCGCGCTCCTCCGCGCTCAGCTCCGGTTTCTCCGGCTCAACCAAGATCGGCTCCAGGTCGGCACCAGGAATAACGTCCTTTTTCTTCTCCTCGGCGGCGGGCTTCTCCTCAGCCACCGGCTCCGGAGCAGACGGCGTCTCCTCGACAACCTCCTGATCAGCCTCAGGCGAAGTCACCTCCTCGGCTACGGGCTCCTCAGCAACCTCCTCGGACGGCTGCTCCTCCGCGGCCTCAGTCGCCTGATCCTGAGTGTCCTGAGCCTCGTCCTGCTCCGGCGTCTCGTCCTGTTTCTGCTCGTCGTCCATCAAGTTCAGTCGGTCTCCATCTTTTTCGGCTGCTGCGCCGCGTGCGGGTGGTCGGGCCCGGCGTACACCTTCAGCTTGGTCAGCTGCTGGCGGGCGAGCCGGTTGCGCGGCAGCATCCCCTTCACGGCCTTGCGGATTACTTCCTCGGGCTTGCGCTCGAGCATCTCGCCAAGGGTGCGGGACTTGATCCCGCCGGGGTAGCCGCTGTGGCGGTAGTAGGTCTTCTGCGCCAGCTTGTCGCCGGTGACGTGGATCTTCTCCGCGTTGATGACGACGACAAAGTCGCCGGTGTCGATGTGCGGCGTGTACTCCGGCTTGCGCTTGCCGCGCAGCGTGTCGGCGATCTGCGTCGCAAGACGACCGAGGGTCTTCCCCTCGGCATCGACGACGTACCAGTTGCGCTGGCGGTTGGCTGGAGTGGCTACAAAGGTCTTCATCGCGCAAAAACCGCGCGGATTCACCGACGCGGCCGGGGGATGATAGCCATCTCGCGGTCTATACTGCCGCCCGAGCAATAGCCGAATCCCGTTCGGGCCACCGAGCGGGAGCGGAGGAACCGAAGGGACCTTTGCAGGTCCCAGGGGCGAATCGGACGAAAAGCGTCCGTAGCGCGACTCTTTCAGCGCGAGCCCGTCAGCTAACTCCGCAGGCAACGGAAAGAGAGGGCTAGCGGTTGAGCGGTATTGGGTTCGTCCGGCCTGGACTGGCCGGGAAATTAGGCGTAATGGTCGTTGTGGCCATGCTGGCGTGCTTCGGCGGCAGCGCTGCGGCGACGACTGGTGGCGCCGGTACCCCAGGCGCGGCCCCCACCGCCAAGGGCAGCCCCAGCGGCAGCCCTGCCAGCGACCCGAGCGCCGGCACCCTGACCTTGGTCGCCGCCGAAACGAGCCCGCGCAAGTCGTTCTACTTCGGCTACCGCTACCCCAAGCTCACCTACACGATCGGCAGCACTCAGCCCGAAAACGACCTGCAGATCGACGTCCTCAACTCGGCCGGCGAAGTCGTCAAGACCTTCTACCGCGAAAACGTCGCCCCGAACGTGGTCAGCAAAGTTCGCTGGGACGGGACGACGAACGAAGGTCGACCAGCGCGCAACGGGACCTACAGCTTCCGGATCAGCCCCCAGTCGGCGACCGCCGCCGCCCCGGCGGCGCGTAAGGCGACCGCATCGACCGCCCTCAACCTCGGCTTCGCCTTCTACGGCTACGCCTTCCCGATCCTCGGCGCCCATGAATACGGGATGGGCGCCGGCCGCTTCGGCGCCGCCCGCTCCGGCCACACCCACCAGGGCCAGGACGTGATGGCTGCTTGCGGCACCCCGCTCGTCGCCGCCCGCGGCGGCATCGTCCAGTACTCCGGCTACGAGGGCAACGCGGGCAACTACATCGTCATCGACGGCCGGGGCACCCCAAACGACTTCATGTACGCCCACCTCGCCGAACCCTCTCCCCTCCACACCGGCGAAACCGTCCGCACCGGCCAGCCGATCGGCGTCGTCGGCGAAACCGGCGACGCCCAGGGCTGCCACCTCCACTTCGAGATGTGGGGCGCTCCCGGCTGGTACGAGGGCGGCTCCCCCTTCGACCCGCTTCCTTACTTGCAGAAGTGGGACGCCTACTCCTGACCTGAGTTCGCCTCCAGAAACGTTTCTCAGGCGTAATCGAGGGAAATTCGACCCCGCAACTTGCGGTCAACTTCCAGCGATTCTTTTGAGGAAATTAAGTGTTCTGGATTGAAACAGAAGAATCGTCTATACGTAATCAGTGAGCGGCGAACACTGCCGTATCCGCCCCCACTCTAAGGAGCCCCCAAATGAAGGAACCAGAAATGACTGGCGAGCCAGAGTCAATCGATCAGCGCCTGGTCATGTCCGTGGCCCATCCGCTGCGGATCAAGATCCTGGAAGCCCTCACCGATCACGTTGCCAGTCCAAACGCAGTCGCCGAGAAAATTGACGCGAACTTGACCAGCGTCGCGTACCACACGCGAGCGCTCGACAAATTCGGCGCCCTGGAACTGGTCGACACGGCCAGACGCCGCGGCGCTATCGAGCACTTCTACAAGGCGACCCCGCGAGCGTTCGTCGGCGATCCATCCTGGCGCAAAGTGCCGCCGTCGCTGCTCGGCGGCGTCTCTGCGGCCACGCTCCAGACCTTCCTCGACAAGGCGATCGCCGCGCTCGAAGCTGGCACGCTCGACGGCCGCGAGGACACCGTCTTCCGCTGGATGCCGCTGTCCCTCGACGGAGAGGGCTGGAAGGAAGTCGTCGCGATCATGGAAGAGGCGACGAAACTGATGCTGGCCGCGCACCTGCGCAGTCAGGACCGCCTCAACGAGAGCGGAGGACAGGCCGCTGTCTCTACCGTGGTCGGTCAGGCCGCCTTCGAGACCGCGGGGTCGCTCGGGGCCGCCTAGCGGCGGCCCGACCGGCCCTCTACTCCCACTCGATCGTCGCTGGGGGCTTTGAGGAGATGTCGAGGGCCACGCGGTTTACGTCGCGGATCTCGTTGATGATCCGGTTGGAAACCCGCTCCAAAAGGTCATAAGGGAGACGCGCCCAATCGGCGGTCATCGCGTCGTCGGAGGTGACCGCGCGGATCACGATCGGATAGGCGTAGGTGCGACCGTCACCCTGCACCCCGACCGAGCGCACCACCGGCAGGACGCAGAAGGACTGCCAGAGCTGGCGGTAGAGCTCGGCGGCGCGGATCTCCTCCTGCAGGATCGCGTCGGCCGCCCGGAGGACGTCGAGCCGCTCTTTCGTCACCTCGCCGCCGACGATGCGGATGCCAAGGCCCGGCCCCGGGAAGGGCTGGCGCCAGACCATCCGCTCCGGCAGGCCGAGCTCGGCGCCGACCGCGCGCACCTCGTCCTTGAACAGCATCCGCAGCGGCTCGACCAGCTCGAATTCGAGGTCCTCGGGGAGGCCGCCGACGTTGTGGTGGGACTTGATCGTCGCCGCATGGTCGGAGCCGCCGGACTCGATCACGTCGGAGTAGAGCGTGCCCTGGACCAAGTAGCTGACGTCATCGAGCTTTGCCGCCTCCTCCTCGAAGACGCGGATGAACTCGGCGCCGATGATTTTCCGCTTCTCCTCCGGGTCGTCCTTGCCGGCGAGCTTCTCGAGGAAGCGCTCTTCGGCGTCGACGTGGACGAGGGGGATGCCGAACTGGCTGAAGGCCTCGACGACCTGCTCGGCCTCGTTCAGCCGCATCAGGCCGTGGTCGACAAAAACGCAGGTGAGCTTGTCACCGACCGCTTTGTGGACGAGCAGGGCGGCAACCGAGGAATCGACACCGCCGGAGAGGCCGCAGATCACCCGGCCGTCGCCGACCTGAGCCTTGACCTTCTCTACCTGTTCGGCGATCACCGACTGCGGCGACCACTGCTCGGTGCAGCCGGCTACGTCGCGCAGGAAGCGGGTGAGGATCTCGGTGCCGTAGGGGGTGTGAACGACCTCGGGGTGGAACTGGATCCCGTAGAGGCCACGATCGGGCAGCTCCAGGGCCGCGACCGGGGAGCTCGGGCTCGAGGCCAGCGCGGTGAACCCCTCCGGCGCCTCGAAGACGGCGTCACGGTGGCTCATCCAGCAGCTCTGCTCCTCCGGCAGGCCGCCGAGCAGGTTGCCACCGCCCTCGCGCAGGACCAGGTCGGTGCGCCCGAACTCCCCCGTCTCGGCCGACTCGACCCGGCCGCCGAGCGCCAGCACCATCGCCTGCATCCCGTAACAGATCCCCAGCATCGGAACGTCCAGATCCAGCAGCTGCGTCGGGAATTTCGGAGCCCCCGGCTCATACACGGAAGCGGGACCGCCGGAGAGCACCAACCCCTTCGGCTTCCGCTCCCTGATCTTCTCCACCGACGTCGAAGCCGGCAGCAGCTCGGCAAAGACCCCGCATTCCCGGATCCGCCTAGCGATCAGCTGGCTGTACTGCCCGCCGAAATCAAGGACAAGGACCTCCTCAACCGCCCGCGCGCTGCCGTCCGCGGGCGGCTGCTCGCGGACGGCTGCGACGGACTGCTCAGTCATCCGAGACGGCTACTCCCGTCGAGACAGCGGCGCGGCCATTGGAGCCCATGCCCACTGACTGCTCGTTCTGCAGCTTCTTGCCCTCGCTCATAAGGGCGGGAGCGACCATCACCTCGGCCCGCTGGAAGGAGCGAATGTCCTCGTAGCCGCAGGTGGCCATCGAGGTTTTGAGCGCCCCCATCAGGTTGAAGGTGCCGTCGTTCTCCTTGGCGGGGCCGAGGAGGATCTCCTCCAGCGTCCCGTCCTGCTTGGTCGAAACGCGGGTGCCGCGCGGCAGCGAGGGATGGAAGGTCGCCATCCCCCAGTGGAAGCCGCGACCCGGTGCCTCCTTGGCCCGCGCCAGCGGCGAGCCGATCATCACCGAGTCGGCCCCGCAGGCGATCGCCTTTGAGACGTCGCCGCCAGTCCGCATGCCGCCGTCGGCGATCACGTTCACGTACTCGCCGGTCTCCAGCATGTGCTGGGCGCGGGCGGCCGCGACGTCGGCGATCGCCGTCGCCTGCGGGACGCCGATCCCGAGCACGCCGCGGGTGGTGCAGGCGGCGCCGGGGCCAACCCCGACGAGGACGCCGACCGCGCCGGTCCGCATCAGGTGCAGCCCGGTCGAGTAGGAGGCGCAGCCGCCGACCACGGTCGGCACCGGCACCTCGGCGATGAACTCCTTCAGGTTCAGCGGCTCGACCGTGGTCGAGACGTGTTCGGCCGAGATCACCGTGCCCTGGATGACGAGGATGTCGAGACCGGCCTCGACAGCCACCTCGAAGTACTCGCGGACTTTCTGCGGCGTCAGTGAGCCGCAAACGACCGCTCCGCGGGCCTTGATTTCCTCGACCCGCTTGGCGATCAGCTCCGGCTTCACCGGCTCGGTGTAGATCTGCTGCATCAGCCGCGTCGCTTCGTGCTTGGGCGCGGCGGCGATCGCCTCCAGCCTCTCCTCGGCGTTCTCGAAGCGCGACCAGATCCCCTCCAGGTTGAGCACCCCGAGGCCGCCCAGCTCGTTGACTCCGACGGCGGTCTCCGGGCTCACCACCCCGTCCATCGCCGAGGCCACCAGGGGCAGCTCGAAGCGGTAGGGACCGAGGGTCCAGCTGATATCGATGTCGTCAGGATCGCGGGTCCGGCGGGAAGGAACGATCGCGATGTCGTCGAATCCGTAAGCGCGGCGACCCTTCTTGCCGCGGCCGATTTCGATTTCCAAGTTAGTCCTCCAAGGGCTGCTGGCGTTGAATCAGTCAGCCTACACTTCGGCGGGGACCTCCAAGTCGTGCACGGAGACCTCGCCCAGCAGTCTCTCGACCTGGTTGCGGTCGACGGTGCCGGCGCCGAAGTGCTGGGTCGACTCCGCCCCACAGGCGACGCCGTAGGCGAGGCACTCCTCCGGCGAGCGGCCCTCGTAGCGGGCAGCGACGTAGCCGGCGAGGAAGGCGTCACCGGAGCCGACGGTGGAGACCGGCTCCAGCGGCTCGGTGTGGACCTCGAGCAGCCGCCGGGAGCTGCCCTCGCCGACGGCAGCAGCGCAGCCGTCGGGACGGGTGATCGCCGCCTCGCTCGCCCCCAGCCGCACCAGCTCCAGCAGCCCCTGGGCGAGGTCGCTGCGGTCGGCGAACTCCTGGCCGACCAGCTCCTCGGCCTCGCGCTCGTTCGGGGTCACCATCGAGGCGCCGGCGCGGACGCCCTCCATCATCGCCTCGCCCTCGGCATCGAGGACGACCGGCACGCCGCGACGGTTGAGGTCCTGGATCAGGCGCGCGTAGAGGTCGTCGCCCGCCCCCGGCGGCAGCGAGCCGGCGAGGACGCAGAGCTTTGCCCCGCCCGCCAGGTAGGCGATCCGCTCGAACAGCCTCTGCACCTCCTCGGGGCTGACCGCGGGGCCACGCTCGTTGATCTCGGTCTGTTCCCCGGAGGTGGGGTCAATCACGGCGAGGTTGATCCGGGTCTCGGAGGCGATCCGGGTGAAGTCGGTCAGTACCGATTCTTCCTGCAGCTGTTCCAGCACCCGGCTGCCGGTCGGGCCGCCGACGAAGCCGGTGGCGATCACCGGCCGTCCCAGCAGGTTGAGCGCGCGGGCGACGTTGATCCCCTTGCCGCCGGCGACGGTGCGGCTCTCGACTGCCCGGTGGCGGCGGCCGAGGCGGAAATTCGGCACCGCGACGGTGCGGTCGATCGCCGCGTTCAAGGTCACCGTGAGGATCACTTGCCGATCACCCGAGCTCGCTCCTCGCTTCCTTCCTGCGGGCCACCCGCCGCAACAGAATTGCCGAAAGGATGAGTATCACGAACGCCCCGAGTGCGATAGGGAGCCAATTGTCTGCGAGGAACGCCCGGGCGCGGTCGAAGGTGCTTGCCTTCGGGACCGAGCGAGCGGCGAGAAGCGCGACGCCGCCGGCCCTGCGCCCCTCGACGAAGACAGTAGCCCGGCCGAGCTTCTTGCCACGCTGCAGCGGTCCCTCCACCTCGTCTGGCGCCTGCACCCGCACTTCGACCCGCTCGCCGCGTCGCACGCCCACCGCCAGCGAGCGTTCCGCCCGCAGCGGCAGCTCCCCGCCCGAGTAGCGGATTTCCGGGTTCGCCAGGTCCTGGCCGCGGCGAATCGGCTGCCTGTGGCGGTACTGGCGGAAGCCCCACTCCAGCAATTCGAGGTTGCCGTCGAAGCGTTCTTCGTCGGTCCAGGCGCCGACCACGACCGAAATCAGGCTGGTGCCGTGTTTCTGGCCGGAGCCGACCAGCACGTAGAGGGCGCCGAAAGTGTGGCCGGTCTTCACCCCGGTCACCCAGGGCGCCATTTCCAGCAGTTCATTGATCGACTCGATCCGCCGCCGTGGGTGGACGCTGCGCAAGACGGCGCTGCGGGAATCGGCGATCTTGGCGAAGGCCGGCTCGCGCAGCAGGTGCTGGGTCAGCGTCATCAGGTCGCCGGCGGAGGAGTAATTGCCCTTTTCGTCAAGCCCGACCGGGTTGGCGTAGTGGGTGTGGGAGAGCCCGAGCGCCGCCGCGTAGCGGTTCATCTGGGCGACGAAGCGTTTTTCCGAGCCGGCGGCGTCGATCGCCAGGGTGTGGGCCGCGTCGTTGCCACTGAGCAGGATCAGGCCGTAGAGGAGGTCGCGAATGCTGATCCGCTGCCCCGCCCGCAGACCCATCAGCGACTCGCCATATTCGGGTTCGTAGGGCTGGGCGCGGACGATCTTGTCGAGCGGCACGTCTTTCAGCACCACGTAGGCGGTCATCAGCTTGGTCGTGCTGGCGATCGGCAGCGGTTTGGACAACGCGTGCGAGGTGAGGACGTCGCCGCTGCGAGCGTCGATCAGGCCCCAGGAGCGCGATTCCAACTGCGGCGGGCGGTTCGCCTCCTTCTTCGCCGCCGCCTGGTTCTGCTGAGGCCCAGCGCCGGCGAAGGCAGGCAGCAGCAGACTGCCCAGGAGCGCGAGCAGCAGCGCGGCGCCGTGGCGCCGGGCCCTCACTTGAGCTTCAGCGTTTCGCCGGCGATCAGGATCTGCGGATCCACTTCGGGGTTCAGCGCCAGGATTTCGGCAACCGGCACCCCGGTCTCGTGGGCGATCGCGGTGAGGGTGTCGCCGGTCTGGACCGTGTAGGTCTTGGCCTTGGTCCGGTGCTTCGTGGCTTCCTTCTGGGCCTGGTGCTTGTGGTGGTGCTTGCCGTTCGAGTCGCTGCCGTTCATCGCCGAGGAGGCGACGAGGACGACGACGAGCACCGCGCCGGCTAGAGCGAGGGCGGCGACGATGCGGGCGGCGGCACTGGTGCGTTTTTCCATCTGACTGAGGGTGAGCTGATTAGAGCGGCCTGATCGTAGTGCCGTGAGGGGTCATCAGACGGTCGATATCTCCCAGACCGCGGCTCGCAGGCGCTCGGCTGCGGCCGCGGGGTCGGGATCGGCGGCGATTCCGCGCGAGGCGGCGACGAGGCCGGCAGCCTGTCCGGCGGCGAACGCCGCCCCCAGCAGCTCGGGCTTCCCGCCCTGGGCCCCCACCCCCGGGATGAGGAAGATCGAGCGCGGCATCAGCTCGCGCATGCGGGCGAAGTGCTGTGGCTCGGTGGCGCCGACGACGGCGCCCATCCCGCTCAGCCCGCAGTCGCCGAGCAGGCGCGGGGAGAGCTCGTCGACGATCGCGGCGAGGCGCTCGTGCAGGGGTAGGTCGGGAGCTGGCAGGTCCTGCAGGTCGGCGGCGCCGGGGTTGCTGGTGCGGACGAGGGCGAACATCCCGGCTCCGGCCTCCGCCGCGGCGGCGAGGAGCGGCTCGAGCGCGTCGCGCCCCAGCAGCGGGTTGGCGGTGAAGGCATCGGCGTCGAGGCCGCGGACGGGGCCCCAGGGCGTCTGCGTCTCCCCCACCAGCGCCTGCGCGTAAGCGGCGGCGGTAACGGGGACGTCGCCACGCTTGCCGTCGGCGATGACCAGCAGGCCCGCCTCGCGAGCCGCGGCGCAGACTTCTTCCAGCGCTCTCCAGCCCGGCGCGCCCAGACGCTCGAAGCAGGCGAGCTGCGGCTTCACCGCGACGCAGGCCGGTCCGGCCTGCTCGATCAGCCTGCGGCAGTAGTTGGCGACCGCAGTGGCTGCCAGCTCGGCAGCCGGTGCCCCAGGGTCGCCCACCCCGCCCCCGTCCCCGCCCAGCTTGGCCGGGTCGGGGTCGAGGCCGAGGCAGATCTGACTGCGGCGCTCTTCGACGAGCGCCGCAAGCCGATCCGCGAAATTGGCCAGCTGGTCCCTAGCCTTTGACCTGGCTCTTCAGCGCCGAGCCGGCGGAGAAGCGGGGCACTTTGCCACCGGGGATGGTGATCCTTTCGCCGGTGCGGGGGTTGACGCCCTGCCGGGGGCCGCGCTCGGCGACGTGGAATTTGCCGAAGCCGGTGAAAGCAACCTCCTCACCCTTGCTCAGGGCGCCGGAGATGGCCTCGAGAACGGCGTCAACGGCATCGCTGGCAGCTTTTTTGCTGCCGAGCCGCTCGTCGCCGGCAAGTTGGTCTAGAAACTCAGCCTTGGTCACGTCTTAAGTCCTCCTCGGGGGTTTGAAGAATCGGCGCAATCTAACAGTGGCTACGGCGTAAGAACTGGCGGTCTAGAGCCGAATGTCACGAACCGCTGATTGCCATCTCGGCAATCAGCAGCGGCGGAGTACTGACGGAGCCACCAAAAGGGACCCACCGGGACTCCGCGCCGGCGGCGCTGACCGCCCCCAGCATCGCCACCAACTCGCCGGCGATCGTGAACTCCCGCACCGCCTCGGCGAGCGCTCCGTCGCGGATCATCCGCCCCGAGGCGCCGACCGAGAAGACGCCGGTGACCGGGTTGACCCCGGAGTGCAGGCCGGCGACGTCAGTGACGTAGACGCCGTTCCCCGCCGCGGCCAGCAGCTGCTCGAAGGAGCGGTCGCCGGGGGCGACGACCAGGTTCGAGGAAGAGACCGAGGGCAGCGAGCGATAGCCCTGGCGGGAGGCCGAGCCGGTCGAAGCACCGCCCTCGCGATTGGCCGTGTAGGTGTCATAGAGGTAGGAGCGCAGGCGTCCGCCTTCGATCAGGGCGGTGCGACGGCGCGGTACTCCCTCCGCGTCGAAGGGCGCCGAGGCGGGACCGTCGGGCTCGCGGCCGTCGTCGTGCAGGACGAAGACCTCGCTTGCCACCTCCTCTTCGAGGCGGCCGGCAAGTGGCGAGCGGCCGCGCTGGACGGCGCGGGCGCTGAGGCCGCCGCCGATCAGGCCGACGAAGCTGGCGGCGACGGTCTCGTCGAGCACGACCGGGCAGGAGCGCGAGGCCGGCTTGCCGGCGCCGATCATCTCCAGCGCGCGGCGGGCTCCCTCGGCGCCGATCGCCTCCGGGTCGAGGCCGCGCGGGCCGCGGGCGAGGCCGAAGCCGAGGCCGCTCTCGCGCGCCCCCTCCCCTTCGGCCAGCGCCTGCAGGTAGGCGTAGCAGCTGGAGGTCTCGTACTCGCCGGCGACGCCGGTCGAGGAGGCGATCGCCACCTGCTCGTCGGCGTCGGCGTAGACGGCGGTCTCGACCGCGACCAGGCGCGGGTCCCCGGCGAGGGCCGTGCGCTCGACCGCGAGCGCCAGGTCCGCCACCCGCGAGGTCTCCCATTCGGCGATCGAGGGGTCGCCGAGGCCGGGGAGCGCCTCGAACTTGGCCGGCTGAGGTGGGGATGCGAACTCGTCCTCGTCGGCGACTTCAGCCGCCTCGGCCGCGCGGGCGGCGATCGCCGCCACTCCCGCCTCGGAGAGGTCGGTCCCGTAGGCGTAACCGACCCGATGGCCCGCCCAGGCGCGAACGCCGGCGCCGATCTGCACCGCCGCGGTAAGGCTCTCCACCTCGCCGCCGTGGACCCGGACCTCGCGACCGCTCTCGCGGGAGACGTAAGCCTCGGCATCGCTCGCCCCGGCCCCGGTCGCGGCCTCGACGGCGCGCTGCGCGACCGCGCTCAACTCAGACATAAAACGCTCTCGCTGTCATCTCTCGGTCCCCCCAACCGTCATCGCCCGCACCCGGACATGGCCCTGGCCGGTTCCGACCGGCACTTTCTGGCCGCCCTTGCCGCAAATCCCGGTCTTCATGAAGAAGTCGTTGCCGACCGCGTCGATCGCGGCCAGTGCGTCGAGGCAGTTGCCGATCAGGGTCGCGCCGCGACAGGGGCTGGTCACCTTGCCGCCCTCGATCAGGTAGCCCTCGGAGACGCCGAAGACGAAGTCGCCGGTGGCGGTGTCGACCTGACCGCCGCCGAAGGAGACGGCGTAGAAGCCTCGCTCGACCTCGGCGATCATCTCCTCGGGAGCGGCGTCGCCGGGAGCGATGTAGGTGTTGGTCATCCGCGGGATCGGCAGGTGGCGGAAGCTCTCGCGGCGGCCGTTGCCAGTCGAGGCGGCGCCGGCGCGCTCGGCAGTGAGGTGGTCATAGAGGTAGGAAGTGAGGCGACCGTCCTCGATCACCTGCGTCATCTGCGTCGGCTGGCCCTCGTCGTCGATCGCATCGCTCCCCCACTCTCCCGGCAGGCGACCGTCGTCGTAGGCGTTCAGCAGCGGCTGGGCGACGCGCTCGCCGAGCTTGTCGATGTAGACGCTGGCGCCCTTCTGGATGTGGTCGGCCTCGAGCCCGTGACCGGTCATCTCGTGGAAGAGGACGCCGCCGAAACCGCCGCCGACGACCACCGGCATCGAGCCCGAGGGCGCGGCGACGGCATCGAGCAGGGTCAGCGCCTTCGCGGCCGCCTGCTCGGCGATCTGGCCGGGGTCGTCTTCGAGCAGCTCGTAGCCGCGGTGGGCGCCGAGGGTCTCTGCCCCGGTCTCGACGGTGTCGTTGCGGCGGGCGACCACCTGGGCGCCAATGCGCACCCGGGTGCGGTCGTCGCCGCTGAACAGCCCGTCGGAGTTGGCGACGGTGACTTGGCGGCGGGACTCGAGGTAGGAAGCCGTGAGCTGGGCGATCTCGGCACCCTTCGCCCGCCCCCGCTCGTCGAGCTCGCGCAGCATCTCCGCCTTCTGCGCGGCGGCGACCTCTTCGGGCCGGCGCTCGATCGGCAGCGGCGTCGTCTCCCGCGCCCGCAGCGGCTGCGGCTCGCGCCGGTCGCCCTTCAGCGCCGCCGCGGCTTCGTCGGCGGCGCGCTCGAGGTCGGCGGGATCGAGCCCATCGACGTGGGCGAAGTAGGTGGTATTGCCCTCGACGACGCGGACGCCGGCGCCCTCCTCGGCGCCCGACTGGACCGACTCGATCCGCTGCTCGTCGATCGCAAGCGACTGCCCCTGGCGCCGTTCCGCGAAAACCTCGGCGAAGCGGCCGCCGTTGGCGAGCGCGCGGGCGAGGACGCGGGCGGCGACGTCCTGGTCGAGCAGCTGGGTCATCCGCGCTCCTTCTTGCCTGCGACCTCGATCAGGCGACCGGCGGCGACGAAGAGCTCGGCGCCGCTGCTCGAGTCCTGGGCGTGGTCGGCACTGCGACCGCCCGGGTAGTAGAGGCGCGCGAACGGCCGGCGGGAGACCCGGCGGCGGCGCATGTAGGCGGCGGCTTCGTCGGCGTAGGCGGAGACGCGGTCGAGGAGGATGCGGTGCGGCTTGGGCGGCATCAGTCCTCGCCGTTCCGAGATTTAGGGGGCTCTGACCCCCCAAAGTTCGGAGTCGCGCCGGCCAGCTCGCGCAGCATCGAGCGCATGTCGAAGAGCAGCAGCGAGGCGAGGGCGAAGCGCTCGGTGACCGAGACCGCGGCCAGCCCCTCGTTGCGGATCGCGAAGACCTCTCCCTGCTCGGTGGCGATGTGGACCTGCTCGACCGGGACTCCCTCGGCGGCGTCGGCGGCGGCGAAGAGGACCGCGGCGTCCTCGCCCCAGCGCGCGGGCTCCTCACCAGTCGCGGCCAGCACCTCGCCCTCGGGACCGAGCACCGCCGCCCCCCGCAGGTCGGGCGACATCTCGGCCAAATAGGCCAGCGCCGCCTCCGCGGACTCCTCACTGGGAACAGTTGCTGCGGCACCGTCGGGCATCTGCGAAAAACTACCGACCGTGTCCCTTGCCCGAGCTTCCTGGATCACGGTCGTGGTCGTCTGCGCCATCGCCGCGGTCCTCTTCGCCTTCAGCGGCTACACCGGCTACGCGATCACCCTCGTCGCCGTCGGGCTCGCCGCCGGCGTGAACTTGCTGCCGCCGCCCTAACCCGAGCGGTAGGGGCCTTCTTCGCGCTCGCGGAAGGAGGTCTCGGGCTCGGCGTGGATCAGGACCTCGGCCTGGGGGATCTCGGCCTCGATGGAGTTGCGCATCTCGTGGGCGAGCTCGTGGGCGCGCTCGAGGGTGGTGCCGGAGTGGTACTGGACGTGGAAGTCGATGTGGCGGCGGCTCCCGGCGCGGCGGGCGCGGAGCTTGTGGTACCCGGCGACCTCGGGGGTGCGGGCGGCGGCGATCGCGGCCTCGATCCGGTCCATCTCCGACTCCGGCAGGACTTCGTCGATCAGCACCCCGGAGGAGCGGCGGATGATGCTGAGGCCGGCCCAGACGATCGCCCCGGCGACGATCAGCGCCGTGATCGAGTCGAAGGCGGCGGCGCCGGTGATCTCGACCAGGACCAGGCCGACGAGGACGCCGGCCGAGGTGAGGGCGTCGGTCCGCAGGTGGGCGGCGTCGCCCTCGAGGGCGGGCGAGTCGGTGGCGCGCGCCTGGCGGTAGAGGTAGGTGGAGACGAGCAGGTTGGCGATGGTCGAGAAGCCCATCACGGCGATACCGACGCCGAGCGATTCGACCGAGGAGCCGACGACGAGCCGATGGGTCGCCTCGTAGACGATGATCGCGGCGCCGACCAGGATCAGGATTCCCTCGATCGCCGCCGCCAGGTTTTCGACCTTCTCGTGGCCGTAAGGGTGCTCCTCGTCGGCCGGCTCGTCGGCTTTGCGGACCGAGACGAAGGCGATGACCGAGGCGACGAGGTCGATCAGCGAGTGGATCGCCTCGGTGATGATCGCGATCGAGCCGGTGATCGCCCCGGCGGCCAGCTTCAGCGCGATCAGGAGCGCGTTGGAGGCGATCGAGAGCGCCGCGGCCCGGCTTTTGCCGGTCATGGCGCCGACTCTGCCTCCAGCCCGAGGTGGCGGGCGAGCATCCGCGTCGCCTTGCCGCGATGGCTGACCGCGTGCTTCTCCGCCGGACTCAGCTCGGAGAACGTGCGGTGGTCGTTGTGGCCGGTCTCGTCGGGGACGAAGACGGGGTCGTAACCGAAGCCGCCGCTGCCGCGGCCCTCGCGCAACAGCGTCCCCTCGCAGGTGGCTTCGAAGACGTACTCATGGCCGGCCTCGTCGACCAGGGCGATCGCGCAGACGTAGGCGGCGCGGCGGCTACCGTCGGCGGCGTCGACTTCGCGCAGCAGCTTCGCCAGGTTGGCCTCGTCGCTGGCGCCTTCACCGGCGTAGCGGGCTGAGTAGATGCCGGGGGCGCCGTCGAGGTCCATGGCTTCGATTCCCGAGTCGTCGGCGATCGTCACCTCGCCGGTGGCCGCGTGGGCGGCGCGCGCCTTGATCAGCGCGTTCGCCTCGAAGCTGTCGCCCGTCTCCGGCGGCAGCTCGACCTCGTCTGGCAGCAGCTCCAACTCCACCCCCGGCAGCAGCTCGGACATCTCTTTCAGCTTGTGGGGATTACGGGTGGAGAGGATCACGCTGCGCGCTCCTGCACCTCCCGCAGGCGGTCGATCCCGTTCTCGGCCAGGCCCAGCAGCTCGTCCAGCGAGGCGCGAGAGAGTGGCGTCCGCTCTGCCGTCGCCTGCACCTCGACCAGGCCGCCGTCGCCGGTCATCACCACGTTGGCGTCAACTTCGGCGTTGGAGTCCTCGCCGTAGTCGAGGTCGCAGAGGGCGCGGCCGTTGACGAGGCCGACGCTGACCGCAGCGACGGAGCCGTTCAGCGGCAGCGCGTCCAGGGCTTTCTTGTCGACCAGCTTCTGGAAGGCCTGGCGGAGGGCGACGTAGCCGCCGGTGATCGCCGCGCAGCGGGTGCCGCCGTCGGCTTCGAGCACGTCGCAATCGATGTAGATGCTGCGTTCCCCCATCGCCCGGAAGTCGACCACCACGCGCAGGGCGCGGCCGATCAGCCGCTGGATCTCGACCCCGCGGCCGTCCTGTTTGCCCTTGGCGATGTCGCGCTGCTTGCGGTCACCGGTGGAAGCGGGCAGCATCGCGTACTCGGCCGTGACCCAGCCTTTGCCCTTGCCCATCATCCAGCGCGGCACCTGCTCCTGGACCGAGGCGGTGCAGATCACCCGCGTCCGCCCGATCGAGATCAGCGCCGACCCAGCGGCGCTTTCAACGAACCCCGGATCGATCGTCACCGGCCGGATGTCGGCCGGCGCCCTGTCGTAACTCCTCGAAGCTGGCATCGCGCGAGTTTCTCAGTTCTCGACCGGCGCGTGCCAGACCGCCTCGACGTTGTGACCGTCGGGATCGAGCAGGAAGGCGCCGTGGTAACCCGGCGAGCACTGCAGGCGCGGGCCGGGAGCGCCGTTGTCGCGGCCACCGGCAGCCAATCCCTCCCGGTGGAATCCCTCCACCTGGGCGAAGTTGGTGGCCGCGAAGGCGAGATGAATCGTCGGCCGCAACGGTCCGCCGGCGATGAGGATCAGGTCCTCGGCCCCCTTGGGCCCGAAGCTCGGGGCCCCTTCGGCGTCATATTCGACCCAGCCCATCCCCTCGACCAGCGACGCCCGATAGAAGTCCACCGACCGCTCGAGGTCGCCGACCGGCAGCTTCAGGTGGTCGACGCAAACCGGGCGCACCGGGCCAGGCTACCCCGCCCCGGCGCGCCTCACCCTCATTTGAAGGCGACTTTGTCGACCGCCTCCTTGATCTTGTTGACGATCACGTCGGCGAGCTCGGTTCCCTGTTTGCCGTTGAACCCTTTCATCGCCGCAACCATGCCGACCATCAGCAGCGAGACGAGCAGGATCAAGCCGACGTACTCGACCGTCCCCTGCCCCGTCTCCCCCGCCAACCGCCGGATCTGCCGCACCCGCCAGGTCATCTGCGCGTTCAGGTAGCCGAACAGCTTGTAGATCATCGATACCTCCCTTCGAAGTGGATTGGAGGCGGGATGCTCGGCGGCGCGGGCGCACGGAACAAGACATGGGAGCGCCAATTGGCGCACTCCTTTGTAAGGAATGTGTAACTACGTCGCTCGGGGAGATCGGTGAACGTGCCAGCCTCAAGAGGCTGCCGCGGGCGGACGCCTGCTGGTACGAACCGATCAAGTTCGAGGGGTGGATTCTCGCCCCGCGCGGGCACGGACGCGAATGGCAGCAGGTCTTCGGTGTTGGCCTGGCCGATCAGGAGCGCGTGTGGCAGGCTCTCGCCTCGGCAGCTCGCACCGCCACAATCGTCGAAGTCCGCGACCGGGAAAGCCTTGGAGTCGTCTGCGGTATGAGAGAGCGAGTGGCGATCGGTGACGGAGCGCGATGGTCACCATGAGCTGGCACTACGCCGATCCCACCGCTGCGCCGCGTTTGGCCACCGCCCATCCGAGCCCCTAACATGTCCTCATGGCCGTAGCTCACAAAATTGCCGCCTTCGACATCGTCGAGTTGACCGAGCGCGTCGACGACGCTCCTGCCGGCGTCCGCGGGGGTGTCCTCGAGCTGCGTGAGGGCGACATGGCGATGATCGAGGTCACCAAGCCCGACCTGGGCCCCGCGGCGCGGATCGTCTTTGCGCCACTTTCGAAGATCCGCATTGTCGAACCGGCACACCGACGCTAGAAACTCCTGGGCTGCCGCAATGGAGAACCGCCGAAGCGTTCGGCGTCTCCACAGTCGATGTCACTCGGCGCGTCGAGCAGGTCGGGCGGGGGACCGCGCAACTTGACTATCGATGACGTCGAAAGCAGACCCAAAAACGCGCAACCGAGGAATCGGCTTCAAGATCGGCAAGGCCTTCTCCGCCGACGATCCGATCGGCCGTTGGTCGACCGTTTTGGCGATGGCAGCAAACAACACGATCTACCTCAACGTCCGGCTGATCGAGGGCGACCTGCCGCCCGAGTTGAGCATGTACTACTTCCGGCTACTTGTTGCCCATTTCTTCGAGGCCGCCCAGTGGCTCAGCAACACCCGATCGACGTGGCCCCAGGTCGACCAGTTCATTGACTCCCTTGATGCCGCTAATCAACAGCGCTTCGACCGGATAACTGAATTTGGGAGTCAGCGTCACAGGTTCTACGCGAATCTCTCGCGCTCCCGGGCGACCCTGTTCCACTACCCGACGATGCATCCCGACAGGGACGCGGCCGGAGCAGAGGAGCTGGCCAACGCAATGCGCGAGGTCGCAGACGCAGACGGCTGGATCGAGGGCGGGTCCGACTACGCGAGCTTCCGGGCAACGTTCGCGGACGAGGTAGCGCTCCAGTTTCTCTCGACCAGCGACCGTCATCGGTGAAGATGAAGCCGCCTCTTGGATAGCCGTAGGATTCTGAGATTCCCGCCCGAGGCACCGGGACCCCGAAGTGCCCATGACCGAGAGCGATGCCGAAGTCAAGGATGGTTCGGTGGCGCCCTACGGCTCGCCCCGCCACCGCTCCTTCGGCACCCTCGGGCTCGGTGACTGACCTGAACTTGACGCGGTAAGGCATCTGGAGCAGAAGGTGCATGGTCTCCTTTTCGCTGAGAACTCTCGTTCCACCCCCAGTCCCCCTAGCACCCGCGTCGCCCCCGCAGCCGACTACCATCGACACCAGGCTGGCGATGCTCAGGAGGCAGAAAAAGAGCCGCAAGTCCATAGAGTCACCCGCTGAATCAGCCATCCGCACGCCTATGGTGGGCAATGGTCGCCCGTTGCCGCCAAACAGAGCTTGTCGGTCATTGACACGGTCATCTCGGAAGCTTCGTTCTGCTGTGCCGTGGTGCGAATTTGAGGGTTCGGTTCTAAGCGTCCGTCTGGCCCCTCGATCAGCAAGTCGCTGGTGAAAATGAAGCCGCCTCTTGGATAGCCGTATGAATATCTCGTTCCTGCTCGAGGAACCGGCACAGCCTTGTGCCCGTGCCCTAGCTCAATGCCAAAGTTGACCACGGTGTGGTGGCGCGCTCTCACTTGCCCCGCTACGGCTGCCTCCGCACCCTCTGGAGTAGCGACCGTCCTAAACTCGTATTTGTAGGGCAACTGGCGCAGGAGTAGCTTCGTCTCCTTCGCGCTGAGAATGCTCGTTCCGCCATCCGCGCCTTCGGCACCCGCATCACCACCGCAGCCTGCAACCATCCACACCAAACTGGTGATGCTCAAGAGGCAGACGAAGAACCGCAAGGAATCAGGCATCCGCACGCCTAGGGTGGACAGTGGTCGCCCGTTGCCGCCAGACAGAGCTTGTCGGTCATCATTACCTCCATATGACTGGCTTCAGCAAATTGAGCTGCAGTGTGGAGCCGGGGGTTGGGTACCAAACGACCGTCTGGCCCCTGAATGAATTCGTCACTCGTGAATATGAAGCCCCCTCTTGGGTAGCCATACGATTCTGAGGTTCCAGCTCGGGGTACAGGAACCCCGTAATGCCCGTGGCCAAGCGCTATACCGAAGTTGAGAATGGTCCGATGACTCCCTACTGCTCGCCCCGCCACAGCCGCCTCGGCGCCCTTGGGAGTAGTGACCGATCTGAACTTGTAACGATAGGGTAACTGGCGCAGGAGTTGCTTCGTCTCCTTCGCTCCGAGAACCCTGCTGTCACCGGAGCTCGCGGTGCTGCTTCCCTCGGCGCCCGCGTCGTCACCGCAGCCCGCCGCCAACCCTGCCATGGCGACTAGCCCCAACAGGGAAACCAGAAGGCGCAGGCGCTTGGATTCAGCCACTGAACAAGCCATTTGCCGTGTAGAGGTTATCGGGATCGCGCTTTTTCGCTTTTAGGTTTGCCACGCGGTGTCTCGCAGCCAAGGAAAAGCGGGTCCACGCCGATTTATGCTCCAGTTCTATTCGTTCCTTGACCTTTGACCAGCGTTTATTTGGATAGTTCGAGCCCTGGCTTGAAGAGTTGGCGAGCAGCGGTTCACGACCCCCCGGCAGATCCTCGGTCCCCACCACGAAGTTGAGATGGTTGATGTTCCCTTTGCCATCGCTGTCGATCCAGTCGTACGCGATCAGGTTCCCCTTCGTCCAACCCCACGGCTGTTGAACGGAGTCGATGTATGCGAGTTCGTATTGCCAGAGATGCCGTGGCAGTACATCCGATAACCGCCACGAGTCGGTGTCGTCCCAGCCGGCGCTCGGGCCCGGTCCGAAGACTCCTCCTCCCTTGGAGAGGTTGCGATACCACCAGCTCCCGTCGCCGTGGTCGAAGGCACGCATGAACTGGGCACCGCCAGCACGGAGGATCTGGCTGAGGAAGTTGGTGCAGTTGTTCGACCCGTAATCGGCGTAGAAGCCGTTGCGTGCACCATGGTGCGCTTCGTTGCCCCAATAGACCGCGTACTGAGCCATCTTGTCGAGGTCCAGCCCGCCGCAGGGGCTGTCGTTCACCGAACAGTTCCCGTTCACCGACGAGGCACTAGCGCCTTCGATGATCAGCTGGGCTGGCCACACTTCTTCTTCTTCGGGGGTTTCCGGCATCTTGACTATGACTTCGAATTCGTTCGGCGTTTCGACATCGGGAACGACTTCGATAAGCGCCGGTTCAATACCGCCCTGGGCGAGGACGACCCACGGCCGGGCTATCACCGCTACGACTTCGAGCTGGCTTTCGTCTTGCGCGCTGACGAGTTGGTATTCGCCGTTTTCGACCTGAACTTCCACGTCTGCAAGATCGGCTGGTGCTTTTTCCGGTTCCGCAGGGGGCTGGGCCACTTCTTCGAATTTGGAGCTGGCTTCCACAACCGCCACGGCCCCGGAGGGAAGCTCGACGAGATCCTGACCGGGAGATACCTTGACGTTCCAGACGAAACTGTCCGGGGCGTTGGGTCCCCGCAGTGACTGGATCAGCGTCGTTCCCATCGCGGTCGGCCGAATCACCGTGTCGGTTTCCGGCCCAGTGTTGGCGAACAGCGCCGAGTCGTTGTTGACGACGGTCGCGTTGCTTGCTGCCGGGGTCAGGGTCGAGGGCGAGAAGCACACGCTGTTGCCGAGGGTGAAGCCCCCCTCTGGCGTCACCGAGGTTTCGCCCGGCGTGAGCGCGTCGACCGTCTCCAGGTTCGGCGAGGGTGGGCTGTAGGAGGGGTTGATCGCTACTTCGGTGGAAGGTGCGGTCGCGCCGTCGGTGGGAGCAACCGCCGCCGGCAGCGCTTCTTCGACGGAGTCGACCGCCTGCGCCGGGGTGAGGACGCCTTGAGCGGGTTCGAGTTCGGGCCCAGTGCTGCATTCGGGCGCCGACGCGGAATCGGGATCGGGATCGACTTCAATGGCTTTGCTCGTGGAGTTGCCTTGGAGATCGACTGCTTCGACGGTGATCTCGTATGGCCCAGTCCCTGCGTTTTCCGTCTCGGCCAACACGCTCCAGGCGCCCGTGCCGATTCTTGAGTAGCCGACCATCCCACACTGGGTCGGGCCGCTGCAGGAGACGCCGAGGAGCGATGAGGTGGTCGCTTCGGTACGGATCGGCGCGGGCTGGAACCGCCAGGAGCCACCGTCCCAGGAGAACGCGAGGGGCAGGGTTTCGGCATGGGGGTTCGCGTAGCTGCCAACTGCGGTGCAGGCTGCTTCGGCCGAGCAGGAGAGCCCATTGACGTTGACCGAGCTGCCTTCGGGGACGGCGGGGGCCGAGGCGCTCTGCCATGCGCCGCCGTGCCAGTGGTCAAAGAAGGGAGCGGCGACTTTGCCTTCTAGCTGTTCCATGCCAGTCACCTGCGTTTTGCCGTAGGCCCAGCAGTCGCTGGTCGAACCACAGGAGACGCTATAGAGAGATCCCTTGTTGGCGCCAGAAGGGAGCGACGCTTGGCCGGCAGTCCATTTGCTGCCGTTCCAGTACTCGGCGAGGGGCTGGTTCGTCCCGTTGTTGTAGGTGCCGACTGCGACACAGGCGCTCGTGGAGGCGCATGA
>Ga0068854_100000068_pt1 | contig 75272 bp, 65 predicted proteins | sample KBSCornC42_FD_66590 | JGI IMG/M metagenome (GOLD analysis project Ga0068854, IMG submission 66590) | Corn rhizosphere microbial communities from Kellogg Biological Station, Michigan, USA - KBS Corn C4-2 | ecosystem: Host-associated > Plants > Roots > Rhizosphere > Soil ... | reverse complement strand
GGGCAACGCGGTTTCGCCCGAGCACAATTGAACCTTGCAAGCGTAGCCAGCCTCTGTCGGCGAACTTCACGCGTGCCGAAGTGCTGCGTCGGCATCCGAAGCCTCCGCTTTGGCGGCTCAGTACCGCGTGGGCGCGCCGCCGCCGTCCAGCTCCGCCGTGAGCGCAGCGATGGCATCGAGCAAATCGGTCGCTTCGGGGTCGTCGTCCAACGCATAGCGAAAGCGATAGATCATCTGGCCGGTCTGCGGGTGTCGCACGACACTGCCGCGTGCGGCACCGTCCACTTCCAGACAAAGACCGAGCAGCAGGTTGAGCGTCAGCGCGACATCCAACGTCTCGCGCGGCCCAAGTTCGACGTACGCCGTGAGCATGTCGGGTTCGGCGTAGCTGTCATAAGCCAGCCAGATGTTGCGGGTGCCGATGCGCAGGGCATGCGCGGGCAATGCGTCGACGTCAAACGGGGGGTGGGGCAGTTCTTCGGGGGGCATGGGCGGGCGCCGTGGCGGTTGTCGCTGCAACGAATTGCAGCAACCGGGTTGCACCGCTGAACGATGACAGCAGAGGCATCTGGATGTAGCGGGTCTGCCGAAAAACTGCGATAAAAGCCGAAAAAATGCTCACCTGAAATATCAGCGGTGGTTAGAATCTCGACATCTGGGTGGGGGCTTTCTCAACACCGGATCGGGCCGTTTGCCGGGGAACGGCCAGCACAGATTTTCGCGGAGGGTACCGTGACGCAAGCCTGCCAGCCAGTTACCGAACTGGCCTCTGACTGGTTCCGACAACACTATGCATGGCTCGCCCGTCGTATGGGCGGCAAGACGGGCTGTCGCTTTGGCGCTGAAGACATTGCGGCGGAGGCGTTTGTGCAATTGCTGCAAAGGCCCGGGTGGCAAGACATCCGCGAGCCGCGCGCCTTGCTGACAACGATTGCGCAGCGTTTGCTCTATGACCTCTGGCGCCGTCGTGATCTGGAAGACGCCTATATGGCGTGGGCCGCCACGCAACCGCAAGCAACGCTGCCATCCCCGGAAGACCGCGCGTTGATCATCGAGACCCTCACCTCCATCGATCGTATGCTCGATGGGCTTTCCGCCAAGGCGCGCGCCGCTTTTCTCTACAGCCAGTTGGATGGCCTCACATACCCTGAGATTGCCGAGCGTCTGCAGGTCTCCGTTCGCATGGTGCAGAAATACATGACGCAGGCCATGCGCCTGTGCTATCTGGCCGAATCATCGTGAAGCACGCGCTGGATGATCGGATCGCCGAGCAGGCGATCCAGTGGCTGGTCGTACTGCGCTCGGGCACGGCTTCGGAGATGGAGCGCCAGCGCTTTGCCGCTTGGCAGGAAGCCGATCCCGCGCATGCCGCTGCCGTGCAGCGTTTGCAAGGCGCGTTGGGTTCGATGGCACTGCCGCCCGTGGCAGACCCGCACCGTCGCGCCGCGCGGCGGCTTCTCGATACGCCGTCTTCGCCGACACGGCATGTGCGCCGCGCGCTCATCTTCAGCGGGCTGGGTCTGGGTGTTGCTGCCCTCGTTGACAGAGAGATCCCGCTATCCGACCTGGTTGCCGACATGCGCACGGTCACCTCGGAGCGCCGCGACTTCGCGCTGGCCGGCGGCTATCAACTACGCCTGAACGCGCGCAGCGCGGTGGATGCCTCTGTGGTTGCGCGCGGTTACGACGTGCGACTGCGCAGCGGCAGCGTGCTGGCTGTGGCAGGGTCGCCGTCGGGCCAGTTGCGGTTGTGGTCTGCGGCGGGCACGGTGGAATGCACGGGTGGCATGATTTGCGCAACGCTGGAGCCCAGTGGCGCGATGACGGTTGCCGTGCTCGAAGGCAGCGCGGCGTTGTCGACGCCGACCGGTGCCGTTTCCACGGCGCATGCGGGCGAGGTACGGCGTCTGGGCGACGGTGGCATCGAAAAACTGACGTTGATGGCGCGCAACGTGGCCGCCTGGACGCGCGGCATGGTCGAAGTCGAACACCAGCCGCTGGCGGATGTGATCGACGCATTGCGCCCCTACCACCGTAGCCTGATCGAGCTGCACCCCGAGGTGGCCGACCTGCGCGTGACGGGGCGGTTTCCACTGGAGGGACGTCGAGCCCTTCACATGCTGGCCGAAACGCTGCCTATCCAGGTGAAGGAGCTTGGCGGCGTGTGGGTGCGCATCGGCCCACGCTGAGCGCACGTCGGCCGCGAAATTTTTTCTCGATCGGGGTTCCGGTTTTTCTCCCTCGTTGCACAGAGAGAGTAAGAGGCTGTCGCGGAACCCCATCCGCGCGCGCCACTGCATCCAGATGCATAGCTTCCACAAGAGCGAAGGACGACATGAACGCCCGGGCCCAGAACGACGTGCTGCTACACGCAGACGACAACACGCGAGAAAGCCGGTATTTCTCCCCGCTTCCTGTAGCTGCCGCTTGGCGGGCGCCGGCGGTGCTACCTGTCACGATCACGGTTCGACAGGTGACACGCGCATCCAACGGTGTGATCCTGGTCGACCTGACCGAGCTTGCCGAGGCCGCTGGCGAAGACCCGCCAGCTCAGCCGGTCACGCTGGAGCAGGCGCACGCGATGCTCGGGCGGATGCTGGAATCCACGCGGAAGGCGCCTGTCCCTCCGTCGGACAGGGGGGCTGTGCTCTCCGTGCTGACACCACGGCAGTGCGACATCCTGCGTGAGGCGGCCTCAGGAAAATCCAATGTGGAGATCGCACAGGCGCTGCATATCGGCGTAGAAACCGTGAAATCGCATGTGCGTCAAATCCTGATGCGTTTACAAGCACGCAATCGGACCGAATTGGCAGCGTTATATCAGCAATGTGTGGGTGACGGTCGATCGCGCGAAAGTCATTAACGCGATAACCAATGGCAGGACAGTATGTTTTAAACCAGCACTGAATTTATTAAGCCGGTACTGAAATATATGCCCTGAAGATTTTCATTAAGAAACGCTAAAACAATTCGCTGTAGGCAGTCGGCCTTACAGCGCGCAATCGTTTGCGCAAAAAGGCCGCTTAAGCGGCCAGAACGGCGTGCGCGTGCGGGCCTGCCGGCTCGTTGCTGGCGACTTGCACGGCCAGCTGATAGCCGCGTGCATAGACGGTCTTGAGTTCCACGCCGGTCTCGGAGCCAAACTGAAGTTTCTTGCGCAGCTTGTAGATGTGCTGCTCGATCGAGCGCTCGACGATGCTGGCGTCTGCGCCCCACACGGCGGATGCGATCTGCTGACGTGACAGGAAAGAGCCTGGCGAAGAGAACAGCAGCCATGCCGTCGCAAACTCCCGAGCGGTCATGCGAACAGGGATGCTGTTGACCGTCGCCGTGCGGGTCAGGCGGCAAAGGCGATACGGCCCCACCACGACGTCGATACCGGCATTCTGTCGCACCGGCTCGGCACGCCGCAATGCCCGTTGCACGCGGGCTTGCAGCTCTTCGGCGCTGAAGTGACCGGTCAACACATCGTCCACCCCGGCATCGAAGGCTGACGCCATGTCCCCCCGGTCGACAAACTGCCCGAACACCAGGGTGGGCCAGCACATGTCGGCATTGCACTCCCGCCACGACAGCACGAGTTGCCCTGCTGTACGGAAGTGCTGAGCGTCGATCATCAACAGATCAAACGTTTCCGTGCGGCGCGCACGCAGCAGCGACAGGGCGTCGTCAAAGCGGACGCACTCCGCCTCTTGCGTGGATAGGCAGCTTGCCACGTAGGCAAAGCTGGACGGGTTGGAGGTCAGTACGGCGAACTTCATAGCGCTTCCCCATTTCAAGCCATCGCGCAGAGGAATCTTTGCAGATGGCGCTTCAAACTGGGGCCAAGCATAACGTTCACAATTTGCTCACACATCCCTATAAAGAGTGAAATCGCGTTTAGATCTGATTGAGTTTTTTTTGTTGAGTCAGCAATCGTCATTTGAGCATGCGAATGCCGCATTCTGTGTGAACGATTATGCGCATATGCACATAAAAAAACCGGCAAAACCGTTAATTCGCCGGCTTATCTGACAACCTGATGAATTGATCTTCAACCGAACTTGATGGCGGCGAGTTCGCGCGTGCCTTCCGCTTCCTTGCTGGCCCGTAGCTGTAGCGCGCTGGTCAGGCCACGGCTGCGGCTGGTGGACACCTGTTCCACGATAGCGAGCTTTTCCGGCAGGCGCGACGTGGGCGCCTCCAGCAGCGCCTGCGCCAGCGCTTCGGAGGCTTGTGCGTCGGCAGAATTCGGGTCGATGCTTCGGTGCAGGTCCGCCAAGGCGAGGTGGCCCTCGATCTCGCGAGCGGCAGACGGCCGAAGCCGATGTCGGTGCAGGTAGCGCTGGTTGGGGCGGGCGTGCTTCTCGACGGTCTCGCAGTAGGCTTCGAACTCGCGTGCGGCCTTTTCCGGCGTGCCGCCGGGCTTGTGGGCAAGCATGTTGATCCACGCATCGCGGTCGCTGCGCACGACGGCCAGGTATTCGCGCACGCTGCGGTATTCGGTGTCGAAGTAGCTGACGCGATCGGCAATCTTGCCGTTCTGGTAAGCCATCTTCACCTTCGTCGTGTGGCCGCCTTCCGACAGCTTCCAGTTGAACCCCAGCGGCATGCCGCCGGTAAACGACTGTGTGAACTTGCCGCTCTCGCCGGCCTTGGCCGATGCGTTGTCATCGGGGGGCGCTGTGTAGAAAGTGCGGCCCACCGAGAACGCCAGGCCACCGCGTGCCGTCACCTTGTGCCCTGTGGCGACGCTGAACTGCTCCATGCGCATCGTGCCGGTCTTCTCTTGCAGGGTGGCCGTGTTGCTGAGTGTCTTCTCGCCGCGCAGCCTTGCAGAGGGGCCGATCCGCACCGGCGTGTGCGGGCTGCTCACGCGTACGTTCATGCCAACGCTCGCGTCCATCGACGCGCGCCAGCGCTTCTTGGTCTGGTCGACCCAACTGATGGAAATGCCGCCGCTGCCACCGCTTTCGCCACAGTGCTGTGCCAGCGTATTCCACAGCGTATCGGCATCGGGTCGGTGCTCGGGCGCGGCGGACGCGTGCTCGAACAGCAGGTTGGTGGCCTTGACGATGGCATCCGCAGCGGCTTTGTCGTCGTACTTGATGGGTTCCCAGTCGTCGTGGCCTTCTACGGGGCGCTGTGTGGGCCGCGTGGCACGGATGACCACGCCGCGCGGCTCACCTGTCTCCAGATCGAATGGCGTGACCTTGACGGCGAGCAGATTGGCGCGCAGGCGCTTGCCCCAGGTTTTGAGGTCGTAGCCAACGGAGGCACCCACACCGACCGAGGCGCGCATCGTGCGGTCAGTGCCGACGAACACGTCGCGCCCATGAGAACTGCGTCCGATTTCCACCACGGCCTGGCGGCCCCTGCCGTAATTGGCGTCCAGTTGTACCGATACGGGCACCGGCAGCGCCTTGCCGACGTGCGACAAGCCTGTCGATACGCCGGCCGTGCTGCCGCCAATCCAGCCGCCGTTGGACAGGCGCACCTTGTTGCCTGATTCCATGGACGTGAGCAGCGTCTCGATGGTCTTGCGCGCGTCTTCGATGGTGGGCGCCTGCATCTTGAGGTCTTCCGGGTGCTCGAGCTTGTCGGCACGCTCCAGTGCGCTACGGAATGCAGGGGCTTCTGCGACCTCGCCCGCGTGGGCGCTCCAGTAGCGCAACAGCGTGGCCGATGGCTGCAGCCCCACCAGGTATTCCGGCGGCTCGCCCACCAGGCCCGCATGATCGATGAGCTTGGCCACGTGGGCCCGCGCGGCGCTCACCTGCGGCAGGGTCAGCGTGTCGAGCCGGGTCTGCGCCCACGCCCGGGTGTCTGCATCGTCGGCCAGTCCGGCCGCGGCCACGAACTGCGCGAATTCCTGATGGGCCGGCGAGCTGCCCGGCGTGCCGGCGACGGCGGTCGGCTCGGCGTTCTCACGCTGCATGCGGCTGACGGCTGCGCCCACTTCAGGCTGTAGCGCGCGCAGCTTCTCTGCCGTGAGCGCGTAGTCGCTCAACGGCGCGTTGGTGGCTGCCAGCTCGGCCCAGTGCGCGAGGATCGTGCTGCGCCAGAGATCGCCCGGGTGCGCGATGGTATGCATCGACGGCGCATTGTCTGCATGCGCGAGCGCGTCGATCATCGTTCGCAGCGCCGCCGTATAGGCGTCCATTTCCTTGACGAGCCCAGGCCGTTGCGCGCCGTGCATGCCAAGCGCAGCCGATGACAGCGGCGATTTCTTCTTGCCGATCATCTGCCAGAAATGGCTGCTCGTGGTCTGCTTCTCCACCCGCGGGATGCTGCGCCCGACAAACTTGGCCAGGCGCGCCTTGGTGTTGGCCAGATCCGATCCCGGACCATCTTCACGAAAGCCTTGGTGCCACGCAAAGAGGACCCCGGCCTGTTGTGCGCTGACGGGCTCGCCGCGCAGCTTGAGCGCGCCGGCGTGCATGACGTTGACGGCGAGCGCCTGGGCCTGGGTGCCGCTGCCCGCCGGATGCGCGTGCAACAGGGCGGTGGGGTCGGCCGCTGTGGTGGCGGCGGTATGCACATGGTCAGCCGCCTGCAGGAAGGCGCGCGCGGTGTGCGCCTGCTCCGGGGCGGGCGGGGTTTGCATCAGAGCGGTCAGCGCTTCAAAGCCGGGATGGCTGCGCGAGAGCAACTGCGCCGTGCGCCATGCCGCGCTTGCCACACCGGCATCGCTCATGCCCTGCGGCATTGGCGGGACTGTCAGGCTGCGTGAAGAACCAGCGGAGCCGTCAGAGCCGTTCTGGGCCGACAGGCTGGATTGCCGTGAGAGCGAACGCGGGCTTTGCTCGTCACTGGTTTGGCTGGCGCCGGTTTCGCTGCGCTGTGGCGACGTTTCGCCCTCGCCAAACAGATGGGGCAGGCCCAGGTCAGACACGCTGGAGCGGTGCGACGACGTTGCCGATGCGGTCTCATTGAACAGGCGGCCCATGCCCAACGATGAGCTGCCTGTGGAATGCGTTGAGCCTTCATTGCCTGGCGTCGGTACGTGCGCAGCAAAGGCGGCGGCGTCAAAGTGCACCGCATGCGTGACGTGCTGCAGCACCCGCAGCGCATCGGCCGCATTGCCGCCGCTGGTGGCCGCCAGTGCGCGCGCCGCCAACATCGGGCGGATGTAGCTGCCTGCTGCGGACGAGGTACCCTGCCCCGGAGCCGCCAAGACGCCGAGCCGATCGGCCAGCAGCTCACGTTCGCTTGTGCTGCCCGCCGTGCGGAACAACTGCGCAATGCTCTGGCGGAACGCTTCAGCGGTGGCAGGCACCGTCAGCGCAGCTGTCGATGCGGGCGGGGGCGGCGTCGGCGGTTTTCCACGTTGGCGCAAGCGCTGCGCACCCTGTTCGGCGCGCTGCATCATGGTCGACGTTTTGTGCTGGGAACGTGCCGCGCGGCGTGCCTCGTGCTGTTCCTGCAACTGCGGTGTGGCAGGGCGCGGCGTGCCCTCGGCGGCCTGTGGTGTTACCTCGGGTGTGGTTGTCAACGTGCCGCGTGTAGGCGCCTTGTAGTTGTCCACCGTATTGAACGATGCGCCGGAGCGCTTGCGGTCGCTTAACAGTGTGGCCAGTTCTGTCTCGTCGCTCTTGGGCAGTTTTTCGCGCACGCGCGATTTCAGGTTGCTGAGCCAGCCACCCTTCTTGCGGGGCTTCGGAGCATCGCGGTCCTTGGCCGGTGGCGATGGCGTGCGCGCGGCGAAGTCGTGGAGTGTCTCGTACTCCGACGGCGATGTCGGCACGTTGACGGGCAACAGGCGTGAAGGTGGCATGGTTCGGGATGTTCAGGCACTGGCGTGGTCAATCGGCATACCACTTTGATGCGGCCGAATGACAAACGCGCGTGCAATGCGAACGGGGTGTGACGGTGGCGAAGTTGCATGCCACCGTCCCACGCGCAATCCGTCAGTGCACCGACCACTTCGAGACCGATACGGCTGACGCCGCAAGCCCGGACATTGCGTCAACCAGCAGAGCGCCGGTGGGGTCTTCGTGCAGCATGTAAGCAAAGTGATAGACCAGCGTGCCGGTGTGTGCCTGCTGCGCCACCACGCCCCGCGACGAAGCCGGCAGGCCGAGGCAGAGCCCGAGGATCACGTGCAGTGCTTCGTCAACGTTGATCTCGAGCGGCTTGCCGAGGTCGATACAAACCGTGACCGACTCAGGGTCGGCGTCGGCATCACACGTGAACCAGAGCTGATATGCGCCGATGTGGATAGGGTGTGCGGCGAACGGGAAGAACTCATCGGCGCGCAGAAGCGGGATGTCTAGGGTCGGAAGATACGGTGTGCGTGAGGCGGACATGAACGTGGATTGGCGATGCCCCAGCAGCCGACACGTCAGCTTCAACGAGCACCTTCGCATGTAATGCCGCGAGCGTACGGCGTTATATGACAGCGGACGTTCGCGTTCACGAAATCATCACGGATGCTGCGAAGCCGCTCAGGTGGAAGCGTTCGCGTTGGCCTCACGCATTGCGCGTTACGCGCGAATCCACACGTAAGTACCGTTCGAGAGGTTCTCGAACATGTCGTCGGTCGTCTGCAGGATGTTGTCGCGCCAGTATCGGCCGTGCTCGGCATAGTGGCCCAGCAGTTCGGCCAGCTGTTCGCCGTCGATGTCGGGGTCGTACGCCACGCGCACGATCAGGATGATGCCGCCCGTATCGCCATCCAGCCCGAGCTGGGCGTGGTCTTGCGCATAGATGGTGACGTTGGCTTCGAGCATGAGGCGGAACACGCGCAGCGTGCGACCGCCTGTGACGATGCCGTAGTCGAAGTTCAGGTAGAACGCATCGAGGTCTTCCTCGACCGCATCGATGATGACTTCGAAGCCCTCCACCGTGAGCCTGCCGGCGGCGATGATGGCATCGGCATCCGGAATCTGCAGATGCATGCACATGTCGCGGATGAGGCTGTCGCGCCGTTCCATGCTCATGCTTTACACCAGCAGGTCTTTGGCCGCTTTCGGGCCCGCTTCCATCAGCTTGGCGAATGCCTGCGTGCGGTTCAGCTCATCTTCGAGATGGGCTGTGTTCAGCATGTCTTGCGTGCCGGCGGATACCACGGCTTGCAACGTGCCGGATGCGCGCGCACCTGTGTGGGCGTGCGCGGGGTGCGACGCGGATTGGCCCGGTGCAGGGGGTGCCGGAACTGCGGAAACGTTGCGGTGGATCGGTGTCATGTCGGGATCGCGGTGGCGGGTCGGATTCAGTGAATCGGGCGGCGGCGCGATGGGCCGAGTACAGAGAACAGCAGAAGCGCGCGGGCGGTGCGTTGAAAAACCGCTCGGGAACGGCGCGGCCCCGTTCCCGAACGTTGGCGGCACACGGTGTGCCGTCCGGAACCGATCATTACGAGATCAGGTCCTTGGCGGCCTTCGGGCCCGCTTCCATCAGCTTGGCGAACATGTTGGTGCGGTTCAGTTCGTTTTGCAGCTTGGCTGCGTTCAGCATGTCTTGCTCGCCTTCCTTGGTGATGGCTTCGTTTTGAGCGTTGAACGACACGTCGCTAGCGGCATCGCGCACGCCTGCGGTAACGGTTTGAACGGTCATGGCAAACTCCTTTTCAGTGGATGAGTGGTCTCGGGTGAGAGCCGGGTTTTTCAACAACACCCCGGTATGGGATGTCGCTGATTCGGTTTAGCGAACGTGCTGCTGTTGTGTTCGCCGTGAAGTCATCATCGTGGATTTCGCTGCGCTGGACTGGCGAAGAGGCGAAATGTGATGTCGTCTCGCGAAGCCCGTCTGCGCGGTGCGCGTGTTATGCCGGGATCAACCCCGAGCACACTTGTGCCGCGCTGGAAAAACCATGCGACAGCACGCGAAGCTGCTCGCGGTTGTTGACGTCCGTCGCACGAATGGCGCGCTGTTCCATATCCATGGCGGTGTGTTTGAGCGCGTCGATGGCCTTGTTCAGCGGGCCGAAATCCTTTGGTCCTTCCTGCTTGGCAAAAGCCTGAATGCCGTCAAACGTTTCGATGATGTCGAGCGTGAAGTGGTCAAACATGGGTGTCTCCAGAAGAGGGGAATGGCAAGAACGTACAGGCGCCTTAACGCCGCGCAGCGAGAAAATCTTTGGTGCCGTCGGAGCTTTCGATGTAGCTCAGTTCATCCACCGAAAGTGCGGACGTGGCATCGGCTTTGGGGTCACGCACGCGTGCCTGCGTGATATCCAGGGCGATGTCCTTGATGTTGCCGCCCAGGTCGCTGCGCACATGGTCCGCCGTTGCACGAACCCGTTCCGGGTGCATGGCTGGCCCTGTGATGGAGAACCGGTTGCTGCCCAGATAGCTGATGCGCAGCCCCGGTTCCTGCAGCGATTCGCGCAGGTTTTCAATGACCTCCTGCGCGATTGAAAGATCGGTGTGGACGGACGTTGACACCGCGCGCAGATCACGCAGTGTCGCCAGCTCTTCGGCGGCCGAAGTCACGATGCCGTGCACGATGATTTCGTTGTCGTGCTGCTCGATCTGCAGGCCGTCGATACGGTGCAGCGCCAGGCATGTCCGCACCCGGTCCAGCAGCGGTACCTGCGCCGTGACTGCGGAGTGCGCAGCGGAGGATGTTTCGCGTGTCGATGCCAGGAGCAGTGCGCACGGCGTCAGCAGCGCGACTGCCGTCACGCCCATCCAGCCCTTGCGCGCGCGAGGCCGGGCGGGTGCGGGCGTGTCGGAAGCGGGAGCTTGTGCGGCGGCAACGCTCTGGGTGCTGGCCTCGGTAGCTGCAGGCGATAGCACGCGCTCCAGCAGTGCGAGGTCGGACGGCCATGCCTCGCCGGCCGGGCCGACGCAGAGAATGATCTCGCCAAAGCGGCGGGGCGTCAGGTCGTCCCAGGTGTTGCCGCCATCGTCGGATTCGATCAGGACGCCGTGTTCTGTATCGACAAGCAGCGCGAGCGGATCACCCGCCCAATCAGAGATGCGGATGCTGGCTTGTGCGTCGGGGCCTACCGTCCAGCGGCCCGGGGTCAGGTCGAGGCAGGCGCCGGCATGCGCGCCTGCCAACACGCGGATGTGCTTGTTCATGATGATTGCGGGGAAGGATCAGGAAGCGGAGGCAGGGCCAGACCCAGCCCGGCCCGGTAAGACCAGAGTTCGGTTGTCCAGCGGCGCGCGACGGCGCTGCCGCGCGCGATGCTCTCGCCGCGCTCGCGGCCAATGCGCGGCCGCGATGGGCTCAGGAGCAAGAGGGGAAACAACAGGTTGAACGTCTTTTCGCGGTCGGTCAGTGCGCTGGCGGCTGCGTGTTGTGGTGTGGTGGCAAGCAGCCTGTCTTTCACGGCAGCCAGCGTGTCGGGCGTGCCTTCAATAGGCGCCTGTTTCAGATAGCTGCGCAGGATGTCGAACGCCATGCGCAGCGGCATCGGGTGGCCCGTATGCATGGCGTGCCGCACGGCAAGCAACTCCTGTTCAAGCCGCTGGTAGCTGGACGACTCCACGTCAGGCGACGGTGTGTCGGCCGACAACGCGCCGGCCTGGGCGGCCGCGGTTTTCTGCGGCGCGACGGAGTCGGTCTCGGCAGCTTGTTCCTGCAAGTACTGAAGCAGCAGTGCACGGCGGCCCTGGGCACTGCGGTGGTCTCGCGACTGTTCGTCATCGCCGTCGCGCTGGCCCTGCCGGGATGACAGCCCAATCACCATGGGCTCGACCTTGCGCGCATGCTCCTCCAGCATCAGGAGCAATTCTTCGAACGTGCTGTCGGTGATCGGCTCTTCGGGCGAGCCCGCACCGCTGCGCTTGCCCGTGCGGGGCCGGCGCACGCGTTTTGCAACCTGCGCGATGTGCTTGTGATGGTGCAGTTGCTCTTCAACCAACTGCTCGGCCGCATGGTGGTGTCCGTGCACGCCATGCCGATGGTGCTTGCGATGGTGCGGAGCAGCCGTGTTCGGCGGTTGTGCTGGTGCCGGATCGGGCAGCGAGAAAACGTTGGGCGTCGAAGCGGAGATACGTGTCATGACATCCCCTATTGGAAGAGCGATTGCAGGATCGTGTTGCCGAACTGCAGGATCGACGCCGCTCCCCAGGGCGCAGCCACCACAATCACCACCGATACGATGATGAGCTTCAGACCGTGCGAGATGCTGCTGTCCTGCAGCGAGGTCACGGCCTGCACGAACGAAATCAGCAGCCCGGCAATGGCGGACACCGCCACGGCGGGCAAAGACACCAGCAGGCACAGCATGAGCGCCGTGCTGGTCAGACGCGTGATGTTGTCGTAGTCCATGGCGGCCCCATTAACGATACGTGTTGACCAGGCCGTGAATCAGCACAGACCAGCCGTCCATCACCACGAAGAGCAGCAACTTGAACGGAATGGCGACGTTGCTGGGCGTCACCTGCGACAGCCCCAGCGCCATCAGCAGGTTGGCGATCACCAGGTCGATCACGATGAAGACCAGATACAGCAGGAAGCCGATGCGGAATGCCGCCGTCAGCTCCGTCAGCGTGAAGGCGGGCGCGAGGATGATGAGGTCGTCTTCCTTGAGCTGCGCGGCTTTGGCGGGGGGCCACAGCTGCTGCGCAGAGCGCATGAAGAACGCTTTCTCGCGTGCGTTGGTGTGCTTGTCCAGGAACTGCCGGAACGGCTCGCGCGCGGCATCGAGCAGCGGCATGACCTGACTGACGTTCGCGCTGGAATCATTGAGCTGCATGTGGGCGCGCTGCATCGCCTCCATGCCGACCGGGGCCATCACGAAGCACGACACGATCATCGCAATGCCGTTGAGCACCATGCTGGGCGGCACCTGTTGCACGCCCAGCGCGTTGCGCAGCAGGCCGAGCACGACCACGATCTTGGTGTACGACGTGACCACCATGGCGGCAAACGGCAACAGTGCAATGGCAACCGCCGCAATGATGAGCGAAGCGAATTCAATGTTCTGCATGGCGCGCGCTCATGGCGGAGATCTGCAAGCCGAGGTGTTCGCCCACTGCCACGAGCTGGCCGTGGCCCAGCGTCTGGCCGTGGCAGACCAGACGTACCGTGGCATCGCGCAGCAAGACGGGCAACTGCAAGACATGGCTTGGAGCCAGCGCAGCCAGCTCGGCCAGCGGCAGGCTCATCACGGCCACCTCAAGGTGTACGGGTACCTCCAGAGCTTCCACTGCGATGCCGTCTGTGCTGTCGTGTGTGGTGTCGCGTGCCGCGATCGTGTCGTCGTCAGTGAGCGTAGGAACATCGAGGATCGTCACGGTGCCTTCCTTGTAGTGAGCATGGGCAGTGAAGTGGGCGCGCCGGCTGTCGCCGCATGTCAGGCGTACGGCGCCTGCATCGGTGTCGGGGCAATAGGCGTGCTGGCCCCAGCCGAGCAGAACGTCGCCGGGTGCAAGCGAAGAGAGGGTGTCTGTTGCGCACCGCCGGCTGGCGATACGCACGCCCACCGGCAGGCCCACTACGCCGAGTTGTGCAAGCACAGCGTTGCGATCGGCTACGGGCGGTGCAGGCGGCGCGGCAAGCCAATCGAGCGTGGCGATGCGGCATGGCGTTTCACCGTGTGGCCCATCGAGCCGCATCGGCAGTTCCTGCTGACCGCTGCGTTGCGCATCGTTGCGTTCGGGCGCGAACGTTGCCAGGGCGGCATCTCCCAACCCGGCGGCAGACAGCGTATCGAGCATCGGCGTCAACCAAAGCCCGGCAATCGCTGTGCGGCGTTGCGCATCGGCTTCGTGCGCGATGGCGTGGAGCGCGGGGTGGTTGGCGCCTTCAACAACAACGTCGACCGTACACAGCGATGAACGGATGCCCAGTCGCACGGGCGCCTGCATGGGCGCGGCGTGGTCTACGGCGCGCAGTTGCCAGTGGCGGTCATCGTCATCCAGGAACGGCGTGCCGATCAGCCGTGTCAACGCGGCCTGGGCCGGCGTGAAGGCACGCAGATGCGCATCGAGCGGGGATGGCGTGAGCCCGGTGTTCATAGCGAGTCGGCGGGAGGTGTCGGGTGGGGTGTGGCAGCGGTCACCACACTTCGAGTTCGATATCGATGCGCTGCTCCAGCAAAACGTGAATGCGTTGGCGCAGTGCATCGCCATGCTCGGAGAGTAAGTCGCGCGCCCGCGGGTGTGCCGCCAGGAAGCGAAGCCATAGCGTGTGGGGCGAAAGGCGCAGGGTGAGGCGGGTGTCGGGCAGCACGCGCGGGTCGAGGTCCAGCGTGACCTCCCAGCATTCGCTGTTGGCCTTTACAACGCGGGAGCCGCAGAACCTGGAAAGCAACTGCGCGAGATGCTCCGTCACGGTGCTCCCCACGCTGATCTCCGAGCACGTGCGTACCAGGCGGCTGGCCATGGCCGAGGTGTGAAGCGGCGGGGCCTCGGGCGGGGCATCATCGGGCTGCGTGTCGGCGTCGGCGTGGTCGTGCGTGGGCGGCTCGTGCTCGGCGGTGTCTTCGCATGCGGCGTCGCTGTACGCATCGAGCGGTATCCAGGCGGTACTTTCACCCGCGCAGGACTCGGTCTGCATGCCGGTTCGCCCGTCTGCGCTGCGTTGCGCTACGGGGCGCCGGACGGGTGTGGTCGGATGGACGATGGGCGGGGCTCGCCACAGGCGTACGGGTGTGGTCATGGCGGCTTACAGCGTGAGCTTGCCCACGGGCTGCAGATCAACGTATGCGCCCAGTTCCTGGAACGAATACACGTTCAGCGCCTGCAATCGCGGCTCGATCATGCGGCGGACATAGCGGCGGATGTCCATGGACGTGACGATGGCAAGCGCCCCCGCAGGCGTTGCTCCCGATTGTGGCGCGCTGCGGCTCATGTGTTCCAGCCGCGTGACGATGGTGTCGACCTGCTGCGGATCGAGCGTCAGGAAGTTCCCTGCTGGCGTGGGTTTGATCGCCTGGCGCACCGTCTGCTCCACCGATTGGTCCAGCAGAATGGCGGGCATCTTGCGTGAGCCACACGTGGCCTGGTGCGCGATCTGCCGCCCCAGATCGCCGCGCACGTACTCCACCAGCATCAACGTGTCTTTTTCTTTCGGGCCCCAGATGACAAGGCTTTCCAGGATGGCGCGCATGTTGCGGATGGGCACCTGCTCTTCCAGCAGGCGGCGCAGCACGTCGGCCATACGCTGTGCGGGCACGGCCTTCTGCGCCTCGGTGACCAGGCCGGGGTATTCGGTGGTCACGCGTTCCATGATCCACTGTGTTTCCTGCAGGCCGATGAACAGATGCGCGTGCTTGCGCAGCACGTGCACGACGTGGTCTGCAATCACCTGTTCAGCGTGGGGCGCGGTATCGGGGGCCGCCTCCAGTTGTGCGCGCATTGGTTCCGGCAGGTCGGATACCGATACCTTGCCGTCGGACACCGCCACCGGCTGGCCCGGGATGTCGTGCACCAGCACTTCATAGGCATCTTCGGGTTGCGCGGCGCTTTTCCATACGGCAATGCCGGGGAAGGGCAGGCCCAGTTCTTCAGCCAAGGCGTGCCGCCCGCTTTGGAATGCAGCATCCAGTTTGGGAATGTCGAGCCCCTCTGCCAGCCGCGTGCCCAGGCGAACGCCCAGGGGCGCCGTGAACGACGGGGCCTTGTCGGCAATCGTCGGTGCTTTGTCTTTCGACCCCTCGCGCAGCAGCGCGGGCAGGGTATCGCTGTCGGTCGTGCTCCCGGTGTTCAGGCGCTTGCGCAGCGTGTAGCCAAAGGCGAAGACCGCACCTGCCAGCGCGACAAACAGAAACGACGGAAACCCCGGCACCAGCGCAAAGCCGGCCAGCAACGCGCTGGCGGTGAACATGGCCCGCGCGCTGGTTGAAAGCTGCCGCACGATCTCCTTGCCGAGCGAGCTTGGCTTGGCGCCGTGGTCATCGTCAGACACGCGCGTGATCATCACGCCGGCCGCGACCGAGATCAGCAGTGACGGAATTTGCGACACCATGGCGTCGCCGATCGACAGCACGGCAAAGCGGTTGGCAGCTTCACCGGCCGTCATGCCGTGATACGTGATCCCGATCACGATGCCGGCCAGGATGTTGACCAGCGTGATGACCAGGCCGGCAATCGCATCGCCCTTGACGAACTTCATGGCGCCGTCCATGCCGCCGTGCAACTGGCTTTCCATGGCAAGCAGCGCGCGGCGCTTGCGGGCTTCGTCTGCGCTCAGGTGGCCGGCGCGCAGGTCGGCGTCAATGCTCATCTGCTTGCCGGGCATGGCATCGAGCGTGAAACGCGCACCGACTTCGGCCACACGCTCCGAGCCCTTGGCAATCACGATGAACTGCACAGTGGTGATGATCAGGAACACCACCATACCCACCACCAGGTTGCCGCCCACCACAAGCTTGCCGAAGCTCTCGATGATGTGGCCGGCGTCTGCGTGCAACAGAATGGATTTGGTCGACGCGATGTTCAGCGAGAGCCGCAGCAGTGTGGTGAATAGAAGCAACGATGGAAATGCCGACAGCGATGTCGCCGCAGGGATGTACATCGTCACCATCAGCAGCACGACCGACAGCGTGATGTTCAGCCCCAGCAGTGAATCGATCAGGACGGTGGGCAGCGGCAGCACCATCAACGCGATGACGGCAACCACCAACGCGGCGATGCCGATTTCGCCGCTGAATTCAGAGACGGCGGTCTTCTTGGCCATATCGGATGCCTCAGTTCAAGATGGAAGGGCTTGCGCCGGTGTGTCTGGCGCTGGTGTCTTTCGCGCCGATCTCGCCCACCCAGGCCAGCACCTCGGCCACGGTTTCGAACAGCGCTTCGGGCACGGGGTCGTTCAGCTTCACGAGGTACAGGGCACGTGCCAGCGGTGGGTTGCCGATGATCGGAATACCCAGCGCCTGCGCTTCTTCGCGCAACCTCAGGGCTTCGTCGTCGACGCCCTTGGCGGTGATGCACGGCAGGCCGCACTCTTCAGGTGCGTAGCGAATTGCGACGGCATAGTGCGTGGGGTTGACGATCACGGCTTGCGCGCCGGCCACGCTCTGTTTGGGCTTGGCCTCGTCCACCATCTGGCGTGCCAGCTGCTTGCGCTGGCCCTTGATGTGCGGATCGCCTTCGCTGTTCTTGTGCTCGCGCTTGACTTCGTCCTTGCTCATGCGGTGGTCGCGGATGAAGAGCCAGCGCTGGATGCCAAAGTCCACCGCGCCGAGCAGCAGGAACAGCAGGCCGCCCGCACCTAGCAGCTTCACCAGCATCGACATGCCGATCTGCGCGATATCCATGACCGGCTGATACGGCGTGCCGACAATGGTCGGCAGCAGCATCAGGACCAGCTTCCACAGCGCGGCGCCCACAGCGAGCGCTTTCACCAGCATCTTGAGCAGGTCAATCATCGAGCGCATGGAGAAGATGCGCTTCAGACCCGACGCGGGGTTGATGGCGCTCATCTTCAATTCGAGCGGCTTGGTCGAGAGCACGATGCCCGTCTGGCCCCACGTGGCAATCCATGCGACCAGCGCAAACACCAGGCTCAGCGGCAGCGTCATCAGCGCCAGCTGAAGCGCGACGTGGCCGAGCGTCTGCTTGAGCGTCATGGCCGGGTGCCGGCTGTTGCTCACATCCAGCGCAAGGTCGACCAGCGCGCGCCAGCGCTCGCCCAGCAGCGATGCCGTCATGGCAAGCAGCAGGCAGCCCGCCAGCAGCACAACGGCGGCGATCAGGTCGGCACTCTTGGCGGTTTCGCCATCTCTGTGCGCGTCTCTGAGTTTCTTGTCTGTGGGCTCTTCGGTTTTTTCGTCCGACATGGCGGTGCCCTGGGGTGTCGACGGAGGAGGCCGCGGCGTGCGGTGCCGTAGCGATGCGACGCATTGTGCTGACGCGGGCGCTACGCGCTTGGCGCCTGGGCGAAGGCGGATGCGCCGTTCCGAAACCGCGGGAAGAAAGGGCAAGGACGAGGGCGAGGCGAGAGCGGGCGGCTTTGCCTTGTGCGTACTGGCGCACAGGGCCTTGCCGACTTCGGGGCGGGGCGCTCTTTTTCGGGGCGGCTGGCCGGCGCGCAGCATGCGGGCGTCTATGGTTCCACCCGAGGTCGGCCGGTCCACCAATGCCGGCATCGACATGACCCGACACGGAGAACCCTGCGATATGGAACCGATTCAATGTAGCAACCGCCTGCTGGGCGGGCTGCTCGAAGTCTTGATGTACGCAACGCGCAGCGGCCAGTTCGACAACGCGCAATCGCTGCTGACTGCATTGCGCACGTTGCGCCCGAATTTTCGCGAACTCGACCTGGTGGAAGGCTGGCTTCTGGTGGGCCGGCATCAATACGCCGATGCCGCGCGCATCCTGCGCGAACTGCACAACGGCGAGCGCGCCGAGAGCGTGGTGCCGTTTGCCTCGGCCATGATGGCCCTGTGCCTGAACGCCCTGGGCGATCAGGAATGGCACGTGTATGCCAACGAGGTGCTCGCCCGCGACGAAGACCCCGATTCCGTCGCGCTGGTGCGCACGCTGATCGGTGTGCAGGAAGAAATGGATGCCGGCACGTTCGGCACCGCCACCGCGGCGCCCGCCGCAGAAAGCCTGGATTTGAGCGCGTACCACAGCGCGCATTACTTCACCCGCGCCTAACCATCCTCCCGGGAGTCCATCATGATCCAAGGTCCGACCGCCATTCCGCCGGTGACTGCCGGCACGCCGGGTACCGGCATCGCCCCGGCTGAAGCCGCCACGCCAGCGCCCGAGCTTGTCGCTCGTTTCGAATCCATGCTGCAGAACGCCAAGCACGGTCAGCACCACAGCAAGGCGCCTTCAGCCGTTGGCGAACTGGTCAAGAAGGAAGATGCCGCCGTGCAGGCGTCGATGGCGCGTGTGGAGGCCATGACCGAGGCCGAGCGCGGCATGTCGGTGCAGGAAGTGGTGGCCGAAGGCGTGCGCGTGCAAATGGAGTGCGCGGCCACCATGACGAAGATCCATCTGGGCAGCACCATTGCGCATTCCGGCAAGAACGCCGTGCAGACCTTGATGCGGAACCAATGATGCGGACCGCGCTTCCATCCTGCCGCATGCGGCGCGGCGCGCTGGCACTGCTGTTTGTGCTGACCGCGCTGCTGGCGGGCTGCAACAAGCAGCTCTTTGCGCAGCTGAGCGAGGCTGACGCCAACGACATGCTGACCGTGCTGCTGCAGGCCGGCATCGATGCGCAGAAGAATTCGCCAGACGACGGCAAGACCTGGACGGTGATGGTCGACCAGGATGCCTTCGCCCGCGCGATGGAAGTCCTGCACAGCCACGGCTTGCCGCATGAAAAGTACGCGAGCTTGGGCGACATCTTCAAGAAAGACGGGCTCATCTCTACACCCACGGAAGAGCGGGTGCGCTTCATCTACGGCGTATCGCAGCAGCTTTCGCAAACGCTCTCGCGCATTGATGGCGTGTCCGTAGCCAATGTGCAGATCGTGCTGCCCAACAACGATCCGCTGGCCTCCGTGGTCAAGCCCTCCAGCGCATCGGTGTTCATCAAATACCGCCCGAGCGCCAACGTATCTTCGCTGGTCCCCAGCATCAAGAACCTGGTCGTGCACAGCGTGGAGGGGCTCACCTATGAGAACGTCAGCGTCACGCTGGTGCCCGGCACCGTGGATGCGCCCACCGCCGATGCCGCCAGCCGCGCGCCCGCCGGTGTGTCGTGGGCCACGCTTGGGGCCGTGGTGGGCGCGCTGAGCGTGATCGTATTGCTGTGGCGTGCCGCAACCCGGTTGTCCGCCGTACGGACCCGGCTTGACGCAGCGCGCGCGCGCCTGGAAGACAAGTTGCCGGCACGCTGGAAGAAGCGCGCGACAGCATGAACCACACCAGTGCCGCCCCCGATCCGGCCGCCGCCATGATTCTGCGCATGTTGCACGCGTATCAAGAACGGCTGCATGGGCTTGCGTACGTGCGCGATGCATCGGTGCTGGCCGCGCGGGCAACCGATGTGCCGGCGGGCGCAGCCAAAGACTGGCGGCAGGTGTGTATCGCGCTTGGTGTGGGCCAGGTGGGCTTGCCGACATTGCTTTCGCACGCGCATCGCCTGGCGGTGCTCGATAAGGACGACCTCCAGCGCGTGCTGGCCGCCCGCATGCTGATCGGCAGGCGCGCTGCGCTGGCGCGGTGCATTGACGGTGCCTATCTCGCCGGCATTGCCGGTCTGTTGGGGGAGGCAGCGCTCACCGCTTTGACGCAACGCGAGCACTGGGCGCCAGATGCGGGTGGGCCGCTGCCCGCACTCGACTTGGCGCAGCTTGCCGAAGCCGGCCTGCATGCCCTGATTGCCGACGGTACGGTGTCGGATCCGTCGCTCGCGCAATTGATGCGTCTGACGATCGGTATGCAAGCGCCGGTATCGCCGTGCGCCGGCACGCCAACCGCTGAAACGCAAGCCGAAGCCTTCATGGCTGCGTTGCCTGTTCTCTTTCCGGAGTTGTCATGGTTATTTGGTTGAGGCGCGATGCTTCGCTGGGCATCGGCTCGGACGTGATCCGTGCCGAAGATTACCGGCACGTGGTCGAGCTGGATGCCGCATGGCAGGCCGTGGACGAGGCGCGCGAGGCCGCAATGGCGCAGGCTCACGCCCAGGCTGAAGCCATCGTGGCGCAAGCCCAGGCCAATGCTGACGAGTTGCTCAGGCAAGCCGAGCAGCGTGCGCAGCGCAGCGCCAAGCTTGGCTATGCCGCCGGTCAGCGACGTGCGTTGGAGGATTTTCACGCGTCCATGGCCGCGCGTGCGTACGACGATGACGAGGCCACGCGCCGCGAGGAAGACCGCCTGATCGCCACGGTCATGCAGGCGGTCGAGCATGTGGTGCTGGAATCCGATCGCCAGGCGCTGTTCGCGCGTGTGGCCGCCACGCTCGGCCGCGTGCTGCACAGCCAGGCACGCCTGACGGTGCGCGTGTGCGCAGACGAAATCGAACCAGCCCGCGCCGCCTTCGCCAAGGCCGTGCAGACGGGCTCGCTCAATGCCGCCTTCGAGGTGCTGGCAGACGACCGCGCGGAGCCCGGGCATTGCCAATGCGAATGGGACCACGGCGTGGCCGACGCGAGCCTGCGTGTGCAATTGGCGGCGCTGCGACAGGCGCTTTCAGCGCGCAGGCGCAAGCCGCTTGAACATGCCGATCCGCAAGAAGATCTCGCAGATGACGACGGCGGCTTTGACGAGGATGCGGCATGACCAAGGCCGCCCTGATCGACGCCATGGACGGGGCGATTCGTAGCGTGGCGCCCGTCCAGCGGCTAGGCAAGGTCGTGGAAGTAACGGGCACCCTGCTGCGTGTGGGCGGCGTGGACGTCAAGCTTGGCGAACTGTGCACGTTGACCACACCGGATGGCACTGAGCTTCAGCAAGGCGAGGTGGTCGGCTTTAGCGAGCATTTTGCCTTGCTGGCGCCATTTGGCGGCGTGGTGGGCCTATCGCGCTCGACCCGCGTGGTGCCTAGCGGGCGCACGCTTTCGGTCGGGATCGGGCCCGGCTTGCTCGGCCGCGTGCTGGATGGCCTGGGCCGACCCGCCGACGGTGGGCCGCCGCTGGATGTGTATGACTACGTGCCGGTGTTTGCGCAGGCGCCTGACCCGATGTCGCGCCGCTTGGTGGAACAGCCGCTGGCCACTGGTGTGCGCGTGATTGACGGATTGGCCACCTTGGCGGAAGGGCAGCGCATGGGCATCTTTGCGCCGGCCGGGGTGGGTAAGAGCACGCTGCTCGGCATGCTGGCGCGCGGCACAGAATGCGACGTCAACGTGATCGTGCTGATTGGCGAGCGCGGTCGCGAGGTGCGCGAATTCATCGAGCAGATCCTGGGCGAGGAAGGCATGCGCCGCTCCGTGCTGGTGTGTGCCACGTCGGATCGATCGTCCGTGGAGCGCGCCAAGGCTGCGCACGTGGGCACCGCCATCGCCGAGTATTTCCGCGACCAGGGCCTGCGTGTGCTGCTGATGATGGACTCGCTCACGCGCTTTGCCCGCGCACAGCGCGAGATCGGCCTTGCTGCTGGCGAACCGCCCACACGGCGTGGCTTTCCGCCGTCAGTGTTTGCCGAGCTGCCGCGCTTGCTTGAGCGTGCCGGCATGAGCGCTACGGGCTCCATCACCGCGCTGTACACCGTGCTGGCCGAAGACGAATCAGGCAACGACCCCGTGGCCGAAGAAGTACGGGGCATTCTGGATGGCCACCTGATCCTGTCGCGCGACATTGCCGCGCGCAATCGCTATCCGGCCATCGACATCCTGAACAGCCTGAGCCGTGTGATGACGCAAGTCGCGCCGGCCGACCACTGCGCCGCTGCCGGCCGCATGCGTCAACTGCTTGCCAAGTACAACGAGGTCGAGACCCTGCTGCAGATGGGCGAGTACAAGGAAGGCAGCGATGCCGTGGCCGACACCGCCGTGCAATGGAACGGCTGGATGGAAGACTTCCTGCGCCAGCGCACCGACGAGTGGTGCAGCCCGGATGAGACGTATCGGCTGCTGACCGAGGTGGGCCAGACATGAAGCGCAAGCGCTCCGCGGTATGGCACACGCTGATCGAAGCCAAAACGCGCCAGCGCCGTCGTGTCGAAGCGGAGATCGCTGTCGCACAGCAAGCCGTGGCGGATGCACAGGCCGCCGCGCAAGACAGCGAAGACGCGTGCGAGCGCGCGCACGAGCGGCTGCGGGGCCATATCGGCCGCATGGATGAGCTGATTGCCGCCCCCGTGCTGCTGGCCGATGCGTATCTGCGCTACGACGCGTTTCGCGGCGAGCTTGACGATGCGGTCGTGCAGGCCGAGCACGACGCAGCGGCCGCGCACGCCGCCGTAGCCGAACGCGAAGCCGAACTCAAGGCACGCCGCCAGGCCCTGGCGCGGCTCGATGCCATGCTCGATCAATGCCGCAAGACTGCAGAGCGGATCGACCAGCAGGAAGCCACCGAGCGCGAGCTTGCCACCGAGGAAGAAGCCGTCGAGGCCATCCTGGCGCGTCCGCGCCCACGCGCAGCGGCTTGATGGCGAAACATTTCGACGACATTCACGCATTCATATGGAAGCTATCGATACTGTTCTGCACGCCTGGTTTGATCTTGATGAAAGCGCGGAGGTCATCCTTGCGCTGCTCGCGCTGTCGTGCGTGCGCATCATGACTATCTTCGCGATCCTGCCGGCCACGAGCGACCAGTCCGTGCCCGGCACTGCGCGTAATGGTGTGGTCTACACGCTCGCCATCATCGTGGCGGCGGCGCAGCCACCCGCCGTGGCGGAACACCTGAGCGCGGTCCGGTGGTTCCTGCTGGCGGGCAAGGAGATTTTTCTGGGTGCGTGCCTTGGCTACGCGGCGTCCACGGTGTTCTGGGTCGCGCAGACGGCGGGCACCATCGTCGACAACATGGCGGGCTTCAACAACGTGCAGATGAGCAACCCGTTGCAGGGTGACCAGAACACGCCCATCGGCAACACGCTGCTGAATCTGGCCGTGACGCTGTTCTATGCAGCGGGTGGCATGCTGTTCCTGCTGGGCGTGGTGTTCGAGTCGTTCCACTGGTGGCCGCTGGGCGCCACGCTGCCTGACATGAGCGCTGTGGCCGAGAGTTTTCTGCTGCAGCAAACCGATTCCATCTTCTCCACCGCCGTCAAGCTGGCCGCGCCGGTGATGATGACGCTGTTCCTCATCGACGCCGGCATCGGGCTGCTTTCGCGCGCGGCAGACAAGCTCGAGCCCGCGTCGCTCGGCCAGCCCATCAAGGGTGCGGTGGCCATCCTCATGGTCACGGCGCTGGTGGTGGCCATGTCCACCCAGGTGCGGGACACGCTTACATATAGCCAGTTGCTGCAGCGGGTCAAGAACGGACTGGTGGGCGATGGCACGTCGTCAAAACCGAAAAATATGCGGTGAGGATTGTTCAGCGCCTGACGAAGCTTTGTTGAGATTGTCGGTGCGGCGATTTCTTAGGATGTCCTTAGGAAATCCAACACCAAGCGGCCAGCCCTTCGCCAGCCGCAATCTCTGACACGGGAGCGTCGACATGCTGGGAAACATCTACTTTGCCTTGGCCTCCGGATTAGCAGCGCGTGAGCGTCTGCCGGACTATGCGAAGGCCGTCTTCGCGGAGGATTTCGACCGCGCGTATCAACTGGTCGATGATCATGCCGGCCTGCACGGCAAGGAGGCGGGCGACTACGCCGGCGTGCTCGCCATGGCCGATGCATCGATGCTGCTGGAGTGCGATGAAGACGCCGAAGAAGCGTTCCGCACCGCGCAGCGTCTGATTCGCCATTCGGATGATCAGCTGCGCGTGGTCTCGTGCCGCAACATGGGCTGGCAATCGCTGCTACGCGATCGTTACTCGGCTGCCGCGGGCTGCTTCTCTCGCATGGCCGAAGACGATGGCGCGACATGGCTGCAGCGCATCGAAGGCATGATGGGCCTGGCCCTCGTGCACCACCAGCTCGGTCAGCAGGACGCAGCAGACGAGGCCCTGCAATCGGCTCGCGCCATTGCAACGGAGCGCAATGATGCCGGCTGGATCGCCACGCTCGATCTCGTTGTGTACGAGTTTGCGGTGCAGGCTGGCATCCGGTGCTCCAACCGCTTGCTGGAACACGCGTTCTGGCAGTCGGCCGAAGTGGGTGCTGCGATGCTGCACCACCACGGCGGCCGCGACGGATGGGCCCTCAACGGCAAGCACGACGCGAATGTGCCCGCGATGATTCATCGCCGCGCTGAATATCTGAGCCTGCTGCGCCGCATGGCAGATGGCGATCGCGCGGCAATCGACCCGCTCATGGCGATCATCGGGCAATCGCGCCGCATGGGCAGCCGCCTGTTGATGCAGACGAAGGTGGAGGTTGTGCTGGCAGCGCTCAGCGGAGAGCAGCACGACGTGGCCGGCAAGGTGTATGACCAGATCTGCAATCGCGATACGTCTTTCGGCGCGCGCCGCTGGAATTTCGACTACCTCTACTGCCGCGCCAAGATGGCCGCGCAGCGTGGCGACGCAGCCGGCGCGCTCAAGTACTACACCGCCTATATGCAGGACGCCTTGCGCTGCCTGCGCACCGAATCGCCCGGCGTGCGCCGCGTCAGCCAGACCACGCCCGCCGCGTCACGTGCATCGGATGACGTGAGCGCGCGGCTGTCTGCCAAGTACCGCCGCGCCTATCACTACATTCTCGACAACATTGAGCGCTGTGACCTGACCACGCGTGAGGTGGCCGCGCACATCAACGTGACCGAGCGCGCGCTGCAGCTTGCGTTCAAGAGCGCGGTAGGCATGTCGCCCAGTTCGGTCATCCGGCGCCTGCGCCTGGAGGGCATCCGCTCCGACCTGCTGGACGAGGGGCGCGGGCCATCGAACATCATCGATACGGCATCGCGTTGGGGCATTCGCAGCCGCTCGGCGCTGGTCAAGGGGTATCGCAAGCAGTTCAACGAAGCGCCCTCGGAAACCATCTGGCGTTAGGTCGCGGGCGCTGTATCGCTTGGCCGCACGCTGGTGCGGTTTGTCTTCTTCATTCTCACGAGTGCAACCATGCATCTGACTCGAATTGCGGGCCGGAAGGGTCGCGTGCTGGCCGCGTGCCGGTGCTTGATGGCTGCGGCCATCGCGGTGCTGTCGCTGGCCGGAAGTGCCGCTGCGGCGGTGATCCCGTGGCAGTCGCAAAAATTTGAATACGTGGCCGACCGCAAAGACGTGAAGGATGTCTTGCGAGACCTCGGCGCCAGCCAGCACGTCATGACGTGGATATCGCCGCAGGTCGAGGGCAGCGTGACGGGCAACTTCAATGAAACGCCGCAGCGGTTTCTTGACCGCATGGCCGCCACGTTCGGCTTTGCGTGGTACTACGACGGCGCCGTGTTGCGTGTGACGGGCGCCAACGAGGCGCAGAGCGCCACCATCGCGCTGCAGCGCGCGTCCACCGCGCAGGTCAAGCGTGCGCTGACGCGCCTGGGGGTGACCGACCCGCGCTTTCCCGTGCTGTACGACGACGAAACGGGCAGCGTGGTCGTATCCGGGCCGCCGCGCCTGGTCGAACTCGTGCAGGACATCGCACGCCTGATCGATCGTGGCCGCGAGGATGCCAACCGCACCGTCGTGCGAACCTTCCCGCTGCGCTATGCCTGGGCCACGGATCACACCATGCTGGTGGACGGCCAGTCCATCACCATTCGTGGTGTCGCATCCATCCTGAACAGTATGTACGGCAACAACGCACCGAGCACGGAGAACACGCCGCAGCGCGGCGGTGACCGCCGTGTCGACAGCGTCGCCCCTGGCGAGGCCAACGCAGGCCGTAGTGGCACGCGCGCGCTTTCTGGCCTTGGCGGCAACGACCGCAGTGGCGGCAAAGCGCCGCTGCCGCCTGGCGGTATCGGCCAATATGCCGGCGGCGGCTCTGTAGCACCGCTGCCCAGCGGCGAAGGTCGCAGCCGCACCGATGCATTCCAGGAAGACGGCGGCAGCGCCCCGATCATCCATGCAGACCCGCGCAGCAACTCGGTGCTCGTACGAGACCGCGCAGACCGCATGGCGGCCCATCAATCGTTGATCGAGTCGCTGGACACGCGCCCGGCTGTGCTGGAGATCAGCGCCAGCATCATCGAGATCAGTGAGAGCGCATTGGAAGACCTCGGTGTCGACTGGCGTCTGCACAACAGCCACGTCGACATGCAAACCGGTTACGGCACCAACACGCAATTGGCCAATCCGGGCTCGCTCGATGCGGTATCCACAACAGCCAACGCCGCCGCCGCCATTGCCGCTACGCCGACGGGTGGTGTGTTGACCGCCGTGATCGGTGGGGCATCGCGTTACCTGATGGCGCGTATCAGCGCGCTGCAGCAGACCAACCAGGCGCACATTACCGCGAGCCCCAAGGTGGCCACACTCGACAACACCGAGGCCATCATGGACAGCAAGCAGAATTTCTACGTGCCGGTTGCGGGGTATCAGTCGGCGGATCTGTACAGCATTTCGGCGGGCGTGTCGCTGCGCGTGTTGCCGATGGTGGTGACCGATGGCGGCACCTCGCGCATTCGCATGAACATCCATATTGAGGATGGCCAGATCACCAGTCAGATGGTCGGCAACCTGCCGGTGGTCAACAAGAGCGAGATCAACACACAGGCGCTCATCAACGAAGGCGAAAGCCTGCTGATTGCCGGCTACTCGGTAGACCAGCAGACCAAGGGTGTGGATGCGGTGCCCGGGCTTTCGAAGATCCCGTTGTTGGGGGCGCTGTTCCGGCATGACCAGACGACGGGCCAGCGGTTTCAGCGGCTGTTTCTGCTGACACCGCGTGTGGTGGCGCTGTAGCGCTTTTGCCAATGTAGTCACGACAAGGCCTCCGTACGGGAGGCCTTGTCGTTCGTGCTCGCCGGCAATCCGGTCAGCGGCGGTTTGACAGCCCGGTGGCGTCTTACTGCACAAACGTATCCCACTCTGGTGCTGTGCGATGGGAAGCCGGTTGGGTCGTGCGCAATCCGCGTGGCCAATTGCGCCAGAAGACGCCTGTGCGTACCCGTTCCCTTGGCGCTCTCCGCCATCTTGCTGAGGTCCAACTCGAATCTGTGGCCGGCCCCTGACGCCAGCCGCGGTTTCAGTTCACTGTGCAGCGGTCCACAACTGCTGAACGCGCAGGCGTCTGCGAAGGGCGGCGGAATGGGTGGATCGAAGAGATTGAAGTTCGAGGCGAGGGGTGCACGACGGTGGCATCGCACCGACAGTGGAAAACAACGGCCCCACGCAAACATCGCGCGGGGCCGAGGTGAAACAAACGCAAGCAGTGGCTTATGCAGCCTTCTTATGCGTCGACGTGCTGGCGTGGGTGCCGGCGCTGACGCTAGCGTTCACCTGGCTCGAGCCGGAGGACTGCGGCGCCGATACGGGGGCCTTGGAGGTGACGTCGTCGCCATCGTCATCATCGTCGTCGTTGCCGTTCGACTTGATGGCGTTCAGCATGCGTTGATGCGCGGACTGCTGTTGCAGGAGTTGCAGCTCCAGAAGCGCATCCTGCCCGGTGGGGTCGGCGCCGTTGGGTTGAGCCTTGTTGTTGCCGTTGCCGTTGCCGTTGCTGGAGTCGACTTCGGCCTCGTGCTTCTTCTTGCCCTTGCGGCTCGCGTCTTCGTGGCCTTCCGCGACGGCTTGATGTTGCGTGCCGGTGTGGTGGGCTTCGGGTTGCGTAGCGTGACGTGTCTTGCGCGACGCGTGGAAATCTCCTGCTACGCCAGCGCCCGCAGCAGCAGCGCCGAGCAGCATGCCGCCGGTGCCATTGCCATCGCCGTTGCCGCTCACCTTGTCGAACAGTTTCTGTGCCTGTACGCCGGCCTCGGCCTTGGTGCCTTCCTTGGCAGCAAGCTTGACTGCATCCTTCAGGCCGCTGCGGCCGCCGGTCAGGGCGCCTTCCACCACAGAGTCGACCACCGTACCGCCCAGGTGCGTCTTCTGCAGTGTTGCCACGGCAGCGCTCGCGGCCAAGCCTTCGGGCGTGAGGTCCGAGGCCAACTGTGCGGCGTTGCCAGCGGCAGAGCCGATATCGCCCAGCGCTTCACCAAAGTGACCATGCGCAGCCGCTTTGGCGGCGGCAATGCTGCTGTCTGCGAAACCGTTGACGCTGTCACCGATGCCCTTGACCGTGCGGTCGGCGATGTCGTTGACGAAACCGCGGGCCTTGTCGACCTTGCTCAGGGCCTTGTCCAGCCCCTTGCTCAGATGAGCGTTTTCCAGCGATTTTTCAGCCACATCGAAGGCCGCGGTATTCAGATCCCGCATGCCCTTGAAGGTGGCTTCGCCTACGCCCACGGCGTCGTGCAGCGCTTTCTGAATGCGCAGATGCACCAGGTCGTTGGTCATGGCTGCCGTTTGCTTGGCGACGGCTTCCACGTCGTGGACGAGGTTCTTGCCTACGCTCTCGGCGGCGTGGGCGATGCCCTTGCCGACCTTGGCGATGTCATCGCCCAAGTGCTGAAAGGCGTGCTTGATTTTGCTGAAGATACTCATGGTGAGTCTCCTTGCTTGGGATAGCAAAAATGACGGCCGTTGCCGGCCGTTGGATTGACGAGCCTGGCCTTAGGCGCCTTGCACGTGGTTTTGCTGCTGTTGCGCGCCGCCGGCCTTTTGGGCTTGCAGTTGCTCCAGCACCTTGATCATGTCTTTGAGCAGTGTCTCGAGCTGGGCCATGGGGCTGTTGGCGCCATTGCTGGTGCCGTCTGCGCCGTTTGCGCCATCCGTCGCGGAGGTGTTCGGCGTGCCGGATGCACCGGACGCGCCGTTTGCCCCGCCGGCTGCCGTGCCGCCCGCTGCGCCACCTGCACCGTTTGCACCACCGGCCGCGCCAGCGTTGCCTGCGCCACCCACACCAGCGCCGCCGCCTTGCGTTTGGTCACCGCCAAGCGCCTGTTGCTGTTGTTGGGCCAGCATCTTCAGCAGATCGTCCAACACCTTCAGGAGTTGTTCGATCATGGAGTCGTTGCTCTTCTGGCCACTGGCCTCGGCACCATTGGCGTTGTCTGCACCCGATGCGCCATCGGCTGCGCTGGAGCCGTCGGCGCCGTTTGCACCGCTGGCATCGCCCGTGCTGTCAGCGCCGTCTGCGCCACCGGCATCGCCTGCGCTGGCGGAGCCGTCAGCACCACCGGCATCGCCTGCGCTGGTGGAGCCGTCAGCACCACTGGCATCGCCCGTGCTGTCGGAGCCGTTAGCGCCGCCGGCATCGCCTGTGCTGTTGGAGCCGTCGGCACCACCAGCGTCGCCGGCACCGGCGCCAGCATCAGCACCACCTGCTGCGCCTGCGCCGGCACCGCCATCAGCCCCGCCGAACGCGTTCGACATCATCTGCTGCTGCATCAGTTGCAACGCGTCGTCGAGCATCTGGAGCATGTCGTCCATATTGAGGCCCTTGCCGCCGTTGGCACCACCTGCGCCATCGACGCCCTTGGCGCCTTCGCCCGTGTCGAGCTTGTGCTGCATCTGCTCGCTGAACTTCATGAACTTCAGCAGGTCTTCCAGCAGCTTCATGAGAGCTTGCATCGGGTCTTGGCTGCTGGAGTCGTCCCCGTTGTCATCGCCAACTTGCTGACCCTTGCTGGCACCCTGAGCGCCTTGCGAACCTTGGGCGCCTTGCGCACCTTGGCTTGCAGAAGGGCCATGCGCAGCACCCGCGCCCTGGGCGCCACCGCCGGCTGCGCCACCCGAGCCGCCGCCGGTACCCGCATTGGCGCCGCCTTGTGCGGTGGCGTTGCGCAGCATGGCTTCAAGCACCTTCAGGATGTCTTGAACGAGATGCTGCAGCGGGCTTTCGGCCTGGTTCTGTTTGCCGGGCTGATCCAGTTGGAGCTGGGTCGAGATATTCAGTGAAGCGTTGTCTTGGACCTTCATATTCATGTGTCACCTCAGTGGGCAGGCGTGATGCATGGCACCGCCCAGGCCGCTGACTGGACGCATGCCGATACAGAGAGGAGAGAAACGCCGCGCGACCGGCGTCTGCAGACAAACGCCGGCACGGCAATCGCTTCCGATTCCGGTTCGGGTCGCGGGGCCGACATGGCCTGCGCGTTCTGCCCCTGCCGGGCCGCGCAGCCCTGGGCAGCCGCGTGCCGGCACGCCGATCGCAAAGCGAAATGGCATGTCGGGCGACTTTGGTGGAACGTTAGGGAATGTCGGCCATCAGGCGATGCAGCAAGGCCGAAGCGCTGATCACCGAGACGAAATCGCAGACCAGATGAAGGCCCACCGAAGCAAATTCACGTGCGCGCCGCCGTGTCAGGTCATGCGCCGAGTGAATCGAAGTCGGACATCAGAAGTTGTGCGTGAGGCGCAGCGCGAGCGTGCGGCCGGGCAGGATCGGGATGTAGCTGCTGCTGAGCGTGTTGCCGTACGTGCGCACGTTGAATAGGTTGCGGGCAAAGAGGTCGATGCGCCAACCCTTTTGGTGCCAGAAGAGGCTGCTGTCGACGCGCACGGCGCCGGGTACCCGAAACGAGACATCACCATGCGCGTCGGCACGGCCCTGTGCGCTGATGCCAAGCCCCATTCCGGAGCCCGCGAGCACACCGCTTTGCATGGTGTACGTCGTCCACAGCGCGGCGTTTCGGGCCGGCACGCCCGGTACGTAGCCGCCCGGCAGCCTCGCTGACATGCGAGAGACGGACATCCACAACGACGCCTCCCAGCCGCGCACCACCGTGCCCTGCATCGACAGTTCCACGCCCTGGTTGGTTTGTTCGGCCAGTTGCGTGTAGTAGCCCGGGTGCGACACGTCTGCCAGGCTCACGTTCTTTGCGTCGATCCGGTAGAGCGCTGCCTGTGCCGTCAGCGTGTGGTGGGCGTTTTCCCACCGCAAGCCGGTTTCGACCTGGCGGCTGCGCTCGGGTTGCATGCCGGTGCCGTCATAGAAGTATCCCGTGTTGATCTGGAAGCCGCGCATGTAGTCGGCAAACCACGCTGTGCTTGGGGTGAGTTTGTAAAGCACGCCCACGGCAGGCGTCCAGACCACCCCTTTCAGTTGCGTATGAGGCAGCACAGCGACGTAGTTGTTCGCGCGGATGGAACCTGACACCTCCCACCGATCGCCAATGGAGACATGATCGCGCAGCCGGAAGATCGATTGCCTCAACGTTTGCGACAACCGGTTGCCCGGAATGAATGTCGCCGCTGGCAGCGGTACGGGCGCAAACGGGTCTTGCGTGACTTGTGCGATGAACCCCGGCTTGGTCAGGTTCTGCCGCTCCTGGATCTCTTCCCAGCCGAGGGTGAATGTGTGGCGCACCGCGTTGTGCGACAGGCTGCCCGTCAGCTCGTTCGACATGGCCCAGAGGTGGCTCTCTGTTTGGCGTAGCCCGCAGATCGTGTTGTTGGGCATGGCGTTATATGACGAAGCCGAGCCGAGGTCCCACTGGGCGGATTCCTCTCTTACAGATTCATAGCTCGCCCGCGAATGGATGGCCCAGTCATCGCTCAGGTTGCGCGAGGCCGTGTAGTAGACCCGCGTGCCGCTGCCTTCCACGCGGTCGTCTACGTTGCCGAAGGGAAGCTGCATGGGCACGCGGGCAGGTGCGCCGCCCAGCGCGAACGTGGCGGGCGGCACGGGCTGCCGGCTGGTGAGCGATTCGATGCCGGCGATAATGCTTGTTGCGCTGTCGTTCCAGCCCAGCGCGGCGTGGACGTAGCTGACGCGGTGGCCCGCGTATCCGGCATCGCTGTCGGCCGTCGTGTCATTGAGCCCAACGAAGCGGTAAGACAACCCGTTGCCTCCGAAACCGCCGGCCAGGTCGGCTACCACCTTACGCCCGGTGTGCGAGCTGATCTCCATGGCGATGCTGCGCTGCGCGACGGCGGTTGGCGCCTTCAGGCTGGCATTGATGGCGCCGCCAGCCATGGTGACGCTCGCCACGTCTGCATTCGGCCCTTTGATGACGTCGATCTCTTCCAGTGCGTCTACCGGCCGCAGCGAAGCAAGCTTGTCGGGCAAGCCATCCACCGAAATTGTGTTGGTCAGATAGCCGCGGATGGCGTAGAGGGGCGGTGCCGTCGGGTCAGCCAATACCGATGCCACGCCAGCCTGCGCCAGCGCTGCATTCAGTGAGGGCGGCTGTTGGCTGGCCAAGAGCCCGCGCGTGACTGTATTGATGGCGTGCGGCATGCTCGTCATCGGCATTTCAACGCGGGTGATGGCACTGCTGGAGAGCACCGCGAACCCTGTATCGCCAACGCCATGGACTTCCGATGGTGGCAGCGCGCCGATGTCGCGCGGCTGCGCGTCGGGGGTGCCAGCGCTGCCGGCCGCCACGACGGTGAGCGTGCCGTCGGGCAGCACGGAGAGCGCGAGCCCGCTGTTTTGCAGCGCCAGCCGGGCAGCGTCTGCTGCCGTCATCGTGCCGTCGATGGGGCCCGCCCAGCGGTCTTTCACGAGACTGGATGCGAATGACACCGGCTGGCCGCTCAACCGCGTGATTTCCATCAGGACATGCTCGAGCGTCGATCGCTCGATATGCAATCGCTGGGGCTCGTCCGCAGCCACGGCATGCGCCTGCTGCGCCATCGACAGCACGATCAGCACGGCAGCCAGGCCAAGAGGGCGGGGCAAGGCACAAGGCGAGGATGTTATGAGGGACAGCGCTGTCACCGTACGACGAAGGTCTGGAGAAACGGGAACAAAAGTTTCCAAGGCGTTCTGCTGCTTCGCAGGAACGGGCGGACCTGACGGCTAAGCGAACTCCCGAGGGCAGTGGTCCACCGCCGACCCGTTGCGTTTGATGCTCAAGGCGCCACGATGGATGCGCAAGCCGTCGAGCAGGCCATCGCAGCTCGGGTCACGGCTCTACCGCGATTTGCTTGGAAAGAAGTTTTGGATTGAGCGAGGCCCGCCCGCGGTGTTGCTAGGCGTGTGCGTCAGACAATGGCCGGCACGGATCCGGAGGTCGAAGATGCGTACTCCGACTTGCGTGCTGTGCCAGTACACCCATGCCGAACTGGCGCTCGCATTTCGCTAGCGCGATCGACGGGATCCGCTTCTCGTTCATACCCCACCCGTATTTTTATTGTCGTGAAACGAGCGCTGATTACGCAGGAACCGTGCCATGTTTCCCCTCTGGAGTAGGGGGTGGATTTCTTCCGCGCCACTTGACGGAGTTACTCGGCACAGCCCAACGCTGTGACAGATCGGACGAGCTTTTTCTTTTGCGAAAGGAATTCGATTGGCGAGACCCGCTTCGCCTTGCAACGGCTCGTTTCGCCCTGTGGCACCGCCTTGCAGCGGCCGCCCGCTATGGTTATCGCCGTACGTGACTCGTTCTTCCGCCGTGGTGCTTATGCTGTCCTCAACGTCTTGCTTTGCCGATGCGCTGGTCGATCGTATTCGCTTGTCGCTCCAGCGGGCAGCCGAGACGAGCGGACTCGCAGCGCGGCACGAACGCTTTTACGAAGCCGCTCAGGCGCTGCGCTCCGAAATTCTGGAATTGGTGTCCGAAGAACCGGACGATCGCGCCGTGCTGAAGTGTGCTCAGGCCTTTCGAGAAGAGACGCAGGCATTCAAGCAGGCGCATGCCATTGTGCGACTCACGTATTCGCCCGAGGTCGATCAGCGCTATCCGTTTCGCGATGAAATGGAGCAGCCCATTCTCATCACCACGCTGGAGCCGACCGGGCGCGCCAGAGACCGCTTCGAGCGTTACCCGTCGGACGCCGTATGGCCGTATCTGCAAGCCGATGTGGCGCCCAGGGTGCGTGGCGCGCTGTACCAACACACGCTTGTGTGCCGGCGGCTGCTGCGCGCTGATCTACGTGACATGCACGAGGAAGCGCTCATTGGCGAGCGCGGCGTATTTGCCGCGCGGGACATTGCCGTGGGCGAATGCCTCGGCGTCTACGGCGGCCGGCTTCTGACGCCCGCCACTTATTACACCTGCCTGGACGATTCGTTCGTGCTGAGCACCAGCGCCGGCGGTATCGATTCGTGGGTCGACGGTGAAAACATCCTGGCGATGGCCAATACCATCTTTACCTACGAACGTGGAGAGGCCGATCGGCAGGCGGAGTCCGGCTACAACATGGAGGCCGCAGTGTTTGAGGCGACGTCACGTTGCGGACGACGCTTTTCCATCCGCGCCTTCTTTGCGACCGAGCGCGTGGCCGCCGGTGCCGAGTTGCGCTGGAACTATCGGTATGCTCCGGAGCTGATTCGCCAACGGTTTGGTGGCCAGGCTGCGGTTTAGACGCTCCACGAATGTGTGTCCGAGCTGACGCACGGCCAGGCGTTCGAATTCAACGCGCGCAGCAGATCGCAGCTCGATAACCAAGCTGATCCCCATCTGCATACGAGACTTAAAATAATTTCAGATCGGAAATTTTTGCGCCACCAAGATTCAAAAAAGCTCAAATCTGGTGCGCCTTCATTCGCTTCGTTTTGATCAGATGTGCCGCCACGCCAGTCCTGGCGCCATACGGCTCATGAGCGGCAACGTGTGCACGCGGTCGCATGCACAGGTTTGAAGCACGCTGCGGCATCTGCGTCGCATTCAAGATTCCTTGTGTGATGCCGTCATTTTCCGTCGAAGCAGCCTGGGCAATCTTGTAGCGCGACGGCTTTGAAGATCGGTCAACGACAGCCGCACATGTCTTCAAGATTCTCCTGCTTCAACGCATGCACCTGAGCGCATCGCCAGTTGGCCCCGGCGATGGCGTTGCGCAGGTCATGACGTCTCTCTCTGACGCCGCTGAAATAGGAATGAAGCAAATGAGACTCTCGGATATGAAGATCGGGGTGCGCCTCGGTGCAGCGTTCGCACTTGTCGTGGCGCTGCTGATCGGGACTGCCGCGGTCGGCATCCAACGGCTGGACGACAACAACACGAAGATGGGCCGGATCGTCAGCGAGCGTTATTCGCTCATCGCGCTGAGCAATCAGATCAAGAACAACGGCTACAAGGCCAACGGGATCCTCAGCAATCTGCTGCTGGCAACGTCAGCCGACCAGAAAGCGAAGTACATGAGCGACTACGCGGCCATCCGCCAAGCCAACGGACAAGCGTATGGGCGGCTGGAGAAGATGCTGAAGACCGATGCGGGCAAGGCGCTCTTCAAGGAACAGTTCGACGCGCGATCGGCTTACGGTGCCGGCGTGCGCAAGTTCTTCGAGCTGGTCGATGCCAACAAGCCCGAAGATGCACGCGTTCTGTACCAGGGTGACATGAGCCGCCTGCAAGACCAGTACTACGTGCTGGTCGACAAGATGGTGGACCACCAAGCCAGCGAGATGGAACACGACGTGGGCGAAGCCGCCGCGCAAGGCGCCAACGCGAAGATCCAGATGATCGTGCTGGCCGTGCTGGCCACCCTGCTTGCCATTGCCACCGGTGGTTTCATTACCCGCACGATCACCGGCCCGATCAACCGTGCCGTACATCTGGCCGAAGCCGTGGCGCAGGGCAACCTGACGCATCGTCTGGAGGTTGGCGCGCAAGACGAGATCGGCCGTTTGCTGGCCGCGCTCAAGCGCATGACCGAGAACCTGCACGGGATCGTCGGCCGTGTGCGAGTCGGTACGGACACCATCGCGCGCGCATCGCGCGAGGTGGCCAGCGGCAACATCGATCTCTCCAGCCGGACCGAGCAACAGGCCAGCTCACTGGAAGAAACGGCGGCGGCCATGGAGCAGCTCACCTCCACCGTCAAGCAGAACGCCGACAACGCGCATGAAGCCAGCCGGCTGGCATCCAATGCATCGCTGGTGGCCAGCAAGGGCGGCGATGCCGTTGGCGAGGCGATCGAAACCATGAGCACCATCAATGCGTCGTCACGCAAGATCGTCGACATCATCGGCGTGATCGACAGCATCGCGTTTCAGACGAACATCCTCGCGCTCAATGCCGCGGTGGAAGCTGCCCGCGCCGGCGAGCAGGGCCGAGGCTTTGCCGTGGTGGCCGGCGAGGTGCGCAGCCTGGCGCAGCGTAGCGCGGCTGCGGCCAAGGAGATCAAGGCGCTGATCGAAGACTCGGTCAGCCATGTCGGCACCGGCACCGCCAAGGTGGAAGAGGCCGGCCAGATCATCCGCGACGTGGTGGCGGGTATCCAGAACGTGACGAACATCGTTTCCGAGATCAGCGCATCGAGCCGCGAGCAGAGCGAAGGCATCGAGCAGATCAACGAGGCCATCACCCAGATGGACAAGGTCACGCAGGAAAACGCGTCGCTGGTGGAGGAAAGCGCGACATCGGCGCAGGCGCTGCAGGACCAGGCCGATCAGCTGGCCGATATGGTCAGCGCCTTCACGCTGCATGGCGATATGCAGGGCCCGGCGCACGGCACGCAGGCCGACGCGGCGCCCCTGGCACATGCTGGCTGGGCGCGAACACAAACACTTTCGTAACTCGTCGTTGTCGTTGTTGTTGTCGCAGTGATGTTGCAGTCAGCAGTCCAACGGAGGAGGCACGGGCCGTCGCCAGACGGCTCGTCACAGAAGGAATCGACGTAGCGCCTGCCTTGGCGTTTCGAACGGTCCCGCCATTTGCCGAACAGGTGTCTGCTGCGCAACCGCTGTGCTGGTCGGGGGATTGCGCGCGCGTGCGCCGGAGTGCCGATGGCGGGGTCAACCCACGGTGTCTCTTATCTCCTGAACAACCATGTCTTCGCACGCTCCTCAAATGGCCGACCCGGGTTCGGCCGCAGCGTTTGACCCATCTAACACGCTGACTGGCACTGCCGCGGCGGCGCCCCCAACCACCCCTGTCACGCAGTTGATCGATGCCTATCGCGAGCACGGGCACCGCCGCGCGCGCCTGGACCCGCTCGCACGCGTGCCCCTGCCCGAAGTGCCCGAGCTTCGCCTGCGGTTTCACGGCCTGGACCCTGCGCAGAAGCGCGAGCCGGCAAGCACGGTCCTGCCCACTGCGGCGACGATGCAGGCGCTCGAATGGCAGCTCAAGCGCGTGTACTGCGGAACGATCGGTCTCGATTGCAGCAGCGTGCGCAAGCGCCAGCGCCGCGCGTGGCTCTATGCCCGCATGGAGGCGGAATTGCTGGCGCCGCCGCTTGCCCCGGACCAGAAGCGTTGGCTGCTGCGCAGGCTGGTGGCGGCAGAGATGTGGGAGCGTTTTGCTGCCGGCACGTTCGCGCATGCCAAGCGCTTCTCTCTTGAGGGCTGCGAGAGCCTGGTGCCGCTGCTCGATACGCTGGTTGAGGCGGGCGCCGGACATGGCGTGCGGCAGGTATTTCTCGGCTTGCCGCATCGTGGACGTTTGAACACGCTCGTCAACGTGATGGGCGTAGATGCGCGGGGCATGCTCGATCGGCTCGATCCGGATTCGGAAGTCGCTTTCAGCCAGCGGGATCTGCCGTATCACCTTGGTGGCGTTGCGCGCCGGATGGTTGCCGACGATGAGGTCACGCTGGTGCTGGCACCCAATCCATCGCATCTGCAGAGCGTGTACCCGGTCGTGTGTGGCATGGCCCGCGCGCATGTGGACGAGCATCCCGGCACGCCGTGCCTGCCGGTGATAGTGCATGGCGATGCGGCGTTCGCCGGGCAGGGTGTCGTCATGGAGACACTGAACCTGACGCGCCGCAGCGGCTACACGGCGGGCGGCGTCGTGCACGTGATCGTCAATAACCAGATCGGTTTTACGACACCCAACGTGATGGACGTGCGTGCCAGCGACTACTGCACCGACGTGACACGCATGGTCGATGCGCCGGTGCTTCACGTCAATGCAGACGACCCCGAAGCCGTCCTGCGCGCCGCGCGCATTGCCATCGAATACCGCATGGAGCATGGCGCCGATATCGTCATCGATCTGGTCGGCTATCGCCGCCTCGGACACTCGGAGCACGACACGCCTACCGTGACGCAGCCTGCGCTGCACGCGGCCATTGGCGCACACCCGACCGTCACGGAGCTGTATCACGCCGCCAGCGCAGAACTCGCGCGCCTGGCGGATCTGCGTGACGCGGCCGTGCGCGACTTGCACGCAGGCCCCCACGCTGCGCCGCATGCAGCCGATGTTTCGCTGCCACACGGCATTGCGCGCCGCCCGCTCCAGCCGGTGTCATTGCAGCGCGTGCAGGCATTGACGCAGACGCTCACCACACCGCCCGACGACGTGCTCCTTCACGATGTGGTGCGCGGACTTTGCGAGCGGTGGCGTACTGCGGTCTCGAGCAATGCACACACGGTCGACTGGTGCCTGGCTGAAAACCTCGCCCATGCCACGCTGCTGGAAGACGGGCACAGTATCCGGCTGTCCGGTATGGACGTTGGGCGCGGCACCTTCATGCATCGGCACGCGGTGTGGCACTCGCAGGCGATGCTGTCCGACGAGGGCGACCGATACGTTCCGCTGCAGCACGTGGCGTCGTGTCAGGGCGCGTTCGATGTTGTCAACTCGCCGTTGTCGGAAGAAGCCGCGTTGGGCTTCGAGTACGGCTACAGCGTACAGACCCGTACACGGCTCACGCTGTGGGAGGCGCAGTTCGGCGATTTCGTCAACGGCGCCCAGGTCTTTATCGACCAGTACATCGCTTCGGGTGAATACAAGTGGCGTTGCCAGTCTGCATTGGCGATGTTGCTGCCGCACGGCCACGAGGGCGTCGGACCGGAACATTCCAGCGGATTCCTGGGGCGCTTTCTCCAGCTTTGCGCGGATGACAACATGCGCGTGGTCATGCCGTCGACGTCGGGCCAATGGTTCCATTTGCTGCGCGACCAAGCCACGCTGGCAATGCCCAAGCCGCTGATCGTTATGTCGCCCAAGACGGAACTGCACGGCAACGGGCGTTCGCATTCGCGCGTGCAGGAGGTGATCGACGGATGCTTCATGCCCGTGCTGGCCGATGCCTGGGTGACCGACACGCAAACCATCACGCGTGTGGTGCTGTGCAGCGGCAAGTTCTTCTACGAACTGCATGCGCAGCGCGAGCGCGATGCCTGCGCAGATGTGGCGTTGGTGCGCGTTGAGCAGCTCTACCCGTTTCCGCAGGAGCCACTTGTGTTTGCGCTGCGGGCATTTCCGAACGTGAAGGAAATCGTCTGGGCGCAGGAGGAGGACGCCAACCAGGGCGCATGGCGCTTCGTGCGCGACGCGCTGGAGTTGTGTCTACCGGAGGGGAGCCGACTGGCCAATGTGTGCCGCAGCGCAACGCCGTCGGGCGCGCATGCGTCGGTGCGCGCGCATCAAGCGGAGCAGCGTCGCCTGGTTGCTGCTGCGTTTGGCGTGCTGCGTTAGCCGGACGCTGATGCAGAAAGCTCGGCCGCGACCGCCGTTTGAGACATCGGTGGTCGCGGTACGGGCTTGTGGTTGAAGCGCGAGCCGCGATTAAGGCTCGTGGCGCAGATACCCTTCCTTGCTCGGGTCTGGCATGAAGTACGTCACGACGAAAGACACCGCGCACAGCGCCGTCACGTACCAGTAAAACGTCGATTCGGTGCCGGCCTGCTTGAACCACAGCGCCACGTATTCCGCCGAACCACCGAACACCGCGTTGGCAATCGCATACGACAGGCCCACGCCCATTGCGCGCACTTCCGGCGGGAACATCTCGGCCTTGATCAGCCCGCTGATCGACGTATAGAAGCTGACGATGGCCAGCGCCAGGGTGATGAGACCAAACGCCGCGAGCGGGGTCGACACCGTGGCGAGCGCCTTCATGAGCGGCACAGTGCCCAGCACAGAAAGGGCCCCGAACAACAGCATCGAATTGCGTCGACCGATGCGGTCGGACAGCGCGCCAAACACCGGCTGCAGCACCATGTAGACGAACAGCGCACCCGTCATCACATTGGAGGCAGTCTTGGTGTCCATGTGCGCCGTGTTGACGAGGTACTTCTGCATGTACGTCGTGAACGTGTAGAAGATCAGCGAGCCGCCGGCGGTAAAGCCGAGCACGCGCAGGAACGCCCCCTTGTGCTGCCAGGCGCCGCGGATCGTGCCCGCGTGCTCGGCCTTGCGCGCCGAGGTGGTCTGCGTTTCGTGCAGCGATTTACGCAGGTACAGGGCGATCAGCGCCGTCAGCGCGCCAACCACGAATGGAATCCGCCAGCCCCAGGCTTTCAGCTCGGCCGTCGTCAGCAGTTGCTGCAGGATCACCAGCACGAGCACCGCGCACAACTGGCCGCCGATCAGCGTCACATACTGGAACGAGGCAAAGAAGCCGCGGCGCCCTTGCAGCGCCACCTCGCTCATGTAGGTCGCGCTGGTGCCGTATTCCCCGCCCACCGACAGGCCCTGGAAGAGTCGCGCCACGAGCAGCAGGAATGGGGCCAGCGCACCGATCTGCGCGTACGTCGGCAGTACCGCGATCAGCAGTGAGCCGCCGCACATCATCAGCACCGAGATCATCATTGCCGTGCGCCGGCCGCGCTTGTCGGCAATGCGGCCGAATAGCCAGCCGCCAATCGGTCGCATCAGGAAGCCAGCCGCAAACACGCCTGCCGTGTTCAGCAGTTGCGTCGTGCGGTCGCCGCTGGGGAAGAACGCCGGCGCGAAGTACAGCGAGCTGAACGCGTAGACGTAAAAGTCGAACCATTCGACGAGGTTGCCCGACGACGCGCCGACGATGGCAAAGATGCGGCGGCGTGTGTCGTGCGGGTCAACCGCGTGCGGGGTGGCAGTGCTATCCATGAGGGCGTCTCGGTGTGGTTGTTCTGTGGGCAGCCTAAGCTGACCCTCAGAATTGTAGCGACATGTCGCAGATTGTCGCGCCCCGGAGTTGCCCCGATGAGTGAGATGGTGTGTTGCGGGAGGTGTGGAACGGGCGTAGTGAGGTTACGCAGAAACGGGTACGCTCGATGCGCGTCCCCATCCGATTTCGCTTACCGAGCCCCCTGCCGCGTGTTGAACACCACGCGCAACCCGAGCGCCACCAGCGCCGCCGCCGTGCAGAACGCCATCAGTCCCGTCCAGCGCGCGCTTGTCCACGCAAGGCTCGCGCCATATGCGCCCAACGACATGCCGATGAACAGCGCCGTCATGAACACCGCGTTGATGCGGCTGCGCGCTTCGGGTGCGAGCGCATAGATGATGGTCTGGTGCGACACGAGCGCTGCCTGCACGCCCACGTCAAAGACGAGCGTGCCGATCACGATGGCGATGAGCGATTGCGGGAACAGCGCCATTGCGGCAAATGTCACCGCCATGAGCAACGCGCCACCCGCTGCGATGTGGCCCGGCGCAACGCGGCCCGACAATCGACCGGCAATGCTCGCACCCAGCGCGCCTGCTGCGCCGGCCAGGCCAAGCAGACCTGCCTGGCCCGTCGACAGCCCGAGCGAACCCGTCAGATGCAGCGCCACGGTCGACCAGAAGCCCGAGAACGCGATGCCGATGAACGCCTGCGTGATGGCCGACGCGCGCAGCCGTGGGTGCTGCGCGAACAGCGTGCCAAGAGAGCGCAGCAGCGTGAGGTACGGTTGCCGCATGGTCGCGGGCGGCGCCACGCCAAAGTGGGCGGCGCGCACGGCAATCGCCAGCCCGACAATCGCGACCGCCGACACGCCGAATGCCGCGCGCCAGCCGAAGTGGTCCGCCACGATGCCGCTGAACACGCGTGAGCTGACGATGCCGATCAGCAGCCCCGTCATCACCGTGCCGATGTTGCGGTTGCGGTTCTGGTCGGTGCTGATGGCGGCCGCGCTGGGCACGAAGTCCTGCGCGATGGTGGCCGACAGCCCCACTGCAAAGCCTGCCGCGGCCAACACGGGCAGGCTGGGCGCAAGGCAACTGGCGATGAGCGCCAGCGTGAGCAGCACCGCCTTCCACAGGATGACGATGCGACGGTCGTAACGGTCACCCAGCGGGCCGAAGAAAAAGATGCCGCTGGCATAGCCCGCCGCCGTCAGCGTGGGCAGGACGCCCAACGCGTGTGGTGCGATGGCGAGGTCGCGGCCGATCAGGCCCAGGAGCGGGTGGTTCAGATAGATGCACGCCACACTGATGCCCGCACCGGCCGTGAGCAGGCGGATCAACCCTTGGGTGTCAGGTGCGGCAGGGGTGGTGGTAGCGGTGGCTGGCGTTGGGGACGCAGGCGAGGTCGACATGGAAACCTCATGTAGGAAATTGCTGCATCGCAGCGAAGCGGCGATGCTAACAACTTTCATCCGGGCCTGCTGACGGCCAATAACCTTGCCGGCGGTGGTGTCAGGCGCGCTGGCCGGTGGGCGGAGCGGCTGAGGTGGGCGCCTCTTCCACGTCTTCGCTGTGGCCGCCCTGCACGTCATGGCCGGCGTTGTCGATCCACAGGCGAGCGCGGTCTTCGCCCACGCGCGACAGCTCCATGCGGTATTCGTAGCGGTCGGGTCGATAGAGGCCCTGCAGCAGTTGCACGGGCCGCCCGCTCATCTCGCGCACGATGCGCTGAACGGACAGCAGCGGCGCGCCCACTGCCACATCCAGATATTGCGCCGTCGCCACATCGGCCAAACGTGCAGACACCACCTGCGACGCCCGATCGATCCGCACGCCCGAGCCCTCGATCAACCGCAGGAGCGACTGGTTCGCCAGGCGGTCCAGCGTGAGCTTGCTTGTCACATCCAGCGGCAGCCATGTGGTGATGAGCGCCATGGGCGTGTCTTCCAGGTGGCGCACGCGCACGAGTTTCTTGATCGGCGTGCCGGGTGCGATTTCCAGGCATTTGGCCTCGTCGGGCGGGGCCAGCACGTCTTCAAATTCGACGACGACGGCGGAGGTGCGCTCGCCCACGTCGATGATGTTCTGCAGCAGCGTCTGGGCGCCGCCGCCCATCGTCAACGGATCATCGGGCTTGACGACAAACGTGCCCATGCCGCGATGGCGGCGCACCAGACCTTCCTTGACCAGGTAGTCGAACACGCGCCGCATCGTGACGCGCGAGGCGCCGAACTGGCGGGCCAGCTCGATCTCGCCCGGCATCGGGCCGTCACTGAACCGGCCCTCAAGAATCTGTTGGCGCAGGACGACGTAGATCTGGTGGTAGAGCGGTACCACGGCATCAGGCATGGCGGTCGTGGTTCCGGGCGTGAGCAGCGAGGTCGAGGGCGAAATCAGGAGGGGCGGCCATCAAGCGATGGGGCAACGCGCAGGATGCGTTGGAAAGCCGGGCCAAACGCGGCCATTTGCCCATTCATCCGCGACGATAGGGCGTTTTTCCGGGCCTGTAAAGTTGTGTGTTACCCGTTGGCTGGCGGCGTATCGTTGGCCGCGGCGGCAGTATTTTCCCTCTGCCCATAACGCGGATTGCGCTCGCGCATCGAGTTCTTGGGCGCAACGGGCTCGCCCAGCGCATTGACGAGCGCCACGTGGATCGGTGTGCCGCTTTCGCGGTCGCGCAACAGCATGGGGCCCTCACCGTCGGGCGTGAGGTAGCGGTCCCCCCATTGCATCAGCGCGACGATGGCGGGCAGCAGGTCGACGCCCGCCCGCGTGAGCCGGTAGGCGTCGCGCACGCGGTCGCCCGGCTCCTGGTACGGCACGCGGCGCAGGATGCCGTACGTCACCAGCGCCTTGAGCCGCGACGACAGGATCGCCGACGAGCACCCCGTGCGGCGCAAAAACTCATCGAAACGCGTCACGCCGGAAAACGCCTCGCGCAGCACGAGCAACGTCCATTTCTCGCCGACGATCGACACGGCGGCCGCGATGGAGCAGGGCTCTTCCATCGACGTCACAAGCTCCGACGCCGCTGGGACGGGGAAGGGTTCCGGAATTCTCATGGCAAAAGCATAGTCAATTCTGACTTTACTTGCAAAAGTCAGGGTTTCTGCTAATCTAGCTTCAAATTAGAAAGTCAGGCGGTGATCCCGTGCTGGCGGTCAATAACAACGATCCATCGCGTGAGGAGATCCCCATGCTTTACACCATCCACCGTTACCCCGCCGAATGGATCGACCGCTGGACCATGCACGACGGCTCCATCGCCACCGTGCGCCCGATTCTGCCGCAAGACGCGCCCCTTGAGGCTGCCCTGGTCGAGGGGCTGTCGTCGGAGTCGCGCTATGCGCGGTTTCTGGTGGGCGGGGGCCGTCTGACCGACGAGATGCTCGCCGCCTACACGCAGATCGATTACGTCAACCACATGGCGCTGGTCGTGAGTGTGGCGCGCCCTGACGGCACCGGCGAAGACCTGATCGCCGATGGCCGCTTCGTCGTGGAAGACGGCGTGGCCGAATTTGCAATGCTGGTGGCCGATGCGTGGCAGGGCAAGGGCGTCGGGCGACGTTTGTTTGCCACGCTGGTCCGCGCAGCGCGGGTGTCCGGCGCGCGGGAGGTCTTCGGTGAGGTGCTGTCCATCAACCGCCGCATGATCAGCCTGGCGCGCGATGCGGGTTTTCGCGTTGCGAATGTGCCGGGCGATGCCACCGTCTGCACCGTGCGCCTGCCCTTGGCCGATGTTGAAGCGGTCATGACGCCGTTCGTTTTCGCCTGAATCGTCCAAGTTTTGCGTGTCTGCACCCCTGCAGACGCGCCTACCGTGTGTCTCTTTCGCCGCCATTGAGCGGCGTCTTTTTTGGTCAATTCATCGATATTGATGGCGCTCAGCGAAAAAAATCATCGCTTTTGTGGATGAATGGATGCGCATAGACTCATCTGCGTGGCCTGGTGCGTGGGTGCCCCCCACCTGCGTGCCGGCGCCGCCTTGTTCAATTACTGCCGCCTTTGCCCCCACCATGAGCGACGTCACGCCTGTGCTTGCCCCATTCCACCTTGCCTTCCCTGTTCATGACATTGCCGCGGCGCGCGCCTTCTACGGCGACATCCTCGGTTGTCCGGAGGGGCGCAGTTCGCCAGACTGGGTCGATTTCAATTTCTACGGCCACCAGATCGTCGCCCATCTCGCGCCGGACGAAATCGGCCACCGCAAGACCAGCGCCGTCGACGGCTACAACGTGCCCGTGCGCCACTTCGGCGTGGTGCTTTCCATGCCCGAATGGGAAGCGGCAGCCGACAAGCTGCGCGCAGCCGGCATCGAGTTCATCATCGAGCCGCACATCCGCTTCAAGGGTGAAGTGGGCGAGCAGGCCACGATGTTCTTCCTCGACCCCTCGGGCAATGCCATGGAGATCAAGGCGTTTGCCAATATGGCGTCGCTGTTTGCCAAGTGAGCCGGCGCGGCGCGCGTATCCTTGCGCTTCTCCACTGATGCGCGCGCTCCATGCTTCGAGAACTCAAGACCTTCATCGCCGTTGCCCGGCACGGCACCTTTGCGGGCGCGGGCGATCGCATCGGCCTGACGCAGTCGGCGGTGAGCGCGCAGATCCAGCGTCTGGAAGCGTCGCTCGGCTTCCCGCTCTTTGATCGCACGGGCCGCTCGGCCACGCTCAACGCCGCGGGGCGCGACGCGCTGGCGCTGGCCGAACACATCGTCACGCTGTATGACCGTCTGGGCGACCAGGCCGGCGGCAATGAGCAGCGCGGCCTGGTGCGCATCGGCGCGATTGCCTCCGTGCAGACGTCGTTCCTGGTAGACGCGCTGGTGCAGTTTCGCAGTGAATTCCCGCATTGCCGTGCGCGCATCGTGCCGGGTGTCTCGCTTGACCTGCTCGGCCTGGTGGATGCCGGCGAGATCGACCTCGCCGTGCTCATCCGCCCGCCGTTTGCGGTGCCGGCCGATCTGGAATGGCGCACGCTGGTGGCCGAGCCCTTCGTGCTGCTGGTGCCCGCCAGCGTGCCCGGCGACGACTGGCGCGCGCTGCTCGCACATCAACCGTTCATCCGCTATGACCGCCGCTCATTCGGCGGCCGCCGCGTCGACCAGTTCCTGCGCGACCAGCGCATCACCACGCACGACGTGATCGAACTCGACGAGCTGCAAGGCATGACGCAACTCGTGGCGCGCGGGCAGGGCGTCGCACTTGCCCCGCAGACCGCCGCGCAAGCCACCTGGCCGCCAGGCACACGTGCCATCAGCCTGGGCGACGACACCTTCTACCGCGAGATCGGCCTGATCGAACGCCCCCGCCACAGCCGCCAGCCCATTGCCGGGCGGCTGGCCGATTGCATTGACGAAGCCGCGCGTCCGCATCAGTGATGCGGTGTGCCGCAGGCACGCGACCGATCAAAAGCTCAGGGCCTGTTCGATTTCCTGAACCTTGCGCCGCGCCAGCGCCAGATTCGATTTGTTCTTGTCGAGCACGACATAGAGGAACAGTCCGGGCTTGCTCCCGACGGGGCGAATGATGTGGTACTGCTTGCTGAGCGTAATCAGCATGTCGTCAATGACATCGTCAAGCTTGAGTGCCTGCATGGTCTTGAGCTTGGCGCGGACCACCTCGGTATTGCCCGCCGCGGCGAGTTCGAGGTCGATCCCATCGCCTGCCGATGCGAGGATCATGCCGCTGGCGCTGTCGACCAACATGGCGCACATCGCACCGTCGAAGGTCGCGAGATGGGTAATGGAACTGTTGAGATTGCTCATGATTTGATTCCCCCGATGGTGTGAGTAGGTTGTGGCGATGAAATCAGTGCGACCGCGGCTGGTGCGGCTAGGCGGGTCGGTGCAGCAAAGACATGGCGGGCAGCGCAGCGAGTTCTTCTGCGATGCGCTTGGCCTCCCATAGGGCGCGCCCGAGCACAGCATCGTGCCGGTTCGCCATGCACACCTGCACGATCGCGGACTGGCGGACGGGCTGGAACACCATGGTCCCCATGTCGGTTTCAAGCACCATCCGGTGGCAGGTGCTGAAGCGCATTTCGCGCCCCAGTGCACGGACCACTGACATGACCGTGCTTGTCATGGCCGAGAGGCGCGCCGCGCTGTAGCGCGTTGGGTCCAGCGCAGAGGCAATCGTGAAGCCGTCGAGCGTACAGAGCGTCGCGGCGGACAGGTCGGGTAGCGCATCGGCGTACCTGGTCAGCACTGCGGTTGCGGCTTGTGTGAGTTCGGCTGGAACGGGGGATGCTGCTGCGTTCATGTTTGCAGGGTGTAGAGCATGATTTCGACGATATCGAGCATCTGTGCCCGCTCGCGGACATCGGCCATCACCACCGGAATGGCCCGCCCCAGCACTTGGCTGAGGTGGGCGGAGAACGCATCGACCCGAGCGGGCGTGGCCGGCCGCGCCACAAGCACCAGCGTGGATGGCTGCGCGGGTTCCGAGGCGACGCGACGCAGCAGGGGAATGCAACGCTCGCCCACGTCGGGCGCGTTGACGTCAACCATGACGATCGCGCCGGCGATGACGGAGATGAGCCAATCCCGCAGGAAATCGAAACGGTCCTGTCCGGGGCTGCCGTAGATCTGCAGCAGTTCGCCATTGCCCAGGTCCACCTCGCCGAAGTCGACGCCAACCGTTGTGGTGGCCTTGGCAGATGCGTGGCGATCAAGGTTGGGTACGTCGCAATCGATAGTCACGTCACCGCACAGCGTGCGAATGGCCGTTGTCTTGCCGATGCCCATCGGGCCAAAGATGCCAATGCGATGCATTCAGGGTCGGCCTTGTAGCTGATGGCGAGACGTTCGCAGCCAGCGCCCGACGACGTCGAAGAAGCGGCTGTGCGAAACACTTGCGTTGTCGGGCGCGGTTGCCAACGGGGCGTCGCGGTGTACGTCGATCTGCAGAGCACCCAGCCGGTTCAGCGTACGCAGCAGCAGGCGGGCCTCTTCGTGTTCGAGTCCGCCATCCGTCGTCAGCCAACGCAGGCTCACCGCGCGATTGGTCATGGTCGCCATCGCTCGCCGGAAACGAAGCGCCTGCAAATGCATCTCGAGCGTGACCCAGCGCAGCAGGCGGTAGGTCGGCTCGGGGCTCGCATCGGTTATTCGCGCGGGGAGGGATTGGACGGGTGCGGGGCTCGGACGCGCGGGTTTGTCCATCAGGCGCAGCGCGACGCGATCCAGGATCACCCAGAGGTCGTGCATGCTGAAGGCAAATGGCAAGTGGAACGCGTCGTCGCCGTGGCTGGATTGTGGTGTCTCGTCGAGCCAGATCTTGATGGGGGCTGCAGCGGCAGCATCGACTGACCCGGAAGCGAGCACCACAACATCGGCCTGGTCGGGCAGGACTTCATCCCATTGATAGAGCGAGCGGCCGACAAGCGCGTTGATTCCCGCGCGCAGCCGGCGCTGCAGACCTTCATCAAGATGCTGCAATGAGATGCGGCCACGTCGGTGATCCACGCGTGCGTGGCCCGGTGCGAGCGGCTCCATGCCTGTTCCCCCCAATCCAGATATCCCGAACCACGAGAACGGCCGGCGCTATGCGCGGTGCTTCTGCGTGGAGTGCGGCATGCATGCCGGGGCTTGTTCAAGCCACTGGTGCGCTGCCTGCTGTTGTTTGCGTCTCGATTCCGGCGCTGTTCTGGCGCCCGTCTATCGGTGAGCGAGAGGCTAGCATCGTCATTGCCGCCTTTGCGCAAGCCTGAGGAATCTTGAGTTTTGCTCATGAATCGCTGATGCGTCCGGGGCGGTAGCGAGGTGGCAAGACTCGGTTCGGCCTCGGTGATACCGGACATATGTCATGGCGCATTGACCGAGCGTTATATCGACTCGTATATTACGACCGGTCATTCATCCACTTTCCCGGGTTCTTCATGCAACGCTTCTCGCGGCGCACGCACGTGCGCGCCATTGGTCTGGTCGCTGCGCTGTCGCTGGGTTTGGCAGCGCCCGCACATGCGGCGGACCTGGTTGTTTCGGCGGCCGCCAGCCTGACCAACGCCTTCAAGACGATCGCGCAGCAGTACGAAGTGCTGCACCCGGATACCAAGGTCGTGCTCAACTTCGGCGCGTCGGACGTGCTGATGCAGCAGATCGTGAAGGGCGCCCCCGCTGACGTGTTTGCCTCCGCCGATCAGGAGGCGATGAACAAGGCCGTGGCCGAGAAAGTCATCAAGGCCGAGACGCGCCACGACTTTGTTGCCAACCAGCTCGTGCTGATCGTGCCCGCCAAGGGCACGGTGCCCGTGCATGCGCTGGCCGATCTCATGAGGCCCGACGTGAAGCGTGTGGCGATCGGGAATCCGGCGTCGGTGCCGGTGGGCCGCTATGCCAAGCGTGCGCTGGAAGCGGCCAAACTGTGGGAGCCGGTGGAGGCCAAGACGGTGCTGGCGCAGAACGTGCGGCAGGCGCTGGACTATGTGTCGCGCGGCGAGGTTGAGGCCGGCCTGGTGTTCTCCACCGATGCCGCCATCGCCGCCGATAAGGTGAAGGTGGCGAGCCCCGTGCCGCTGAATGTACCGCTCACGTACCCGATCGCTGTGACCTCGGGCACGAAGCAGCCGCAACCGGCGGCCGACTTCGTGGCGTATGTGTTGTCGCCCGCCGGCCAGGCGGTGCTGGCCAAGTACGGTTTTCTGAAACCTTGATTACGCGGTAGCCGGTTGACCCGCGCGCTCGGCATCTTGCTTGGGCGTGCGGTGAATGCGCAGCACGAGGAAGGCGCCAGCCACGCACAGCCCGCCCGAAATCATGGAAGCGAGCGTGTAGTTGCCCAGCGAGGCGCGCATCATGCCCGCACCCAGCGTGGCGAATGCCGCGCCCAACTGATGCCCCGCGACGATCCAGCCGAACACAATGGGCGCTGCGGCCTTGCCAAACACGTCGTTGGTCAGGCGCACGGTGGGCGGCACGGTGGCAATCCAATCCAGGCCGTAGAAGATCGCGAACACCGGCAGGCCGAAGAACTCGAAGCCGAACGCATACGGCAGGTAGATCAGCGACAGCCCGCGCAGGCCGTAGTACCAAAACAGGAGCACGCGGCTGTTGTAGCGGTCGGACAGCCAACCCGACAACGTGGTGCCCACCAGATCGAAAATCCCCATCGCGGCAAGCAGGCTCGCGCCCTTCACTTCAGAGAACCCGTGGTCTGCGCACATGGCGATGAAGTGCGTGCCGATGTAGCCGTTGGTGCTCGCACCGCAGATGAAGAAGCTGGCAAACAGCAACCAGAAATCGCGCTTGCGTGCGGCCTGCACGAGCGTTCGCATGGCGAGGACGATGGGGTTGGCGCGGGGGCCTTGATCGACTTCCGGCGCATCGGCGGGTTCGCCATAGGTACGCAGACCGACGCTCTTGGGCGATTCCGGCAGCAGCAGCCATACGACCGGCAACAGCAGCGCCAGCGCGCCGGCCACGATCAGCACCACCGGGCGCCAGCCGTAGCTCTCGACCACTGCGGCCATCATCGGCAGGAACACGAGCTGCCCCGTGGCCGAACTGGCCGTCAAGATGCCCATGGCCAGCCCGCGATGCGAGGTGAACCAGCGATTGACCACCGTTGCGCCCAGCGTGATGGCGGCCACACCCGTGCCGCCGCCCACCATCACGCCCCACAGCAGCACCATCTGCCACGGCTCGTGCATCATCGCCGAGAGTGCCGTGCCCGACACCAGCACCGCCAGCGCACCGAGCACCGTCGGGCGGATGCCGAAATACTGCATCGACGCCGCTGCAAACGGCCCCGTCAGCCCATACAGCGCAATACCGATTGAGATGGCCAGCGAGATCGTGCTGCGGCTCCAGCCGAATTCGTGCTCAAGCGGCAGCATCATCACGCTGGGCGTGGCGCGCGTGCCAGCCGCGCATAGCAGGATCAGGAACACCACCGCCAGCGCAAGCCAGCTGTAGTGGAAACGTGGGGCGATGAGGCGGGCAAGTCGCTGCATGGGCTGTCCGATTCTTTCGATTCTTGATTCTTGTTGGGGCGACAATATCGCATTCGTTACCGGTCGGTAACAACGTGGTTGCGATAGTAGGTACCGATCGGTAACATGTCAAGCAGCCTTCGAATGACACCGGCGTGGCTGGGGGTTTGTGCCCCCACCGCGCTTGCAGGAGCAACACCATGGCCACTCTTAACCGCCGCGGCCCGCGCGCGCTGTCCACCGTTGATCAACCCAAGCCGACGCCGCGTCGCATCAGCGGCGAGGATGCCCACGCGAGCCTGCTCGAGGCAGCTCGTCAACTGTTTTACTACGAAGGCGTGCGGGCCGTGGGCGTCGAGGCCGTGGTGGAGAAGGCGGGCGTCAACAAGATGAGCCTGTACCGCCAGTTCAAGTCGAAGGACGATCTCGTCATCGCTTACCTGGAGCGCAGCGACGAGAGCTTCTGGGGCTACTTCAACGCGAGCGTGGCCAAGCACCCGGACGACGCGCGCGCGCAACTGCTGCAGTTCTTCATCGATGTCTCCGAACGCGCTTCGCGCCCCGGCTACCGGGGCTGCCCGTTTGTGAATGTGGCGGCGGAGTTCCCGGACCCGACGCATCCGGCGCGGCAGTTTGTCCAGCGCAACAAGGCGCTGCTGCTCACCCGCCTGCGTGACCGCGCCCAAGCCGCTGGTGCGACCGATCCCGATGCGTTGGCCGACGACCTGGCCTTCCTGATCGAAGGCGCCTACACCGCCAGCCAGACCTTCGGCACCGATGCACCGCGCCTCATCAAGAGCCTGCCGCGCACGGCACGCGTGTTGCTCGACTCGGCTATCCCCGCGCGCAAACCGGACTGATGTTGTAGCGCACTCACGCACACGAAACATGGGCGCGCGGGTGTCGTGCGATGCCGCTACACTCGCTGGCATTGTTGCTTCGGCTGCACCTTGATGACGCCCAACCAAGTCCCGCTTTCTCCCGTTCGTACAGCGCCCGCTACGCCGCTGACCTTGCCGGCCGCGTTGTCGCAGGCGCAACGCGCGCTCGATCGCATCGTGCTCGGCAAGCCGCTGCAGATCCGCCTGGCGCTGGCGTGTCTGCTGGCCCGCGGGCATCTGCTGCTGGAAGACCTGCCGGGCGTGGGCAAGACCACGCTGGCGCATGCGCTGGCCCGCACGCTCGGCCTGCAATATCAGCGCGTGCAGTTCACGAGCGACTTGCTGCCGACTGACCTGATCGGCGTGTCGATCTACGTGAAGGAAAAGGGCGCCTTCGAATTCCACCCGGGGCCGCTGTTCGCGCAGGTTGTGCTGGCGGACGAGATCAACCGCGCCACGCCCAAGGCGCAAAGCGCACTGCTCGAAGCCATGGCCGAAGGGCAGGTCACGCATGACGGGGCGACGTATCCGCTACCGGAGCCGTTCTTCGTGATCGCCACGCAGAACCCGCTGAACCAGATCGGCACGCATCCGCTGCCGGAATCGCAGCTGGATCGCTTCACGATGCGGCTGTCGCTGGGCTATCCCGATCAAAGCTCCGAACGTGCGTTGTACCTTGGGGGCGGTGCGCCGCAAGACATTGAAGCGGTGCTGACCGCCGCGCAAGTGGTCGCCTTGCAGACTGCTGCGGATGCCGTGCACGTGGCGCCAGCGCTCGTCGACTACGTGCTCGCGCTGGTGAATGCCACGCGCACAGATGCGCAGGTGCAGATGGGCCTGTCGCCGCGCGCGGGGCTGGCATTGCTGGCCGCGGCGCGCGCCTGGGCACTCATCGACGGCCGCGATGCCGTGCTGCCCGAAGACGTGCAAGCCGTATTCAAGGCCGTGGCGGCGCACCGGTTGTTGCCCACGGGCGGCACGCTGTCGGCAACCGCGCTGGCGCAGCGGCTGCTCGATACGGTTGCCATTCCCTAAGTAGGCAGCGCCATGGCGCGGTTCACGTCTCTGCTGCTCGTGCCATTGCGTGTGCTGGGCGCGGGCTTGGCGATGCTGCCCGGCGTGCGCTTTGCGCGGGCGCGTGTGCAACGCTTTCTGCAACGGCCGCGCACGCCGCGCGAAGGCCGCATCCGCCTGGACCGCAACCACGTCTACATCCTGCCCACCGCAGCCGGCGGCGGCTTTGCGCTGCTGCTGTTAGTGATGCTGCTCACCTCGCTCAACTACAACGTCAGCCTGGGCTTTCTGCTGACCTTCGTGCTGGCCGGCGTGGCCGCGTCCGCCATGTGGCAGACACATCGCAACCTCGTTGATCTGGAAGTACGCGGCGCGGCGGGCGATGCCGTGTTTGCCGGGCATGCGTTGAATGTTGGCGTGGCATTGGCCAATGTCACACCATGGGCGCGTGTGGGTGTGGATGTGAGCGCCGCGCAAGCCGCTGCCGTGGAAACCTCGCTCGACGCGCAGGACGCCATCGTGGCCGCGTTGTCTTTCGCCGATCAGCCGCGCGGTTGGTTCAAGTTGCCGCGCCTGACGGTGTCGACGCGTTTCCCGCTCGGCCTGTTTCGCGCGTGGAGCTACGCCGATGCGCCGCTGACATTGCTCGTCTATCCGGCACCGGAACCCTCCGCGCCGCCGCTGCCCGCCAGCTTTGCCCCCGAACCTGGCGAAGAAGACGACACGCGCGCCGCCCGCACCCATGTCGAAGAAGCCGCAGACCAACTGCGCACCTACCGCCCCGGCGACGCACTGCGCAGCATTGCCTGGAAGCACAGCGCGCGGCTCGACACGTGGATGAGCCGCACCGGCCAGCAAGTGCGCCACGCGCAATGTGTGCTCGCGTGGGAAGCGCTGCCGCCCTCGATGAACGTGGAACAACGCCTGTCGCGCCTGTGCGCCTGGGTGCTGGCCGCCGAGCACGCCCCCGCCGGCGATGAACCCGAATACACGCTGAGCCTGCCGGGCACTGTCATTGGCCCGGCGCGGGGTGTTGCGCATCGGGACGCATGTCTGCGTGCATTAGCGTTGTGGGGTAAGCCTGCGATGCCGGAAGCGGAAGGCGAAGCCACATGACCACTGCCACCATCGGCACCGAAGCGGCCGCCTTCGGCTCGGCCCGGGCCCTGACGCACCGCGAACATGGCTGGCTGATCGCACAGCTTGCCGTCGTGCTCGCGCCGCTGCTGCGTGCGCTGCCGCTGGTGACGTGCGCTGTGTTCGGCGTGCTGCTGCTCTGGCGCGCGCTGCTGTGGGTGCGGCGCGCGCCGTTGCCCGGCAAGTGGCCGCTGGGGCTGACGGGCGTGGCCACGCTTATCGTGACGCTGGCACTCGCCATGCGCACCGGCGGAAACATCGGGCGGGACTTGTCGGTCGCGCTGCTTGGCGCGTTTCTCGTGCTCAAGCTGATGGAATCGCACACCGTGCGCAACGGCGTGCTCGTCACGCAGTTGTGCTGCTTCCTGTTGCTCTCGCAGGTGCTGTTTGACCAGCCGCCCTGGCTGGCCGCCACCATGCTGGCGACCGTGGCGCTGCTGTTGCGCAACTGGCTGTTGCTGCTGCATCCGCAGGCGCGTGCGCGCGTATCCCCCGCGCGTGTGCTGGCGCGTTTGGTGCTCATGGGTTTGCCGTGCGCGGCGGTGCTGTTCCTGCTGTTCCCGCGGCTGGATCATCCGCTGTGGCGCTTGCCGCAAACTGCCGATACCGCTGTCAGCGGCCTGTCTGACCGCATGGCGCCCGGCTCCGTCGGCCAGTTGATCCTCTCCGACGATCTTGCCTTCCGCGTCGATTTTGCCGGCGCGCCGCCACCGCTCGACACGCTGTACTGGCGGGGCATGGTGCTGTGGCGTTTCGATGGCCAGACGTGGACGGCCGCATCGATGCGGCAACGTCCCGCAGCAGAAAGCGTACCCAATTCTGCGGACGCAATTAGCGGCGCGCCGGGCGTATTCGATTACAACATCACACTGGAACCGACGCGCCAGCGCTGGCTGTTTGCGCTTGATCGCGGCCAGTCGATCGAGGCGCGAGACGGCACCGGCCGCAGCATCGACGGCGAATTCATCAGCACGCAACCGCTCGAGCAGCGCGTGCGGTATCACGCGCGCTCGCGGCTGCCAGAGCGCAATCGCGCGGACGACGCTCGCCCGCTCGACCCACTTACGCAGCAGATGGCGCTGGCGTTGCCGGCGGGCAACGGCCAAGCGCGTGCGCTGGCAGCGCAATGGGCAGAGCTGCCGCCGCCTGAGCGCGTATCGGCGGCGCTCAAGCTGTTTGGCCGCGCACCGTTTGCCTACACGCTTGAACCGGAACCGCTGCAGGATCAGCAGATCGACGATTTTCTTTTCCGCACGCACCGTGGCTTCTGCGAGCACTACGCGGGCAGCTTCGTCTTTTTGATGCGCGCGGCAGGCGTGCCGGCGCGTGTGGTGGTGGGCTACCTCGGCGGCGAGGTGAACGCCATGAGCGGCGACATCATCGTGCGCCAGTCCGATGCACACGCCTGGGCTGAGGTGTGGCTCGACGGACGCGGCTGGGTGCGTGTGGACCCAACTGCCGCCGTGGCGCCGCAACGTGTCGAACGTGGCCTGGCCGCCGCCGTGCCCGCCAGCGAATTCCGCTCGCGCCGTGCAGAAGAACCTGGCTGGCTGCGCAGCGTGCGCTGGGGGCTGGATGGCCTGATCAGCGGCTGGAACAGTTGGGTGCTTGGCTACGACCGCAGCCGCCAAGCGCGCCTGTTCGCGTGGCTGGGGCTGGATGCAGCGGACCCTCGCGCGGTGCTGTGGGGCGTGTCGGGGCTGTTCCTGCTCGCTGCGCTGCCGCTCTTGTGGCAGCAGCGCAAGCCCAAGCCAGACCCGGTGCAGGCCCAGTGGCAGCGCCTATGTGACCGGCTGGCACGGCATGGTTGCACGCGTGGCGCTGCAGAAGGCCCGATGGCCTACGCCGAGCGTGCCGCCGCGCAGTTTCCCCAAGCGGCGCAGGCGTTGCGCAATGCAGCCGCCGGCTACGTTGCCCTGCGCTACGGACGCGAGGATGGCGATGCGCAAGCGCGTGCCCAGCGGTTCACGCAATGGCGCGAAGCGGTTGCGCAAGTTCGCCTGGGTTAACGCGCAAGCTGTTGATCGGCTTAGAAAACGTGCCCCAAATGCGGGCGCCCGCGCGGTTGATCCAGCGCGCGAGTCATTCACCTGTGATGGAATATTTTCCGATCCAGGGTTTAAATATTTCGGATAGATAACTCGGGCAATGCAATAACTGCACGCAGTTTCCCGATTGCAGATAATGGGTGCGACACAGTTACGCAGGGCGTGCGCATTATCGGTGCATATTTGATCCGATTTGGCGTCGATACCTTCACTGGCACAGCGGGAACCTTTCTCATACGATGGTTTTCGTAACGTTTCCGCTGCACTGCAATGTTGCCGAGAACACCCGCCCAACTGGGGTTTCGGCCTGCAGCGGTCTCGCAGATTCCGCAGGAGCCATACCAATGCATCGACCGAAACGCATGCTTGTCGAGAATGTCGCGTGGGCGCATGAAACTGCCGCACGGGATCCCGGATTCTTTTCGCGTTTGGCCCAAGGCCAACAACCCCAGGTGTTATGGATCGGCTGTGCAGATAGCCGCGTGCCCGCTGAAACCATTACACATTCCAACCCGGGCGATTTATTCGTCCATCGCAATATCGCCAATCTTGTTTGCCCGGCGGACGACAACACGATGAGCGTGCTGGAATATGCGGTGCGCGTGCTCAAGGTCGCGCACGTGATCGTGTGCGGGCATGACGGTTGTGGTGGCGTGCGCGCGTCGTTGCTGCCACCGCCCGACGGTTTGCCGCACGTCGCGCGCCGCATTGCGCCGCTGTGCGCGCTGGCCGGCCGCCACCGTACAGAACTCGATGCCGTGTCCGATCTGGATGCACGCGTCAATCGACTGGCCGAACTCAACGTGCTCGAGCAGGTGCGCTGCCTGCGCGAGAGCCCTATCGTGCGCGAGGCAGAACGCCCGCCGCGCGTGCACGGCTGGATATTCGGCCTGGCCGATGGACACATCCGCGTGCTGGCTTCGGGCGATCCGGATGCGAAACACGCCACCCGCGGCGACATCCTGGTGCCCGCCGAGGCCATCGCTTAACCCGATCGGCGGCGGCGTTTGTGGCTGCTGCCGTTTCCCGACGTTTTCTCTCCTCACGCATGCCGGCGGTGCCCCCGCCCGCAGGCAGGCGTTCGCGCGTGCGCAGTTCATACAACTCCAACAACCATGCAGACACCAACCTCACCGGCTTTCTTCCCGCGCGACATGCTCGCCGGGGTCATCGTGTTCTTTGTCGCCCTGCCGCTGTGCCTGGGTATTGCCAATGCATCGGGCGTTGACCCGCTTGCCGGGCTGCTCTCCGGCATGATCGGTGGCCTGGTGGTGGCGCTGCTCAGCGGCTCGCAACTGAGCGTGAGCGGCCCGGCGGCGGGCCTCGTCGTGATCGTCGTGGACGGCATTGCCAAGCTGGGCGGTTTCCCGGCATTTCTGGTGGCCGTGGCGCTGGCGGGCGCACTGCAGTTTGTGTTCGGCATGCTCCGCGCCGGTCGCTTTGCGGCATATGTACCGTCGTCCGTCATCAAGGGCATGCTCGCGGCGATCGGGCTGCTGCTGATCATCAAGCAGGTGCCGCTCGCGCTTGGGATGGCAAGCGGAGATGCCGCTGCCGGCGCCGGCACGCTCGCCACACCGTTTGGCGCGTTCTCGGTCACGGCGATGCTGGTGACGCTGCTCTCCGCCGCCGTGCTCATCGGCTGGGATACGCCGATGCTGCGACGATTCATGCTGGTCCGCGCGCTGCCTTCGCCGCTTGTTGTGGTGGCACTCGGCATTGGCGTGACCTTGCTCCTTGAGGTGGTGGCACCGGGCATTGCAGTGCCGGCTGAGCATCGTGTTGGTCTGCCGTCGCTCGCGTCGTTCGGGGCGTTTCTCGATGCGCTTGAGTCGCCCACGCTCGGGGCTCTGGGCAATCCGGATGTCTGGCGCGTAGCGATGGCGCTGGCCATCGTCGCCAGTCTCGAGACGCTGCTGTGCCTGGAGGCCGTCGAGCAGATCGACCCAAAGAAACGTGCCGCATCGCCGGATCGCGAGCTGAAGGCGCAAGGCGTGGGCAATTTGGTGGCGGGCCTGCTGGGCGGGCTTCCCATCACCTCCGTCATCGTGCGCAGCTCGGCCAACGTGCACGCCGGCGCGCAGAGCCGCTGGTCGGCCGTCGTGCATGGCGTGCTGCTGCTGGCGAGCGTGTTTGCGCTCACCGCCATCGTCAATCTGATTCCGCTGGCGTGCCTGGCCACCATCCTGATCTTCACCGGCTACAAGCTGGCCAAGCCGTCGCTGTTCCTGGCGGTGGCGCGGCAGGGGTGGGATCGCTTTGCACCCTTCATCGCCACCATCGTCGGGGTGCTGCTGACGGACTTGCTGATCGGCATCGTGATCGGCATTGCGCTGAGCATCGCGCTGGCGATTCGCGCCAACCTGCGCCGCACGATTGTCATGGCGCGCCATCACGACCACTTCCTGCTGTCGTTCCGCAAGGACGTGTCGTTCATGGGCAAGGTGCCACTCAAGCGCTATCTGGCACAGGTGCCGGACCACGCCACGCTCATCGTCGACGGCGCCCGAGCGGATTACATCGACCCCGACGTGCGCGAGATGGTCGAGCACTTCATCGAGGGGGCGCCGGCGCGCGGCATCGTGATCGAGCGCCATCACTTTGATGCGTCGGTGCCACAGCGCGCTCCAGGGCTACGCATGCCACGCCTGCCATTTGTGCGGACGGCCACCAGATAACGTGCGTCTGGAGGTTTAACCCATTTTGGGTAATTTTGAGTGTTCCCTCCAAACATAATCCCGAAAGCTTGTCGGAGGGTGAACGTTTGCGCCACGGTGGCACTTCGTCTGGTGGTGATGTCCTGGGTCCGGTTGGCGTGATGACGGGCGTTGCCGGCGTTTGACAATGTTTGCAATTGCCATCGACTCGGTTAATAGACTGAATTTGAACGCGTTATCGAGTGATTCGGATGGCGCACCGATAAAGTATCGAATCAGGCAAAAGTGCGCATTATCAAGCGCATTTTTAAACGGGAGGCAGACATGAAGACATTGCAACGAGGGACCCTGGTTTCGGCGGCCTTGGTCGGCCTGCTTGTGCTGGGCGGTTGTGCCAGCTCCGGCTCGGGCGACATGAGCGGTACGTCCGGCAGCGACGGCAGCTCCGCCAACAACGGTGGTGGCTCCGGTTCCAACGGCTCGGGCGGCACGACCACCACCGCATCCACCACGCCCACCGGCGAAGTGGCGAACAAGAGCGGCGGCGTACTGACGGCCACGGGCGGTGCCGTCAGCGGGCTCGGTTCGACCATCGGCGGGAGCAATCTGCCAGGCGCATCGGCGCTGGGCAATGTGGTCGACAACGTAGGCAACACAGTGTCGGCCCTCGGCACGGGCGTGCAGTCCGGCCTGGGCAGCATCGGCACCAACCCGAACCCGATCGGCACCACGGTATCGAGCACCGGCAACGTGGTGACGCAGGTCGGGAACACCGTCGACGCAACAGGTGGCCTTGTGAGCAGTCTGGGCACAGGACCGCTGCAGCCGCTGTCGCCGGTCACGTCACCGGTGGGCGGCGCGGTCTCGCAGGTTGGGCAGGCGGTGGCGGGCGCGGGCGGCACGCTCGGCACGGCCTTGTCGACCGGGCCGGTGGAGCAGGTCACGCAGCAGGTCAGTTCTGCTGTGGTGCCGCTGACCTCGCAGGTGACCACCGCCACGCAGACGCTGGGTAACACAACAGGCCTGGGCGCTCCGGCAACCAATCTGCTGCAGACCGTGGGCGACGGGGTGGCGAATGTGGGTACCTCGCTGACTGCGACGAACGCGCCAGTCGTGTCCGGCCTGGGTGGTGTGGTGACGGCCACGGGCAACACGGTGGCCGCGTTGGGCGGCGTGACCTCCACGCCGGGCGGGGCGACTTCGGCAAATCCGCTGGCGCCGATTACCGGCGCGTTGGGCGGCGCCACGGGCGGCAGCAATCCGCTCGGCGCGGTTACGGGCGCACTGGGTGGGGCGACTTCCACCGGCGGAGCCACGGCACCTATCGGTTCGCTCGTGACCAGCGTCGGCACGTCCGTTACGTCGACCGGGGCCACCACGCCGCTGTCACCCGTCACGGGCGCGGTCGGCGGCGCGTTGACCACCGTTGGCGGTGCGCTGTCGCGCTGAGCCGCACCCTGAAAAAAAGGCCAGCAAAGGCTGGCCCATCTCCGAGCCGTTCATGCGTTGGCGCTGAACGGCTTTTTTGTTAGCGACGCTCAGCCCGGCACGCGCACCCAGCCTTCCATCAACACGCGCGCGCTGCGGCTCATAATGGCCTTCGTGACGGTCCATTCACCGTCCACCAGCTTGGCCTCCGCGCCCACGCGCAGCGTGCCCGACGGATGCCCGAAGCGCACCGCGCCACGTTCTCCGCCGCCTGCCGCCAGATTGACCAGCGTGCCAGGAATTGCCGCTGCGGTGCCGATGGCGACCGCTGCCGTGCCCATCATGGCGTGGTGCAGCTTGCCCATCGACAGCGCGCGCACGAGCAGATCCACATCGCCCGCGCCGACCTTCTTGCCGCTCGACGCCACGTAGTCCTTTGGCGGCGCAACGAACGCCACCTTGGGCGTGTGTTGCCGCGTGGCGGCTTCGTCGATGCTCTTGATCAGGCCCATGCGCACCGCGCCGTGCGCGCGAATGGTCTCGAACATCGCCAGCGCTTTCGCATCGCCGTTGATGGCGTCCTGCAGCTCGGTGCCGGTGTAGCCGATGGCCTCTGCGTTGATGAAGATCGTCGGGATGCCCGCGTTGATCATCGTCGCCTTGAGCGTGCCCACGCCGGGCACGTCCAGGTCGTCGACGAGGTTGCCGGTGGGGAACATCGCGCCGCCATCGTCGCCATCTTCTTCCGCCGCTGGGTCGAGGAATTCGAGCTGCACTTCGGCTGCCGGAAACGTCACGCCGTCGAGTTCAAAGTCGCCCGTCTCCTGCACCGCGCCGTTGGTGATGGGCACGTGCGCGATGATGGTCTTGCCGATGTTGGCCTGCCAGATGCGGATGACGGCGACGCCGTTTTGCGGCACTCGGCTCGCGTCGACGAGGCCGTTGCTGATGGCGAACGGCCCAACCGCTGCGGAGAGGTTGCCGCAGTTGCCCGACCAGTCGACAAACGGCTTGTCGATGGAGACCTGGCCAAACAGGTAGTCCACGTCATGGTCCGGGCGCGTGCTTTTGCTGAGGATCACCGTCTTGCTGGTGCTCGACGTGGCGCCGCCCATGCCGTCGATCTGCTTGCCGTACGGGTCGGGGCTGCCGATCACGCGCATCAGCAGCGCATCGCGCGCGGCTCCCGGCTCCTGCGCGGGCAGCGGCAAGTCTTGCAGACGGAAGAACACGCCCTTGCTGGTGCCGCCACGGATGTAGGTGGCGGGTATTTTGATTTGAGCGGGATGGCTCATGCCGCCTCCTTGTTCGATTCCAAAAAGTCCTGCGCAAAGCGCTGCAGCACGCCGCCGGCTTCGTAGATCGACACTTCCTCATCGCTGTCCAGGCGGCACGTGACGGGCACTTCCACGCGTTCGCCGTTCTTGCGGTGGACGACGAGCGTGAGGTCCGCGCGCGGTTTGCGCTCGCCGATCACGTCAAAGGTTTCGGTGCCGTCAATGCCGAGCGTGAGGCGCGTGGTGCCCGGCTTGAACTCCAGCGGCAGCACGCCCATGCCGATCAGGTTCGTGCGGTGGATGCGTTCGAAGCCTTCGGCCACGATGGCTTCCACGCCCGCCAGGCGCACGCCCTTGGCGGCCCAGTCGCGCGAGCTGCCCTGGCCGTAGTCGGCGCCGGCAATCACGATCAGCGGCTGCTTGCGCTCCATGTAGGTTTCGATGGCTTCCCACATGCGCGTGACCTTGCCTTCGGGCTCGATGCGCGTGAGCGATCCCTTCTTCACGGTGCCATCGACCACGGCCATCTCGTTGATGAGCGTGGGGTTGGCAAACGTCGCGCGTTGCGCGGTCAGGTGGTCGCCGCGGTGCGTGGCGTACGAGTTGAAGTCCTCTTCCGGCAGGCCCATCTTGGCCAGGTATTCACCAGCGGCACTGCTGGCCAGGATGGCGTTGGACGGCGAGAGGTGATCGGTCGTGATGTTGTCGCCCAGCACGGCCAGCGGGCGCAGACCCGTGAGCGTGCGTTCACCCGCCAGCGCGCCTTCCCAGTACGGCGGGCGGCGAATATACGTGCTCTGCGCGCGCCACGCGTACAGCGGGCTCACGTTGGCAACGGATTCGCTGCGCTGCTCGAACATCGGGATGTACACCTTGCGGAACTGCTCCGGCTTGACCGATGCACGCACGATGGCGTCGATCTCTTCGTCGGTCGGCCACAGGTCTTTGAGCATGATCGGCTTGCCGTTGGCATCGGTGCCGAAGCTGTCGCGCTCGATGTCGAAGCGCACTGTGCCCGCAATCGCGTAGGCCACCACCAACGGCGGCGAGGCCAGGAACGCCTGCTTGGCATACGGGTGGATGCGGCCGTCGAAGTTGCGGTTGCCCGACAGCACGGCCGTGGCGTACAGGTCGCGGTCGATGATCTCTTGCTGGATCTTCGGGTCCAGCGCGCCGCTCATGCCGTTGCAGGTGGTGCAGGCAAACGCGACGATGCCAAAGCCCAGCTTTTCCAGTTCGTGCTTCAGGCCGGCTTCTTCCAGATACAGCTCAACGGCCTTGGAGCCCGGCGCCAGCGAGCTCTTTACCCACGGCTTGCGGGTCAGGCCCAGGCGGTTGGCATTGCGCGCCAGCAGCGCGGCAGCAATCACGTTGCGCGGGTTGCTGGTGTTCGTGCAGCTCGTGATGGCGGCAATGATGACGGCGCCATCGGGCATCTGGCCCGGCGATTCTTCCCACTTGCCGGCGATGCCCTTGGCGGCCAGGTCGGTCGTCGCCACGCGCGCGTGCGGGTTGGACGGGCCGGCCATGTTGCGCACCACGCTCGACAGATCGAAGCGCAGCACGCGTTCGTATTCAGCGTGCTTGAGCGTGTCGGACCACAGGCCCGCGGCCTTGGCGTAGGTCTCGACCAGCTTGACCTGCTCGTCGGTGCGGCCGGTCAGGCGCAGGTAGTCGAGCGTGTTGTCGTCAATCGAGAACATCGCCGCGGTGGCGCCGTACTCGGGGGCCATGTTCGAGATGGTGGCGCGGTCGCCCAGCGTGAGCTTGGATGCGCCTTCGCCGTAAAACTCGAGGTATGCGCCCACGACCTTCTGCTTGCGCAGGAATTCGGTCAGCGCCAGCACGATGTCGGTGGCGGTAATGCCGGGCTGGCGCTGGCCCGTCAGCTCCACGCCAACGATGTCCGGCAGGCGCATCCACGAGGCGCGGCCGAGCATCACATTCTCGGCTTCCAGGCCGCCCACGCCGATGGCGATCACGCCCAGCGCATCCACGTGCGGCGTGTGGCTGTCGGTACCGACGCAGGTGTCGGGGTAGGCGACCCCGTCGTGCGCCTGGATGACGGGCGACATCTTCTCCAGGTTGATCTGGTGCATGATGCCGTTGCCCGCCGGGATCACGTCTACGTTCTTGAACGCAAGCTTCGTCCAGTCGATGAAGTGGAAGCGGTCTTCGTTGCGGCGGTCTTCAATGGCGCGGTTCTTGGCGAAAGCGTCGGGGTCGAAGCCACCGCATTCCACCGCCAGCGAGTGGTCGACGATCAACTGCACCGGCACCACCGGGTTGACCTTGGCGGGGTCGCCGCCCTGGTCGGCAATGGCGTCGCGCAGGCCGGCGAGATCGACCAGCGCGGTCTGGCCCAGGATGTCATGGCACACCACGCGCGCCGGGAACCAAGGGAAATCCAGGTCGCGCTTGCGTTCGATGAGTTGCTTGAGAGAATCGGTGAGCGTGGCAGGGTCGCAGCGGCGTACCAGATTCTCGGCGAGGACGCGGGAGGTGTACGGGAGCTTGTCGTAGGCGCCGGCTTGGATGGCTTCGACGGCTTCTCTGGCGTCGAAGTAGTCGAGGTTTGTGCCGGGGAGGGGTTTGCGGTGTGCTGTGTTCATGGTGTGGGTGCATCCCTTGTTTCATCCCCTGTCGGGGGCGGGCGGTTGTGGTCCATCCCGGGTATCGTCCCCTGCAGGGGCCGACTCACTTTTCTTTGTCTTGCCAAAGAAAAGTAAGCAAAAGAAAGGCGCGCCCGAGATGGCGACTTCCCCTTGAATTTCTGTAACCGGGCGGAGACGGGAAAAATTCGCTTCGCTCAGACAGTTTCCCGTCTTTTTTCCGCCCGCTTACAGAAATTCAAGGCGCCATCTAGGGCAGGAACGTCAACGGCCACACCGTCGGTGGGTTTGTGTTGACGTTCCTTTCTTCTTTCCTACTTCTTACGGACGCTTGCCGATGGGTACGAACTTCAGGTCGTCGGGGCCGGTGTAGTTGGCGCTCGGGCGGATGATCTTGTTGTCGATGCGTTGCTCGATGATGTGCGCTGCCCAGCCGGACGTACGCGCGATCACGAACAGGGGGGTGAACATCGCGGTCGGCACGCCCATCATGTGGTACGACACGGCGCTGAACCAGTCCAGGTTCGGGAACATCTTCTTGATGTCCCACATCACGGTTTCCAGGCGCTCGGCAATGTCGAACATTTTGGTGTTGCTGGCTTCCTTCGACAGCTTGCGCGCCACTTCCTTGATGACCTTATTGCGCGGGTCTGACACGGTGTACACCGGGTGGCCGAAACCGATCACGACTTCCTTGGCCTCCACGCGGCGGCGGATGTCGGCTTCGGCCTCGTCCGGTGTGTCGTAGCGTTTCTGGATTTCGAAGGCGACTTCATTGGCGCCGCCGTGCTTCGGGCCGCGCAGCGCGCCGATCGCGCCGGTGATGGCCGAGTAGATGTCCGAGCCCGTGCCGGCAATCACGCGGCCGGTAAACGTCGATGCGTTGAACTCGTGCTCGGCATATAGGTTGAGCGAGACGTGCATGGCGTCGACCCACGATTTCGGCGGCTCCACGCCGTGCAGCAGGTGCAGGAAGTGGCCGCCGATGGAGTCGTCATCCGTTTCGACTTCGATGCGCTTACCGTTGTGGCTGTAGTGGTACCAGTACAGCAGCATCGAGCCGAGCGATGCCATCAGGCGGTCGGCGATGTCGCGTGCACCGGGGGTGGCGTGGTCGTCCTTCTCGGGCAGCACGGTGCCGAGCACCGACACACCCGTGCGCATCACGTCCATCGGGTGGGCGGAGGCGGGCACCCACTCCAGGGCGGCCTTCACGTTGGCGGGCAGGCCGCGCAGCGCCTTCAGCTTGGTCTTGTAGGCAGCCAGCTCAGCCTTGTTGGGCAGCTTGCCGTGCACCAGCAGGTGGGCGACTTCTTCAAACTCGCACGCGCCGGCCAGGTCGAGGATGTCGTAGCCGCGGTAGTGCAGGTCATTGCCAGTGCGGCCAACGGTACACAGCGCGGTGTTGCCGGCGGTGACGCCCGACAGCGCCACGGATTTCTTCGGCTTGAAAGCGCCAGCGTTCGGCGTGCTGTTATCGGCTTCGCTCATGGTGTGGTCTCCTTGGATGCGTTGAATTGGTTTGGATGCGGAGGCGTTATTTCTGTGCGGCAAACAGCGCGTCGAGCTTGTCTTCGTACGCGTGGTAGCCGAGATATTGGTACAGATCGGCGCGCGACTGCATGGTTTCCACGGCCGCCTTCTGGGTGCCGTCACGCATCACGGTCTGATAGAAGTTGAGCGCCGCTGCGTTCATCGCACGATAGGCGCCGCAGCAGTACAGCGCGATATCCACGTTGGCGCTGCGCAGTTCGTCGGTGGTAAAGAGCGGTGTGCTGCCGAACTCGGTCAGGTTGGCCAGGATGGGCACCTTCACGGCGGCCTTGAAGCGGCGGTAGTCGTCCAGCGTCTTCATCGCCTCTGGAAAGATCATGTCGGCGCCCGCTTCCACGTACGCGACGGCGCGCTCGATGGCAGCGTCGATGCCTTCGGAGGCGGCTGCGTCGGTGCGGGCCATGATGACGAAATCATCATCGGTGCGGGCATCCACGGCGGCCTTCACGCGGTCGACCATCTCGTCGGTGGAAACGACTTCCTTGCCCGGGCGATGGCCGCAGCGCTTCTGGCCGACCTGGTCTTCGAGGTGCACGGCGGCCACACCGGCCTTGATGAACGAACGAATGGTACGTGCGATGTTGAAGGCGCCGCCCCAGCCCGTGTCGATGTCGACCATCAGCGGAATCTGTACGGCATCGGTGATGCGGCGGGCGTCGATCAGCACGTCTTCCATCGTGCTGATGCCCAGATCGGGAATGCCCAGCGAGTTGGCAGCCACGCCGCCGCCCGACAGGTACACGGCTTTGAAGCCGGTCTGCTCGGCCATCTTGGCAGCGTAGGCGGTGATGGCGCCCACCACTTGCAGCGGTTGGGATTCAGCCACGGCGGCACGGAATTTAGCGCCGGCGCTGGCGGGTTTTCGTTGGGTTGTGCTCATGAGGGCTCCAGAAAGAACGGCCTAAAAGAGCAGGAAGCGGGCCACCCGTGCGAAGCGACGTAACCCCTTGATTCTTATGGATGTGACGTTGCCGTCCGCGTGCACTCTGTTTCAGAAATGAAATTTGCAATTTCAATATGGAAACGCTCGGCGCATAATGTCGAGACTGCTGTTTTCCTGGCCGCACCGCACCATGAGCCCCACTGCAACCGACCCAGCCGACCGCCCCCGCATCTGGGCCTGCGGCATCAGCCGCTTGAGCGATCTCTTCCTCGACATTGCTGCCGAGTACAACGACCGCGCCGAGCTGCGGGTCATCACGCGCGGCTTTGAAGACATCGTGCGCGAGATCGAGGCCGCAGGCACCGAGCGACCCGACGTGGTGGTGGCGGGCGGGTCCAACGGCGCGTATCTCAAACCGCGCTTGTCGCTGCCCGTGGTCGTCATCAATCCGACGGGTTTTGACGTGATGCACGCGCTGGCCCGCGCCCGGCGCGATGCGGAATCGGTGGCGCTCGTCACCCACGGCGACACGCCCGAGGAAGTGCGCCGCTTTGTCGCCGCCTATGGCATGGATGTGGTGTTTGCTTCGTACACCTCGCGCCAGGGCGCGGAGAGCTGCGTGCTGGACCTGCGCGACCGTGGCGTTGGCGTGGTGGTCGGCCCCGGCCTGGTGACGGACCTGGCAACGCAGGCGGGCATGAACGCCGTGTTCCTGTATTCGCGTGACTCCGTGCGTGCCGCGTTCGATACCGCGCTGGAAGTCGTGCAGGCCACGCGCCGCGAAACGCTGCGCCGCCAGCGGCTGGACAACCTGTTGCAGCATTTGCGTGACGGTGTGGTCGCGCTGGATGCGCAGGGCCGCGTGGAGGCCATCAACCAGCGGCTGGCCACGGCGTTGGGCATCGAGGCCAAGCAGGCCATCGGGCAACCGCTGCTCAGCATCGCCCCCAACCTGCTGGGCCTGCTGCCCGATAGTGATGGCGACACGCTGGGCACGGTGCGGGGCGTGAACTACGTCATCCACCGCGGTCCTCTGGCGAGCGCCGGCGCGGGCGCCGCCGAAGGCACGGTCTTCACCTTCCAGGAATCCCGCGCGGTGGAGCGGCTGGACCGCACGTTGCGCTCACGCCAGCGCCCGCAGCAGTTCAGCGCGCGCTACCGGCTGGAAGACCTCGTGGGCGAGTCGCTGCCGATGGAGCGCGTGCGCACGCTGGTGCGTCGCTATGCCAAATCCGACGCCACCGTGCTCGTGTTGGGCGAATCCGGCACGGGCAAGGAGATGGTCGCGCAGGGCATGCATCAGCTCAGCGCGCGGCGCGATTTTCCATTTGTCGCCATCAACTGCGGCGCATTTCCCGAGGCGCTGCTGGAGAGTGAACTGTTCGGCTACGAGGAGGGCGCTTTCACGGGCGCGCGCAAGGGCGGCAAGACCGGGCTGATTGAAGCCGCGCACCGCGGCACGCTGTTCCTCGATGAAATCGGCGAGATGCCGCTGCCGCTGCAAAGCCGCTTGCTGCGCGTGCTGCAGGAGCGCGAGGTGGTGCGACTGGGCTCCACGGAGCCCACACGCGTCGACATCCGCGTGATGGCCGCCACGCACCGCGCGCTGACGGACGCGGTAGAGGGCGGCACTTTCCGCGCAGACCTTTACTACCGACTCAACATCCTCAGCATTGCGCTGCCCCCGCTGCGCGAACGGCCCGACGATGTGATGCCCCTGGCCGCTGAACTGCTCGTGCAAGCCGCGCGCCGCGAACCGCGCCTGCTGCTGCGCATTGCTGATACCGAGGAGGCAGCCCGCGTGCTGGCCGGCGTTGCCGAGCCGCTGCGGCGCTACGCCTGGGCCGGCAACGTGCGCGAATTGCAGAGCGTGGTCGAACGGATCGCCGTGGAGCTGGCATACACCGAAGACGCCAGCGCCGTCACACACGACGTGTTGCGGCTGATTGCGCCGGAAGTGTTTTCCCACGCCACGCCAGGCAAGCCGGCGGCATTGACGCTGCGCGAGCGCAGCCGGGGCGTGGAAGCCGAAGAGATACGCGTGGCGCTGGCGGCCCACGGCGGCGATCGCGACGCCGTATGTGCAGCATTGGGCATCAGCAAGACGACGTTGTGGCGGCGGTTGCAGATGGGGTAGATCAAAAATGTCCGGGGTGGGTGGTTGCGGTCGACTGGCGCCCTGACTATCGTGCAATGCTCCATCGGGCCTCACCGCGCGCCGACCGGCGCGCTACCAAGAAAGTCAACACCATGGCACAACAAAGCCGCCCCCACATCATCCTCGCCAGCCTGACGCTTGCTGGCGGGTCGCGCTATCCGTCGGCTCTGGGCCATCTGCTTCGGACGGCCGCTGTTGCGGCGTATCTGGCAAACGTTTTGGAGCTCGACGACGTCGAGCAGCGGCACATCTACCTTGTGGCTCCCGTGCACGACATCGGCAAGTTGGGCATTCCGGATGACGTGCTGCTCAAGCCCGCATCCCTGACCGATGCAGAGCACGAGATCATGCAACGGCACTCGGACATCGGTGCCGACCTGCTTGCCGGAACGCCCGACCCGATCCTGCAAATGGCGGCGAGCGTTGCGCGCCATCATCACGAGCACTTTGACGGCAGCGGGTATCCCGCCGGCCTTGCGGGCGAAGATGTCCCGCTTGCCGCCCGCATCGTGGCCATCGCAGATGCGTTCGACGCCATGCTGGAGCCGCGCGTCTACCGTCGAGCGATGCCGGAAGACGATGCACTCGATGCGCTGGCAGACCGGAGCGGCCAGTACTTTGACCCGACGCTGGTGGAGCGCTTTCTGAACAAGGTGCCAGAGGTTCGACGCGTTCGTGCTGCTGCAGAAGGCCTGATACGGCGGTACGGCGACGTGTCGGGCGTCATCCGGTTCTACGGCGCACGAGATAAATCCCCTGCATTCCTGAGGCATATCCAGACGCTTTGATGGCGGCGCGCGACGCAGGGCATCATTGCTGGCGGCGCGCGCCGGGGCGGGGAAACGCCGTGCGCGGCGATCCTGCCAAACGGGGTCACGCTCTTCGCGTAGATGCTTGCCGCGACACCCAATTTGGCGAGCTTTAGCCGTGCAGCGCAAAGCCCACATAACCCTTTGGACGGCTTTTCGGTCGGGCCGGAACCGTGGAGAATCGCGCTCCAACCCTGCTCGCCAACCTGTAGTTCGGAATGACAGAAAACAATCCCTCGGAGACTGCCCGGCATGCCCTCAGGCTGCTGGCCTCACGCAGGTTGGCGCCCACGCCAGACAACTTTGCCTCGATCTATTACGAGATCGCTGGCAGCAAGCCAAACGGAGACGCTTCAGACGCCGAACGGATGGCGCTGGTACGGGAGTTGTGCGAACAGCTCGCGCGCACGGTGGAATGCTGCCTTCCGGTGCTCGGTGAAGACGATGCCAGCATCGGCCCCGCCGCCTGGGCGCTGATCCGGGCCTGCCGCTCCGAATTCGAAAGCCTTGCCAACCTGACCGCCAAGCTCTCGACGTTTAACCACCGGCTGTCGCTCGCGGCCGAAGACCAGAGCGAGATCCGCCGGGCGTTGCTGGGCCTGCTGCAACTGGTGTTCGAGAACATCGGCGAGCTGTCATTGGACGACCGCTGGCTGCGCGGCCAGATCGAAGCCCTGATGAAAGCCAGCGAAGCCCCCGTGAGCCTGCGCCGGCTGGATGACCTGCGGCGCCGCCTCATGGAGGTGATCCAGAAGCAAAGCTCGCTGAAGTCGAAATCGATCGAAGCCCAGGAAGAGATGAAGCGACTGCTGGCCGCCTTCATGGAGCGCCTGTCGGCCGCCGCCGAAACCTCGGGCGAGCACCACCGCCAGATGGAAGCCTGCGCCAAGAAGATCGAATCGGCCAACAGCATCGCAGAGATCGCGCCGGCCATTCAGGATGCGCTGTCGGCCACCCGCTGGATGTCGGTGGAGTCGGCTCGCAATCGCGATGTGCTGTCGGCGATGAAGGTCAAGGCCGAGGAGGCCGCCGCCGAGGTGGCGCAACTGCGCAAGGCGCTCGACATGGCATCGGCTTCAGCGCGCCACGACCTGCTGACCGGCGCGCTCAACCGCAAAGGTCTGGAAGAGGCGCTGGAGCGCGAAGTTGCCCGGGCCGCGCGCCAGAACACCACACTCTCCATTGCGTTTCTCGACATTGACGACTTCAAGTCGATCAACGACACGCACGGCCACAGCTTTGGCGACGATGCGCTGTCGCACCTGGCCCAGGTGGCCCGCGAGTCGATGCGCCCGCAAGACACGCTCGCCCGCTTTGGCGGCGAGGAGTTCGTGATCCTGATGCCGGACACGCCGCTGGAAGAGGGCGTGCAGACCATCGTCCGTCTGCAGCGGGCGCTCACGCAGCGCTTCTTTGCGGCGGGTGACACGCGGCTGTTCATCACCTTCTCTGCCGGCGTGGCGGAAGTCGGCAAGGACGAACCACCCATGGCGGCCATCCACCGCGCCGACCGCGGCATGTATCAGGCCAAGCGCGCCGGCAAGAACAAGGTGGTCAGCACCTGAGGCACGCTAAAAAACGCTGTGATTACTCCAGCAGCGACAACGCATCTGCCAGCGAAAGCACTGTCGTGCGCGATTCAAACGCCGTCGCAAAAAGATGGTCATGCACGATCGGATCCGGGTCGTAGCAGCAATCCTTCACGGTGAACAGGCGGTAGTCCGCATCGCTCGCGTGAGCAATGGACGACAGCATCACGCCCGTCGACGCAACGCCCACCATGATCAAGGTATCAATGCCCGTGGCGGATAACCGCACCTGCAGATCGGTGCCGTAGAACACGCTGGCGCGGTGCGCGATGATGACCGGCTCATCAGGCTGCCGGCCGAGTTCCGGCGAAATGCGATCTTCAACGAACAGCCCCAGTTGCTTGACGCCTTGCCCGTTCTTGTTCAACGGGCTGACTTCCGGATAGCCGGGGCTGAAGTGGAACTTCGCAAAATAGACGCTGACGCCCTTGGCTCGCGCAGCGTCGCACAGCGTGCGGGTGTTGGAGAGCAGCGTGGGCGCGACCGATGGAAACAACGCCATGATGTCGGTCTGGTAGTGCATGACCAACAACGCCGTTTGCTTGGGGACAAGCGCGAATGTCGACATAGGGCTACACGATCAGGGACGGGATGGCGGTCGACTCTATCATGCGCACCTGTGTCAATTGGGCACAGCCGAGCGTGCCTCCCATTGCTGCCCCCCAGCCGCAGCGCTACATTACGACCTTGTCGAAAAAGGCAGACTTGGTTTGGTAAGCCCAAGTCCTTCCCTGCACTTGCATTGCGCGCAGCGGAAGCTCTGGCCGTGCCGCGTGCACTAGTCCCCCGACGAACATCGGACGCCATTCCGGCGCCATTGTTCGTCCGTGCGGTTCTAGATGGAGACACGACGAGCCGCTCCGGTCGAACGACCACACAGGAGTAGTTCATGCACGACGCAACTGTCTACGACGTTGTCATTGCCGGTGCCGGCCCGGTTGGTTTGTTCCTCGCCTGCGAGCTGCGCCTCGCCCCTCTCTCGGTGCTGGTGCTTGAGCAAGCCGAAACCCCGCACTCACCCTTGAAGCAGCTCCCGTTCGGGATGCGCGGGCTGTCATCTCCCTCCATCGAAGCGTTCCACCGTCGCGGTTTGCTGGCCGACATTGCGGCGCAGCCTCGCGCGCAAGATGCGCATAGCCGCCGCAACGCGTCGACCGCGCATTGGATGCAACACCAGCGTCGCCCAGGCGGCCACTTTGCGGGCATCCAGTTTTTCCACGACAAGATCGATATCGATAGCGCGCGCTGGCCGTATCGCTTACCAAGTCCGGCCGACACCCATATGGCCAGCGACATGGCACACATCGAATCCGTGCTAGCCGCGCGCGCCAACGCAATGGGCGCAGAGATCCGGCGTGGCGCCGGAGTGACCGGCTTCGAGCAGACCGGCGACGCTGTGACCATCCATGCGGGCGGTGAGACCTGCCGTGCACGCTGGCTGGTCGGATGCGATGGCGGCCGCAGCACGGTACGCAAAGCGGGTGGTTTCGAATTTGCCGGCACGGACCCGGAGTTCACCGGTTATTCCGCTGAAGTTGAACTGGCAGCGCCGCATACGCTCGCACCCGGCCGTCACTACACGCCGACCGGCATGTTCACTTACCAACCGCCCGGCACCATCGCCATGGTCGACTTTGATGGCGGCGCGTTTCATCGCACGCAGCCGGTCACGTTGGAACACGTGCAAGCGGTGTTACGGCGGGTTTCCGGCGCGGATGTCACCGTCGCGGCGCTCAAGCTTGTGACCACCTGGACGGACCGCGCGTTTCAAGCGACCAGCTACCGCAACGGGCGCGTGCTGCTCGCTGGCGATGCAGCGCACACGCATTCACCGCTGGGTGGCCAGGGGCTGAACCTCGGCCTGGGCGATGCCATGAATCTTGGGTGGAAGCTCGCTGCCACCATTCGTGGCGACGCGCCCGACGGCTTGCTCGACAGCTACACGTTGGAACGGCACCCCGTGGGCGCGCAGATTCTCGATTGGTCGCGCGCGCAGGTTGCGCTCATGCGGCCAAGCCCCAGCACGCGCGCGCTCGCAGCGATCATCCGAGACCTGATCGAGACGCGCGACGGGGCGACCTATTTTGCAAGCCGCGTCTGGGGTCTCTCGCTGCGTTATGACCTGGGCGACGGCCACCCGCTGGCTGGCCGCAGCGCGCCCGACTTTGCGCTGGCCGACGGCACCCGCCTTGGCGAGCGCCTGCGCAATGGCAGAGGCCTGTTGCTGGACTTTACCGCAGGCGCGTCGCTGCAAACGCTGGCAGACGGGTGGAATGATCGCCTCGTCTATGTCGCTGGCGACGCAACCGACGCGCAGGGCCTGAGCGCCGTGCTGGTGCGCCCAGACGGCATCGTCGCGTGGGCGGCCGAGGGAGCAGTGAGCCAGGCGGAGTTGGCTCAAGCCGCCATGCGCTGGTTTGGCGAGCCTGTCTGACCATGCATCATGAAACACCCAGATTCAATTCAAAATGATGCGGTGCTTTTAGCCTTTTAATTCAAAGTTCCGACATCAGAATCTCGTAAGAATCGTAAGAAAACGCTTTAAAAACAGGCTGAATAAGGTGTTCGCAAGGGAAAAGCAACACGCAGGTTAAAGACGAAAACATCATGGTCGATGAGCGGATGGCGATGCCGTGAGGTCGACTCCGAAGTCTTTAACGCAAGCAGGCCGTTTCAACTGGCTGGCCCGCAGAACGGCGGTACAACTTTCCAAGCGAGAACATCATGGGATTCCAACAAGGGCTGAGCGGCCTGAATGCCGCGTCCAAATCGCTAGACACCATCGGCAGCAACATCGCCAATGCCAACACCGTCGGCTACAAGAAAGCGACCACCGTGTTTGGCGACGTGTATGCACGCTCGCTGGTGGGCGCGTCGGACAACCAGATCGGGCAGGGCGTGAACGTGACCCGCGTGTCGCAGTCTTTCACCCAGGGCAATGTCACGCGGACGGGCAATCCGCTGGACATCGCTATTAATGGCACGGGGTTTTACCGCATGGTGGACCCGAGCAGCGGGCAGGTTTCATTCACGCGCAACGGCCAGTTTCATACCGACAAGAACGGCTACATCGTCTCCGCCACGGGCCGGAACCTGACCGGCTACGGCGTGGATGCAACGGGCAAGGTCAACACGGCTGCGCTGGTCAACCTGCAGATTCCCGTGAACGATCTGGCGCCGCTGGCCACCACCAGCACCGTGTTTGGCGTCAATCTGGATGCGGGTGCCAAGGTGCCCGCCACCACGCCGTTCTCGGCCACCAACTCGGCCACGTTCAACCACTCGGTGTCGCAGCAGGTGTACGACGGCACGGGCAAAGCTCATACGCTCACCAATTACTACGTGCGCACCGCCACAGGGTGGGACGTTCACGCCATGGTGGATGGCGCGGCACCCACGGGCGGCAACCCGATCAGTACGCTCGCCTTCAACGGCAGCGGGCAATTGACCTCCACGCCTGCCAAGGTCAACGTGGCCTTTGCCGGCATGAGCATCGGCAGCATCGACATGACTGGCACCACGCAATACGGCGGTGGCTATAACGACACTGCGCCGGGCGTCTCGCAGGATGGCTACGCCACCGGGCGCCTTGCCAGCTACGCCGTGGGCAACGATGGCACGGTGATGGCGCGTTACTCCAACGGCCGCACGGCCGTGCTGGGCCAGTTTGCGATGGCCAACTTCAAGGCCCCGGACGGCCTGCAGAACATCGGCGGTAACCAGTGGGTGGAGACGGTCGATTCGGGCGCGGCCAATCTCGGCACGCCGGGCATGGGGTCATTCGGCTTGTTGCAATCGCAATCTGCGGAGCAGTCGAACGTGGATCTGTCTGCCGAGCTGGTCAACATGATCGTTGCGCAACGCTCGTATCAGGCCAACGCACAGACCATCAAGACGCAGGACACGATCCTGCAGACGCTGGTCAGCCTGCGTTGATCGCCCACGTTGCTGATTCTGACTCTGACGAGGCCACCAATTGATCCGCTCCCTGTGGATTTCCAAGACCGGGATGGACGCCCAGCAAACACAGCTGGACGTCGTGTCCAACAACCTGGCGAACGTCAACACGACGGGCTTCAAGCGTTCGCGCGCCGTGTTCGAAGACTTGCTGTATCAGAACGTGCGCGAGCCGGGTGCGCAGTCATCGCAGCAGACCACGTTGCCCTCCGGTCTGCAGATCGGCACCGGCACGCGCATCGTCGCCACCGAGCGTCTGCACACGCAGGGCAACCTGACCAAAACCGGAAATTCCACCGACGTGGCCATCAACGGCAACGGCTTCTTCCAGGTGCAGATGCCCGACGGCACGCTGGCCTA
>Ga0068854_100000066_pt1 | contig 76030 bp, 55 predicted proteins | sample KBSCornC42_FD_66590 | JGI IMG/M metagenome (GOLD analysis project Ga0068854, IMG submission 66590) | Corn rhizosphere microbial communities from Kellogg Biological Station, Michigan, USA - KBS Corn C4-2 | ecosystem: Host-associated > Plants > Roots > Rhizosphere > Soil ... | reverse complement strand
TTTGCCGGTGAGTTTACCGCGAGGGTCACACCCGTTCCCATCCCGAACACGGAAGTTAAGCCTCGTTGGGCCGATGGTACTGCACGCGTAAGTGTGTGGGAGATTAGGTGATCGCCGGCATAATTTCGAAAGCCCCATCCTGATCAGGATGGGGCTTTTTGCGTGCTGGACAGTCAAGGAAACTCGGACGCTCAGGAGAAGTTCGTTAGCGACTTCGCAGCGGTGTGGAACAACGTGATGAGCCTCGACCGCTTTGGATACCGTAGGGATAACGAAGGACGGGGCACCGAACAGTTGTGACTGGTTGGGAGGCGCGAGTGGACTTAGAGGACGATCGCTAGGACAGAGGAGAGAATGCCATGCCGATGAAGAACCCGCCCCATCCTGGGGAGTTCATCCAGGCCGAGATTATTGAGGCCGCCGGATTGACGGCCACGGCTGCGGCGAAGGCGTGGCGCGTCTCGCGGCCAACGCTGTCCAGCCTGCTCAATGGCAAGGCCGGCCTGTCCGGGGAGATGGCGCTCCGCATCGAAAAAGCCTTTGGGGTGAAGATGGACTCGCTGATGCGGATGCAGTCGTCCTACGACATTGCCCAGACGCGCAAGCGCGAGAAGCAGATCAGGGGGCCGCGCTTTTCCTTGCTGGCCGCTGATCACGCTTATCCCACCCATGCGCGGTGAGGCTGCGGATGACTGGGGCACCCGGCACCCAGTGTATGGGTTTCATTTTATGTATGGGCCATTCGCCATGAATAGGGCGCCCGGCTGATTACGCTCATTGTTGGAACAAATGTCTGTGGTTTGGTGTCTTAGCATAAAAGGGTTCTCATGAGACTACGTAGCGGTCCGTTCCTGTTGCTTAACCTCTCTTTGACTTTCACTGCATCCCTCGCTGCCCAAACCTCGAGTGGGGCGTTGCCGAAACCCGCCGTACAAGCCTCGGCAGGCACTTCGGGTGTTATTGCTCGTCTTTCATTCAGCCAACAGATCAAGAAGACCATAGCCATTATTTACACAACATGTGTGGGGGATACTCAAACCTATGAGGGAACTGGCTTCTTTGTCTATAAACAAGATGCGAGGCTCGGGGATAACAGAGGCTTTCTCTATTTGGTGACAAACAGACACGTTGTGCAGCCGCATGTTGAAAGCGGAAAACCGTGTACCGTTGCGAAACAGATGATACGTATTAATGCCAAAATGGCTGATCCCGTCACCGGGGCGAGGAACGCTCTTTTTACGGTTGGAGACGAAGTGCACTGGACGTATCCCACCGATGATGCCGTCGATCTTGCTGCTATACCGTTCGCACCTGATCAAGCGAGGTTTGACATTGAGCCGATTCCCATGTCGATGTTTGCAACGCGAGATGTTGTCAAAAAAGAGAACATTTCTGAGGGTGATTCAGTTCTTTATGTAGGTTTCTTTTACCAGTTTCCTGGTAATCTTCAGATTGAACCAATCATCCGTCAAGGCATCATTGCCATGATTCCCAGTGAGCCGATTCTAACCACGTTAGGAAAACTCGGAAGAGCTTATTTGGCAGATGCTCATGTATTCGGTGGAAATAGCGGTTCGCCGATGTTTGTGAATCTCTCGGGGGAAAGGAATGGAGCCCTGATGGTCGGGGAGCGGTATCTTTTTCTCGGCGTAGTTAGTGGTTTGGAGCCAGAGGAGACAGACGTTGCGTTGCAACCAGTGACAACCTACTCAGGAAAAATCAGTGCAAACAGTGGCATTTCGTTCATAATTCCTGCCGATCAAGTCGCAGAACTAATCAATGGCCCCGCGATGACGGATTTCAGAGAGAAAGTTATTAGCACACAACAATTAAAGGTGGCGAAATAACATAGTGGGATGCTCAGGCTGTAACAGCGAAGGCCGGGATTGCTCCCGGCCTTTTGGCGGGTGGCCCACATCTTACAGTGTCTGTTCCAAAGTGGGTGCCCCACGTCTCGCTTTTGAGACGTGGGTTTCTGAGGCTGTACGCTCTCTTCGCGCGGCCGTCCAGTGAGATTCGATAATGATCCGGTGCAGCAACCAGGCCGCGTGTGACTGGGTTGCGATGGATGTACCTGAGCTTCTCGACGCGCTTCTTTTCCGTGTAGACGTTGAAATCGTAGTATCGCGCCTGCCAGAAGGTCCGCTCCTTTCGCTTGACCGCGACCGAGAGTTTAAGGGCTTGCAATGCCTTTGCGAGAATGGCGTGGGTGGGTTCGCTGATGAGCAGGTGTACGTGCTCCGGCATGACGACGTACCCAGTCACGAAGAAGTCATAGCGCAGTCTCATGGACTCAAGCGAGGACTGGAAAAGTGTACGCGCATCTGGCGATCCGAGGTACGGTCTTCTGTGGTAACAACTGAAGGTGATGAAGTGGAGATTGCCGGTCTCTTGGTAGCGGATCAGGTTGGTCGGCATCCTGACATGGTACAACCCCATGTCTCAAAGACGAGACATGGGGCACCCAGCTTTTGCTGATTCGCTGTGTTTATGCGTTTGCGGGTTCGGCGGGTTTTTCCTGTTCCGCCTTTTTGGCTTCGGCGGCGGTTCTGCCGAGTTCGGCGGCGATTTTTTCTGTGGTGAAGGCTTCGATGATGTCGCCGACCTGGATCTCCTTGAAGCCGGCGAGGTCGATGCCGCACTCGACGCCCTGGCGGACTTCCGAGGCGTCGTCCTTGAAGCGTTTGAGCGAGGAGATCTTGCCCTTCCAGAGCTCTTCACCCGCGCGCAGCACGCGGACGTTGGCGTCGCGTTTGATGAGACCGTCGCGGACGATGCAGCCGGCGATCTGGCCGACCTTGGTGATCTTGAAGACGTTGAGCACCTCGGCGCGGCCAAGGTAGTTCTCCTTGTAGACCGGTTCGAGCAAGCCGTACATCGCCTTGGTGATCTCGTCCTGCAACTCGTAGATGATGGAGTGCAGACGAATCTCGACGTTTTCGCGCTCGGCGATCTCGGCGGCCTTGCGGTCCGGGCGCACGTTGAAGCCGATGATGACGGCGTTCGACGCGGAGGCGAGCAGCACGTCGGACTCGGTGATGGCTCCGACGCCTGCGCGCAGCACGCGCACGCGCACCTTCTCGGTGGACATCTTTTCGAGCGAGTCGGCCAGCACTTCGACCGAGCCCTGCACGTCGCCCTTGAGGATGAGGTTGAGGTCCTTGACCCCGGCGGACTTGATCTGCTCGGCGAGGCCTTCGAGGGAGACGCGCGAGGACTTCGCAAGCTGCGCTTCGCGCTCCTTCATCTTCCGGTACTGCGCGATGCCCTTGGCCTTGTCGCGGTCGGCCATGACCAGGAAGGTATCGCCTGCGTCGGGCATCCCTTCGAGGCCGAGGATCTCGACCGGGGTGGAGGGACCGGCTTCGGAGACGGGGCGGCCACGGTCGTCGAACATGGCGCGAATCTTGCCGAAGGTGTTGCCGACGATGTAACTGTCGCCGGTGCGGAGGGTGCCGTTCTGCACGAGTACCGAGGCGACGGCGCCGCGTCCGCGGTCGAGTTTGGCTTCGATGACGGTGCCGACGGCGGGGCGCTCGGGCGTGGCCTTTTGCTCGTTGGTGTCGGCGACGAGCAGGATCATCTCTTCGAGTCCGTCGAGGTTGATGCGCTTCTTCGCCGAGACCTCGACGAAGGGCGTGTCGCCGCCCCAGGAGTCGGGGACGAGGCCGCGGTCGGAGAGCTGCTGCTTGACGCGGTCGGGCGCGGCTTCAGGCTTGTCGATCTTATTGACCGCGACGATGATCGGCACCTTCGCTGCGCGCGCGTGGTCGATGGCTTCGAGCGTCTGCGGCATGACTCCGTCGTCAGCGGCGACGACCACGACGACGATGTCGGTGACTTTGGCTCCGCGTGCGCGCATCCGCGTGAAGGCCTCGTGGCCGGGGGTGTCGAGGAAGACGATTTCGCGGCCAAAGGCGGGCGAGTCGGGCTTGGCGATTTTGACCTTGTAGGCGCCGATGTGCTGGGTGATGCCGCCGGCTTCGCCGCCCGCCACGTCGGTGGAGCGGATGGCGTCGAGCAGCGAGGTTTTGCCGTGATCGACGTGACCCATGACGGTGACAACCGGCGAGCGGACGATCTCGACCATGCCGGTGGTGTCTTCGAGGAAGCCTTCGATGGCCTCGTTCTCAAGCTGCTCTTCGACCGTGATGATCTGCGCGTCGGCCCCGAACTGACGGGCGACGTCTTTGACCAGCTCGCCGTCGAGCGACTGGTTGACGGTGACGAGGACGCCGCGCATGAGCAGCGAGGCGATGAGGTCCTTGCCGCGCACGTCGAGCTTTTCGGCGAGGTCCTTGACGCTGATGCCCTCGGTGACGGTGATTGTCCTGGTGATGGGCAGGGGTTCCTGCGGGATGTGCGCTCCGCCAAAACGCGGCGGCGGGGCGAAGCCCTTCATCGGGCCTTCTTTGCTCTTTTCGTAACGCTGATTGCCGCCGCGGCGGCCAGGGCGCTGGCTGGGACGCTGGCCAGTCGGCGCTTCGCCGGGAGGCGGCAGCATACCGGTCGCGCCGGGGCGCGCTCCAAAGCCGGGGCGTGCGCCGAATCCGGGACGCGCTCCGCCGGGAGCGAATCCGGGACGGCCGGGCGCTCCGCCGGGACCGCCGGGGAAGGTGCGCGTGGGATGCATGGGGCGGCGCGCGCCGGGAGCGGTCGATGGTGCAGGACGCGAGCCGGGTGCCTGCGGACGAGGCCGCTCGAAGATGGGACGGCCGCGCTGCGGCGCTCCGGCGGGCGCGGTATAGATGGGGCGCGGGCCGGTCTGCGGCATGATGACGCGACGGACTGGCGCAGCAGGTGCGGCTTGGGCGGCGATGGGTTCGGCGATGGCGGCAGGCTCTGGCGCGGCAAGTGGCGGCTCAGGCTCCGGCTGAACGGGTTTTGCCGGAGCGGCGGCAACTGCTTCGACTGGCGGCGGAACGGCGGCGGGTTTCGCCGCGACGGCTGCGGCAGGCACGGCTGCGACAGCGCGCTCCTGCGGCGGCTTTGCGGCGGCCGGGGCGGCGGCAGTGACGGGAGGCTTGGCGATGACCGGGCCAACCGGGGGTTTCGTGGCGATTGCCGGCGGCATCGCAGGGGCCGGTGCGACGATGTTGGCCTGCGGGCGCGGCTGCGGCACGATGCGGCGCGGCGCGGGAGCAGCAGGCTGTGCCGGAGCCGCAGCAGGCGGTGTGGCGACAGCGCGTGCCGGGGCCGCAGCCGCATGAGCAGCGGGCGGCGCGGCGACTGCTGTGGGGCGAGGCGGAGCGGCCTTGGCGGCGGCCTCGGCCTGTTTGCGCTCGAGGATGGCCTTGAGCGCGTCGCCGGGCTTGGAGACCTTTGAGAGGTCGAACTTAGGCTTGATCTCGGCCGCAGGCTTGGCGGGGGCGGGACGGCTGCCGCCAGACAGGTAGCTGCGCACCTTTTCGGCTTCGTCCACCTCGATGGAGCTGGAGTGGGTCTTTTTCTCGGTGACGCCGACCGCTGTCAGCGCATCCAGAATGGACTTGCTTTTGACTTCCAGCTCTCGTGCCAGATCGTTGATTCGAACTTTGCTCATCCGTCCCTTTTCGCTTACCTGCGCCCTTAGCTGTTCATATCAGCCTCATCGGGGTAGAAATCGTTGGTGTTTTTATTATCTCTGAATCGCAGCTTCAGCGGCCCGGAGAGTGGTTGCGTGGTGCGGCCAGTGCGGCTAGCCACGGTTGCTTCCTTCGTCAATGCCTTCGGTGGAGACATCCTCGCTTTCGTCTACGAGGGTGTCTATGGTGTCGTTGTCGGTCTCGATCTTCTCTTCGCGGGCGTCGGCTTCGCTGAAGGCGTCGTTGTCTGAGCCTGCGTCCTCGGCCTCGACGATGTCTTCCGTCGAGAAGCTGCTGACCTCCCTGGCGCCGTTGTTGCCTGCGTCGTTGGCCAGGACCTCCTCCGGCGTCTTTTCGAGCGAACTGACTTCAGGTGCCGCGGCGGCAGCGGCGATGGCCGGACGCTCTTCGCCTTCGTTATATTGTCCGAAGTAGTGGCGCACGGCAACGGAGATCTTTTCAACGGTCTTTTCGCCGATGCCGGGCACCTCTTCGAGCTGCTCGGGGGTCATGTCGGCCAGCGTCTCGACCGTGGTGATGCCGGCGGCGATGAGCTTTTCGAGCACGCTTTCGCCAAGCTCCGTGACCTGTTCGATCGGCGTTGTCGGGCCGCCGGACATGGCCTGCATCTGCTGCTCGACCTCCTGGCGCTTCTCCTCTTCGCTCTTGATGTCGATCTTCCAGCCGAGAAGTTTGGCGGCGAGCCGGACGTTCTGGCCCTTCTTGCCGATGGCGAGCGAGAGCTGCGTGTCGTCCACGATGACCTCAAGCTGCTTCTCGGTGAGGTCGGTGATCGAGACGCGCGAGACCTTCGCGGGCTGCAGCGCCTTTTCGGCGAAGGTGGTGATCTCTTCGGAGAATTCGATGATGTCGATCTTTTCGCCGCGCAGTTCGCGGATGATCGACTGCACACGCATCCCCTTCATGCCGACGCAGGCGCCGACGGGGTCAACGTCCTTGTCGCGCGACTGGACGGCGATCTTGGTGCGCTCGCCTGCCTCGCGGGCGATGGCCTTGATGGAGACGGTGCCGTCGTAGATCTCGGGGACCTCGGACTGGAAGAGGTTCTGCACCAGCGAGGGCGCGGCGCGCGAGACGATGACCTGCGGGCCTTTGGCGGCGCGGTCTACGCGCAGCAGCACCACGCGGACGCGCTCGCCGACGGCAAACTGTTCAAGCCGCGACTGCTCGCGCTTGGGCATCCGGGCCTCGGCTTTGCCCAGGTCGAAGATCACGTCCATCGGCTCCAGCCGCTTGACGGTGGCGTTCAGCACCTCGCCCGCGCGGTGGTTGTACTCGTTGAAGACGGTGTCGCGCTCGGCCTCGCGGACCTTCTGGAAGATGACCTGCTTGGCCATCTGGGCGGCGATGCGGCCCAGCGGCGTGGTGTCTTTATAGAAGCGCAGCTCGCCGCCGACCTCGACCTCGGGCGCGAGTTCGCGCGCCTGTTCGAGCGCCATCTGGTTGATGTCGTCCTCGACCTGCTCGGGCGACTCGACGACGGTTTTGAAGACATAGGCGCGGATCTCGCCGGTCTCGCGGTCCATCTCGGCGCGCATGTTCTCCTGCGTCTTGTAGTACTTGCGGGTGGCGAGCGCAATGGCGTCCTCAACGGCGCCCACGACGATGTCGGGCTCGATCCCCTTGTCCCGGCTCAGCAATTCGATGGATTGATATAACGCGCTTGCCATTGCTCTTGTTCCTCTTGATTCAATTCGCCGGGACGTTCCCGGCGGTGTTTCTTGATCTTCTTGCGATGCTCTCTCTGATGCGTTTCGCGGCGGATTGATTTGAATCTCCGCTTAAATCTCTGCTACCAGATTTGCTTTTTCGACGTTGGCCAGGGCGATGTCTACGGTCTGCTCTGCCTGATTCTTTTTCGCCTTGCCCTTCTGTTTGACGGCGGACAGGTCGAGGGTCAAGGTGTTGTTTTTGAATCCGGTCAGGCGGCCTTGCCAGTGGCGATTGTTGTCGACCGGGGTAAAGGTCTGGAGCTTGACCAGGCTGCCGGTAAAGCGGGTGAAGTCCTCCGGTTTGTGCAGCTTGCGTTCAAGGCCCGGCGAGGAGACTTCGAGGGTGTACTCGGTCGAGCCGGGGACCAGGTCCTCGACGTCGAGCATGGTGCCGAAGTCCTGGGCGAAGAGGGCGCAGTCCTCGTGGGTGACGCCGGAGAGCTGCTCGGTCGGCACGCCCGTCGGTAAGTCCTCTGTTGCTGCCAGCTTGGCGCGCTCGGCGGCGTCTTTTTCGATGAAGACGCGGAGCGCGCGGTGCTTGGCCCCGCCCTGGAACTCGATGTCCACGAGGTCGAGGTGGTGCGAGCGCGCAATGCGCTCGGCGGTGGCCCGGATTGTGTCTAACGCTAGTGCCATTCAGGTCTAGGTGATGCATTTGAGACGTTTTTTGGAGCAAATAAAAAGTGGGCTGTGGCCCACTCATCTCCTCCGCCAATCGCCGGTGCGTACACGGCTGTGCTTATGACGGAACAAAAGCGTCTGCCTTTGTATGATACATCCGTTTTTGGGGGAGTTCAATGGGGGATGATGCCTGGGCTATCGGAGGACCAGAGGGTTGAGCAAAAGGAACCATCCACGCGATCAGCAAAAGACGATACTACCAGTAGTGTCTTTTTGTGTATCTAAACCTTGCATGAATATGACTCCAGGTGACAGATGTGAACGATGGGCCGATTCATTTCAGGCGGCACGGAAGAGGGGTCCGCTCAATGGACGATCTCAGCACGACTCGATTTGATCCCGCAGTGTTCCTTGCCAACGCCGGCTTAGGAAGAAAAATTGTACATTTGAAGGCGCGCCAGCCGTTCTTCACGCAAGGATCTCCCGCAGACTGCGTGTTCTATATCCAGACAGGCCGCGCAAAACTTACGGTAGTCTCAAAGAACGGCAAGGAAGCTACGATCACGCTGCTCGCGGCTGGCCAATTCACAGGCGAGGAGTCGATTGCAGGGCCGGCAGGGCTTCGCCTGGCGACGGCGACGGCCATCACTGCCTGCGTCGCGCTCAAGATTGAACGGGACGAGATGATCCGTGTCCTCCATGAGGAGCACACGTTCTCCGATTTGTTTCTTAAGTTTCTGCTGGCCCGGGGCATGAGGACCCAGGCCGACCTGGTCGATCAGCTCTTCAACTCCAGCGAGAAACGTCTGGCGCGAGTCCTTCTGCTCATGGCGGAGTTCGGAAGACCCGGCGAGCCGGAAACGCTCATTCCGCATATCACGCAGGAGACACTGGCAGAGATGATCGGCACGACCCGGTCTCGCGTGAGCTTCTTCATGAATCGTTTCCGCAAGCTGGGCTTCATTGAATATAACGGCCGCATCCGGGTGCATAAGTCGCTGCTCAACGTTATCCTGCATGATCAACTGCCCGAGCACAACGCCTCAAAGCCGGACATGCTAAAAACCGCCCCCCCCCCCCGGAGGGCGTCCGCTAAACACAAAAACGGCTCCCTTGAGCATTATTGAACAGAAACATTCGCAGGACGATGCGATGCTCGTCTTATTAGAACTCACATGCTACAGATCGGACAGCCTTCCCATGGCTAAATTCAACCTGACGGTTCTGATCGCTGATGATGAGTCGTTGATAAGAGAGCTGATGTCCCATATCCTCAGCGGCCTGGGATGTAGCGTCCGCTGCGCGGAAGACGGCGTTACAGCTTTGGCCCGGATCGGAGAAGCAAGACCTGACGTCTTGCTCTCCGATCTCAATATGCCGGGGATGTCAGGCTTTGAACTGCTCTCTATCGTTCGTCGTAATTTTCCTGAGATATGAGATATATGCAATCGCGACAAGCGGGTGCTTTTCCGGAAGCGAAGTGCCGGAAGGTGTCGTGGCCGACGCCTTCTATGAGAAGGCTACCCGTTTGAATTTGTTGCTTCAGATTTTGGAGCGTGCAGCGCGATGGAAGCAGCATCCCAGTCGCAGTTTGAGCGTGGCGGCAGCATATTCGCTGGTACCGGTTCGGATCAACGCTTCTGGAGCGGCAAAGACGGCGAATTACTCTTAAGGCAACTTCGGAGATGGAACAGAGAGCCTGGGAACAAGCAACCGAAGAGACGGAATGCAGGGGTTCTTCGCTTCATGGCAGAACCATAAAAGAATGGGAGAAATGAATGATAGAGCGGCCTCTCAGGGGCTGAAGAGACTGCGTGAGAACTCGCCGTCATCGAATGAGACCGCACCCCAGCGGCTTTACACGCTGCGGAAAGTCGCGGAAGGAGGCAAAAGCCTCAGGGCCAAAGCCCCACAGCAGATGGAGCAATCAGGCATTTCAGCAAAACGGACTTTCCGCAGCCTGCAAAGCCGCCCTTTTGAAAGGGCGCACTTGCACAAGAGGCTTCTCAGCAGGCGGCCTCGATGACTTTTGTTGCTTCCTTGCCTTCCAGAATCCTGCGGTCGAAGGCCCGCTGCGAAACGGTAGAGGGTTTGCAGAAGTGTCTCCTTTCGTGTTCCAGAAGTTCCAGCTCTGTTTCCGCGTTTGCAATGGTTGCGAAGCAGGTGAGGCAGATCGAGTCGAACGATCCATTGCGATTGCGCCGATGTGGGTAAAAGATGACTGGTTGAGAGAACATTTGCGTCGGCCTCCTTCTCGATATGTATTCAACGTACACGGCGCTTGCTCGCGATGATGGTCAATTTCGCTCATTCTGTGTGCGTTTAGCTTGAGGATGTCGCGGCTTTGCGTGTGAAACGCGAGTGGGTCGCCCTTCCGCTCTCCACGAGCCGTGACCCTTCGGGTGGAGCACCCGAAGGGTCTATGGCTGGTTGAAATGGGCGCCGGCGCATTTGCTCTCGCGCGTGGCGGACTCTACAATCAATAAAATCCCTGCGACATGACGGCTTTTCCAAGCCTGGCTCTCTCGCCCGGAATATAAAACTATATGATCCAGACCCCGATCCCCGAAGCCCTTACGTTTGATGATGTCATTCTTGTCCCGGCTTACAGCGATGTGGTTCCCACACAGGTGAGCACGCAGACGCGCCTGACCAGGAACATCACGCTGAACACTCCGCTGATGTCCGCAGCGATGGATACGGTGACGGAGTCGCGGCTTGCCATCGCGATGGCGCAGCAGGGTGGGCTGGGGGTGGTCCACCGGAACCTGAGCGTGGAGCAGCAGGCCGGGGAGATCGACAAGGTGAAGCGGTCCGAGAGCGGGATGATCGTCGATCCCGTGACGATTGCGCCGGAGCAGTCGATTGCCGATGCGCTGGAGGTGATGCGGCGGTACAAGATTTCGGGCGTGCCGGTGACGAAGAACAAAAAGCTGGTCGGCATCCTGACCAACCGCGACCTGCGGTTCGTCTCGAGGACTGATCTGTCGATTGATTCGGTGATGACGAAGACGAACCTGATTACGGTTCCGGTGGGCACGACGCTGGAGCAGGCGGAGCAGATTCTGCACCAGCATCGCGTCGAGAAGCTGCTGGTGGTCAACGATGACTACGAGCTGAAGGGCCTCATCACCGTCAAGGACATTCAGAAGAAGCTGAAGTATCCGAATGCGTCGAAGGACTCGCAGGGGCGGCTGCGCGTGGCGGGGGCGATTGGCGCGACGGGCGACTTTCTGGAGCGGGCGGCGGCGCTGGTGGCCGCGCGGGCGGATGCGCTGGCGATTGATTCGGCGCATGGGCACTCGTCGCGGGTGCTTGAAGCAGTGCGCGAGGTGAAGAAGCGGTTTCCGGAGATTGATCTGCTGGCCGGAAACATTGCCACCTACGACGGCGCGATGGCCCTGATGGACGCGGGCGCGGACGCGATCAAGGTGGGGATTGGGCCGGGGTCGATCTGCACGACGCGCATGGTGACAGGCGCGGGAATGCCGCAGATTACGGCGATTTCAGAGGCTTACCGGGCGGCGAGCGCGCGGGGGATCCCGGTGATTGCCGATGGCGGCATCAAGTATTCGGGTGACGTGACGAAGGCGATTGCCGCCGGGGCGAGCGTGGTGATGATGGGGTCGCTGTTTGCCGGAGTGGATGAGTCGCCGGGCGAGACGATTCTGTATCAGGGGCGCAGCTTCAAGGCGTACCGCGGGATGGGGTCGCTCTCGGCGATGGCGCAGGGGTCGGGCGAGCGGTACTTCCAGGGCAAGGACGACATGGACGCGAGCACGGAGCGGCCTTCGCTGACCGCGCGCGAGACGGCCTCGTCGAACCGGCTGGCGAAGTTTGTGCCGGAGGGCATCGAGGGCAGGGTGCCGCATCGCGGGCCGCTTGAAGGCATGGTGTACCAGCTCGTCGGCGGGCTGCGGTCGGGCATGGGGTACCTGGGCTGCTCGTCGATTGAGGAGCTGCAGAAGAAGGCGCGGTTTATCCGCATCTCGAACGCCGGACTGCGCGAGAGCCACGTGCACGATGTCATCATCACGCGCGAGGCCCCGAATTATCACGTCGAGTAAAGCCAAGTCTCGCACCAATAAATGACAGTCTGAGCTATGATTCGGCGGTATGAGATTAGCCGGGTTTAGCACTGTGATGTTTCTGCTTGGAGCTTCGGTGCTCCAGGCCCAGGGTGTCGCGAAAACTCATTTAGCTGTCATTGTTATGGACATAACGGGTGCTGTGGTTCCACAGGCAGGTATTGAAATTACCCGTCCTTCCGATATTGCTGAGCCAATTATGGAAGCAGATGAGTATGGCCAACTCCATGTTGATGCAATACCAGGAGATTACAGCCTGATTGTGAGCAGTCCGGGGTTCGTTACTTCAAAACAGCAGCTTGAGGTACACGGAACGAGCCAATCCTATAAAGTTACGCTGACAGTAGGGGGCTGTACCGAGTGTGTGGTTGTCACCTCGGAACCACGGAAGCCAGAGATTCCGCAACCATTGGTTGATGCTGTTCCATCCACGTGCTCGATCCAACCATTTAAATATGAGCCTTCGGGAGTGCCTCATTTCTTTCCGCTTCGCGGAGATGTCCGTTATGGAGTCTCGTTACCCCGCACGTCTTACGGTGCTTCTCAGAGCGTAATTCCGCTGCATATCTGGATAGATAACAGATCGGATAAAGATATTGCTCTCAGAGCCTGCTCCATGTTTGCAGGATGGGATGTGGATGTTTGGAATGGATCGCAGCGCATACCTAGCAGACGTGAGCAGAGGGATGGGCATCGGTGGCCTATGAGCCCATCCTGCGGTGTGGACGTCCTGATTATCGTCAAAGCACATACTTGTTCTGTAGCGAATCAGGTTAATCTACACGGGCAATACGATCTCACCCCGTCGGTTTTATCGGTGACGGAGAGGCCGAGAAAGGCAATTTCCCCGATACCGCCCAGCCCATCGGACAGCTTGAGATTCGAGGTTCTTCAGGAACAATAGAAGACAAGTTGAATCTATCGTCGTCGGAAGAAACCGCCGGCTGCACATCAAGATTTTGTCTTGTCGAGCACCATGGCGTCGAAGCGGTGGCGGGTGAAGAAGCCGAGGTCTTCGTAGAGGTTGACGGCCTGGTGGTTGGCTTCGGTGACGGTCAGGGTGATGGCCTCGAAGCCTGAGTGCGAGAGGTGGTCGATGGCGTGGCGGAGCAGGAAGCTGCCGAGGCTGGCTCCGCGATAGGGCGGAGCAACGCAGAGCTGCGTGATGTGGGCAACGTCCGGCGCGACGCGCGAGCAGAGCACCATACCGACCAGCGCCGAGGTGCGTGTGTCGCGCAGCACCCAGGACTCGGTCGCGTCGAAGACTCCGCAGCCGGGGAAGCGGACGATGTTGTGCAGAAAGCGCAGCGAGCCGTGCAACGAGCAGTACTGATCGTTGATGAGCGCGTCGATGTGGTTGGTGTAGGACTCGTGGATCAGCTCGGCGGCCTGTTGGTAGTAGGCGGGCGACCACGGGCTGAGTTCGATGTGCGTGGGCAGGTTGTGCGGCAGCGTGGTGCCGGTAGGGCTGAAGAACGGCCCGGCAGTGGGCGGGAGATGGAACTCCATGAAGAGACGCGGATGGAGCTGGAAGCCATACTCGGTGAAGATGGCGTCGATGGAGCCGGCGTCGTAGAGCAGAAGCTGCGATTCGATGCGCAGGGTGCCGGGCGAGTTGAGCAGCAGTTCGAGCATGTGGCGCAGCAGGGTCTGGGTGATGCGGAGGACTTCGTCGGGGTCCGGCGCGATGGCGAAGGCGTCGCCGATGACGGCCTTCTGACCCTCGTACACGCAGAAGGTGAAGCCGGAGACGCGGCCGCGGTCGAGCGCGACAAAGCCGGGCAGGATGCGCGAGTCGAGATACTGGAGCAGAAGCTCGGTCGAGTTCTGGTAGTTCCAGCGCAGGCGCTGCTCCCAGACGCGGGCCTCGGTTTCGAGCAGGCTCCGCATCTGCCGCGCGGTAAAGTGCCGGAGGTCGAGAATTTCGAGCTGGGTGGCGATGGCCATTCCGGGTATTGGATGAGCTTATAGGAAGAGGGTGCGGATGGGGGAGTGGGATTATGGGTTCTTCGATACTGCCTAGGGGCGGGCGTCTACTTTGTACACGGCGAGGCCCTGGGTCTCGTAGAGAAAGAGGGGTTTGTAGATGCGGCCGGCGAGGAGCGTGTCGAGTTGGGCGGCGTCGGCGGCGCGGACGACAAGGATATGTTCGGTGTCGGGGATGCCCTGAGCGTAGTGGAGCGTGGGCCGGTTGCGGTAGAAGGCGAGGCCGTAGTCAATGTCGCGGTTGACGTCGCTGGTGGTGGCGAGGAGCTTGACGCCGGGGGCCTGGTGCTGAATCTCGCGGGCCAGCGGACGGGCCGAATAGGTCAGGTCGAGTTCGCGTCCGTGGAAGCCAAGCAGGAAGATCAGAATGGCGAAGACGGGGATAAGGGTGGCGTTGGTGAGCTGGGCCGGGCCCCAGCGGCGCACGATGAGCAGGACGATGGCGCCGAGGACGAGGGCCGAGATGGCGGCGGCCGTCAGCCATGCGGCGGAGGGAATGAAAGTGTCGTACTGCATGTGCTGAGGTGCGAGCACGAGCACGAAGATGAGGACTGCACAGGTGGCGGCGTGGGCCCAGAGCAGCCAGCGCGGCATGCTCCTGCCGCGGAGGCGGAAGAGATAGTCGGCGGCGAGGATGGTCAGGGGCGGGATCGAGGGCAGGATGTAGCCGGGGAGCTTCGACCCGGAGAAGGAGAAGAAGAGGATGGGAAAGAGCGCCCAGAGGACGAGGAACTCGGGGAAGGCGTCGCCTGCGCGGGTGTGGCCGAGGTAGCGGGAAGGGTTGTGCCGGACCTTCCACTCGGCGATGGAGACGTCGATAGAGTCGATGAGCGCGCGGAAGGCGACGACAGTCCACGGCATCAGCGCAAGCACCAGGACGGTCAGGTAGTACCAGGGAGCCTGATGGTGCTGGTAGCGGTTGGTGGCGAAGCGTTCGAGGTTGTGCTGGAGGAAGAACTCCTTGACGAAGGTGGGGTTCCGGCGCTGGACCTCGATGTACCAGGGCAGCACCATGACGAAGTAGAGCGCGAGGCCCGGCAGCCAGATGGTGCGGCGCAACAGCGACCATTCGCGGCGCAGTCCGGCGAAGAGCACGATGATGCAGATGGCAAGAAACGGAGCAACGGGGCCTTTGGCCAGCGTGGCGGCCGCTCCGAAGAAGTAGAGGTCGAAGAGCCAGAACTTCTTGTCGGTCTCATACCAGGCATACCAGCCGAGCATCCCTATACAGAAGGGCGCGGCAAGTTGCATGTCGGTGGAGGCTCCGCGCGCGAAGCTGAAGATGCCGACTGAGGCGGCGGTCATGAGCGCGGCGTCGAGGTGGCCCCCAGGCCGGAAGCGCCTCATGTGGAGGTAAATCAGGACAATGAGCGCGAAGGCTCCGGAGGAGGACGGCAGGCGCGCGGACCAGTCGGAGACACCGAACTCCTTGAAGAAGCTCATGGCGCGCCAGTAGTAGAGGGCGGGCTTTTCCAGCCAGGGTTTGCCGTAGAGGACCGGCGTAATGGTGCCGCCGACGAGGCAGTGGTAGGAGTTGCGGATGGCTTCTACGGAGAGCGAGCGGGGGACGATTTTGGCGTCGGCGGCGTGGCAGGCCTCGTTGTGGACGGCGAGCATCTCGCGGGCGACCTGGGCGTAGCGGGGCTCGTCGGCACCAACGAGGCCAAGCTGGTCGCCGCCGAAGAAGGGCACCAGGCCGTAGAGCAGGAGGAATCCGGAGACGGCGCAGAGGATGACGCACTCGCGGATGGTGATGGCGTTGGGCAGCTTGGTGATCTGGCGAAACCAGGTCTGGAGCGCGCTGGAGGTCCCTGCGCCGCTGCCGGCGGTCTGTTGCATCTTGTTCATGCGGTCAAGCGTTTGAATGAAGAACGCGGCACGGCGACCGGACGGCAGTTCTTCCCTGACAAGGCTATCAGAGTCCGGTGCGTAGCTGCGTCAGGATGCGCTCGGTGGCGGTGTTGAGAGGTCCGTCGAGGGTGCATCCGCTGGCGCTGCGGTGGCCGCCGCCGCCGAAGCGCTCGGCGATGCGGGCGACATCGAGCTTGCCTTTGCTGCGGATGCTCAGGCGGAACTGGCTGGCGTCGCGGACCTCGCGGAGGAAGACGGCGGACTCGACGCCGTCGATGCTGATGAGGTAGTTGACGACGCCTTCGCAGTCCTCGGCTTCAGCGCCGACGCGGTCCATCTCCTCGCTGGTGATCCAGCTCCAGGCGAGCAGGCCGTCGCACTGTAGGTTCGAGAGCGCCGCGCCGAGCAGGCGGATTTTGCTGGCCGGATTGGAGAAGTAGACATCGCGGGCGATCTGGGCAGGGCTCGCGCCGCGGTTGGCGAGGTCGTGGACGAGGGCGAAGGTGTCGGCGTCGGTGCTGGAGTAGGTGAAGGAGCCGGTGTCGGAGAGGATGGCGGTGTAGAGGCAGGTGGCCATCGAGGGGGTGATCTCGACGTTTGCGGCGCGGGCGAGACGGTAGATCATGGCGGCGACGGCACAGGCGTGCTCGTCGATCCAGTTGAGGTAGCCGAAGTGGCGGCCGCTGGCGTGGTGGTCGATGTTGATGAGCGGGTGGCGGTCGAGGCCTTTGAGGCCGGTTCTGGCGGCCCCGTCACACTCCAGTACAATGACGGGCGTTTGCGGGTCAGGTTCCACCTCGTTCACGGAGGAGACGTGGCGGATGCGGTCGAGGCCGGGCAGGGTGCGGTAGATGAAGGGGACCGGATCGGCGAGGAGTACATCGGCATGGCAGCCGAGCTGGTCGAGGACTTCGGCCAGCGCGAGCACGGAGCCGACGGCGTCGCCATCGGGGCGCGAGTGCGAGGTGATGAGAAAACGGCGGTGCGAGCGGAACTCGGCCAGCAGGACGTCGATCTGGGCGTCGATTTGGTCGGTGTGCGTCATGATTTGGCGGGGCTCGGCTCGGTTGGTTGCGGTTGGACCAGCTTCTGATCGCGTTTGCGGATTCGGGTGAGCAGCTCGTCCATGCGCCCGGTCATCTTTTCGGAGCGGTCGATGGCGAAGCTCAGCTCGGGAACGTGGCGGACGCCCATGCGTTCGCGGAGCTGCGAGCGGATGTAGCCGCGGGCCGCGGTGAGGGCTTCGAGGGTCGAGGCCTCGTCTTCCTCGCTGCCCTGGACGGCGACAAAGATACGGGCGGACTTGCCGCCGGGGGCGAGCACGACGTCGGTGACGTGGCTGGAGGCGATGCGCGGGTCGGAGAGTTCTCCTTCGAGCATGGCTCCGATCTCGTCGGAGAAGGTGTTGGCGACCCGGTTGCGGTGGTGGGCTCTGGCGCGTTGTTCAGGCATAAGGGTCTTCGCCGCGAGGCGAACAACAGAGAATACCAGAGATGCGGCGTTCTACCTAGTGCCGGCATCCTGGCTGAGCCGAGATTGCTGGTGCGGCTGTACAGGCTGCGGAAAAGTCCATCTGTCAGCATGTCCAGAAGGGCCCGGGGCTAAAGCCCCTTGAAGTTGCCGGCTTTTTCACAGGGCTAAAGCCCTGCGCTCCCACCGAATAGCACCTGGATCGAGTTTTTCCGTAGCCTGTATAGTACCCCCCTCCCCTACTTATTGCGCAAAGTCCTTCAAACATTGGACTTAGGTTCGGACTTGATCTCGGAGTGGCTGTAAAGTATTGATTTCAGGGGATGATTTCGCTAAAGTCCTTGTTCTACAGGGGTTATGGGGGAGATTTGTTCAAGCTGGATTTTTTTTCTCTCTGCTTCTATTTTATCGGACGGCGCGGAACTAACCCGCCAGCTCTATCGGCTTTGATTGGAATGGGTTGGGTGGTTTTTGGGGTTGACAGCGTCCGCTGTCGGAGGAAGAAGGACCCGGGGCTAAAGCCCCTTGATTTTGCTGGGATTTTCGCAGGGCTAAAGCCCTGCGCTCCCACCGAAAAGCGAAGATCGTGAGTTTTCGTGGTGTGCAAAGACGAAATGCGGGGGTCTCTCCGCTCCCGGGGGCACCCAGCGTTGTCTCCGGTTGAGATGATGTGGGTTGGGTGGTGACGTTGGTTCCCCCCACCTTAGGCGCGATGAAGCCGCGCCGAAGATGGGGCACCCGTGAAACGCAGATTCCCTCCGGGAATGACAACAAAGGGGATGACAACAAAAATGTGGGGCCGCCTTGGGGTCAGGCGTTGTCGGGGAGGATTTCGGCCCAGGAGTCGGCGATTTCGGCGCTGAGGCCGGCGGCGTAGCTTTGGGCGGCCTTGTCGATCTGCTCGATCTGGCCGGTGAGGTAGGCCGTGGACGAGGAGATGGCGACGATGCCGAGCGTGGCGCGGTTCCAGACGATGCCGTCGTCCAGCTCGGCGATGGAGAGGTTGAAGCTGTGGCGGAGTTTGTCCTTGAGGGAGCGGACGACCTGGCGGCGGTCCTTGAGGGACTGAGCATCGGGGATTTCGATTTCGAGCGTAAGGCGGGCGATGGGCATGTGATGATGCTGAAATTCGACGAGTATAGGGTGTGGCTTCAAAGGTTGGTGAAAAAGTGCGCTGGGCGGTAAATGGAGAAAGCCCGGGGCTAAAGCCCCTCGGATTTGCTCGTATTTTCGCAGGGCTAAAGCCCTGCGCTCCCACCGCAAAGCACAAAGCGTGGATTTTTCCGCAGCATGTGAAGCCATGCCCTTTCAAAACGAAGACTTAATCATAGCTTCCTTAGCCTGGTATTTTCGCGGGCGCGGGTTGCGTATTTTCCTTTGAGTTGCGGGTTGACTGGGCGCGCCCGGATTGTCCTGTTGCGACGAAGCAGAGGGAGACGCCGATGACTTCGTTTGCTTCGTCGAGCGCGGGCTGGAACGAGACGAGGAAGGCGGCCTCCTGAGCGGTGTCCATTGGATTGGGATGGCAGCTTTCGATATTTGTCAGGGCGTCGCCGGCGAGGGCGCGGCGCAGGTGGGGCTCAAACTCGGAGAACCATCCGGGGAGGACCTCGGCGATGGCGCGCCCGAGATGGCTGGCTACGGGGAGGTTGTCCATTGCGGCGAGGCGTTTGTTGACGCTGATGAAGCGAAGATTGCGGTCAAGAAAGCAGAGGCCGACCGGGGCGCCGTCGTAGATGGCATGGAGTTGCGCAAGGCGCTGCGCGGGGAACGCCTCCAGGCGCAGCGGCATGGTGCCCTCGATGGTGGCTGTGCGCAGCACGCGAGGCGGAAAGATGGTACGGATGGTGAGGACCTCGTGGAGGCTTTCGGGCGGGACGGCGCGCCCATAAAGAAAGCCCTGGCCGCGCTCGCAGCCGAGCCAGAGCAGCATGTCGGCGTGGGTGGCGCTCTCGATGCCCTCGGCCACGGTGACGAGGTCGAGGCTGTTGCCGAGTCCGATGATGGCGGCGGCGATCTTGCGGCTCTCGCGGGTGTGGGTCATGGAGCGGACAAAACTGGCGTCGATCTTGATCTCGTCGAAGGGCAGGGCCTGCAGGTGGCGAAGGCTGGAGTAGCCGGTGCCGAAGTCGTCGAGCGCAAGACGGGAGCCTTGCTCTTTGAGTTCGCTGGCGATGAAGAAAGCGTGTTCGGTGTTGCCGACCAGTGCGTTTTCGGTGATTTCGAGGATGAGGCGGCTGAGCGGGAAGCCGGCCTCGTCCGCGGCCTGGCGGATGTGCCGGGGGAGTGTGCGATCGATGAACTGGGTGAGCGAGATGTTGATGGAGAGCGTAAGGTGCGGCGGGATGCGGGCGGCAGCCGCCAGCGCGGAGCGCAGAAGGCTGCCCAGCAGCAGGCCGTTCAGGCCGGCCCTTTCCGCGATGGGGATGAAGATGTCGGGGGCGATGAGACCGCGCTCGGGATGTTTCCAGCGGGCGAGGACCTCGAAGCCGGTGAGCAGGCTGGAGCGCAGTTCGACGATCGGCTGGAAGTAAGGGACGATCTCGTTCGACTCGATCGCGTGGCGCAGTTCGGTTTCGTTGGAGGAAGTCATACAGGAAGCAGTGCTCGCTCCTATGACGGTTTGAGGAGAGATGTTAGCCGTTTTTCCCGTGGGGCGGCAAGGAAGATCTTGCCGCTGGAGAGAATCATTGGTAACACTTTGGTTCGGCACGGTTTCAGGGCGCGAGTATGTTAGGGAGGATCTGTAAGTATGGAAGGTTCCCTCAGGGGCTAAAGAGGGTCCTGAAAAAGTGCGTTCGGGAGTGCGTGGAGAAAGACCCGGGGCTAAAGCTCCTTCAATTTGCCGGCTTTTTCGTGGGGATGAAGCCCCACGCTCATCCCAAAACGCAACCGCAAAGACTTTTTCAGCACCCTCTAAAGCAGATTTCTCGATGGTATGCAGCGGGAATGATGTGTCGGGCTTTCAGCCCTTTCATGTTCTGCCATCATGAACCTGGGCCTCCGGCCCAGGCTGGTATGTTGTCGGGCCTTGGGCCCTTGGAAGGCTACTGCACAGCGATACGCAATTTGCTCTAAAGCCCCAACAATGATTGAGGCATTTGCGGCATCCTTCGACTACGCTCAGGACAGGCTCTGAAGCCGTGCCCTTAACGAATGCAGGACTTCAGAGTCTTCTTAAGCTTTTGCTCTTTTCCGGAGGGGATGTGAGAGCCCGCAAGTGCTCATACGCGCGGTGGATTTTGCCGGTGGTCCTGGCCGTGATGCAGTGCGCTGCTTCGGCGTTGGCAGCAACGGCAGAAGCGCCGCGGGTGATCTTTGCCAATGGAACGGATGGGTACTCGTGCTACCGGATACCGGCGATGGTAAGGATGCCGAGTGGAACGCTGCTGGCTTTTGCCGAAGCGCGGAAGTATAGCTGCGGAGACTTTGGAGATGTGCGCATTGTGCTGCGCAGGAGCCGCAACGACGGAAAGACGTGGGGGCCGCTGGAGGTCGTGGCGGAGAATGGGAAGCTGCAGGCGGGCAACAGCGCGCCGGTCGTCGATACGATGGATGCGCGCTACCCGCGCGGCAGGGTCTTTCTGATCTACATGACTGGCGACGCTTCGGAGTCGATGGTGATGCAAGGCAAGGGGACTCGGCGCGTGTGGTATTGCACGAGCGTGGATGACGGAGGGACGTGGAGCGAGCCGGTGGAGATTACGGCGAGCGTGAAGCTGCCGGCGTGGCGCGCGTATGCCGGCGGTCCCGGACATGCGCTGCAACTGGCGGATGGGCCACATGCGGGGCGCCTGGTGGTGGCGGCGAACCACTCGGAGGGCGACCCGCTGCCGGGCGGACGAAGCTATGAGGCGAACTCGTTCTTCAGCGATGACCACGGAGCGACGTGGCACGTGGGCTCGACGGTGAAGGTGCCGGGCAGCAATGAGAGTACGGCTGCCGAGGGGACGGGTGGGACTGTGGTGATGAACAGTCGTGACCAGACGGGCGTGTCGCGTGCGCGCATCATCTCGATCAGCAAGGACGGCGCGGAGAGCTGGGAGACGACGTTTGTGGCGCACGACCTGCCCGATCCGGTGTGCCAGGGGAGCATGATTGGCTATGCGACTGCCAAGGGCAAGCGCGTGTTGCTGTTCACCAACGCGGGAGATCGTGACGAGCGATGGAACCTGACTCTGAGCGTGAGTATGGATGGCGGGAAGACGTGGCCGAAGCATACGGTGCTCTACGCGGGGCCGAGCGCGTACTCGGACCTTGTGCTGCTCCCGAAGAAGCGGGTGGGTATCTTGTGGGAACCGGGCGGCGAGGGCGGCATTGCGTTCATGGTTCGTGAGATTGCGCCGCTGCTTTGATATGTTGAACCGATGAGCGATTTTGTAAAGACAGACGATGCGCGGACGTTTGCGCCGGAAGAGGGAATGCAGCGGCAGGTGCTGGCGCACAGCGATCAACTGATGCTGATTCGGCATTATTTCGAGAAGGGATGGGTGGGCGCGCGGCATAGCCATCCGCACCACCAGTTGGTGTATGTGGTGAGCGGGGCGATTCGCGCGGAGATGGCGGGGCGCGTGATTGAAGCTCGCGCGGGGGACAGCTTTGTGGTGGATGGCGGCGTGGAGCACCAGGCCTCGGCGCTGGAGGCCAGCGAGGTGCTCGACGTGTTTACGCCGGTGCGCGAGGATTATCGAGAGCTGGTTGGATGATGAAGGAGCGTGCTTCGGGGCTGAGGCATCTTCACTGTGGTTGCGTTTGGCGTGTGGGCTGACGTTCAGAAATTTGTGGGTGTGAGAGGAATACGGGGGTCTCTCCGCTGCGGCGGCAAAGAGCGCCGCCTTCGGTCGAGATGACGTGCGTTTGGGGTGGTGAGGAGAGAAAAAGCAGATTCCTCCGCTGCGCTGCGGAATGGAAATACAAGAAATTGCGCTGCGGAATGGAAATTCAAGCAATGCTCTGGGATGGGAACGTGTTTCAGGTGAGTGCGGGGCGTAGGGTTGCGGGGGCGGCTTCGATGACGACGTGGCTGTCTTCGAGGCCAGGAGAAGTGGCCAGGAGCGTGAGCGCGCCCTCGGTCTTCGAGCTTTGGACGATGCACATGCAGAGGCCGTTGAAGGCGCTGCGCTCGGTGGCGTGGTCGGGTTCGTAGCAGCTTGGGTCGCCGTTGCCTACGGCGATGATCTGGCCCGCGCCGGTGAGGGTGAAGTGGACTTTGTTGTCTGCCGTGGGGACCATGCGATCCTCGGCGTCGGTGATGGTGACGCTGATGACGGAGACGTCTTCGCCGTCGGCTTGGATGCGTGTGCGGTCGGCCTGCAATTTAATTTTGGCGGCGGGGCCTGTGGTCTCGCGCTGTGCGGTGAGTGTGATTTTGCCATTGCTGGAGGCGCGGGCTTCGATGGTGCCGGGTGTGTAGGGGACCTGCCAGACGAGGTGGCCGTTTTTTTCGACGTTTTGTGAGCCGAGGCTCTTGCCGTTGAGGAACAGCTCGACGCTCTGCTGGTTGGAGTAGCACCAGACCTCGATGGGCTGGCCTTCTTTGCCGGACCAGTTCCAGTGCGGGAAGAGGTGCAGCGCGGGTTCTGAGCGCCACCAGGTGTGGTAGTAGAAGTAGTTGTCCTTGGGGAAGCCGCAGGTGTCCATGACGCCGTAGTGCGAGCTGATGCAGGGCAGGTGGTAGGGCGAGGGTTCGCCGCGGTAGTCGAAGCCGGTCCAGACGAAGCCGCCGGAGAGCCACTGGCGGTCGTCGTAGAACTTCCACCACTCCTCGGCGAACTCGGCGTAGTGGGGCTTCTGGTTGTCGTAGGCGGCGACGTAGCCGCGCTTGGGGTCGTTGGCGTAGATGCCGCGCGTCGAGACGGTGCTGGCGGTCTCGGTGCCGATGAGCGGCTGCGTGGGGTGGGCCTTGCGGTAGGCATCGATGTCGCCGAGGTTGTAGTTGAAGCCCTGCACATCGACGACGTTGGAGAGGCCGCTGCCCCAGCCGTGGTTCATGGCCGCGGTGATGGGGCGCGTGGTGTCGAGTCGGCTGAGGGCTTCCATCATGGTGCGGCCCATGCGCGCGCCGCGGTCGGTGCCCTGCTGCGGCTCCTCGTTGGCGATGGACCAGAGGATGATCGAAGGATGGTTGCGGTCGCGCTTGACCATGCGCTCGAGTTCGCCGAGCGCCTGCGGGCTCGATGAGAACTCGCGCGTCTCGTCCATGACCAGCATGCCGAGGCGGTCGCAGGCGTCGAGCAGCTCGGGCGTGGGCGCGTTGTGCGAGGTGCGGTAGGCGTTGGAGCCCATCGCTTTGAGGCACTCGATGCGGTAGGACTGGATGCGGTCGGGCAGGGCGACACCGAGGCCGGCGTGGTCCTGATGGTTGCAGGTGCCTTTGATCTTGATGGGCTTGTCGTTCATGAAGAAGCCTTCGTCTCCGTCGAAGCGCGTGCTGCGGATGCCGAAGGTGGTCGCGTCCTGATCGACTGCTTTGCCGTTGACGAGGACGGTGGCGACGAGACGGTAGAGGTGCGGCGTCTCGGGCGACCAGAGTTCGGGGCGGGCGACGGTCGTCTCCATCTCGACGATTTCGTTGCTTGCGGCGGCGACGGTTGCTGGTCTGGAGTGCGCGGTGGCTACCGTTGTGCCGTTCGGGTCGATGACGGAGGCGTGGACGGTGCAGGTGGCGGGCTTCCCGGTTGTGTTCTCGATCTCGGAGGTGATGAGCAGCGATGCCGGGCCGTTGATGCCGGAGCGTAAGTTGGACTGTACGTAGTTGCCCCACGACGCGATGTGCACGGGCGCGGTCCTGGTGAGCCAGACGTGACGGTAGATGCCTGCGCCCTCGTAGAACCAGCCTTCGTTGAAGGTGGCATCGACGCGCAGGGCGAGGAGGTTGTCGCCGCCGTAGTTGAGGAAGTCGGTGACGTCGTACTCGAAGGGCGCGTAGCCGCTGGCGTCCTGGCCGAGATACTCGCCGTTGAGGAAGACCTGCGCGTTGCGATAGACGCCGTCAAAGCGGACGCGGATGCGTTTGCCGAGGTCGGAGGCGGGGATGGGGAAGAGCTTGCGATACCAGCCGATACTGGTTTCGGGGTAGGCGCGGCCGAGGGGCTTGCCACCGTGCCAGACGACGGTGTTGTCGAGCACGAAGGGAAGATCGACGGCCCAGTCGTGGGGCAGGTTGATCTGCTGCCAGGTGCTGTCGTCGAAGTGAGTGACGGCCGCTCCGCCTGGGTTGCCGGACTTGGCGAAGGTGCCCATGATGGCTGTCTTGCCGAAGCCGAAGTCCTTGGCCGGGTCGCAGGCGTTGCCGAGGCTGAAGCGCCAGTTGGCGTCCATCAGGAAAGTTTCGCGGAGCGTGTTGTCGATGGGCGGGGCGGCGATGGGGTCGCTTGCTTTGCTGCCTGCTTCGTTGCGCGTGACGGCTTCTGCGGGAAGCGCGGTGCTGCCGATGATGGTGGCGGAGGTGGCTACGGCTGCTTTGACGAGGTCGCGTCTTGTCCAGCGGGGCATTCGGGTTTTCTCCTGCGAGCAATGTATCAGGCGTTCGCATAGGAGGGGTTCCGCTGCGTGGGAGGCGTGTGTTTGAGAGCGCGGCGGTTGGAGCGTGTTCGTTCCCACCCTTGCCGCGATGAAGCTGCGGCAAGGATGGGGCACCCGGCACCCGGGGGTTGGATCGGGTGAAAAAAAGCAGATTCCTCCGCTTCGCTACGGAATGGAAATGCAAGGCGCTATGGAATGGAAATGCAAAAAGCTGTGGAATGGAAATGCAAATGGCTACGGAATGGAAATGCAGAGGGCTGGGGTATTTTCCATATAAAATTTTTATTTCATTGTTGACAATGACAGGCGGCGCAGATTAGAAAACTGGTTGCGGCAAACTTTGCTTTCCGCATCGAGACCAAACGAAGGATGGGACCAATCGAGATGGATGGATTCAGGATCAGTCGCAGGAATATGTTGCTGGGAACGGGTGCGTCGCTGGCTTCGCTGGCGGTGAGTGGAAGCGCCGAGGCCGCGATGAAGGCAGCCGCGGGTGCGCAGGATGCCGCGAGCACACAGCCGACGGCCGACCAGGTGCGTCGCATGGCGTGGTGGCACGCGGCGAAGTTCGGGATGTTCATCCACTTCGGCTGCTACAGCCAGCACGCGCGGCATGAGTGGGCGATGGAGGACGAGGCGATTCCGTTGGTGGACTACCAGAAGTTTTCCGGCGAGTTTCATCCCAAGCCGGGCTCGCAGCGCACGTGGGCGAAGCTGGCCAAGGCCGCAGGCATGAAGTACATGGTGATGACGACCAAGCACCATGAGGGTTTCTGCAACTGGGACACGAAGCTGACCGACTACAACGCGGCGAAGCAGGGGCCGAAGCAGGACCTGGTGCGCGAGTATGTCGAGGCCGCGCGGGCCGAGGGGCTGCGCGTGGGCTTTTACTACTCGCTAATGGATTGGCACCATCCCGATGGCGCGCGGTGCGCGACGGACGAGGACGCGCGGAAGCGGTTTGTCGAGTACACGCATGGGCTGATCCGCGAGCTGATGACCAACTACGGCAAGATCGACGTGCTGTGGTACGACGTGGCCTGGCCGCTGGACGCGCAGGGTTGGGAGTCGGAGCGGATGAACAAGATGGTGTTCGAGCTGCAGCCGGACATCATTGTGAACAATCGCAATAAACTGCAGGGGGATTTTTCGACGCCCGAGCAGAAGATTGTCGCTGAGACCGGCGGGAGGGCGTGGGAGAGCTGCATGACGCTGAACGATAGCTGGGGCTATCAGCGGGCGGACGATAACTGGAAGTCGGCGAAGACGATCATCCGCAACCTGATCTCTTGCACGCGCGATGGCGGGAATTATCTGCTGAACATCGGGCCGGAGGGCGATGGGTCGGTGCCCGAGGAGTCGGTGCGCGTGCTGACCGAGGTGGGCAAGTGGATGGAGACGAGCGGCGACTCGGTGCGCAACTCCGACCTGTGCCAGCCGCGGCGGTCGAACTACGCGAGCTTCACGCGGGTCGGCAACACGCTTTATATGCACGTTCACTTCTGGCCGGGCGGGGACGTGGCGATTTCAGGATTGCAGACGAAGGTGAAGTCGGCGAAGTTGTTGAAGACCGGGCAGAGCGTGAAGGTTTCGCAGGACCCCTATCGTGTGCATCTGACCGGGCTGCCGATGGAGGCGCCGGATTCGCCGGTGACGACGATTGCGATTGAGTGCGAGTCGGAGCCGAGGCAGGATACGGACTTCGTGCGCAAGAACAAGCCGCGCGGCGGAGTGGGGATTGAGTTGTAGAGTTGCTGCGGAAGATTGACGGTGCTCCAGGGGCTAAAGCCCTCTCATCTCCCGACAGATGAGAGGGCCAAGCCTGAAGGCTTGGCGTACCTGGAAGCGGGACACTGTAGTCGCTGGATATGAGGAGGGTCTGATCAGGTCTGCAAAATACGCCCAGCGGCTAAACGGGCTGCTGAAAAAGTGTATTCGATGGTGCTTGGCAAACGGCCAGGGGCTAAAGCCCCCGCTCCCACCGAAAAGCGCAAAGCGGGATTTTTTCGCAGCCTGTAAAACTGCGCTGATTTTGCATTATTTTCGGCACGGCTGAAACAGTTCGCATAGAGGTGTAGCCCGGCGCAGGCCGATACGAGACGCAGATTCCCTTCGGGAATGACAACAAAAAGGCGTAGGCGATGCGAGACACAGATTCCCTTCGGGAATGACAACAAAAAGGGCAAAGAAATTGAACGAGGTCTTCCAGAGGCCCCGCCGAGGGATGGACTACGGCGGGGTTTATTTTTGCGCTTTGGCGCGGGGCTTTTTGGGAAGCACGGGATTGACCAGCGGCGGCAGCGCGCCGAGTGCCTCGGAGATCTGGCGGCTCGACTTGCGCAGCGCGGCGATGATCTCCGTCATACTGAGCGGGTCTTCGAGGCGTTTGACGTAGGGGATGGTGAGGCCGGCGACGGCATTGCCCTGGGAGTTGATGACCGGGAAGCTGATGTTGACGACGCCTGAGACCTCGTAGCTGGCGCGGCGTTCGTATCCGCGCGCGCGGATTCTGGCGAGGTGCTCGTCGAGATCGGTGGGCTTCTTCTTCTTGGTTTCGCGGGCCCACTCGTCTATGGCGCGCTCGCAGGCGTCGGCTGTCTGGTGAGCGAGGATGACGTGGCCGGTGGCGGCGTGCATGAGGTCCACTTTGGAGCCGACCTTGACGTAGAAGCCGGTGGACTCGGGCGAATCGATCTGCGCGAGGATGACGACGTGGCCGCCGTCGAGCACGCCGAGATGGCAGGATTGGCGCAGCTCGTGCGCGAGCGAGTGCATGATGGGCAGCGCCTCGGTGACGACGCGCTTGGTGGGCGGGTGCTCCTGCGCGAGGCGAAAGAGGCGGAGCGTGAGGTGGTATCGCTCCTTGTTGGCCGACTGCGCCAGATAGCCGCGTTGTTCGAGGCAAAGCAACATGCGGAAGATCTCGGAGACGGTGCGGTTGAGGCTGCGCGCGACCTCGCTGACGGTAAGGCCCGCCGGTGTGCCGGCGAAGAGTTCGAGGATGTCCAGACCCTTTTCGAGGGCGGGAGTGGGGTAGTATCGCTTGGTTTCACCTTTAGCCATGAGCGTTCCTGAACTGCGATGTGTCGTAACCACAGTACCAAATGCGGCTTTCGATGTGCTGAAGATTCGGACACGGCGCGGTGTAACTTCGCGGATTCGTCTACTCGCCGGGCAGTTTGTAGGGGATGGCGAAGCGGCCGATCTGTACGATCTCGCGGTCGGAGGGCGGCCAGAGGCGGAAGGACTCGACGCGCGAGCCGGTGGGGAGCCGGTGCATGACGACATCGCCCAGCTCAGCTCCCGTGGCGGCGTCGTAGAACTTGACCAAGAGGGAGTCCTGGTCGCGCTGCCAGCCGAAGACGTAGGCGCCTGGTGCGAGCCGGACGTTGCCGATGGTGATGGGCGCCTGCACGAGGACGTAGTGCGAGTACTTGCCGTCGGCCGAGTAGCCGGCGGTGATGAGCACGACGCCGGCGATGACTTTTCCGTGCGCGTCGATGATGCCGGAGGCGGTGCGCATCTCGGTCTCGATGCGCTCCTTGACGACCTGAGCGCGGGCGGGCAGGGCGGCGGCGAGCTCGGATGGGGTCGCGGCGCGCCATGTGGATTTGGCCTGCGCGGCGGGCGCGGCGGCAAATGAGAGCGGAAGCAGGAGGCTGAGCAGCAGGAGTCGTCGCATGGGGCCCGTCTGAAGTGATTAGGTGATTAGGTGAGATGTACGATGCCGCGTTGCAGCGCGGCGGTTGCAGCCTGGGTGCGGTCGGTAACGCCGAGCTTGCCAAGCAGATTGTTGATGTGGGTTTTGACGGTGGCCTCGCTGATGTTGAGGTCGGCGGCGATCTCTTTGTTGGCGCGGCCGTGGACGATGCGTTCGAGCACGGCGAGCTCGCGGCCGGTGAGGGCCTGCCCGCTCATGCGCTCGGCGAGTTTTTCGGCGATGGCCGGGGCGATGCGCGTCTTGCCGCTGTGCACGGCCTGGATGGTCGAGGTCAGCTCCTCGACCGTCATGCCCTTGAGCAGATACGCTTTGGCGCCAGCCTGGAGCGCGCGGTAGATGTCCTCGTCGCCGTCGAAGGTGGTGAGGACGATGAAGCGCGCGGTGGGCGATTCGGCGCGGATGCGGAGGATGGCATCGACGCCGCCGAGCCTGGGCAGTTGCAGGTCCATCAGGGTGATGTCGGGCTGGAGCTTGCGGTGCATCTCGATGGCCTGGAGGCCGTCGCTGGCCTCGCCCGCCACTTCGATCCCGGGCATGATGTTGAGCAGCGCGATCAGGCCCTGGCGCACGACGTGATGGTCATCGACGACCAGCAGGCGGATGGGGTTCCCCATGTTTTCTGTTTCCTTTCTCGGCGGCGATGGGTACGTCGAGCGTGATGGCGGTGCCCTGTCCGGGGGCGCTGGCGACTTCGAGATGCGCGCCAATCTGAGCGGCGCGCTCGCGCATTCCCTGGAGTCCGAAGTGGCCGTTGGCCGGGAGCGAATCGGCGGTGGCCTCGAAGCCCCGGCCGTTGTCGGTGACGGTCAATGCCAGACGCTTTGAATGATAGCGCAGGTCCACGGCGGCGCGCGTGGCCTGGGCGTGGCGCGTGACGTTGGCGAGCGACTCCTGTGCGATGCGGAGCACTTCGGTTTCGACGGCGGGCGCGAGCGGGCGGTAGGTGCCGCCGATGCTGAGGTCTACGTGAAGTTCGGCTGAGCCGGTCTGCTCGACCAGGCGCGTGAGGCGCGAGGGCAGGGTGTCGTGAGCGGTGATGGCGCGGAGGTCCCAGATGCTGCGGCGGGCTTCGGCGAGCCCTTCGCGGACATAGGCGCGGGTGCGGTCGATCTGCTGCCGCGCGGCATCGGGCTGGGACTGCGCGAGCAGTTGTGAGGCAAGCTCAAGCTGCACGGAGACTCCGACGAAGCTCTGCGCGAGCGTGTCGTGGATCTCGCGGGCCATGCGGTTGCGCTCGGCAAGCACCGCGTCGAACTGGCGGCGCAGGCGGCGGACGCGCAGGCGATAGAGCAGGACGATGATGCCCGCAAGCAAGGCGAGGCACAACAGGATGAACCAGACGCGGCGATAGAACGCAGGATGAACGTAGAAGGCAAGCGCCGCTCCTGCTTCGTTCCACTCGCCGTTGCCGCTGGCTGCCTCGACGCGGAAGCGGTAGTGACGCGGCGGCAGATTGGTGTAGTAGGCGCTGCGTCGCGGACCGGCGTCGGTCCACTGCTTGTCGAAGCCTTCGAGGAGGTAGCGATAGCGGACGCGCGAAGGATGCGCGAAGCTGAGACCGGCGTAGTCGAAGGCGAAGCGCGTGTGTCCGGCCGGGACGTTGATTTCGTTGCGGGAGAGCGGGACCTCGGAGCCATCGACGGTGAATCGCTCGATGGCGACCGGCGGTGGCAGGCGGTTCTCGGCGAGGTGATCGGGGTCGGCGATGGCGACGCCTTTGCGCGTGGCGAACCAGAGCAGGCCCAGGGCGTCCTTCCACGCCGCCGGGTGGCCGATGGCGGATGCCTCTTCGGTGGGCATGCCGTCGGAGCGTCCGTAGGACTCGGGGTGCGGGTCGCACTGCGGGGAGGTGCCGCAGGCCAGCAGCGCGGTGCGTGGCACGCGCGTGATGCCTCGTGTGGAGCTGAGCCACAGGTTGCCGCGATTGTCTTCGAGGATGGAGTCCACGGAGCGAGGCAGGCCGGGACGATTTAAGGAGAGAAAGCCCGCGGAGGTCGAGCGGCTGAGGCTGTTTCCTTTGGTGCCGATCCAGAGCGTGCCTTCGCTGTCTTCGAGCAGCGAGGTGATGATGTTGCCGGAGAGACCGTCTTTGGTGGTGTAGGTAGTGATCTTTCCCGCGTGCAGTTTGGAGAGGCCATCGAGTGTGCCTATCCATAGGTCTGTGAGGTCTGTTAGGCCTGTTGCAGAAGCACGAGGCGAGGCTGTCTCGACCAGCGCGCCGATGAGGTTGCTGCCCAGTCCGTCGGCCTGTGTGTAGGTGGTGAAGGCGTTGTTCTGCCAGTGGGCGAGGCCGCGGCGCGTGCCTATCCAGAGCGAGCCGTCTTCGGCGACGAGCAGCGAGCGGATGAAGTCGTCGGGCAGGCCGTCGGCGGAGGTGTAGGCTTCGATTTTGCTGCCTGCGATGCGGTCGAGTCCGTCGGGCGTGCCTGCCCAGACGCTGCCGTCGCGTCCGGGAGCGAGCGCGAGGATGATGTTGCTGAGCAGGCCGCTGGCGGCGGAGTAGTGCCGCACCGAGCCTGCCTGCCAGCGGTCGAGACCGTCGCCGTTGGTGCCGGCCCACATGGCCCCGTCGGTCGATTGCACGATGGCGGTGGTGAGATGGTCGGAGAGAGCGGGCAGCGTGCGGAAGCTCTGCTGGCGGAGGATGTGCAGGCCGGCCGTCTCGGTGCCGGCCCAGAGGTCGCCCTCGGTGTCTTCAAAGAGCGAGAGGATGCTGTTGGTGCCGAGTGCGGGCTCGACCTGCGCACGGTCCGTACCCTTTTCCAGGGCGAAGAGACCGCTGTTGGTGCCGATCCAGAGATTGCCGCGCGTGTCTTTGAGAAAGGACTGGAGCCGCGCCTGAGGAAGTTCGCGGCCCGCCAGCAGAGTGCGCGTGCGGCCGTCTTCGACCAGAGTGACGCTGCCGCTGGTCAGCAGCCAGAGACCGCTGCCGGGAAGCGGGCCGATGCTTTCGATGGGGTCTGCGGGAGCGGGATTGAGTGCGGTCTGGTGAAGACCGCTGTGAGTGAATTGAAATGCCTGTGTCGCGGTGGCAATCGAGAGGCTGCCGTCGCCCGCGGCTGCGATGGCGATGGGTGAGACGGAGGCGGGGAGCGGCAGAGGAGTGAAGCTCTTTCCATCGAAGACGGCGATGCCGTTGCCGGTGAGCGCGTACAGACTGTCTCCGTTGGCTATGGCCAGCGCCTGCACTCCGGTTGAGCCGTCTCCGATGGTGAAGCGGTGGAACGTGCCTTCGCGGTACTGGAGCAGGCCGCCCGCTGTCCCGATCCAGAGAGTGCCGTGTGGGTCTTCGGCGAAGCAGCAGATGTCGTCTGTGGTGAAGACGGAGTTGTTTTCCTGTGTGAAGGCGCGGAAGTCGATGCCGTTGAAGCGCACGATGCCGCCTTCGGTCGCCAGCCAGAGGTAGCCGTCGCGTGTCTGGAATATCTGATGGACACTGTTTTGCGGGAGGCCGTTTTCGGTGGTCCAGGCCTGGTGGCCGAGCTGGGTCAGGCTCTGCGGCAGGGCGGCGGTGGTGAGGGTGATGACGCACAGCAAGGCAACGCGCGCCAGGCGGGCGAAGCTGGATGGTTCCTGCTTGCTGGCGTGTCCGTGCATGTTTAAGAGGGTAATTCAGGGGTTGCGCCGCGGAAGGAAAATACAGAAGCAGGTCCTCCCGCTTCGCGGAAGGATGACAATTTCGAGCGTTTTCCATATAGGCGTGCTCGGCGCAGGCCAATGCGAAACGCAGATTCGCTTCGGGAATGGCAACAACGGGAAATACGTCACAGTGCGATGCAAATTGAATCACATTGCGATATAATTTGGATATGAAGCAGCGGTCCACTGCTGAACAGGCCACTCCCCGAACGGCGCCTGCATTCGACCAGGACGCAATCCGAAGTCTTGCCTGGTTTCGCTATAACCTGCGGCGGTTTCTGCGGTTCAGCGAGAAGGCGGCGCGCGCGTGCGGGGTGACGCCGCAGCAACACCAGTTGATGCTGGGCGTTGCCGGATACACGGGGCGCGGTTGGGCGACGGTCTCGGAGCTGGCTGAGTTTTTGCAGGAACGGCACAACTCCGTGGTGGGTCTGGTGGACCGCGCGGCGCAGTGCGGGCTGGTGAGGAAAGAGCACGACACGGCTGACCGCAGGTTTGTGTTTGTCCGGCTGACGCGCCACGGCGAGCAGATTCTCGGCAAGCTGACGGAGATCCACCAGGATGAGGTGCGTCATGCGCAGGAGAGGCTCGTGAAGGTCCCCAGGGTGCCGCCGCAGTCGTTGGAATTCAGGAAGAGGGCGGCGGGCTCCTGAGGGCAGTGCAACGCTGAAGCATGTTGAAGATGTTTGATTCGAGTTTGTAACTCAAAAGGAACGGCAACGAGATCGAATGCAGCAGACGATGGCAGAGAACCGGAAAAAGACGAACTGGGTGCTGAGACACCCCTTGCTTCGCAAGTACTTCCCGCTGGTCCACGAGGACCTGACGGCGACCTATTCGCGCGATCTGCATAAATGGCTGATCGTTGCGCCGATCATCGGCATCATCACCGGGCTTTTTATTACCGGGCTTACGGTTGTGATGTTGGGTAAGATGTGGCCGGCGGTGCTTGCTTACTATCTGGGACATCATTGGGCGATTGTGCCGAGCCTGACGGCGGGCTTTGCCGTCACGGGCCTCATCATGCAGTACCTGACGCCTGACCCGGACACTCACTCGACCGAAGAGATTATCAGCTCGTACCACGAGCACAACGGCGACATTAACATGCGGCCGTTTTTTGCGAAGATTCTGGCGGCGGTGACGACGGTGGGCTTCGGCGGCAGCGCGGCGCTCGAAGGCCCGAGCATCTACGGCGGCGGTGCGATCGGCTCGTGGCTGTGGGCGAAGCTGCGCGGACTGAGGCTCGATGCGCGCGACCGGCGGATTATGCTGATCTGCGGCGCGGCGGCGGGCATGTCGGCGGTCTTTCGCGCGCCGCTTACGGGCATCGTCTTTGCGCTCGAAATGCCGTACAAGGACGATCTGGCGCACGAGGCCCTGGTGCCTTCGCTGATCGCGTCGGTCGTCTCGTACATGACGCTGACTTCGTTTGTGGGCAGCGCGCCGCTGTTCGATTTTGAGTCGGCCACGTCGTTTACGCGGCGCGACCTGGTGTGGTGCGCGCTGCTGGGCCTGATTGTCGGGCTGATTGCGATGGCGTTTGTCATCACATTCCGGCGCGCGCGTGTGTTCTGGGTCCAGTGGTCGTGGCCCCACTGGATTAAGCTGACTATCGGCGGCCTGCTCACGGGACTGTGCGGCATCGCCTTCCTTGCGCTCTTCCACGGCGTGCTGATTCCACTTGGCCCTAACTATGAGGCTGTGGGCTACATTCTCAACAAGCATTACAGCACCTATGAATTGCTGGTGTTCAGCGGCCTGAAGCTCGCGGCGACGACGTTTACGCTGGCTGCGGGCGGCGTCAGCGCGATGTTCGTTCCGCTGTTTTTGACGGGCGGCAGTCTGGGTGTGGCGTTTGCGCAGTCGGTCGTACACAGCCCGGCGCTTGAACTCTACGCGGCTGTCGGCATGGCGTCGTTTATCGCGGCAGGTTACAAGACGCCGCTGGCGGCGGTGGTCTTCGTCGCCGAGGCAACGGGCGGACACGCCTTCATCGTTCCGGCTTTGATTGGCGCGGCGGTGGCGTACGCGGTCTCGGGCGATGCGTCGGCTTCGGGCGATCAACGTCTGCACGAAGGCGTCCGGGTCCATGAGCTGAGCGGCATCACGGTCGGAGATGTCATGCAGCGGCAGGTCGTTTCGGTGCAGGCTTCGCTGAACCTGCACGAATTCACCGATGTTCTGGCGCCGCACTATCGCCACGCAACGTTTCCTGTGTTTGAAGGACAGCAGTTGCTGGGGCTGGTTTATGTGTGGTCGCTTGCCAAGGTGCCGCGGAACAAGTGGGACTCGACGCACGTGCGCGACGTGACCGATAGGCATGTCTCAAGGATCTCTTCAGGCGGCGATGTGATGGAGGCGCTGCGTCTGCTGCTGAGCGAGTATCGCCAGCACATGCTGCTGGTGACGACGGAGAGCGGACGGCTGGAGGGAATCGTGACCAAGACGGACATCCTGAAGGCCCTGAGGACGCACAAGAACGGGGCCGTGGGCTACAGCTACGACGAGCACTCCACGCACTACGGCCTGGAGGGATAAGTTGCAGTGGACTAAAGAGGTTCCCCGCGTTTTTGGAGCTACCGGCGCATGGCATGTTCCGGTTACGCTCCCCGTGCGGGGAGTTTTACGAATGCGATGGTTAGAACTGACAGGAGTTTCAGCACGAGCAGACTGAAGTAGACCGCGGAGGTTCTTGATGGCTGACTTTCCATTCTCTCAGGCTCCCAATGGTGCGGAAGTAAAGCCTCGCAAGAAGATCCAGTTCGGCGTTGCCCTCGAACCGGAGGTCGTCAAGATATGCTGCTACGCGGTGCTGGTTGGATTCATCGGCGGCCTGGTGGCAGAGGGTCTGCTGGAACTCATCTACCTCTTTACCAACGTCTTCTTCTACGGACGGTTTTCGTTCGCGATCACCAATCCTGCCTATAACCACCTGGGCCTTTGGGTCATCCTCATTCCGCCGGTTGGCGGCCTGGTGGTGGGCATCATGGTGCACTACTGGGAGCCGACCCTGAAGGGGCACGGCATCCCGGAGGCGATGGAAGCGGTGCTGTTCGGGCAGAGCAGGATGCGCATTCGCGTGGCCCTTCTGAAGCCGCTTGCTACCGCATTTGCCATCGGCACCGGCGGGCCGTTCGGCGCTGAAGGTCCCATCATCCAGACCGGCGCGGCGTTTGGGTCGCTGTTTGGGCAGGCGCTTGGGCTGACTCCTTACTACCGGCGCGTACTGCTGGCCTCGGGAGCGGCTGCCGGCATGGCAGCTACCTTTACCGCGCCGCTGGCCGGAATCCTGGTGGCGATCGAGCTGCTGCTCTTCGAGTTTCGCGCCCGGTCATTTATTCCTGTGTCGCTGGCGGCGGCGGTGGCGACCGGCGTCCGCATCTACTTTGTAGGATGGGCCCCGCTGTTCCCCACGCCCGCCTTTCGCCTGACCAGCATGAATGAGTTGTGGCTGTTTGCGCTGATGGGCGTGCTGATGGGCATCATCGGCATTGCGATGATCCGCACGCTCAGTTGGCTGGACGATTTCTTCGACCACCTGCCCGTTAAGCGCGCGCTCATCTGGTCGCCGGCGATCGGCGCGCTGGTGCTGGGCATCATCGGCTACTTCTATCCGCAGATATTCGGCACGGGCTATGACACGATCCGCGACATGCTCAACGACCGGCTGCCGGCGAACAAACTGATCGGCGTCTCGGTGGCGAAGTTTGTCGCGCTGGTCGTCTCGCTGGGCTCGGGCACGACTGGCGGCGTGTTTGCGCCGTCGCTGATTGTGGGTGGAGGCTTTGGCGCGGTGTTTGGCATGGGATGCCGCCATCTGTTTCCGCATCTGGTCAGCGATCCTGCGTTCTATGCCCTGGCGGCAATGGCGGCCTGCTTTGGCGGAATTGCACGCGCGCCGTTCACCAGCATCGTCTTCCTGTTTGAGCTGAGCCATAACCCGAACTCGCTGCTGCCGCTGATCGTCTGCGTGATGGTGGCCGACGGATTTGTGCGCTTGTTCAGCCGCGATTCGATTATGACCAGCAAGCTGGTCAAGCGCGGTTTGATTGTGTTGCAGGACTACTCCGTGCCCGTGCTGATGCGCGCGCGCATTGACCAGATTATGCGGAAGCAGTTCAATGTGCTCGATGCCGATGACGAACTCCGCTCAGTCATTCCACGCATCACGCCTGGACATGTGAACCTGATTCCGGTGGTTGAAAAGGACGGCTCGCTGGTTGGCATTGTCGAGGCGCACGACCTGCTGAAGGTCGATCCGCCCGACCACCACTTCAAGATGCGCGAGCTGGCGCGGCAGGACTATGTGCTTGCCTACCCGGACGAGCCCGTGGACCGGGTGAACCGCGACATGTTGCTCAAGAACCAGGAAAACATCGTCGTCGTCGAGTCGCACGAGTTGCGCAAGCCCGTCGGGGTCGCCCGTGCGAACGATCTACTGCAACTGCGCCGCTGGCTGGTGCAGGAAGAGACGCGAGAGACGCCGGTGAACGGAAACGGCGCCGGGAAGCAAACATGACGGAGGGACTGTAGCGACTTCAGCCCCTCCGATTGTCTCCGATGGTCTACCGCTTCGGCCCGAAGAAGGCGATCATTCCTACGGTGATGCCGGGCTGGTTCTTCTCGCTCGCGGGCTTGTTGTTCTTGTCGAAGAAGGGCACGTTCGAGTGGTCGTTACGGAATTCGACGCGCGCCAGCAGTCCTTCCACCATCTTGTACTCATAGGTTGCGGTGAACTCGTTCAGCTTCTGCGCGGTGCCCGTGGAGAAGCCCTGCGGGTCGGTGAAGTACTCAAAGCGCGGGCTGAACGAAGACTTTGCCGTGGCCTGATAATGCGCGGCCACCGCGATGCCCTGCCAGCGGCCCAGGCTCCCGGCGGTGAATTTACCGGACTCGTCTTCGACTGCGTTCCGGTTCTGGCCGTAGTCGTAGTTGATGTAGGCGCTCAATTTCGAGGTCGGTGTCAGCACCAGATTGGCGTCGAGCAGGTTGCGCCAGCCCACGTTGGTGTTCGTGTTCTCCGGGCCAACGTAGTAGTTGGTGTAGAGCGTGTACCTCGGTTTGGTGTAGACGCCGGTGAAGCCGAAGGTCTTGCCTGTGTTGTTGTCTTCGGTGTCGTTCCATCCGTTGACCACTTGCACACCGCCGGTGAATGACTTTGTGAGCGGCATCGAGGTGCGCAGGCCGAAGTGGTAGTAGGGAATTGCCCATGCGAATAGCAGAGAGTGCGAGTAGTTCCAGTTAGTCATCGACTCGATGACCTCTGCGCCCGCGGAGGTGACGAACTGGCCGAAGTCCACTTCAAGGCCCTTCGCGTTTGCCGGCTTCAGGCTGATGTAAGCCTGCTCGACGTTGCGCAGATAGCCCGTCTGTCCGCTGGGCTCGGTGGCGTGGATCCAGTCGAATGCCTTGCCGAATCCGAGATCGACCTGAAAGCCGACGGGGTCGGGCGAGTGCGACATGGAGATCTTCGCCATCTCCAGGCTGAACTGGTTGGATTCAAAGTCGAAGTTCTGCAACTGGTTCTGCCGCGAGTCCGGGTTGTTGAAGTTGCCGGAGAAATAGCCGCTGGCCAGGCCGCTGAAGTCGATTCCGCCGACGCTCCATGTAGGTGCGGAGGCAGGAGCAGCGGGAGCAGGTTGAGCGCCCGCGCCCGCAGTTGCCGGGGAGCTGGAAGCCTGCGCGGTCTGCTGCGCCAAGAGGCGCGGAGACGAGAGGGTAAGGACGAAACCGGCCAGTGCGGCAAGGGCAATTCTCACAGGTGCCTTTGTTGTATGTGTATGTGGCATCGCTTCGAAAGTTCCTTTCAGGTGTTTGGTTGCAGTTGGTCGAAAGGGTCTGGAACGCCGCCCGGAGAGGCACGGAGTGACGCAGACGGACACACGCGCCTGGCTGGATTGCGGAAGCCGCGGGGCAAAGCCGGTAAGCAACCGTGGTCGTCTGAGCTTGTAGCTTCGGGTATAGCACGCGGATTTGCTTCGACCTACGTCATTCGCGCTGAATCAATGCATTCGATAGGCAATATCAAAGAAAGTAATCATGCACATAGATTCTGCCGCGTCTGATCGCTGCTGGTTGAAGCGTCATACGTTGGCGCATTTCTGCCCGTTGGCAGCGTGCCTGGGGCCGCGTGGATCGAGTTCGCGATGAAATTCGACCGGACATGTTGCGCCTTCTGCAGGTGTACAACCTCTTCTGCTATCGAACGCCGTTCCGCGTAAAGATGGCATATCGAAGTCATAAAGAGTTCATAAGGGCGTCGCGTCGAGCCGGCCTGAAGCTCCCACCGCTTGGGGATTCATTGAAGAGATTAATTTGGCCGATAGAAATTTCTTATCTGGCGTGTGCAGCCTTGCGGCGGGCGCTTTCGGCTGTGTACGTTACATCTACCTCAAGGGAATCTGGCATCGTTTCTGTCTGATCGAAGCGGGCGACCGCTTCACAGGTGCAAGCGATACGTGTCTCTACCGGATTCCACTCTGAACTGCTTCATTATCCAGACCAAAGGAGCCCGAATGCCTCCAACATTGAATCCAGCAACACCGCTACCCTTCTCGCGGAAGATCAGCCGTCTCGGCAGCCGCTTGCGCGAGCCGCAGTGGCGCAAATACGGCTTTGTGATGCTGGCCGGAAAGGTCCTAGGCGTCGCCGCCGTCTTGTTTCTGGCGAGATTTGTCTCGGATCTTTTCTTCACGAACGTGTTCGCCGCTGACACCCCCGTCAAGGCCGCCGACATCGTGAACCCGGTCAACACGGCCTGGACGCTGATCGCCGCATTCCTCGTCTTCGGAATGCAGGTCGGTTTCACGATGCTCGAGGCAGGCTTCTGCCGCTCGCGCGAGACGGTGAACGTGCTGATGGAGTGCGTGGTCGATACGTGCCTGTGCGGCCTCCTGTTCTATGCCATCGGCTTTGCGTTCATGTTCAGCCACGGCAACGGCTTTATCGGCTACCACTGGTTCTTCCTGAAGGATGCGCCCGCGACGTATGAAGGCACCGGCGTTGCGTTCCTGGCCTTCTGGATATTCCAGTTCGCCTTCGCCGATACCTGCTCGACGATCACGTCGGGCGCGATGATCGGGCGCACCGGCTTTGTCGGCGACCTGCTCTACAGCGTGGCCGTCTCGGGCTTCATCTATCCCATCATCGGCCACTGGGCCTGGGGGCCGGACGGCTTTCTGGCGACGATGGGTTCGACGGGCTTCTTCCTGCCCGGTCTTGGGCAGAGCTTCCATGACTTCGCCGGTTCGACCGTGGTCCACACCATCGGCGGCGTGATTGCTTTGGCGGGTTCGCTGGTGCTGGGGCCGCGCATCGGGCGCACGTTCAAGCGCGACGGCGGCGGACCGATGATGCCGCACGATCTGACCATCGCTGCATCCGGCGGACTGCTGCTCTGGTTCGGCTGGTATGGATTCAACCCCGGCAGCACGCTTTCGGCGATGGACTTCGAGGGCATTGGCCGCGTCTCGGCCAACACGACGCTGGCCGCCTGCGCCGCCGGTCTGACGGCCATGACCGTTGCGTACATGATGAGCCGGAAGTGGGACATCAGCTTCACGGTCAATGGATTTCTCGCCGGTCTGGTTGCCATCACGTGTCCCTGCTACTGGGTCAGTCCGACGGGCGCCATCTTGCTGGGCGGCATCGCGGGAGTGATTGTCGTCTACGGCGTGGAGCTGCTGGAGTGGCTGCGCATCGACGACCCCATCGGAGCGGTGCCTGTGCATTGTATGTGCGGTATCTGGGGAACGTTGTCTCTTGGGCTGTTTGCCGTTGGCCAATACGGGGCGACCGGACCGTTGGCTCCCGACAACAGCGCGCCACTGAAGGGCCTCTTCTACGGCGGCGGTTTGACGCTGCTGAAGGCGCAGTTCATCGGCAGCGCGATCGTCACCTGCTCCACCTTTGCGGTGGCGATGCTGGTGATGTGGCTGGTCAACCTGACGGGTACGCTGCGCGTCTCGAAGGAGGGCGAGCTTTATGGGCTCGACCTGCACGAGCATGGCATTTCGGCTTATCCCGAGTATGTCATTACATCGCTAGGCACGCCTTCAGGCGCGCCGCCCTCTCATCACTGATGGCAGGCCAGGGAAGGGCCGTGGAGCCCTTCCCTGGCGCCCTCTGTTGAACGTCACGACGCACGATCAGCATTCAACCCGACGAAAGTCGACGCGAGGAGAACATGATCAAAGTAGAGGCGATTGTACGGCCGAGCAGGTTTGACCAGATCAAAGAGGCGCTCTCGGAGCTGGGCGTCGAGGGTATGACGGTGTCGGAGGTCCGCGGCCACGGCCGTCAGAAGGGCCACAGCGAAACCTATCGCGGGCGCGAGTATGAGGTAAGCCTCATCCCGAAGCTGCGCATCGAACTCGTCGTCGCGGACAACCGCGTCGAGCCGGTGCTGGAGGCCATTCTGGCCAACGCTGCCACCGGCGAGATTGGCGATGGCAAGGTCTTTCTCTACAAGGTGGAGGACGCCATCCGCATCCGCAACCGCCAGCGCGGCGATGTCGCACTTTAGCCGGTTTTACTGGCGCGAGGTGTTCGGGGAGGTGGGACGCTGCGCGCCGGGGGTTCTACAGGATCGAGCCTGACGCCGCCGATGGCGATCTGCAGGAACGCCTTGGCGGCGTGGGTGAGCGATTTTTCCTTCAGATAGATGAGGCCCAGGTCGCGCGACATGCGCAGCTCGTCCATCTTGACCACGGCGATGTCGCTTGCTTTGACTTCGGCCTCGATGTTCACGCTGGGCAGAAATCCGATGCCAAGCCCGGCCTGCACGAATCGCTTCATCAGCTCGCTGCTCTCGACTTCCATCATCGTTTTCGGGTAGACATCGTGCATACGGAAGAGGTTCAGCAGCAGGTCGCGTTGGCGGCCCTGTTTGGGCAGCAGAAATGAGTGCTGCGCAATGTCCTTCGGCCCGGGGCTTGTCACGGAGCACAGCGGGTGCCCCTTGGGAGTAGCGAGGACAAGCTCGTCCACGTGGATGGTTTCGACCATGAACCGCTTGTCGGTGACGGGCAGCGAGACGACGCCGAAATCGACCTCGCGGGCCAGCAGGGCCTCGATGGTGCGCGACCGCTCGGCGCGCGCGATCTTGAGCGCCACTTTGGGGAAGTGCTTTTTGAATTCGGCGAAGACGTCGGGCAGCACGTAGAGGCTGGTGGACTCCTGCGCGCTGATGGAGATCTCGCCGCGCGGCGAGCGGCGCTGCTCGGAGATCATCAGCAGCAGATGGCGCTGGCAGTCGAGGGCGTGTTCAGCGAAGGGCTCGAAGACGCGGCCTGCGGCGGTGAAGGTAATCTTGCCGCCCTTGCGGTCGAAGAGGCGCTCGCCCACCTCGCGTTCAAGGGAAAGGATCTGCGCGGAGACGGCAGGCTGCGTGATGCGCAGCTTCCTGGCCGCCCGCGAGAAGCTCTTCTGGTGCCAGACCTCGAGAAATGTCTTCAGTTGTTCAAAGTCCATGGGCGATGCTCCGTCGTGCGGGAGGTCGATTTCAAGGCTAGCACCTGCCGCGGGAGATCGACGGTCGGAGGGGCACCTCTCCCTGGCGCGGGCCGATGCGAAACGCAGATTCCCTTTGGGAATGGCAATAAAAATGGGGGAAGTTGCGTCTCTTCAAAACCAGGACTTGTTCAGAGCTTCCTTAGAATGTCCCTGATCTCGGAAACATTCTTGAAACGAGAGGAACATTCACAAAGAGCAGACAGGTGAGCAGGGCGACACAGATGAAGAGCAAGACCATCAGCCTGCGTTCCCGGAAGAGCTTCTCAGGGTTCTGGACGGCGCTGTCATGTTCAAAAGAGAGCTTGAAATACTCGGCCATGAGGAGCGCGACCACCGGGAACGCCAGGACCATCTCCATCCGGTAACGCATGATGAATGCGCCGAAGAAGAGCATCGCCGAGGCGGCGTAAAAGACAATCGAGTTGAGAAGGCTTTCCTCGCTATAGCGCAGAAAGGACTTCCGATACCAACCGGCCTGCTCGTACCCTAGCTGGCGATATTCGCTGAAGCGCTTCAGGCCCATGAAATAGGCGCCGAGCATCCAATACGCGATCAGCAGGGAGACGGGCGGAATAATGGATGAGCTGACGATATACCAGCCAACGCAGAACCGAAGCGGGTTATTGATGGCCTCCGAGATGACGTCGAGATAGGGGACATCTTTCGACCGGATCGGCGCGACGTTGTAGATACAGCCCATCAGCCAGAGTGCAATCGAGGCAAGCAGCACGCCGCGGGAGACTCGACCGGCCAGAGCGAAGCCAAGCGCCGCGAGCATGAGCCATTGGAGATAGGCGGCAGGGCGGTGGACTAGCCCCTGTGCCGCTGCGCGCATACACTTTGACGGATGCAGTCTGTCGAACGGCGCATCGAGCAGCTCGTTGAGAACGTAGTTGCTGCTGGCTACGGCAGTCACGGCAAGGAGGCCGACCAACACCTGCAACAGAAGATGCGTGGATGGGCGGACGTGGCCGATGACCAGAGCAACCGCGATTCCGGGGAGCACAAAGAGCTGCTTGACGGAGTGGTCCAGACGCAGCAGCGAAAGGTGTCCACGCACGCGCTCTGAGGAGATGGCAGGCGTTCCGAGAAGCGTATCTTGCGACATAGGCAGCGTTTTCCTCGCTTACAACATCAGTTTGCAGACCGCAATCGCTGCATTTCGATAGGGGCATGGGAACGAGGTGCGGGATCCGGCCGGGAGAAGAACCCAGTTGACGCCGTAATCGTGCAGTCGCTGAACACGTTCCTGATCGCTCTCCTGATTCAGGCCCAGCTCCGCACTCGCGCGCCGGCTCCACTCGGGAGCAATGTCAGGAAAGAGAGAGGCGAGGCCCTCGTCTTTGGTATCGGTGAGGATGCTTCTCTCGGAGATGGCCCGAAAACCGAGAGAGTCACCTCCGGGCTGGTGGAAGATCTCCGGGGCGGCAGCGAAGATTGCCCCGGGCGGAGTATTGGAGCGAATCCAATAGAATGCCTGTTCCGATGGATTTGCGGAGCTTCCTGTCGGCCACTCGATGTGAGCGGATGCGGGATACGATTGCAGATCGCCCACGAGCATGGCGGCGCCCGCAATCAATAGCAGCAGGACGGCTATCCAGCGGCCCCGGGTCCACACAGAAGAGAACACAAAGCCGCCGAGCAGGATGACGCCAAGCGCGTAAATCATCTGGAACGATTTCAGGACCTGCAGGCGCATGAGGAGGTCCGGGTGGTTCGCATGCACCAGGCAGAGAGAGGCCAGCAAGGAAGTGCTTCCGATGAGTACGCAGGCGGCGCAGAGGGTCCGAGCGAGAGAAGACGGAGTCCGCATCCGGCTGGCAAGCGCCATCAGGATGAGAGGCGCAAGCAGCCCGATGATTTCATACCAGTGCCAGCGCGAGAGAAAGTAATAGTTTCTGCTCAAAACTGCTTCTCGATAGACGCCGGAGACAGGAACGCGCAGGTCAATGAACTTAATGAGTACGCAGAGCGCGAAGCCGGCCGCGCATACGCCGATGGCTGCTCTTGCCCGTTGACGGTCCAGCAGCGCGAAGATCACGAGATAGCCGATCAGATAAATCCCCGTCAAAGGGTGAACGGCAATCGTCAGCACGCTGAATAGAGCGGCCCGTTTCCATGAGCGGTCCAGACAGCCAAGAATTGCGAAAAGGCTAAGCGGTGTTGAGATGGACCGGGCCGTCAGATAGGGGTCCATGAGCAACTGAGATGTCCCGGCTGCCGGCATGGTAAAACAACATGCCGCAAACAAGGTCGCGCCCCACCAGGCAGACGGCGAATGGAAGATGCGCGACGCAAGCAGATAGCTCGCCAATAAGAACCCGGCAATCGAGAGGAGATAGACAGCTAGCAGCAGGTACGGAAGCGGCACATGCAGAAGGTACACAAGCTTCGCCATCCAGGACGAGAAGACCGAAAAGCTTGCATGGGCCCCAATGAACGAGGCGTCGGCATGAAACAGGGAGCCGTTAATCTGCTTCTCGATTTCAGCAACATAGATGGACCCGTCCTCGCCATAGGGGTGATACCCATGCAGCAGAAAAACACACAGAGAGAGAATTCCTAAAACGCAAGCCTTGCCCGCGCTCCAGGCGATCGGAGGAGGATGGTGAACCTCGAGCGGCTCCGCGACCTGGGTAGGGGACGGTGAATACGATTGCAATACGAATCTCCTTCAGGTTCATCTGGATGGCTTCCATTGGACGGATGACATGCGTCGGAGGCGGCGATACGAGTATCCAATCTCGCAAACAGGGTCCATTCACTGTATGTCTAGCAGAATTCCACGGAAAAGGCCAAATTGCTCGGAATGTTCTTTTGGAATTGCGCGTTAGACGCCGCAAAGTGTCATTTCCACATAAAGAAACCCTTCGACAGGATTGTCGAAAGGGCCAATGCTGAAGAATGGTCGGCTTTGGTGGACGATTTCCGAACTGGAGTGTTCGGCGGTCAATCTTTCGAACTCGCCATTTCAGGAGTTTAGGTCCAGTCGAGCAATTTCTCGCCTAGGCGCTGGAGTGGATAACAATGTGGCGAAGTTAATAATAATCTCTAGCGGACGTTAAGTTCCCCAATTCTACGTAGTATTGGAGCCGCCCAGACAAGGCTATACCCAAGGGCCGGATTATCACCATTGACGATAGAAAGGAGCCTATTCCAATCATCCGACAACTGTCCCAAATCCAAATCTGAAGGTGATTTCATCGGATCATATACCTCATCACAGTTAATATTCCAATAAAAATCTTCGCTGATTTCTACTGAATCAACACCACGCTCACTCAGATGCTCAAAAATGCATTGGATGGCGTGCTGTAACTTGTTAAGCTCAATGATCATATCGTCCTCGCTAATCTTTATCCGCAGCTTTACGAAATGCGTCAATCTCGCGCTGTAGGTGACGTACTCTGCCGTTGATGATGGACTGTCTACGCTCGGGACTTGCATTCTTCAAAATACCTTTATTGTCGTAGGCATCTGGATTGGCCTTATAGTCTTCCAGCTTTTGCTCATGCTCTGCAATCTGCTTTTGTAAGCCGCTCAGGTTCTCCGTAGAAGTTGCCTCTACGGTCGCACTGGGCATCGCGGCAAGTGCGACCTGCCACGGTTCCGGGAGGAAGACCTTGCCCAACGTCTTGGAGAGCCGCTGAAGGGCCTTCAGGTGCCGCAGGAGGTTGTCTCCCAAATCGTTGGCACGTTGCGCAAAGACCAGAAGCAATCCGCCAACAGGGTGAGCGCGGAACGTGCACGATTGGAATCACGGCTCACTGCGATTCGTAACCGGATGGACAGCGCATACGCCGACAAGTTGGACGGCAAAATCTCGGAGGACTTCTGGGAGCGCAAGATGAGCGATTGGCGGATGGAAGAGCAGCAGGTCAAAATGGCCATCGAAGGACTGAGCAGCGCCGAAACTGGTGATCGTGCGCTCGACGCTCAGAGGATTTTAGAACTCGCCAATAAGGCCTATTTACTGTACTTTTCGCAGAATTCGACCGAAAAGGCCAAATTGCTCAGAATGCTATTTTCGAACTGCTCGGTAGACGCCGTAAGTGTCACGCCTACATATAGAAAGCCCTTCGACATGATCGTCAAAAGGGTCAAATCTGAAGAATGGTCGGGGCGATTGGATTCGAACCAACGACCCCCTGCTCCCGAAGCAGGTGCGCTACCAGACTGCGCTACGCCCCGACTGTGGCTGCGGTGTGATGCCGATACGTAGGGCAAGTTCCCCGGAAGTGCTCCAGATGCAGACGGTTGGGATGGCCTGCGGGAATCTGCCGTATCGACTTGCTTAGTTTAGCAGATTCTTTCGGGCTGCGGGGCGCGGCTTTGCGGCAGAGTGTGGATTGCGGCGAGGCCTCAACTGCCGCTATACTTATGGATATGGTGTCGTTGATTCAGCGCGCGTGTTGTTGCCGGATGCTCTCCGTCCGGCGCTGTCCCCGCTAACCGGCCCATTTCCCCTCACACGTCATCCTTACCTCGGCAGCCTTCTCTCTCGGGCGTTTGCCGAGACTGAGCACCCTCGGAGCATACGAACAACATGATTGCACTTGAGAATGCAATAATCGACCCCGCCCAACTGAACCACCTGCAGGCGCTTGAGGCCGAGAGCATCGCCATTATGCGCGAGGCGGTGGCGGAGTTTGCCAAGCCGGTGATGCTGTACTCGATCGGCAAGGACTCGTCGGTGATGCTGCGGCTGGCGCAGAAGGCGTTTTATCCGGGCAAGATTCCGTTTCCGCTGCTGCACATCGATACCAGCTACAAGTTTCCCGAGATGATCGCCTTCCGCGACGCCTATACGAAGGAGATTGGCGCGGAGCTGATTGTGCATCGCAACGAAGAGGCGATTGCGGCAGGAGCAGCCCCGTGGAAGCTGGGCACGCAGAACTGCTGCGGACTGTTGAAGACGCGCAGCCTGCTCGATGGGCTTGCCGAGGGCGGGTTCGACGCCGCGTTCGGCGGAGCGCGGCGCGATGAAGAGAAGAGCCGCGCCAAGGAGCGCGTGTACAGCTTCCGCGACACGGCGGGGCAGTGGGACCCGAAGAACCAGCGGCCCGAGCTGTGGAGCCTCTACAACTCGCGGCTGCGCAAGGGCGAGAGCATTCGCGTGTTTCCGCTCTCGAACTGGACGGAGCTGGACATCTGGCTCTATCTGTACGCCGAGAAGATTCCGATTGTGCCGCTGTATTTTGCGCAGGAGCGTCCGCTGGTGACGCGCGGCGGCGCGATGACGCTGGTGTACGACGGCATGAACCTGCTGCCGGGCGAGAAGGTCGAGAACGTGAAGGTGCGGATGCGCTCGCTGGGATGTATGCCCTGCACGGGCGCGATGCGCAGCGAGGCTGACACGCTGCCGAAGATTATTGCAGAGCTGATGTCGTTCCGGCGGAGCGAACGCGAGAACCGCGCGATTGACCACGATGAAGAGGGCTCGATGGAAACAAAGAAGCGGGAGGGCTACTTCTGATGGTTGAGACTCAGGGAGCAGAGCTCGGGTTCGAGGAGTTTCTGGAGGCGCATCTGGGCCAGGAGATGCTGCGGTTCACGACCGCCGGCAGCGTGGATGATGGTAAGAGCACGCTCATCGGACGGTTGCTGCACGACACCAAGAGTGTCTATGAAGACCAGTTGGCTGCGGTGAAGAAGAGTCGCGTGAACCGCGCAGCGAATGGTCATGTGGATTTTTCGCTGCTGACGGACGGCTTGAAAGCCGAGCGTGAGCAGGGCATCACGATTGATGTGGCATATCGCTACTTTTCTACGTCTCGGCGCAAGTTCATCATCGCCGATACGCCGGGCCACGAGCAGTACACGCGCAATATGGCTACGGGCGCTTCGACAGCGGATGTCGCCATTGTCTTGATTGATGCGAATGCATATCTGAAGCACGGCGGGTTGCTGCCGCAGTCGCGCAGGCACACGTATATCGCGGTGCTGCTTGGCATTCCGCATGTGGTTGCCGCAGTCAACAAGATGGACCTGGTGAGCTACTCGGAGGAGACCTTCGCTGCCATTCGCGGCGAGTTCCTGGCGATGGCGGAGCGTCTCGGCCTGCGGAGCGTGGAGATGGTTCCGGTCAGCGCGCTTGAAGGCGACAACGTCGTTGCGCCCAGCGCCGCGATGCGGTGGTACGAAGGGCCGACGCTCTTGGAGTATCTGGAGACGGTGCCGCTGCGCGCTGGCGACACCGCCGGGCCGATGCGGTTTCCCGTGCAACTGGTTCTGAGGCCGGATGCGAACTTTCGCGGATTTGCCGGGCAGGTGGCACGTGGTGTGCTCCGTGCTGGCGAGCGCGTGGTCGCGCTGCCGTCGCTGCGTGAGACGACGGTCAAGCGCATTGTCACCTACGACGGCGACCTCGCTGCCGCCGCGCCTCCGCAGAGCGTTACCGTCGAGCTGGCCGACGAGATTGACCTGAGCCGCGGCGAGATGCTGGTCGCCGCCGATGACCGTCTGCCCGAGATCAACAAGCACTTCCGCGCGATGGTGGTGTGGATGCACGAGACGCCGCTGGTGGTGGGACGCACCTATGTTGCCAAGCACACCACGCGGACGGTGCGCGCGACGGTGCGGTCGATTCGTTATCGGATGGACGTGAACACGCTCACTGAGGTCGATGCGGTGCAACTGGCGATGAATGAGATCGCCGAGGTGGAGTTCGAGACGAACCTGCCGCTGTTCTTTGACCCATACGCGGAGAACCGCGCGACGGGCGCGCTGATCCTGATCGATGGTGTGACGAACGCCACGGTAGGCGCGGCGATGATTGTGGCCGCTGTTGAAGGGGCTGTCGATGAGGTCTCGCGTGCCGCGCTGGTGCTGGTGCCGGGTCGCGCTGAGTTTGCAAAGAAGCTCGTGGACGATCTCCATCTGCAGGGACAGCGCGCGGTGAACATCGACGACGCGCTGATTCCGGAAGCTGCTGTGGCGGGCGTCGTGCGCGCGTTGCAGCTTGCCGGAGTCGTCGCCGTCTCGACGCGGAAGCTGGATGCCGCTACCGTGGCTGCGATTGAAGGCTTTGCCGGAGACGATCTTGTCCTCGGCGAGGCGTTGGATGAAGCGGAGATTTTGCGGAGGGTCAGCCGGTGATTGAAGAAGCCATCGACTATGAAGCTCTGGCAGCGGAAGCACTGGTGGCCGAAGTCGTGCGCGGCGCGGCGCAAGGCTCTGTGTGCTTCACCAGCAGCTTCCAGACGGAAGACATGGTTGTGCTCGACATGCTGCGCAAGCATCTGCCCGATGTGCCGGTGATCTTTCTGGAGACGGGCTACCACTTCAAGGAACTGATTGCATACCGCGACCGCATGACCGCCGAGTGGGGCCTGAACCTGGTCAACGCTCTGCCGGTGACGACGAAAGAGGAGCACGAGAAGCAGTTCGGCCTGCTCTATATTGTTCAGCCCACGCAGTGCTGCCAGATTCGCAAGGTCGAGCCGCTGATGCGTTCGCTGGAGCCGTTTGACTGGTGGTTCACCGGACTCAGACGCGAGCAGTCGCCGACGCGCGCCGGGTTGAAGAAGGTGGAGAACCACACCACGCCCACGGGCAAGCACATGAAGAAGGTGAGCGTGCTGGCGGACTGGACGTGGGCCGACGTGACGAAGTATGCGGAGACGAACGGCATCCCGCAGCTTGAGCTTTATGCGCGCGGCTACACCAGCATCGGCTGCGAGCCCTGCACCGCGATTCCCGAGGCAGGTGCGGACCCGCGCAGCGGACGCTGGGGCGGCAAGAAACTCGAATGCGGCATCCACACGTTCTCCGAAAAGAGTTGAAGGACGCGCAACGTCGCTCGTGGAAGGGCCGGTCTTTCCGGCCCTTTCGCGTCTTTGGGAGATTATCTGCGTCAGAACGATAAGGGGTAAAGTGGGTACATGATCGAGCGCAGGCGCATCGTTCGGCTTTGGAAAGAAGGCGGCGCCTCGGTGTTGGTGACGCTGGTGCGGGCGGCAGGGTCGAGCTACCGCAGGCCGGGCGCGCGGCTGTTGCTGGGCACGAAAGGCGCGTATGCCGGGACGATCAGCGGCGGATGTCTGGAGACGGAGGTCATCCGCAAGGCCGCGTGGATGGTGCGCGATGGCGCGATGGTCGAACGATATTCAACCATGTTTGACGACACGGCCGAGGTGCCGTTCGGCCTGGGTTGCGGAGGCGTGGTCGATCTGCTGGTCGAACCGGCGGGAACGCCTGAGTTCGATGCGCTGATGCTGGCGATGGAGCGGTCGCTCGCCGGTGAACCATCCGTGGTCGTGACCTGGCTTCCGGGCGAGGGCCGAAGCCTGCGGCGTGTGGTGCTGCATGAAGGAGCGGTGGTGTTCGCCAGCGAAGGACTCGCTGAAAAAAAGCTGGCCTGTGCTGCCGGACTGCGCGCGGGCGAAGAATACGAAGGACGATATGTTGAGGACCTCGTCGCGCCGCAACGGCTTTTTGTGTTGGGCGCGGGCGATGATGCCAAACCGCTGGTGAGCATGGCCGCGTTGCTGGGCTGGAGCACGATCGTCGCCGACGGTCGTGCGCAGTTGGCAAAGGCCGAACGGTTTACTGAAGCGGAGCGCGTGGTCGCCCTTGCCGATGCGGGCGTTGCCGGACTTGGGATTCGCGCTGAAGATGCGGTCGTGGTGATGACGCACAGCTACGAACAGGACCGCGAGATGCTCACAGCGCTTTTACCGGTTGCGCCTCGGTATCTGGGGTTGCTTGGAGCGCGGCACAGGAGTTCGCTTCTGGTCAGCGAGGCGGCAGCAAAGCTCGGTTGGGACGTCGCACAGTGTTGCGCTCGCATCTTCGCTCCTGTCGGCATGGATCTGGGCGGAGACGGTGCCGAGGCGATTGCGCTCTCCGTGATGGCCGAGGCGCAGGCGGTGTGTCAGGGAAAGTTCGGCGCGGCGCGGAGGCTTACGGCTGACGATGTGGCGCGGTATGTGAAAGAGGGCGGGGCTTCGCGGTATCTTGCGCAGTGCGCGCTCGATATTCAATCACAGGGCGCTCGATGAAGACGGCTGCTGTCGTTCCGGCGGCGGGCGCTTCTACGCGGTTCGGCTCTCCGAAGCAGCTTGCGCGGCTGGGCGGCGAGACGCTGCTGGAGCGAGCGGTGCGAACGGCGCGCGAAGCCGGATGCTTGCCGGTTGTCGTTGTGTTGGGAGCTTCGGCTGCGAGGATTCGGGCGGAGTGTGCGCTGGGCGATGCGCATGTCGTAGTGAATGATGACTGGGCTACGGGAATGGGCGGCTCGATTGCCTGCGGAGTGCGCGTCCTGCATGATGTGGACGGATGCGTCGTGATGACCTGCGATATGCCTTCGGTCACATCCGCGCATCTGCGACTGTTGATGGCTTCCGGTGGACTGACTGCTTCGGCGTATGCCGGACGGCGCGGTGTACCCGCGTATTTTCCCGCTGCAATGTTTGATGAGTTGCTGAAACTGCATGGCGATGCGGGTGCGCGCGAGCTGCTGCGGCGTGCGCGTTCTGTAGAGTTGCCCGGTGGCGAGCTGGATATAGATACGCCTGAAGATTTATAGCTATTTCCTCCGAGGTGTAGCTTCCTTTGTTTGTCATTCCCGAAGGGAATCTGCGTCTTGCTCGAATTGCCAGGGCTACATCTGGAAGAGAACCGTTCTAGTTCGTCTTGAACGCTAAGGCAACGACGATATGCAGAAGTGCTCGATGGTTTAGCGAAACGCGGATTCCCTTCAGGAATGACAACAAAAAAGGGAATGACAACAAAAAAGGGAATGACAACCAATCCCGCTTCGAAGGATGAGGTCGCGAGGACTCTATCTTCAGGGAAAATGCTCTACAGGGTGCGGAGAAATTCTTCGAGCAGGTTCGCGGCCACGTTGGCGCGGTAGCTCGCGGTGCTGCGAATGTCGTCGATGGGCTTTGCTTCTGCAATCAGCGCGGCACGCGCCTGGGCAATGGTCTCCGTCGAGACTGGTTTGTTGAGCAATGCTTGTTCTGCTGCCGGCAGACGTGTTGGAACTTCGCGCAGGCTTGCGGCAGCGATGCGTATGTCTTCGATGATGTTTTTGTTCACGCGCGCCACGGCGGCGAGAGCCGTTTTAGAGATAGCCTGTGCGTTTCGCGTGCCTACTTTGCGAATGTATTGTTTGTAACCGCCCACGTTGCGGAGCAGCGTGATGCTGTAGAGCAGCTCGTCCGGAGCGAGCGCAGTCTTTTTATAGCTGAGATGAAATTCGCGGTAGGGCATGGTTCGCTCGCCGCGCGCTGAGACGAGCGTGACGGCGGCGTTGTAGACGAGCAACGCGGGCGGCGAGTCGGCCGCAGGGCTGGCATTGACGATATTGCCGCCAATCGTTGCGCGGTTCTGGTTGGCAATGCTGCCGGTCCAGCTCGCGGCCCGCGCGAGTAGAGGAAATTCGTTGACGATGACTGCGTCGCGGCGGATGTCGGTGAAGGTACTGGACGCGCCGATGACGACGGCGTCCGAGGTGACGTCGATGAAGCGAAGTTCTTCAAGGCCCCATAGCGAGATGAGTTTGCGCGGCTGGAGATGGCCCGCGCCGAAGGCCACCATCAGCTCCGTGCCGCCGGCGATGGGCGTATAGCGTTCCGTGGAACTTGCAAGCACTTCGAGCACGGCATCGAGCGAGCCGGGAGCGATGAGGTCGTATTGAGCGGCGTTTGAGCGCATAAAGACAGGGTTCAGGGAACAGGGGTCAGGTTCGCGGCTTGTTGGACTGCTTTGAAGATGCGCGTGTAGCCGGTGCAGCGGCAGAGGTTGCCCGCGAGGCCCTCCTGAATCTGCACGAACGTTGGCCGCGGATTTTTCTGGAGCAGGTGATGCGCAGCGAGAATCATGCCCGGCGTGCAGATGCCGCACTGCGCTCCGCCTTCTTCGAGAAAACATTGCTGGATGGGATGAAGCCTCTGCTCGCCTGCGAGTCCTTCGATGGTTGTGATCCGCGCTCCTTCGGCTTGCAGAACGGGCACAAGGCAGGAGTTGACCAGTTCGCCGTTGACGATGACGGCGCAGGCTCCACACTCGCCTTCGCCGCAACCTTCCTTTGTGCCGGTGAGATGGAGGTCCTCGCGCAGAACATCGAGAAGCCGCTTCATCGGTGGTGCTTCGATGGCGCTCTCTTCACGGTTGATCGTGAGTTTGATCGTCACGCGGCGGTCTCCGCAGGTGCGGTTGTCATGCGCTCTACTTGCTCGTAGATGTCTTCAGGTAGAAGCGGAATTTTGTTGAAGGCGATGCCGGTGGCCTGTTCGATCGCGTTCAGGATGGCGGGCGCGGGGCCGTCCATGGGTAGTTCGCCGATGCCCTTGGCTCCGCCGGGACCGTGCGGGCATGGGACCTCTTCAAACGAGACGTGCATCAGCGGAACGTCGGCGCTGGTGGGGATGATGTAGTTGGTCATTTGATTGTTGGCGAGCACGCCATTCTGCCAGATGCATTTTTCGTAGAGCGCGTAGCCGATGGCCTGCGCGATGCCGCCTTCGATCTGACCTGTGGCGAGCGTGGGATTGAGCACCCGTCCCACCTCCTGCAGGGCGTAGAAGTCCGTTACCTGCGCGCTGTAGGTGGCGGTATCGACGGCGACTTCAGCGATGTAGACAGCCCAGGCGTAGGCGGGGTAGGCGTCGCCGGAAAATCGCTCGTCGTCCCAGAAGATGCTGGCGGCTGGTTCGTACTCGACGGTCGAGCGAAGCTCGCCATGCCGGCCAAGATAGATGGTGGCGGCGCGGCGAAAATCTTCGGGAGTGAAGTCCTCAGGCAGATCGCCGCTTTGCATGAGGATGCTGAGCAGCTTCAGCGCGGCGCGTTCGACAAGTTTGCCGACCACCATCGCAGTGCGGCTGGCGACGGTGGGGCCGGAGTTGGGGACAACGGAAGTGTCGGGCTGCGCGATGAGGACGTCATCGTAAGGCAGGTGCAGCGTCTCGGCCGCGATCTGGCAGAGGATGGTGTTCGTTCCCTGGCCGAACTCGGTCGAGGAGACAAGGATGCGCGGCTGGCCTGCGGCGGTAAGCTCAATCGTCACGACGGAGGCAAGGCGGCGTTCGCCCGATCCGGTGAAGCCTGCTCCGTGGAAGAACGAAGCGATTCCGATCCCCTTCTTCATTGCCGAGCCTGGATTTTCTTTTGCGAACTGCGCGCGTTTCGTGTGATAGCCGGACTCTTCGAGCGCGCGAGTGAGCAGACGGTCGAGGTCTACCGAATCGCTGAGAAGCTGACCGGTTGCGGTGCGGTCGCCGGTCGTGAGGAAGTTGCGGCGGCGGACTTCTTCCGGCGCGAGGCCGAGGGTGTGGGCGATCTTGTCCATGTGGCGCTCGATGGCGAAGATGCTCTGCGGCGCGCCGAAGCCGCGAAACGCTCCGTGCGGCGGAATGTTGGTGGCGACGGCTTTGGCGCGCACGGTGAGGTGCGGCCAGTGGTAGGGGCCGGGCGCGTGGATGGTGCCGCGCGAGAGCACGACGGGCGAGAGCGTGACGTAGGCGCCGCCGTCGATGGTGAAGTCGATCTCGCCTGCGAGCAGCTTGCCGTCGCGGCTGACGGCGGTGCGGATGCGCGTGCGCGAAGGGTGCCGCTTGGTCGTCGCGGCCATGTCCTCGGCGCGGTCGTAGCAGAGCTTGACCGGGTGGCCGGACTTCATCGCAAGCAGCGCGGCGTGGCAGCCGATGACCGAGGGGAAGTCTTCCTTGCCGCCGAAGGCCCCGCCGGTCTCGGTCTGAATGACGCGGCACTTTTCGGCGGGCAGACGAAAGACGTGTGCGAGCGCCTCGACGAGATAGTAGGGGCACTGCATCGATCCCCGCACGGTGATGCCTTCACCGGTCGAGTACTCCGCGATGACGCCGTTATTTTCGATGTAGAGCTGCTCCTGCGCGCCGGTGCGGTACTCGCCTTCGACGATGCAATCGGCACTCCGCCAGACCTTATCAGGCACGGGCTGCCGGTCTTTCTGGAGCAGGAAAGTTTTGAAGGTATTGTCTTCGCCCCAGATGATCTCCTTCTGAGATTCCGAGTCTTCGATCGTGAAGACGGCAGGAAGCTCTTCGTAGGCGATGTTGACGGCGGCGACGGCTGCGGGCAGGGCGGCGCGGTCAGGATGCGCCAGCAGCAGAATCGGCTCGGCCACATGATTGACGCGGCCCGAGGCGAGACAGGGCTGGTCGCTCGTAACGTGAACGATGGCGTTCTCGCCGGGAATATCGGCGGCCGAGACGATGGTGAACTCGTGCCACGGGATTGCCGGATCGAAGGTGATGGAGACGATGCGGCCCCGGGGAATGGTGCTGCGCACGGTGGCTCCGTACCACATGCCGGGCAGCGTGAGGTCGTCAACATACTGAGCGCGGCCCGTGACCTTGGCCGCGCCCTCTTTACGAGGGGATGAGTGGCCAACGATCTGACGCTGGTTCGTCATGGATAGTTGGACAAGGATAGAACGGATTTTGGCCCAGGTCAGCGCCGTTCTCTGTCCAAGCTGATTTTACTTGCGGCCTGCCGACTTGCGCTTCGTTCTCTTGCCCGATGGCGGAGACGGCTTCTTGCCCTTTTTCTTCGCTGCGGCGGGTTTGACGGCGGCGATGACCTGGTCGGCGACAGGCGAGCCAAGCCCGGTGCAGGCGTCCCAGCCGGGGCCTGCGGAGAACGCGCCGTTGTTGCCCGAGGTGATGTCGCGGAAGGCGGCCTTCGCTTTCGCCGCATAGATCGCGGGTTGCAGCAGGCCCGCGGATTTGCCGTTTTGTGCGTTGGCCACGGCAATCAGTCCGGCCCAGAGCGGGGCCACGGCGCTGGTACCTCCAATCACCATGTTCTGCCCGTCCACGCGGATGCTGTAGCCGGTAGAGGGGTCGGCATCTCCGGCAACATCGGGGACGCCGCGGCCTCCCGCGCTGTTCTTGGGCTTTGGCACGCTTGCTCCCGACTGCCACGAGGGCAGCGGGAAGACGTTGCTGACGCCGCCGCCGGTTGCGCCTTCGTCGCTGGCAAGTTCGTTCCAGACCACCTCGGAGTTGATCGCGGAATTGCCCGCAATCAGCTTCGTACCGCCGCAGGCGAGCACATGCGGGCTCGATGCGGGGAAGTCCACATTGTTTCCCGTGGCTCCGTCGGAAGAGCCGTTGTCGCCCGCGGCCACCGTCATGGTGACGCCGAGCGCGGCGGCGCTCTGGCAGGCGGAGTCCAGCGCCATCATGGCCTGCCCGGTCCAGTTCACTTCAGCCGAGCCCCAACTGATCGAGATGACGCTCGGATTGTTCGTACTGTCGTGGACAGCCGTCGAGACTGCATCGATAAAGCCCTGATCGGTGTTAGGCGCAAAGTAGACGGCGACGTTTGCGCCGGACGCAACGGCGGCGGCCACCTCGATGTCGAGCATCACCTCGCCGTCGGCGCTGTTGGCGTTGCTGGGCGAGTTTTTGCCGCCATCGACAGAGACAGCGGTCACTTTGGGCGTCGATTGGTTGAGCGACTTGAAGTAAGCGGCAAGATCGGCGGTACGGTATCCGCCGCCCAGTTCGATGATGCCGATGGTCTGGCCTTTGGCGGAGGCGTTCGCAGGCCATTGATAAAGCTGCGCCACCTGCACAGGCGTAAAGGATCCGTTCACCGCGCTTGCGTGCGCGACGGCTGTGTGCGGGCTGGCGAAGCCTTGTGCCTGCGCGGCCCGCGCGGCCACGTTGCCGTGTTGTCCGGCGATGCGGAAGTGAGGCTGTGCCTGTGGCCGGTTGTCGAGACCAAGCACAGCTTCCACATAGCCGATGAGCGGGCTGGGCAGCGTAATGCCGCCTCCGCGAACACGATACGTCTTGTCACCGATCGTCTGGTGCGCAAGCGTGACCCCGAAGGCGCGCTGCATGGCCGCGACTGTGCCGGTCAGCTTGACGATGCGGTGTTCGGGTGTAGGTGTGTCGGGTGAGATGTTGAGGCCGTAGTCTTTGGCAAAGGCGCGGACCAGTTTGACGGCAGTTGCGTCGGCTCCATGTTGCTGGCGAAGCTGCGCGCGGGTCAGACGCTCTTTGCCAAGACGGTTGACGAGTTTGAGCGGCCGGGTGCGTTTAACAAGAACCGAGACAGTGATGGTCTTGCCCGAAGGCGGCGCTGCTGCTTCGGCGGCGACGTGAGCGGCGACACCGAGCGGCTGTTTTTCGCTGCCGGGTAGGACGGCGCGGCTTTGCGGGACGGAGTGCCGGGTGGTTTTTCGGGTAGCCATGGGTCCTCCAGAGAGGTGAGATAGATTGCGGGACCGAGGGACAAGGCATTGAGCCTGAGGCTGTTACTCTTGACCTGCTTTTTTCAGCCGCCGGGCCTCTATGACGGGCGCCGGGCTTAACGATATGATTTTCGTATTTGAAAAAGCAGTTTTCAGCCGTTCATGGGACCCGGGAGGAAAGTGTGACGGAGCGGATCGACGCGCACCATCATCTGTGGAAGTATACGGCGGCCGAGTACGGCTGGCTAGACGGGCCGATGGCGCGGTTGCAGCGCGATTTTCTGCCGCCGGACCTGACGCGCGAGATGGCGGCCGCAGGCATCGATGGCGCGGTGGTCGTGCAGGCCCGCCAGACGGTAGACGAAACGCGCTGGCTGCTCGATCTGGCCGATTCCTGCGAGACGATTCGTGGAGTTGTCGGCTGGGCGCCGATTGCGGGCCCGGACTTTCCCGCCATGATGGAGGAGTTTGCCGAGAGGCCCAAACTCAAGGGACTGCGCCACGTGATTCAGGGCGAACGCGATGAGCACTACATCCTGCGTGAGGACTTCAACGCCGGAATCCGCGCGATCGAAGGAGGCGGGCTTGTCTACGACATCCTCATCTACGAGCGGCATCTTCCGCAGACGATTGAGTTTGTAGACCGTCACCCGAAGCAGGCATTCGTGCTGGACCACATGGCCAAGCCGCTGATTGCCGCAGGCGAGGTGGAGCCGTGGGCCGCTCGAATGCGTGAGCTGGCCCAGCGTGAGAACGTGTGGTGCAAGGTCTCGGGCCTGTCTACGGAGGCAAACTGGACCGCATGGAACGCCGAGACGATGCGGCCCTACCTCGACGTGGTTGTTGAAGCTTTTGGCCCCAGGCGGTTGATGGCGGGGTCGGACTGGCCGGTCTGCCTGGTGGCCTCGCAGTACCGGCAGTGGTTCGAGATGCTGCGCAACTACTTCGCGGGATTCAGCACAGAGGAGCAGAACGCCGTATTCGGCGGCACTGCGATTGAGGTATACGGATTAACATGAAAGCGTTTCGTCTGGAAGGCCCGGAAGTTGCCGGTGTCGTCGATGTGCCGGAGGTTGCCGCCGGTGCGGGAGAAGCTCTGCTGCGCGTCAGGATGGTGGGGATGTGCGGCACGGACCTCAACTCCTTTCGCGGACGCAACGCGATGGTGACGTTTCCGCGCATTCCCGGACACGAAGTGGCGGCGGAGGTTGTCTCGGGCGGCGGAGAGATTGCGGCTGGCACGCTCGTGACGTTCTCGCCCTACACAAGCTGCGGACAGTGCCCCTCCTGCCTGCGCGGGCGCGTGAACGCCTGCCAGTTCAACGAAACGATGGGCGTGCAGCGCGACGGAGCGATGACCGAGTTCATCAGCGTGCCCAGAGAGAAGCTATATGCTGCGAAGCTCAGCGCAAAGGAGCTTTGCCTGGTCGAGCCTCTCACGGTGGGATTCCATGCGGCTGCGCGGGGTCGCGTGACTGCCGAAGATGCGGTCGCGGTCTTCGGATGCGGCGGCGTTGGGCTGGGCGCGATTGCAGCCTCGGCTTTTCGCGGGGCCGAGACCATCGCCATCGACATGGACGACGCCAAGCTGGAGATCGCGCGGAAGGCGGGCGCGAAGCATCTGGTCCACGCAAAGAATGAAGACCTGCACGAACGCCTGCAGGCCATTACCGGCGGTCGCGGACCGGATGTGATGATTGAAGCGATCGGGCTGCCCCAGACATTTCGCGCTGCGGTGGAGGAGGTTGCGTTCACCGGCCGCGTGGTCTACATCGGCTATGCGAAGGAACCCGTAGCCTACGAGACCAGGCTCTTTGTGCAGAAGGAACTCGACATCCTCGGCTCGCGCAACGCACTGCCGGAGGACTTTCGAGAGGTGATTCGGATGCTGGAGTTGGGGCGGTTTCCTGTAGAGAATGCGGTGAGCGCGATGGTGCCGCTCAACGACGCAGGGCGGATGCTGGCTGAGTGGAGCGCCGCACCCGCGAAGTTTACCAAGATTATGGTCGAGGTGGGCTGAGATGCGGATGACGATGGATGGGTTTCTCCTGTAGCATGAGGGGCGTGTGATTGCGCTCCCATAAAGGCAAATTCGAGCGAATGGCGAGGGAAGTTCAATGCAGATTTCAGTGCCGGTAACGAAGACCGGAGAGCAGAAGGCGGATGGGAAGAAGCACCCGGTCTTTCCGGTCGGGCACCTGTGGCCCTTTGTGCTGGTCACTGTGCTGTTTTTTCTGTGGGGCATGTCGAACAACCTGACCGACATTCTGGTGCAGCAGTTCAGAAAGTCGTTCGAGCTGTCGCAGTTCAGCGCGCAACTGGTGCAGACGGCGAACTTCTTCGGCTACTTCTGCCTGGCCATTCCGGCGGCGCTGGTGATGCGGCGCTGGGGATACAAGACCGGCATGGTGTTGGGGCTGGTGCTCTTCGGCACGGGCATGATTCTCTTTTGGCCCGCCGCAGCCAGCGGCCAGTATGCGCCGTTCCTGTTGGCGCTGTTCACCGTGGGCGGCGGCGCGTCGGTGCTTGAAACCGCGGCCAACCCATTCATTGCGCAGTTCGGCGACCCGGCCACGTCCGAGCAGCGGCTCAACTTTTCGCAGGCGTTCAACCCTCCGGGCACGATTACCGGCGTCATCATCGGCACCTACTTTATCTTCTCGGGCGTCGAGAAGACGAGCACGCAGGTTGCCGCGATGAAGGCTGCGGGAACGTACCACGCCTATCTGCACACAGAGTTGCTGCGCGTCGTGCCGACGTACCTCACCTTCGGCGCGATTGTGCTCGTGTGCGCGCTCATCCTCGGTATGACAAAGTTCCCGGTCATCACCTCCGAACACGAAGGCGAAGGCGAAGACCACGGCAGCTTTGCCGAACTGGCGCGGCAGCCGCTCATCTGGATCGCCGTCGCGGCGAACTTCTGCAACGTGGGCGCGCAGATCTCTTCGTGGAGCATGCTGATCCCCTACATGAAGCAATACACCGTGGTCAGCGAACGCACCGCCGCACACTACCTGACCGCCGTACTGATCTCGATGGCGATCGGGCGCTTCGTCTCCACACCGCTGATGCGCTATATCCGGCCGAGCCTGATGCTCGCGTTTTACGGCGTCTTCAATACAGTGCTCATGGTGATGGCTGTGCTCAGGCCCGGCATGATGGGTGCCTGGGCGGTGGTGGCGAGCGGATTCTTCATCTCGGTCATGTACCCCACTATCTTCGCTCTGGGCCTGAAAGGCCTGGGACGCAACACGAAGCTAGGCGGGTCGCTGCTGGTGATGGCGATTGTCGGCGGAGCGATCTTTCCGCCGGTCGGAGGTTTGATCGCGAAACACACGGGAGGGTGGGCGCTGGGGTATCTGGTGCCGATGGTCGGGTTCGCCGGCGTGGCCGTGTACGGCTTCTTCCAGTCGAGACGGCGCACACTGCTCTCCGGGCCAGCCTACTGATCGGTGCCAGGGAGGTGAGTTCTGGAGCATTTTTAGTTCAAGTGGTTACAAAACTTCGGGTGCCCCATCCTTTGTGCGTCTTTTGCACAAAGGGTGGGAGACCACCACTCTCCGACTCGACTGTCACAACGAGACTGAAGCCGCTCTAAATTCGTTTCAAATGCCAAAGGGCCGTTCTATACCAGCCTGGGGCAACGCCCCAGGTTATGTTGCAGCATAAAACCAAGGGCTGAAGCAGGCTGCGGAAAACTCTCATCCGTGCTTTTCGGTGGGAGCGCAGGGCTTTAGCCCTGCGAAAATCCCAGCAAAATCAAGGGGCTTTAGCCCCGGGCCGTTCCGCACAAACTGCCGGACGCACTTTTTCCGCAGCCTCTGAAGGCCCGCCCTATCGTGCGCCGAACTTCAGACTCACCACACTGTAGCTGTTTTCCTGGAGGTATAGTCCCGGTGATCTCCTCATCCCCAAGGAAGTCCCCGCCTTTTGTTTGTCATTCCCGAAGGGAATCTGCGTTTCGCATCGACTCGCGCCGGGCTACACCTATAAGGAAAATGCTTGAGCCCCTGAGGGAATCTTCGCGGACTGAATCAGATCATCCCCAGTTCATCATCCCCAGTTCAGAAATGTCGCAGGTTGTCCGGGGACGGAGCCTTGTGGCCTGGGCCAGGCATGTGGTCGGGGTCTACGTTCTTCTCCAAAGAGCGGCTGACGATCTCGCGTGAGCCCAGTCCAACGGCGAGCGCGAGCGTCAGCACGATGCCGCCGAAGAGAATTCCGAAGGCAAGCTCGATGACGACACCGCCGAGCTGAAGGTGATCCAATACCATCGCCGCCGTCAGCACGAGCACAAGCCACTTCACGCCGAGCGAAAGAAAGCGCGCGTACTGGAGCTTTGCATTGACTGCGCCAATCAGCACCGTACGCGCCAGAAAGCGCGCGATGATGGTGCCCACAATGAGCAGGACGATGGCGCCTACTGCGCGGCTGAGATAGGGAATAATCATCAGCGACAACTGCTGGTCGCCCGGATATGCGGCGTCGAACGCGGAGACGCCGATGAAGCAGCCAATCACCACCATCGCCCAGAAGACGATGCGCGCCACCAACTGAGTGGGGCTGTGCGAAGGCACCCAGTCCGAGACGGCGTGAATCGAATTGCGCGCCAGCCGCTCATCGAAGCGAGCCGACGTGAGGATGCGGCGCAGCAGCGCGGCGACGCCCGCACCGATCAAGGTAAGCACCACGATGGCAACCAGCAAAGCAAGCAGCGCGGGCAGAAAGCTGGCGAGTTTTACCATCACGCGATGAGTGGATTGGCTGAGTGCGAGTTCAACTTGTTGCCACATGGTGTGCTCCTGTCAGTTGGATTCCATCCCCGATCATGGGTTGAAGCGGTCGGGCCACCGCCACCGGGAGACGAGGTAGGGTTTGCCGGTTTCAAACGCGATAGCCTGTTCCTGAATGTGCTGCTCCGGCGTCGGTGTGTCCGAGGCGGTCAGGATGAGGTGCGATGCGGTCCATGCAAGATACAGCGGAGTCAGCGCGCCAAGCAGGTGGCCGCGGTTGATGGTGCGCAGACGATAAGCCAGGATGAAGTCGTAGACAATGCGTGTCCACAGCTCGTCCGGCATACGGAAGGACGCTGCTGGAGCTGCGTGAAGTTTTTTGAGCCCGAGCAGCGAGTTGGGCGGCAACACCAGCGCCCAGATGTCGTGCAGGTTGGCGTAGGCCAGCCGGAAGGTTTCGATCATCGAGGAGACGTCCGGCGCAACCTCGGTGGTGGGCTGGTTATGGAGCGGCTGACGCAACGGCAGAGACGTGCGGGTCCGCTGCCAGAAGGCGGCCTTGGCATCGACCTCGGCAAAGAGTGATCCTGCGATGAAGGCGAGGCGTGAGTTGAGATCGGCAGCGGCGGCGAGAGGAATGGCGCGCGTGCCGATGTCGGCCTCGGAGATGGAGTAGCCGGACGTGGCTGCCTCTGAAACCGGCCACAGAAGCGCCTCAGGCTGGTTGGTGCCAATGAACTTCTGCGCAACCGAAGCCATCCGCGTGATCATGCGCAGCGAAAGGCCCAGGTCGACTGCCAGCGGAAAGCGCGGTCGCGTGCCGAACAGCGCGCGCGTGACAGGAAAGAGGATGGCCGAGTTGACGAGTCTTTCGTACGGGCCCAGGTTATAGCGCCCCACCGTCAGGTCGAACGTAAGCGCGGACGTGGCCAGCGCGCGAATGGCCTCCGGTTGCAGCGTATGCGACTCCGGCCCGAGCAGAAGACACGCAGTTGCCTGCTGTTCTTCGACGAGCTTCAGCGTGTTGAGAAAATCCGTTGCCGTGAGCAGCCATGAGGCACTGGAAGCAATCTGAGGCGTGTATTGCACCAGGCGCAGCGGGCCTCCTGAAGAGATGCCCGGCGCTGCATCGGGCGTGGCGACCAGCACCGTCTGCGCGGGAAAGGCGAGCGCAAGATTGGCAAGCGCGGTTTCCAGCGCGCCCTGCGGCAGCGGTGTGAGGCTGACGAGAAGGCTGCCCGCGGGTGCCGCGGCTTCCGGCGCGGAGTCGAGATTGGCTTGGGTGGAGGCCATCGGGTTGTTCCTGTCCTTCTGCTGTTGGCGGCGCTGTCCGTATGCGTGTAGTTATTCTGACGCTGAATGATGGGCGATGGCAGGAAAATATTCAGACGGACGCGCGGCAGTTACAGCAGCTATGATGCGGCTGGGTCTATGGAAAGACGTCGGAGGACTCAGAAAAGTTATCCGGCGCGGCCGGCTGCTGGAGCTCGAGCCAGAAGAAGGAATACGGCGCAAGCGTAAGCGGATAAGGCTGAGCAGTAATGGCCGGAAAAGGCACATAGCCGAGCATTTCAACAGGAGTGCGTCCGGCGAACTGCGCGAGATCGAGCGAGACCGGTTGCGCGAAGCGCGAGAGATTGGCCACGCAGAGCACGACCTCGCTCGTACTGGTGGCAGGGTCTTCGTAGCGCCGAAGATACGCCAGCACCTTGCGGTTTTCGGGGTTGAGAAACTCCAGCGTCCCGCGCCCGAAGACGTGGAAGAGTTTGCGCAACGCGACCATATTGCGCGTCCAGTGCAGCAGCGAAGACGGGTCGGCAAGCTCAGACTCGACGTTGATGGCCTGATAGCCCCAGATGGGGTCCATGATGACAGGGAAGTAGAGCCGCTCAGGGACGGCGGTCGAAAAGCCTGCGTTGCGGTCGGAGTTCCATTGCATCGGCGTGCGCACGCCGTTGCGGTCGCCCAGATAGATGTTGTCGCCCATACCGATCTCGTCGCCGTAGTAGAGGATGGGCGTTCCGGGAAAGCTGAACAAAAGCGAGTTCAGCAGCTCGATGCGATGGCGGTTGTTGTCGAGCAGCGGCGCAAGACGGCGCCGGATGCCGGAGTTGATCCTCATGCGCGGGTCGGCCGAATAGGCGAAGTACATGTAGTCGCGCTCGTCGTCCGACACCATCTCCAGCGTCAACTCGTCGTGATTGCGCAGGAACAGTCCCCATTGGCACGTATCGGGCAGCGCGGGCGTCTGCGCCATGATGTCGGTGATGGGCAGGCGGTCCTCCTGGCGCAGCGCCATGTAGATGCGCGGCATCAGCGGAAAGTGGAAGCACATGTGGCACTCGTCGCCGTCGCCGAAGTAGGGACGCACCTTATCGGGCCACTGGTTGGCTTCGGCAAGGATGAAGCGGTTGGTGTACTCGGCGTCAATCGTTGCGCGGATGCGGCGAATGATCGCGTGCGTCTCCGGAAGGCTCTCGCAGGAGGTGCCGTCGCGCTCGACGAGATACGGAATGGCGTCGAGACGGAAGGCGTCCACGCCCAGGTCGAGCCAGAACCGCATCGCCTTCAGCACCTCTTCCATCACGGCGGGGTTGTCGAAGTTCAGGTCGGGCTGATGCGAAAAAAATCGGTGCCAGTAGTAGGCCTTCGCAGTATCGTCCCATGTCCAGTTGGACTTCTCCGTATCGCGGAAGATGATGGGCGCGTCTTTGTAAGCCTGATCGGTAGGCGACCAGACGTAGAAGTCGCGCTCGGGCGAGCCGGGCGGAGCAAGGCGCGCGGCCTTGAACCAGGGATGCTGGTCCGAGGTGTGGTTGATGACCAGTTCGATGAGCACCTGCATGTTGCGCTGGTGCGCGGCGGCGAGGAACCGCTTGAAGTCGTCGATGGTGCCGTAGCTTGGATGGACCCCCGTATAGTCGGCGATGTCGTATCCGTCATCGCGTAGCGGCGATGGGAAAAACGGCAGCAGCCACAGGCAGGTCACGCCAAGGTCCTGTAGGTAATCGAGGCGCGCGATGAGGCCTGGGAAGTCGCCGATGCCGTCGCCGTTCGAGTCCTGAAAGGCGCGGACGTGCAGCTCATAAATGATGGCGTCCTTGTACCAGAGTGGATCTGTGGCGCTGCCGGGTTTCTTCACGTGAGTCTCAGCCTTCCCTACCGCCGCAATTTTATAAGACAGATGCACAGCGCGTGGCGTGTGGTTGCTGATGCCGCGGGCCGCAAAATGCCGCAACGGTACAACCCCGTTCATAAGATTGAGCTTCTAACTCACTATCTGCCATTCAATCCACGCGACCTGCGACCCCGTACTTTTGGGGCACGGTGGATTATTGGCGGAAAGGCCGGCTTCCGGGAAAGGTGCAATCTTCATGCTGAGAACTCCGTGCTCCACCTATCGGCTGCAGTTGCATCGTGAGTTCACCTTCGACGATGCAGCGGAGGTCGCCGGCTATCTGGCGGAGCTTGGCGTGTCGCATGTGTACTGCTCTCCGTATTTGCAGGCGGCGCCCGGAAGCATGCACGGCTATGATGTGGTGGACCATCACCACGTGAACCGCGAACTGGGCGGCGAGGCCGCGCACAAGCGGTTTTGCAACAGGCTGGGCGAATCCGGGCTCGGGCAGGTGCTCGACGTTGTGCCCAACCACATGTCGCTGGGCCGTGAAAACAGCTATTGGTGGGACGTGCTGGAAAACGGCACGGCAAGCCGCTATGCCTCGTTCTTCGACATCGACTGGCAGCCTGAAGAAGAGCGGCTCCGCGACCGTGTGCTTGCTCCTGTGCTGAGCGACCAGTATGGACGAGTCCTTCAGGCAGGCGGAATCAAAGTAGCGCGCCACGGAAATGCGTTTCACGTGGAAGCAGGCTGCCAGACTTTTCCCGTTGCACCCGCGTGGTCGTTGCCGATGATTCTTGCACGAGCTGCCGAGTACGCAAAGTCAGACGAACTGAACTTTCTGTCCGCATCGTTCGCACGGCTGCCCGCGCCTGAGTACGGCGACCGCAGAACGATCCTTGCGCGGCACCGCGACAAGACCGTGCTCTTCAGGCTGCTGGCGCGGCTGTGTGAAGAGGAACCGCGCGTGGTCGCGGCCATCGACCGTTCCATCGCAGAGCTGAACGACAACGAAGACGCGCTCGATGCATTTTTGAACCAGCAACACTATCGTCTCGCGTATTGGAAGACCTCCGGGCAGCAGTTGGGCTATCGCAGGTTCTTCGACGTAAATTCGCTGGTCGGTCTGCGCGTGGAACGTGAGTACGTCTTCGAGGAAACGCACGCGCTGGTACTCGAGTGGCTGCGCAGCGGAGTGCTCGACGGCGTGCGCGTGGACCATCCCGACGGCTTGCGCGATCCGCTTGCCTACCTCGACCGTCTGCGCGAGCAGGCGCCGGATGCGTGGGTGATTGTCGAGAAAATACTGGAGCCGGGAGAGTTTCTGCGCGACAACTGGCCGGTCCAGGGCACCACCGGCTACGACTTTATGAATGCTGTGGGCGGCGTGTTGGTGTCGCCCGAAGGAATGGCTGAGCTGAATACGATCTACGGTCAATTCACCGGGCAGCCAACGGAGTTTCATGGAATCGCGCACGAGAAAAAGCTCGCCGTCACGCAGGAGGCCCTGGGCAGCGACGTCAACCGGTTGACCTCGTTGCTGGTCGAGATCTGCGAGTCCAACCGCGACCGCCGCGACTACACGCGGGCCGAGATGCGACGCGCCATCCGCGAAGTCGCCGCGTGTTTTCCTGTCTACCGGACCTACGTGATGCCGGAGCGCGACGAAATCACGCACGAGGACAGGGCGTACATCATTCAGGCAACCGAGTGCGCCAGGCAGAGGCGGCAGGACATCGACGGCGGCCTGTTTGACTTCATCCGCGATGTGCTGACGCTCGAAGTCCGAGGAAAGAAGGAGAGCGAGTTCCTGCTCCGCTTTCAGCAGTTCACCGGTCCGGTGATGGCCAAAGGCATCGAGGACACTGCGTTCTATTGCTACAACCGGCTGACCGGGTTGAATGAAGTAGGCAACGATCCAGGCCGCAATGGGACAAGCGTCGAGGAGTTTCATGCCTATTGCCGGAAGATGCAGGCAGCGCATCCGCTGACCATGACGGCGCTTGCCACGCACGACACCAAGCGCAGCGACGATGTGCGCGCAAGGCTGGCTACGTTGTCGGAGATGCCCGCACGATTCGGAGCGGCCGTGCAGCGATGGTCGCGGATGAACAGCATCTTTCGCGCAGAGGGTGCTGACGGCGCTGCGATGCCCGACCGCAACACCGAGTCTCTCTACTACCAGACGCTGATCGGCGCGTGGCCGCTGCCGCTGGACCGCGCGCAGGACTACATGCTGAAGGCCGTGCGCGAAGCCAAGCAGCAGACCTCGTGGATTGCCAACAACGCGGAGTTCGAGCAGGCACTGAACACCTTCGTCGAAGCAACGCTCGCTCATACACCGTTCCTGCACGAGTTGGAGCAGTTTGTCGGCCGCGTGAAAGACGCGGGCAGAGTGAATTCGCTGGCCCAGACGCTCCTCAAGCACACCGCGCCCGGTGTACCCGACCTGTATCAGGGGACGGAGTTGTGGGACCTGAGCCTGGTAGACCCCGACAACCGCAGACCGGTGGACTATGCGCTGCGGCGTCGCCTGCTGGACGAACTGCGTGCCATGAACGGAGACGGCGTCGCCGCGCGAATCATGGCGCGCGCCGACGAGGGCCTGCCCAAGATGTGGACCATCTATCAGGCGCTCAGCCTGCGGCGAGAGCACAAGCAGTGGTTCAGCGAGGACGCGGCATACACGCCGCTCGCGGTCGAGGGGGCCAAACGCGAGCACGTCATCGCCCATCTGCGCGGAGATTCCGTGGCCGCCATCGTCCCGCGCCTGACGATCAAGCTGCTCGGCACATGGCGCGATACTGCGGTCGTGTTGCCGCTGGGGCGATGGCGGAACAGGCTCACCGGCGCGGCCATCGAAGGAGGCAAGGTCTCCATGCGTGCGCTGTTGAAGGAGTTTCCCGTCGCTTTGCTCGTTCGTGAAGAAGAGGGGGCGCGCGATGCATGAGTTTCGCGTATGGGCGCCGGGAGCACGGAAGCTGTCGGTCAAAATCGGCGATGCACTCTCTCCGATGAGCGGCCCGGACGAGCGTGGATGGTGGAGCGCGCGCGTCGATGCAGCACACGTTGGCACGGACTATGCGTTCGTACTGAACGACAACGCCTGGGCCAGTCCCGACCCGCGCAGCGCATGGCAGCCATCCGGAGTACACGGACCCTCGCGTCTCTACGACCACAGCGCCTTTCGTTGGAATGACGGCGACTGGAACGCTCCGCCGCTCGCAAGCGCGGTGATCTATGAACTGCACGTAGGCACATTCACTGTCGAGGGCACATTCGACGCGGCAATCGAGCAGCTCGACTATCTCGCAGAGCTTGGCGTTACGCACCTCGAACTCATGCCCGTAGCAGATTTCCCCGGCCGCTTTGGATGGGGTTACGACGGCGCGGCCCTGTTCGCGGTCGCGCAGAAGTATGGCGGGCCCGATGGGCTGAAGCGATTCGTCGATGCCTGCCATCGTCGAGGCCTCACCGTCCTGCTTGATGTGGTCTACAACCACTTCGGCCCGGTGGGCAGCTACGCGACAAACTTCGGACCCTACCTGACGAAGACGCACCACACGCCGTGGGGAGACGCCGTGAACTTTGAAGACGCGGGCAGCGATGAAGTGCGTCGCTTCTTCTGCGACAACGCCCTGATGTGGCTCCGCGACTATCATCTCGACGGCCTGCGCCTCGACGCAGTCCATGCATTCGTAGACCGCTCAGCAGTTCACTTCATGGAACAGTTGTCCGCTGAAGTTGAGGCGCTCGCGCTGGCTTCAGGTCGAAGGCTCGTCGTGATCGCAGAGAGCGATCTCAACGATCCCCGCTTTGTGACGCCGCGCGAGTCGGGCGGCTATGGCATGGACGCGCAGTGGAACGACGACTTTCATCATGCGCTGTTCACCGTACTGAACCCGAATGGCAACGAGAAAGGCTACTACGCCGACTTTGGATCGCTTGCCATGCTGGCCAAGTCGCTGACGAAGATGTATGTGTACGACGGCTGCTACTCGCGCTATCGTTCGCACTCGCATGGACGCCCCGCAAAAGGCCTCTCGGCGCATCGTTTCATCGGCTTCATCCAGAACCACGATCAGGTCGGCAACCGCGCCGTCGGAGACCGCCTGGCGAGCATCGCTGGAATCGACCGCGCGAAGGCGGCCGCAGGCGTGGTGATGACAGCGCCTGCAATTCCGCTGATCTTCCAGGGCGAAGAGTTTGCTGCCTCGACGCCGTTTCAGTACTTCGCCGACCACGACGAGCCCGAACTGGCAAAGGCTGTCTTCGAAGGGCGCAAACGGGAGTTCGCCGCCTTCGGCTGGGACCCCGCCGCGATCCCCGAGCCGGGCAGCATCGAAACATTTGCGCGCTCCAAGCTGCGCTGGAGCGAGACGCGCGAAGCCGGACACAGCGAAATGTTCGAGTGGTATCGCGCGCTGATTCATCTCCGGCGCAACTCGCGCGCGCTGAACCAGGGCGGCCTCGCGCGCATCCGCGTGCTGTTCGACGAGCAGCGGCGCTGGCTCCTGATGGACCGCGGGCCAGTCAAGACGATGCTCAATCTTGGAGACACGCTCGCGGAGTTCGACGTCGAGAACGGGTTTCGTCTTGTGCTGGCTTCGCGCGATGATGTTACCGTCAGGCAAAAAAAGATCCTGCTGCCGCCCGGTACGTTGGCAATCCTCTCCAGCGAGCAGGCCGATCACGCATCGTAGATGTCTGGCTTCAAGGCAGTCATTCTCAGCGGGATTGCCGGTGCTTGCTGCCTCTATGCAGACGCTGCGGACCCGCTTAAGTTTGGATTAAGTTTCTGGTCCTCTGCTGCATCTGTATCTCCTCTGAATTCAACATAAAAGTCTTGCCGTTTGCGGAAACTTTTATCTCCGCAATCCGTCTTCCTAAGCAGTGGCGTGAAAGCGCGGCATCGATGATCGCCCGCCATTTCTATTGGGCATCTACCAAATCATGAGGGCAAGGACAAGACAATGTTGACGAAGGCTGGTGTGTTTTCTACATCGCTGGTCGCGGGGCTGCTGATGGTTACGGCATGCGTCGCGCCGGTGTTCGGCAAAGCGCCTCAGGCACAGGCCGCCGCAGCACCTGAGGCAATGACGCGGGCGCTCGGCACCGTCAAGGCGATTACCGGCAACAGCTTGACCATCGCCACCGACAAAGGAGAGCAGATTGTCGTGAGTGTCCCCGAGGGCGCGCGCATTTTGCAACTGGCCCCAGGCAGCACGAACCTGAAGGACGCTCAGGCGTCCACGCTCTCGGGGGTCTCGGTCGGCGACCGCATTCTGGCCACAGGTAAGGCCGGTAGCGCCGGAACGCTGACTGCACTGCGCGTCATCCTGATGAAGTCCACCGCGATTGCCGAGCGGCGTGCGACGGAAGAGGCCGACTGGCAGAAGCGCGGCATGGGCGGCATCGTGGGCACGGTCGATCCGGCAACCGGCACCCTGGCTGTGCTCGAAGGGACGAAGAAGATCGAGGTACATACGTCCGGCAGCACCATCTTCCGGCGCTACGCTGGAGACTCCGTGAAGTTTGAGGACGCTGTCCACGGCACCCTGGCGCAGATTCACTCCGGCGATCAACTGCGCGCGCGCGGTGCGAAGTCCGACGATGGGCTGTCCGTGCAGGCCGATGAAGTTGTGAGCGGCTCATTCAAGAACCTGTCTGGATTGATTAAGACAATCGACACGGCGAATGGGACTCTCACCCTGAAGGACCTGGCGACCAGGCGCATGATGACGGTGAAGATTACCCCGAACTCAAGCGTGCATACACTTCCTCCGCAGGCCGCGATGATGTTTGCCGCTCGTGCGCGCGGCGCAGCGGCAGGCGGTGGTCAGCGGCGTGGCGCAGGTCAGCCGGAAGGAGCACGGACGGAAGGCACGCGCGGCGAAGGCGGTATGGGAGCGCGTGGGGCAGGGAACTCCGCCGGTGCAGGTCTTTCCCAGTTGGTGAACCGTCTGCCGCCGGAGACGATTGCGAATCTGAAGGTCGGCGACGCGGTGATGGTGGTGGCGTCCGAGTCGGACCCTGCAAGCGCGCAGGTGACGGCGATTACATTGCTCTCCGGCGTCGAGCCAATTCTGCAAGCCGCGCCCGGCGGGTCTTCCGACATGACGCTGTCTCCCTGGGATGTCAGCGGGAGCGCTCCGGAGATGGGCGGCGCACAGCAGCAGTAAGTGTCCTTGTACTTGGTTGAACAGTAGCGATGGAAGTGTTGTTTTCAGGAGAAGTAATGTCATTTCGTGCATTTTTGAAGGTTGTTTTACTTGGATTGATTGCCTTTGCGCCATTGGCGGCGCGGGCGCAGCAGACTGGCGCTTCGGTGAGCGGCTCGGTGGCCGATCCGGACGGAGCGCTGATTCCCGGAGCAACGGTCACGTTTACCCCGGCGCATGGCAAGCCGCTCACGGCGCAGTCCACCAGCGAAGGCACCTACGCGCTGCACAACGTTCCTGCCGGAGCGTATTCCATGACCGTGACCATGCAGGGCTTCGCCACCTACGTGAAGCAGGGAGTGCACCTCACACCCGGTCAGAACCTCAGCCTCGACATCAAAATGGTCATCCAGGCGCAGCAGGAGGTTCAGGTCACGACGCAGACCGCGCAGGTCAGCGTAGACCAGGACAGTAACGCAAGCTCAACGGTCATCAAGGGCAAGGACCTCGAGGCTCTCTCCGACGACCCCGACGAGTTGCAATCCGAGTTGTCGGCGCTCGCCGGGCCGTCTGCCGGACCGAACGGCGGACAGATCTACGTGGACGGATTCACCGGCGGACAGTTGCCGCCCAAGTCCTCCATCCGCGAGATTCGCATCAACCAGAACCCGTTCTCGGCGGAGTACGACCGGCTCGGCTACGGTCGCGTCGAGGTCTTCACCAAGCCCGGCACCGACAAATTCCACGGCTTCTTCAGCGCACAGGGCGGTATGAAGGCGTTCAATACATCGAACCCGTTTCTTGGCGCCGCGAACTCACAGCCGGACTATCATACCGTCTTCATGTTCGGCAATTTCAGCGGTCCGCTCGGCCACATGGCCTCGTTCACGGTGGGCGGCTCGCGCAGGTCGATCAACAACAACAGCATCATCAACCCCGGCGGTTACTATGCAAAGTCGGCGACCGACACAACGCCCTGCCAGCCCGGCGATCAGACCTGCACGTACTTCGCCTCCTTCCCGGAGGCCAACCGCGCCGTGCTCCAGCCCGACTCGCGCTCCGACCTCAGCCCGCGCATCGACCTCGCACTTGGAGAAAAGAACACACTGACCGCACGCTATCAGTTCAACACCAGTAGCTCCAAAAACAGTGGCATTGGCGGCTCCAACCTGCCGACGATGGGCACCAACTCCGACTTCACCGCGCACACCATCCAGATCAGCGACACGCAGATCGTCAGCCCGCGCATCATCAACGAGACGCGGTTTGAATACGAGCATGACCGCTCGACCAGCAACCCGCTCTCCACCGGCGCTACGCTTTCCGTGCAGGGCGCCTTCACCTGGGGAGGAGCCGGCGGCGGCCCTAACACCACCACCTCGTCCCACATCGAGGTGCAGAACTATACGTCGATCGCGCTCGAGAAAAACTTCATCCGCCTCGGAGGCCGCCTGCGCTCCGACAGCGACTCGGTGATCTCGAACGATGGGGTCAATGGCACCTTCACCTACGCCTACCTGCTCGACCCCTGCGTCAGCACCAACACGGACACAAACTCGCAGGGCGGTTGCGTGGATAAGACTCAAACGACGCCATGCCTGGCGAAGAACGCCGGGGTCTCGTCCTACCAGTGCGGCAACCCCAGCCAGTACAGCGTGAGCAAAGTCAACAAGCCGAAGGTCAATGGGCGCGTGACCGACATTGGCCTCTATGCCGAGACCGACTGGAAGGTGCGGCCAAACCTGACCATCAGCTACGGCCTCCGCTACGAGGCGCAAAACGTCATCAACAGTCATCACGACATCGCGCCGCGCGTCTCCTTTGCCTGGGGCGTCCCGCGCGGACAGGGCAAGAGCCCTGTCACGGTAGTGCGTGGCGGATACGGCATCTTCTACGACCGCTTCGGCCTGGGCAACTACCTGAACACGCTCCAGAACAACGGCACGAACCGCATCGTCTCGACCTACATCTCTCCGGGCATTGCGTGTACGCCCTCGCATCCTGAGAACTGCGGCACCGCAGTCTCGCCGCGCGTGAAGATCACGCAGCTTGGCACGGGGATACGCAGTCCATACACCTTGCAGGCGGCCATTGGCGTGGACCAGCAGCTTGGCAAACTGGGCAAGGTCTCGGTGAACTACCTGAATGCGCGCGGCGTTCACCAGTACATGACGCGGGACTTCTTTGATTCCACGCCGGGAGCCACAACGCCCTACGACTTCCAGTACCAGTCTGCCGGCATCTTCCGCGAGAACCAGCTCATGGTCAACTCGAACATCCAACTGAACCGCGTCACCATGTTCGGCTTCTACTCGCTGAGCTTTGCGAACGCCAATACCTTCGGTTCGGGCTTTGTGCCGACCAGCAACACCAACACGAAGGCCGACTACGGACGCGCATCGTTTACGCGGCGCCAGTTCGGCGTCATCGGCGGCAACCTTCAGTTGCCCTTTGCCTTCACGGCAAGTCCGTTCATCATTGCGCAGGGAGGCGCGCCGTATAACCTCCTCACCGGAACGGACCCACTGGGAAGCTCGGTCTATAACACACGGCCATACTTCGCCCAGGGAGACAGCGGAAGCTGCCGTGACCGCACGGCCTTCAGCGCGACCCAGACCGGCGACCTCACGGCGGTGCCCATCAACTACTGCACCTCGTCGGCAAACGCCACGGTCAACATGCGCATCTCGCGCGTCTTCGGCTTCGGCGAGCGCACCGGCGCGGCGGCGCGTCAGGGCGGTTCTGGCGGCCCGGGCGGTCCGGGCGGCGGCCGTCGTGGCGGCGGCGGTGGCGGCCGTGGATTCGGCGGCGGTCGCGGCGGCTTTGGCGGAGGAAGCTCGGGACACAAGTACAACTTCACGCTGGGTGCGCAGATCTCGAACCTCTTCAACATGGTTCCCTACGGCGCGCCGACTGCCCTGCTGTCCTCGTCGCGCTTCGGACAGTTCACGTCGCTTGCAGGACGGCCATTCGCGAGCGGAACGGCAGTCAGGACGATCATGCTGCAAGGTTCATTCAACTTCTGAGCGGCTTGTTTGTTTGAATGCAAAGGCCGGGAGAAACTTCTCCCGGCCTTTAACTTTTCGAACATCTTCCGAGGAGATATAGTCCTCGCAACCTCATCCTCCGAAGCGAGATTTGCTTGTCATTCCCGAAGAGAATCTGCGTTTCCATTCCGCCACTTTTGCTTGTCATTCCCGAAGGGAATCTGCGTTTCGCTGCGGGTCGCACCGAACTCCAGTTTTAGGGACACTCTGAATACGTCCTGCTTTGAAGGGGCGTGGCTTCAGCCACGCCATAACGTCCCTCAATTCAATGGGCTCCCCTGAGGGAATTAATCAGACCCTCCTGGGAAAATGCCTCATGGGTTGAAGGATCGCTTCAGCGGCTGCCAGCACGTATAGTACTCATGCTGGCGGGCGGCGGTGTCTATGGCGAACTTCGTAGGACGCGCAACGAAGCGCGTCTCGAACATGAAGGCCAGCGTGCCGTCGAGCTTCGCGGGCTTCAGGTCGGCGGCGATGGCTTTCTCATAGCTCTCCGCATCAGGCCCGTGGCCGGACATGCAGTTGTGCAGGCTCGCTCCGCCGGGAACAAACCCCTCAGCTTTGGCGTCGTACTCGCCGGTGACGAGGCCCATGAACTCGTTCATAAAGTTGCGATGGAACCACGGCGGGCGAAACGTGTGCTCCGCAACCAGCCAGCGCGGAGGAAAGATGGCGAAGTCCACGTTCGCCGTTCCGGGGAGCTCACTGGGCGAGGTCAGCACCGTATAAATCGACGGGTCCGGGTGATCGAAGCTGACGGTGTTGATGCAGTTGAAGCGCACGAGGTCGTACTTGTAGGGAGCATAGTTGCCGTGCCAGGCGACGACGTCGAGCGGCGAATGGTCGAAGTCAGTGGCCCAGAGGTTGCCTTGAAACTTGGCGACGACCTGGAACTTCGAGTTGTCCTTGTCTTCGTAGGCTGCGTGCGGAGTGTGGAAGTCGCGCGCGTTGGCGAGGCCGTTGGCTCCAATCGGGCCCAGCTCCGGCAGGCGCAGCGTGGCTCCGTAGTTTTCAAGCAGGTAGCCGCGGCCTTGTTTGTCGAGCAATTCCACGCGGAACTTGATGCCGCGCGGGATGACGGCGATCTCGCCTGGCGCGGCTTCAAGGATGCCAAGCTCGGTGTGGAGCAGCAGCTTGCCGAGCTGCGGGACGAAGAGCAGCTCGCCGTCGGCGGTGTAGAAGTAGCGGTCGGTCATCGACGTGTTGGCCGCGTAGATGTGGATGGCGACGCCGGAGTGCATCGAAAGGTCGCCGTTGCCTGCGATGGTGGTGAGGCCGTCGATGAAGTCCGTCGGCGCGCCGGGGATGGGCAGCGGGTCCCAGCGGAGCTGGCTGGGCGTGGTCTCGACTTCGTTGAACGGCGTCGAGCGGACCATGCCGTTGCCAATGCGCTGGTACGGCGGATGCATCACCGACGGGCGGATGCGGTAGGTCCAGGTGCGGCGATTCTGGTGGCGCGGCGCGGTGAAGGGCGTGCCGGAGAGTTGCTCGGTGTAGAGGCCGAGCGGCGGCTTCTGCGGAGAGTTCTGGCCGATGGGCAGCGCGCCGGCGTGCGCTTCAGTGGCGAACTCGTTGCCGAAGCCGGAGAAGTATTTGAGCATGAGCACCTCGTTCTTTCGCGGCGGAGGTTTCGCGCTCCGCGTGGACAAGGTAGCTTAGCTGAAACTGTACGGGTCGGGTAAGGGAGACAGACTGCGCGTTCGCGCGATGTACCGGTGGCGACGGCTTGAAGAGTGGGGATGGATGCAGGTTCGGGTTGGCGGTCTTCGGGGGAGCCGGGTGAAGGTTCGATGTGGAGGTGCTGGGCGAGTGCGCCGAGCAGGAGGGCGAAGTAGGGGCGTTCGAGGCGGTGGAGTTTGGGTTCGGGGAGGGGGAAGACTTCTTCGGTGAAGGCGTCGGGTTGTTGCTGGTGAGCGGGTTCGGGTGGGTTGGCGGTTGGTTGGGGGAAACGCAGATCCTCCGCCTGCGGCGAAGGATGACAACCAATGGGGGGCGCTTCGTTTTGTGGTGAGGAGGTGCTGTTTTGTGGTGAGGAGGTGCTGTCCTGTGGTGAGGAGGGCTC
>Ga0068854_100000065_pt1 | contig 76046 bp, 78 predicted proteins | sample KBSCornC42_FD_66590 | JGI IMG/M metagenome (GOLD analysis project Ga0068854, IMG submission 66590) | Corn rhizosphere microbial communities from Kellogg Biological Station, Michigan, USA - KBS Corn C4-2 | ecosystem: Host-associated > Plants > Roots > Rhizosphere > Soil ... | reverse complement strand
AGCGCCCGCAGGTGGAAGTTGCACGGCATCGCCTCGGTCCAGGTATTGGCGATCCCGACCGTCGGCCTGCTCAGCGCGTCGTCGTCGAACCCGATCCCCTTCATGTAGGCGCGCGCGTGAGCACGGTCTGGACCGTCGAAAACGGTGGCGGAACGGGGGCGGGGAAGCTTGGTCGCGGTCTGGCCGTTGTCGCTCATGCCGTCGAAATCTACTGAGGGCGCAAAGGTCGCGACTGCCGGTTTTCGACAACCGGGAAGGCGAAAATGCTCAACCGAGACCGAAGACGTCCACCGGTCCGGGCCCGGCGCCGATTCCACGCAGGCCGTCCCGCACCGCTTCCGAGGTGACCGTATGGGCCTCTTGTGCAGCCGCAAGCGGGTCCCGGCCAAGGGCCAGAAAGGCAGCAAGCGAGGAGGAATGGGTGCAGCCTGAGCCGTGGGCGGCACCGTCGGGGTACTTCTTTCCGTGGAGCTCCACGACCTCACTGCCGTCGTAGAAGACGTCGATCAACGCCTCGCTGTGGCCACCGGTAACCACCGCTGATTTAGCTCCCATCCCCACCAAGGCTTCGGCCAGCTCCGCCTGGGTCGCGTCCTCCCCCAGCCCCGTCAGAGCCCGCGCCTCGGGAATGTTGGGAGTGACCACAGCCGCCAGCGGCAGCAGCTTCTCCGCCAGCACCCGCCGCGCGCCCTCATCGAGGAGCACCGCCCCGCTCTCGGCGATCATCACCGGGTCGATCACCACCGGCGCCTCCCCCACAAAAGAGAGCGCCTCAACCACCGCCTCCACGGTCTCCACCGTCCCCAGCATCCCGATCTTCACCGCGTCCACGCCGATGTCCTCAGCCACCGCCCGCACCTGGGCAACAATCACCCGCGGCGAAATCGCCTGCACCGCCTCCACCCCCACCGTGTTCTGCGCCGTAATAGCCGTAATCGCCGTCATCCCGTGAACCCCGACTCGCGCAAACGCCTTCAGATCCGCCTGGATGCCGGCGCCGCCACCGGAGTCGGAACCGGCGATGGAGAGGACGGCGGGGATTCGTGAATCAGCCATCGTTCAACCGTACTTTCATTCCTCGGGGTTTCCATTCAAGATTCCTCAAGGGGACGGGGAGATGAAGGCGAAAGAGACGCAAATGAGCATTCTTAAGTCTGGCGGCATCATCACGGCCTTCATCTTGGTCATCGGTGGCCTCATCTATGCGCAAATCGAATGGGGCATCACGGGGTTCACCGGGTCTTATCCGGGAGATGAATTCTTCGAACTTGCCGCTCAAACCATTCCCATCCTTCTGGTGGCCTTGGCTGTGGAGGCACAAGCCCGCCGCCTCGATCGATCTGAAGCCGGAAAGTTGCGTGTTGCCGCGGTCATCCTTCTTGCCCTTGGCGAGACGAGTGCGATTTTGGTTTCGGCCGGTCTCTTCGATCCTGATCCGGGAACCGCACTCTCTAAAGCGTTTGTAGTGGTCACCGCAGGGGGATTGCTGGGCGGCTTCGGAGCCGTCATAGCTGTTGCTTTGGCTCCTTCCCCCAAGCACTCGGAAGAGAGGGAACAAGCGCCGATCGTGCAAGCGCCGACGATTGGTCTTTCGACGAGCGAGCTCGCTTCCCATGGGAGAGTTGACGATCTCCCCCGAGTCATGGCCACCGTCGCGGCTGCCGCCATAGGAGCCCTTCTCTCTATCGCTCTCCTTCAGGCGAAGCGCTGAGAGATCAGGGTCAGGCTTCAGATCCGAGCAGCGTCCGCGAGTAGGTGCCAACGTTGGAGCAGGTGAGGTAGCCGAGGAGCTCTAGGCGGGCTAGGGCTGAGGCGGCGGCGGGGCCGGGGAGATTGGTGGCGGTGGCGACGGCATCGCAGCTGGAGTGGCCGGACTCGACTGAGGTCAGGACGGCTTCTAGGGCGGGGTCTAGCTGAGGGCTGCGGTGCTCGATCTGTTTGCGGCCGGGACCGAGCATGGCGTCGAGGACGTCTTGGGCGTCGCGGATGACGCAGGCGCCGCCGGCGAGAAGGGCGTTAGGGCCGGCGGAGACGCGGGAGGTGACCGGGCCGGGGACGGCGCCGAGGTCGCGGCCGAGGTCGGCGGCGAGGTCGGTCGTGATCAGGGACCCAGAGCGGGCGGCGGCCTCGACGACGATCGTCATTCCAGCCAGGGCAGCCATGATCCGGTTGCGGGCAGGAAAGGTCCAGCGCCAGGGAGTCGCTCCCGGCGGCAGCTCGGAGACCACCAGGCCGACTTCGCAGATCCGCCGCCAGAGCGAGCGGTGGCTGGCGGGGTAGGCGACGTCGGGCCCGCAGCCAAGGACGGCGATCGTCCGTCCGACGTCGACGGCACCGCGGTGGGCGCAGGCGTCGATGCCGAAGGCGAGGCCGCTGACAATCGTCATTCCGGCCGCCGCCAGTTCCCGCCCGAGCTCGCGGGCAATCTCGCGACCGTAGGAGGTGGCGCGGCGGGCACCGACGATCGTCACCGCTTCGAAGGGCTCAAGGCCGTCGAGCAACTTCGGACTGCCGCGGCCGATCAGCGCCCATGGGGCATCCGGGGCATCACGCAACGAGTCTGGGTAGAGATCGCCGTGGCGACAGCAAGCCCAGCACTCGGCCAGCAGTAGCTCTTCCACCAACCGCTCCTCCGGCAGCGCCGCATTCCGCGCCAGCATCTGCTCCCCCACCTTCGGTGCCGCGACCTCGACCAGGTCCTCGTTCGAGAGACGAAGCAGTTCTGGCGAGCGCCTGCCGACCTCGCCGGTGGCGATCTTCTCGATGTAGGGACCGAGAGCGGCAAGCAGCCACGATCGCCGCAGGCATTCGATACAAGCCGTCGGCTCAGCCACGGTCCCGTCTCCGCATCTGCAGGGCCTGTGCCATCTGCTCCTCGCCGATCCCTTCGGCGCCCTCGAGATCCGCGATCGTCTGTGCCAACCGCAGCGCCCGGTCGTGCGCGCGACCGCTGAGCCGCTGCCGCGCGTAGAGATCCGCCAGAAGAGCGGCGGCATCCGAGCTGAGGGTGCAAGTACGCGCCTCCGCCGGCGTCATTTCTGCGTTGCAGCGACCCGGTCCAAGCCGGCGCTCCTGGCGCTCACGCGCCTGGCAGACCCGGTCGCGCACCGCCGCCGACGATTCCCCCGGCGCCCCGCCGATCTCAGCCGCACTCGGCTGGCGCACCGCGGCGAGGATGTCGATCCGGTCCGCCAGCGCCCCGCTCAGCTTCCCCTGGTAGCGCTGTACGTGGTGGGGAGCGCAAGAGCAGTCCGGGTCCGTTTCACCCCGACCACACGGGCAGGGATTTGCCGCGGCGACCAACATGAACCGGCAGGGCAGGCTGCGCTGGCTGCCGGCGCGGGAGATCGACACCTCCCCCGTCTCCAGCGGCGCTCGCAGCGCCTCTAGGGCGTCCCGCCGAAACTCGCAGAGCTCGTCAAGAAATAGAAGCCCGCAATGAGCCAAGGTCGCCTCTCCGGGTCGCGGTGGCGTGCCGCCGCCGATCAGGCCGGCGGCGCTGATCGTGTGGTGCGGGGCCCGGAAGGGCCGGCCCCCGGAGAGACCCGAGCCGAGCCTGCCGCAGGCGCTGGCGATCCGCGCCACCTCCAGCGCCTCGATCGGGGCAAGCGGCGGAAGGATCGACGGCAGGCGACTGGCGGCGAGCGACTTGCCGGCACCAGGCGGGCCTACCATCAGCAGCGAATGACCTCCGGCGGCGGCCACCTCCAGCGCGTGCCGCAGGTGCGGCTGGCCGCGGAGATCGGCCAGGTCGGGGGCGCCAGGAGGCGGATCGAGCTGCAGGGGCAACGATTGCGGTCGCGCCGGCTCCCACTCCCCGGCGACCAGTGCCGGCAGCTGCCCGAGCGCCTCGACCGGCACCACCTCGATCCCCTCCGCCAGCGCCGCCTCCGCCCCGTTCTCGGCCGGCAACACGATCGCCTCCGCCCCGCTCTCCCGCGCCGCCTCGGCCATCGCGAGTGCCCCCTGCACCGAGCGCGTCGAGCCGTCCAGGGCCAGCTCCCCCGCCAGCGCTACTCGCGCCAGCCCCTCCCACTCCAGTTGCCCGGAGGCGCTCAGCAGCGCCGCCGCGATCGCCAGATCCATCCCCGGCCCGGCCTTGCGCAGGCTCGCCGGCGCCAGGTTGACGACGATCCGCCGCAGCGGGAACTCGAAGCCGCAGTTGACCAGGGCCGCCCGCACCCGCTCGCGCGCCTCCCGCACCGCCGCGTCGGGTAGACCGACGATGGTGAAGTTCGGCAGGCCTCGGTGGACGTCCACCTCGACCCGGACCGGGCGGGCGGAGATGCCATCGAGGGTGAAGGTGCGGGCGGTTGCGAGCATGGCGGCGACGCTACGGAGGCAGGTCGCACGCGTGGCGCGCAGATTTCAAGAATTGCGTCCCGGCTCTGTCAATTCTCTGGAACTTTCTGTGTGGGGGGGAGAGTTCGGTGGCCCCGAGCCCTTAAGGGGGCATGACTGACGCCCGCCGCACCACCGGCCAGATCGCCGAGGATCTCGTCTCCGAACGCCTACACGCCGAGGGCTGGGAGATCGTCGAGCGCAACGCCCGCACCCGCTACGGAGAGCTCGACATCGTCGCCCTCGACGGTCGCACCCTGGTCTTCGTCGAGGTCAAGGGCGCTCGCGCCGGCACGAGCTTCGGTCCCGAGAAGCCGATCCTCTCGATCAATTTCACCAAGCAGCGCAAGGTACGCCGGCTTGGCACCGCCTGGATGGCGGAGCGCTGCGACTTCCCGCACTTCAACGAGATCCGCTTCGACGCGGTTGGCGTCACCCTCGACCGCGCTGGGCGCGCCGTCGAGGTCGAACACATCGAAGCTGCGTTCTAGCCCAGCTCTAGCTGCGAGTAAGCCACCGACTGGAACGACCGGCGGTGTAGCGGCGAGATGCCGATTTCCTCGATCGCCTGGCGGTGCTCGGGGGTCGAGTAGCCGACGTGCTCCTCGAACCCCCAGCCTGGGTGCAAGTGGGCGACCTCGCGCATGTAGCGGTCGCGGGTGACCTTGGCAATCACCGAGGAGGCGGCGATCGCGGCGCTGGTCGCGTCCCCCTTGACGACCCGCCGGTGCGGGACCGCGCAGTTCGGCAGGCGGAAGCCGTCGACGAGGGAGATCGCTTCCCCGTCTGGTGGCGCCAGCCGCTCCAGGGCAAGCGAGAGCGCTTCAACATTGGTCACGTGCAGGCCGCGGCGGTCGATCCCGGCGGCGCAGCGCACCACCACGCTGACCCGCTCCGCCGCCCGCAGCACGCACGGGTACATCTCCCAGCGCCGTTCCTCGGTCATCTGCTTGGAGTCGTACAGGCCGCTGAGGGCGCGGCGGTCGGAGTGCGAGATGGACTCGTAGTCGAGCAGCACGGCGGCGGCGACCAGCGGCCCCGCCAGGCAGCCGCGACCGGCCTCGTCGGTGCCAGCTACGTAGCGACTCCCCAAGCCGCGATCGAAGGCGAACAGGCGGCGGCTGCGCGCCAGCCTGCGGCGGTGGTGCTTGCCCGGCTTAGAGCCCGCCGATGCGATCTGGGGGCCAGTAGGTGGCAAAGGCCTCACCGATGATCCAGTCTCGGGGGACGGGTCCCCAGAAGCGGCTGTCGTCGCTTGCCCCACGGTTGTCGCCCATCATGAAGTACATGTCGGGTGGAATCGTGATTTTTCTTGGCATGTTGCAGGCTGAAGAGCTGCCACAGGGGTTGATGTAGGGCTCATCGGTCTTCTCCACCCCGTTGACGACCGGGTGCCCGTCTTTGACCGAGAGCGTGTCCCCCGGCCCGGCGACGATCCGCTTGATGAAGTTCTGGCTCGACTCGCCGGCGGTCGGTTTCGGGCAGGGTTCGCCATTTTTCGGCTGCACCCCGCATTCGGTGCCGTTGTCGGCGCCGGCGGGCGGGTGGAAGACGATGATGTCGCCGATCTTCGGGTCCTTGAGGTGGTAGATGAAGCGGTTGACGAGGACGCGCTGACCGACGTCGAGGGTCGGCTCCATCGATTCGGAAGGGATTTGGTACGGCTTGACGATCCAGGCTTGGATCGCCAGCGCCAGGCCCAAGGCCAGCGCAACGATGACGGCCAACTCGATGAGGCCGCCGCCTTTGGTTTCTGGCTTCGGGATCCGGAGTTTCAGGCTGCCGAGTCCTCGTCGGAGTCGCCGGCCTCTGCCGGCTCCTCGTCCTCGGCTTGCTCAGGCGCTGAAGTGTCCTCGGTCTCCCCGGCCTCGGGCGCATCCGCGTCCGCCTCTGCCGCCGTCTCAGTCTCTGCACTTGCCTCGGGGTCGGCCGGAGCCTCCTCGGCCTCCGCAGCGGCGCCCTCGGCCTGGGCCTCGCCCTCAACCGACGTCGCCGCCGGCACCACTTCCTCCTGGCTGACGCCCTCGGCGTCGACCGCGGTGCTCTCGCCCGACGCTGCCGCGGGCGCCGCGACCACGTCGTCGTCGATACCCCAGCGCCGCTCGGCGACGCGGGCGGCCTTGCCGATGCGACCGCGCAGGTAGTAGAGCTTGGCCCGCCGCACGTCCCCGCGCGCCGCGACCTCGAGTTTCTCGATCTTCGGCGAGTGCAGCGGGAACGTCCGCTCTACCCCGACGCCGAAGGACTGTTTGCGCACGGTGAAGGTCTCGCGCACGCCGGAGCCCTGGCGCCGCAGCACCACGCCCTCGAAGACCTGGATCCGTTTGCGGTTGCCCTCGACCACCTGGAAGTGGACACGCACACGGTCTCCCGGATCGAAATTCGGGAGGCCCTGCTTTAGCTGGGCGCGCTCAATGCTGTCGATTACGGAGCTCATTTGACGAGAAAAAACCGCCGGACCCAGTGCGGGAGCCGCGCGGTCGCGGAATGGTAGCCCAAAGGGGCTAAGCGGCACCTTAAGGGCTGCTCAGCGCGAGCTCTTTTTCTCCTGCTCGTAGGCCTCGGCCCGCTGGCGACTCTGCTCCAGACGCCATTGGCGCACCTTCTCGTGGTCGCCGGAGAGCAGGATCTCGGGCACCTCCCAGCCGCGATAGTTGGGCGGACGGGTGAAGTGCGGGTACTCGGGCATCCCCTCCAGGGCGTGGCTGAAGGACTCCTCGACGGCGGAGTCCTCGTGGCCGAGGGCGCCGGGGAGCTTGCGCATGATCACGTCGGCGACGACCATCGCCGGCAGCTCGCCGCCGGCGAGGACGTAGCGGCCGATCGAGAGCTCGTCGTCGGCGAGGTGCTGGTGGACGCGGTCGTCGAAGCCCTCGTAGCGGCCGCAGAGCAGGGCGACGTGCGGCTCGGCGACCAGTTCGTCGGCGATCGGGTCGTCGAGCACCGGGCCCGTTGGCGAGAGCAAGACGATCCGCGGCCGTGGTCCTTCGCCGTAGGCGGCCTGCAGCGCCGCGTCGACGACGTCGACCCGCAGCACCATCCCGGCGCCGCCGCCGTAGGGGGAGTCGTCGACCTGGCCGGCGCCGAGCGGCGTCGTCTCGCGGTAGTTGATGAGGTTGAGCTCGTTGCCCTCACGCAGCGCGTTCTGGACCGAGCGCTGCGACCGGAACCAGTCGAAGGCCTCCGGGAAGAGGGTGAAGACGTCGAGTCGCACCCTCAGTCGAGGATGTCGACAATCACCCGGCGGTCGATCCGCACCGCGGCGGCCTTGGCGATCGTGCGGATCGCGTTGGCGATCCTCCCACCCTTGCCGATCACCCGGCCGAGGTCGCCCTCGGCGACGCTGATCTCGTAGATGAGGTCGCCATCCTCTTCCAGCTCCTCGACCACAACCGCCTCTGGCTCCTCGACGAGGGCCTTGACGAGGAACTCGAGCAGCTCCGTCATCGGCGCGAGCTGCCTAGCTGCCGGAGGCCTTGATGCCCTTGGTCCGCAGCAGGGTCGCCACGGTCTCCGAGGGCTGGGCGCCGTGCTCGAGCCAGTGGCGAGCGCGCTCCTCATCGATGTTGATCGTCGAGGGCTCGGTCTGCGGGTTGTACTGGCCGATCGTCTCGATCGTGCGCCCGTCGCGGGGCGAACGTTTGTCGGCGACGACGATGCGCCAGATCGGGTTCTTCTTCGAACCCACTCGTCTAAGTCTGATTCGGACTGCCATAGGGTCGGGCAGATTAGCGTCTTCGCATCTTGGGACGCGGTGCGCGCTGGTTCCCGCCCGCCAGCTGGGACATCTGCTGCGGGGTCGGCATCTGCCCGTTGGCCATCGCTTTCATCATCACTTTCATCTGGTCGAACTGCTTGACCAGGTTGTTCACCTGCTGGACTTTGGTCCCGGAGCCGTTGGCGATCCGTTTGCGGCGGGAGCCGTTGATGACCCCCGGATTGGCCCGCTCCTTCGGCGTCATCGAGAGGATGATCGCCTCGACCCGGTCGAGCTCGCGCTCGTCGACATCGGCGTTCTTCAGCTGCTTCATTGCCCCCATCCCCGGCAGCATCCCGATGATTCCGCTCAGCGGGCCCATTTTGCGGACCTGCTTCATCTGCTTGAGGAAGTCCTCCAGGGTGAACTGGTCGCGACGCATTTTCTCCTGCATCGCCTCGGCTTCGTCTTCGTCGACCTGCTGCTCAGCTTTCTCGATCAGGCTGAGCACGTCGCCCATGCCGAGGATGCGCTGGGCCATGCGGTCGGGGTGGAACTTGTCGAAGTCCTCGATCTTCTCGCCGGTCGAGGCGAAGAGGATCGGCTTGCCAGTCACCGCCTTGACCGAGAGGGCGGCGCCGCCGCGGGCGTCGCCGTCGAGCTTGGTCATGACGACGCCGTCGAACTCGGCCACCTCGGCGAAGGATTCGGCGACGCCGACGGCGTCCTGGCCGGTCATCGCGTCGACGACGAGGAGGACGTCGTGCGGGCGGGTCTGCTTGCGGATCTTCGCCAGCTCGGCCATTAGGTCCTGGTCGATGTGGAGGCGGCCGGCGGTGTCGACGATCAGCACGTCGCGGCGCTCGGCGCGGGCTTCGTCGAGGGCCCAGGAGGCGATGTCGACTGGGTCGGCCTCGGTGCCGCGCTCATACACGTGGGCGCCGGCGCGCTTGCCCATCGTCACCAGCTGCTCGACCGCGGCCGGGCGGTAGACGTCGCAGGCGGCGAGCGCCACGTCTTTGCCCTGTTTGCCGAAGAACTGGGCGAGCTTGGCGCAGGCGGTCGTCTTACCCGAGCCCTGCAGGCCCGCCATCAGGATTACGGTCGGCCCGCTGGAGGCCATCGCCAGCTCCGAGCCGGTACCGCCCATCAGCGCGGCCAGCTCCTCGTTGACGATCTTCACCACCTGCTGGCCCGGGTCGAGGCTCTCCAGCACGTCCGAGCCGAGGCAACGCTCCTTCAGCGTCTTCGTGAAGGCTTTGACGACTTTGAAGTTGACGTCCGCCTCGAGCAGCGCGAGCCGGATCTCCCGCATCGCCGAGTCGACGTCGGACTCGCTCAGTTTCCCGCGCGAGCGGACCTCGGAGAGGGTCGACTGCAGGCGTTCTGAGAGCTGGTCGAACATCGTCGAGTCAGCTTAGAGGGGCTACTCGGCGAGCAGCGCTTTGGCGTAGTCGCCGGGGTCGAAGGGGCGCAGGTCCTCGAGGGTCTCGCCGATGCCGATCAGCTTCACCGGGATGCCGAGGTCGGAGGCGATCGCGAGGGCGATGCCGCCGCGGGCGGTGCCGTCGAGCTTGGTGAGGACGACGCCGTCGACTTCGACCGCCTCGGAGAAGACTTTGGCCTGGCGGAGGCCGTTCTGGCCGGTGGTGGCGTCGATCGAGATCAGGGTCTCGTGCGGGGCCTCGGGGATCTGCTTCTGGATCACCCGGCGGACCTTGGCCAGCTCCTCCATTAGGTTGCTCTGGGTGTGGAGGCGGCCGGCGGTGTCGACGATGACAACGTCGGCGCCGCGGGCACGGGCGGCGTTGATCGCGTCGTAGGCGACCGCACCAGGGTCGGACCCCTCTTCGCCGCGGACCAGCTCCGCGCCGGCGCGCTCGGCCCAGGTTTCGAGCTGCTCGGCGGCGGCGGCGCGGTAGGTGTCGGCGGCGGCGAGGATGACACTGAGGCCCATCTCCTTGCTGAGGTGCCAGGCGACCTTGCCGATCGTCGTCGTCTTCCCGGTACCGTTGACCCCGACCATCATCAGGATTGCCGGCTCAGCGCTGAGGTCCATCGGCGCCCGGCCGGTCGAGGCGACCTCAGCGAGGATCTCGATCAGCCGATCGCGGACGGCGACCCCGTCCATGGGAATGGACCCCGACTCGACCTCCTGCTCCAGTCGCTCCACCACCGCGGCCGTAGTCGGCGCCCCGACGTCCGCGAGGATCAGCGCCTCCTCCAAGAGCTCCCAGGTCTCGTCGTCGATCCGATCGAAAAGACTGGCCGAGATCTCCTCGGTCAGCGCCTGGCGGCTTTTCGAAAGGCTCTCCCGCAGCCGTTTGAAGACCCCACGCCGCTGCTCCGGCGCCTCCTCTTCAGCCGTAGCCACGGCTGAAGGACTCCGCGCCCCCAAGTCAACGATCTCCTGCCAGCTCGTAGCCATGGCGAAGAAAGGTAGCGGGCGCTAGGCGACGGCGGAGAGGGTGCTGCCGCCTTCGTCCTGCTCGTCCTCAGCCACTTCTCGCGGCAACTTCCTCGAAACGACCTTGGTGACGCCGTCCCCGCCCATGCTGACCCCGTAGAGGACGTCGGCGGCGTCCATCGTCCGTTTCTGGTGGGTGACGATGACGAACTGGGCGCGGTCGGAGAAGCGGCGGATCAGCTGCAGGAAGCGGTCGATGTTGGCGTCGTCGAGGGCAGCCTCGACCTCGTCGAGGATGTAGAAGGGGCAGGGGCGGGCGAGGAAGACGGCGAAGACGAAGGCCAGCGCCACCAGCGACTTCTCGCCGCCCGAGAGCAGCGAGAGTTTGCGCGTCGACTTGCCCGCCGGGGTGACCTCGATCTCGACCCCGAACTCTTCGCGCTGCTCTTCCTCCTCCTCGGGCTCCGGCTCGGCATCGCTCGGCACCTCCTGCTCGCCAGCCGGGCGCTCGTCGTCGCGAACCGGCCGTAGGCTGACGCGGCGCAGGCGCCCGCGCCCACCCGGAAAGAGGTGCTCGACCATCTCCTCGAAGTTCTTCGCGGTCGCCTCGAAAGTCGTCTCGAAGGCGCGCTCGATCTCCTCGTCGATGTCGCGGATCAGCGACTCCAGCTCGCGCATCGAGCGCTCGATGTCCTCGCGCCGAGCCTGCAGTGCCTCGACGTGCTCGCGCGCTTCGTCGTACTCCTGCTCGGCCAGCGGGTTGACCGGGCCGATCTGCGCCCGCCGCCGCTCCAGCCGCTCCAGGCGCTTGTCGATCTCCGCCCGCCCCTCGTCGGTCAGGGCCTCGGTGGCCGGGGGGATCTCCTCGCCGAGCCGCTCGGCGATCGAGGCCAGATCGCGCTCGGCCTCCGCCCGCCGGTCGCCGAGGTGGGCGGCCTCGACCTCGGCCCGGGTCAGCTCGTCGGAGGTCTTCTTCATCTCGGCCTGCAGCTCGAACTCCTGCTGCGAGCAGGTGCGCAGTTCTTCGGCGATCTCGTCGCCGTCGTCCTTGCCACCGACCACCTTTTGCTCGATCTGCTCGACCCGGGCGCGGATCGCCGCGCCGGCCGCTTCCGCCGCCTTCAGCGCCGAGCGGACGTCGTCGAGCAGCGCCTCGCCGGCAGCCAGACGTGCACGCATCGCCTCGCGGTGGCGCTCTCCCAGTAGCCCCTCGGCCCGTTTCGCGTGCCGGGAAGCACGCTCGGCCCCGGCGCGGACATCGCCGAGGGCGGCCTCGCGCGCGGCCTCGGCGGCGTCGCCGGAGCGAGCGACGCTCAGTCCCTCGCCCGCGGTCCGCAGCCCGGCGTCGATCTCCCCCAACTCCTCTTCCAGCTTCCGCGCCCGTTCGCCGGGGGCCGACCCCGGGCCGACGTCGAGCGTCAGCGGGCCCAGCTCGGTGCGCAGCTTCTCCAGCCCGGCCTCCACCTCGGCCTCGCGGCTGGAGAGGTTGGCGACCCGCACCGCGACCCGCTCCTGGTCGCCGCGCAGCTTGGTCAGCAAGCCCCAGGCCTGGGTCCGAGCCCGGTCGCGGTCGGCGAAACGCTCCTCGGCCGCCGAGCGGCGTTTGGAGACCTCGGCCAGGCGCTCCTCGAGCTTCTCTCGCACCCCGCGCGCCTGTGCCGCCGCCTTTTCGGCCGCGGCGGCGCGGTCGGCGCCGAAGCGCAGCTCCTCGGAGACCAGTTGCGCCCGCAGGCCCAGCTCCTCGCGCTCGATCCGCGCCCCCAGCTCGGCCGCCTGCGCCTGGCGCTTCAGCGGCCGCAGCCGCGCCCGCGCCTCGCGCTCGACGTCGAGCGCCCGGTCGAGGTTGTCGCGCGCCGAGCGCAACTTCAACTCGGCCCGCCGACGCCGTTTGCGGTGCTTGCCGAGCCCCGCTGCCTCCTCGACCAGCAGCCGCCGCTCGCGCGGTTTCGAGTGCACGATCGTCTCCACCCGGCCCTGGCTGATCACGGAGTGCATCTCGCGGCCGAGGTTGGTGTCGGAGAGGACGTCGGTGACGTCGGTGAGGCGGCAGCGGGCGCCGTTCAGCCGGTAGCCGCTGTCGCCGGCGCGGTCGAGCCGCCGCTCGACGGCAATCTCGGAGAACTCGCTGGCGGCGCGGCCGTCGGAGTTGTCGATCGTAACCTCGACCTCGGCGGCGCGGCGCTGGCCGATGCCTTTGCCGCCGGCGGAGATCACGTCCTGCATCGAGGCGCCGCGGATCGCCCCCGGGCTCTGCTCGCCCAGCGCCCAGAGCACGGCGTCGGTGATGTTGCTCTTCCCCGACCCGTTGGGGCCGACGATCACGCTGACGCCGGGGGAGAACTCCAGGGTCGTCCGCTCCGGGAAGGACTTGAACCCCTTCATCGAGATCGATCTCAGATACATCCGTGCGCTCCTCGCATCCCCCAAAGGCTCTCGCCCGGATCGGACGCAACTGCGGGGCGATTAACCCCCAAGATGCGCCAAAGCCTCCTCGGCGGCGAGCTGCTCGGCGGCCTTCTTGCTCCGCCCTGTCCCCGTACCGACCCGCTCGGAATCGACGACCGCGGCTACCTCGAAGGTTCGCCGGTGCGGGGGCCCAGTCGCCGCGATCACCTCATAGGTTACGCGGGCGCCGCGCCGGGCCAGCAGCTCTTGCAGAGCGGACTTGAAATCGATCCGGGTCTCGGAGGCGAGCTCGATCCGCGGCTCGAACGCATCCGCCACCGCCTCGGCGGTCCGCTCGAAGCCGAAAGCCACATAACAGGCGCCGATCAGCGCCTCGGTCGCCTCCGGCAACGGACGACCGCCTTCGAGCAGGGTCTCGGCCGGGATCGCCGCGACCATGTCGTCGGGCTCGTTCTCGCGCAGCATGTCAGGTACCCCCAGCTGCAGCCCCACGTCGGCGCAGGAGACGCCGCTGACGGTCTGGTTGTGGACCTTGGTCAGGCCGCCCGCCGCCAGGTCCTCGAAGCTCTCGAAGACGCGGGTCGCGACGGCGAGGCCGAGGACGCTGTCGCCGAGGAAGGCGAGGCGCTCGAAGGAATCGACCCGGTGCTCGGTCCAGGAGGAGTGGGTCAACGCCTGACGGCGCAGGTCGTCGGGCAGCTCGGCGATCAGCGCCGAGAGCGGGGCAACCGGCGAGTCTGGGTCCGCTGCCAAGGCCTTAGGCGGGAGCGTGCTCCAGCACGAAGCCGACCGCGTCGCCGACCGTCTTGATGTGGGTCGCCTGCTCCTCGCTGACGGCGACGCCGTAGCGGTCCTCCAGCTCCATCACCAGCTCGTAGAGGTCGAGCGAGTCGGCGTCGAGGTCCTCCTTGAAGCGGGTCCCCTCGTCGATCCGCCCGATGTCGACTTCGAGCTCCTCGGCGAGGTGCTCGCGAACCAGGGTGAGGACCTCGTCGCGCGTCATCTGCGCTGACTTGTTTATCACGGAGTTATCGCCGCCCCATCACGCGCTGTCTTCGGCAGCGAGCGCGCCGCGCCCGGCTCCGCCCTCGGCCAGCAGCGCAGCGGTGCGGCCGACGGCGTCGACCTCGGCGCAGCGGGCGGCGAGGCGGACCGCGTTGGCGATGCCCTCGGGGCCGGCGCTGCCGTGGCCGACGACGGCGATCCCGCGCAGGCCGAGCAGGATCGCGCCGCCGGTGGTGTCGGGGTGGAACTCGCGGCGGAGGCCGTTCAGCGCCGGTTTCAACAGCAGGCCACCGACGGCGGCGACGGGATTGGAGCGGGCGGCGTCGCCGACGGCTGCGGCGACGGTCTTGGCGGTGCCCTCAAGCAGCTTCAACGCGATGTTGCCGGTGAAGCCATCGGTCACGACCACGTCAACCGCTGCGGCGGGCAGATCGCGGCCCTCGACGTTGCCGGCGAAGCTGATCCCGGGGGCCTGGCTGAGCAGGCGGTGCGCCTCGACCACCTCCTCGCGCCCCTTGCCCGACTCCTCGCCGACGGTAAGCAGGCCGACCGAGGGATCGCGGACGTCGAGGACGGCGGCGCTGAAGGCGGCCCCGAGAAAGGCGAACTGGACGAGGTGCTGGGCGCGGACCTCGACGTTGGCGCCGACATCGAGGAAAAGCACGGGTTTGCCGGGGACAGGGATCTGGACCGCGAGCGCCGGCCGCTGCACGCCCTTGAGGCGGCGCAGGCCGAAGGTGGCAGCGGCCATCGTCGCCCCGGTCGAACCGCAACTGACCAGCGCCGCCGAGTTGCCCGCGGCGACGTCGGCGGCGGCGCGCACGACCGAGGCCTCCTTTTTCGCCCGCACGGCCGGGACCGGGTCCTCGTCATTGGCGATCGACTCGGTGGTGTCGATCGCCTCGACGCCCTCGTCCCCCGCGAGGCCGAGCGCGCGCTGCGGCCCGAAAACCCGCACGCCGATCCCGTCGGCCGCAGCCAGTCGCGCCCCTTCCGCGAGCACGTCGAAGCCCTGCTCCGCCCCGTAACCGTCGAGGGCGACCGTAACCGCGCGGCCAGGCGCCACGGCTACTCGCTACTCGTCGTGGGTGTGGCCGGCCGTCGGATCTTTGATCCGCTGGGCGACGACCTCGCGACCCGCGTACGTCCCGCAGTTCTTGCACATCCGATGCGGCAGCCGCGGCTCGTGGCAGCGCGGGCAACGGTTGATCGTCGCCTTGCCTGCCTTGTGCTGGGCGCGGCGCTTATCCCTGCGTGCGCTGGAAGTTCTCTTCTTAGGTACGGCCATCGGTCGCGGGATGGTACAGGGCTCGGGCCTCAGTAGAGCGCCCGCACCACCGCCAGGTCGTCCGCTTGCCAGGCGATCTCGCCGTCGCACCACTCCGCCAGGTCACTTGCGGTCTCCGGGAAGTCGTAGTCCTCGTCGATCGGCGTGACCTGTACATCGGCTTTGACGACGTCGCCGATCACGAAGGAGCGGGCTTGCTCACGGACCTGGCGGAAGAGGTTCTTCTTCTGCTCCGCCTGCAGGTGGTGGATCGAAAGGACGCCGATGACGAGGTCCCAGGGGCCCTCGGGCAGGGGGTCCTCCATCCGCGCCAGCTGCACGTCGTCGTAGTTCGCGCGCGCCCGGAAGACCATGTCGGCGCTGGAGTCGAGCCCGATCACCCAGGCATCCGGATAGGCCTCGAGCAGGCGGCGGGTCGTTTCCCCCGTCCCCATCCCCAGCTCCAGCACCCGCTCGGGCGGGAAGGGAATCGCCGCAATCGCCTGCTCCTGCAGTTCGTCGTAGCGCGGGACCTCGGAGCGGATCAGCTCCGAGTAGGTGTCCGGTTTCCAGTGGAATTGGCTCATTTCGTAACCTCGGGTGGAAGTCGTCCATCGTAAGTCCCAACGCAGCGGAGGTGCGGAAATGGCCCAAGAGCCAATGACGACCATCGATCTATCGCGCCTCTCGCTTGCCCATGGCGAGGGCAAGCGGCTGGAAGTGCCGGTCGCGCTCGAGCCCTTCGAGCTGGCAGGCCAGACCTACAAGCCCGAGCCCTGGTCCCCGACGGTGCGGCTCGAGGTCTCCCGCCCCAGCAACGGCTTCGCCTTCCGGCTCAACTTCCCGGTCCACCTCGAAGGACCGTGCATGCGCTGCCTCGAGCCGGCCGCCCTCGACCTCGAGATCGAGGCGCGCGAGATCGACCAGGCCGGGACCGACGATCCCGAGCTGCGCAGCCCCTACGTCGCCGATGACGAGCTCGACCTCGGCCGCTGGGCGCACGACGCCACCATCCTCGCCCTCCCGACCCGCATCCTCTGCCGCACCGACTGCGCCGGCCTCTGCCCCGTCTGCGGCGAGTCCCTGAACGACAACCCCCACGAGCACGAGGCCGCAACCGACCCACGTTGGTCAGCACTCAAAGATCTAAAGCTCGAGTAGTGCTTTAGGGCTGCTGGTCGAGCTCGGGCTGCGGTTCCTCCTCGCGCCCGGCGAGCCGGTCGCGGCCGCGCTGCACGGCGGCGAGGAACTTCTGCAGGTTCACTTCAAGGGTGTTGAGGATCTCGTCGGCGTAGTCCTCGGCGCCGAGGCGGATTTCGCGCTCGCGGGTGCGGGCGTCCTCGACGATCTCGTCGGCGGCGCGCTCGGCCTGCTTGGTGACCTCCTCGTCGGAGATCAGGCGGGCCTGCTGCTCGCGGGCCTCGCGGACGATCCGCTCCGCCTCGCGTTTGGCCTCCGCCAGCATCTCCTGGCGCTCCTTGACGATCCACCGCGCCTGCTTGATCTCCTCGGGGATCGTCGCGCGCATCTGATCGAGGAGGTCATAGATCTCCTCGCGATCCACGCGCACCTGATCCGTCAGAGGGACGGGACGGGCGTTGTGGACGACGTCGTCCAGCTTGTCAATGAGGACCAGAACGTCCATTTTCAGGTCGTAAGCCTACGTGTATGCGGGGGTTTTGGTGTGGATGCGTGCGAAGAAGCAGTTTTTTGCAATGCGGCGCCCAACGAGACGGACTGGTCCTTCACAGCCTACCTGTCGCCCAGGCGGTCAGCCAGCGCGGTGGCGACCGACGCTGGAACGAGGTCGGAGACGTTGCCCTTGAAGGTGGCCATCTCCTTCACTCCGGTGGACGAGAGGAAGCTGTAGTGGGGCGAGGCGATTACGTAGATGCTCTCGATCCCCGGGTCGAGCTTGCGGTTGAGTTGGGCCATCTCGAACTCGTACTCGAAGTCGGAGATCGCCCGCATCCCCTTGACGATCGCCTTGGCCCCGTTTTCGCGGGCGAACTCGACCAGCAGGTTGGCGAAGATCTGCACCTCGACGTTGGCGAGGTCGGCCGTTGCCTCCTCGATGAACGCCTTCCGCTCCTCGGCGGTGAAGAGAGTCTTGTCCTTGCGGATCGGGTTGTTGACGACGCCGACGACGACGCGATCGAAGACGTTCGAGGTGCGGGTGATGATGTCGAGGTGGCCATTGGTGACCGGGTCGTAACTGCCCGGGCAGACGACCGTCCCGTTGCGCTCGCTCACTGGGCGGCCTCTCTGTAAATGGTGACGTCGGCGGCGCCGTAGCGGCGCTGGCGCAGCGGCTCCAGCGAGTCGACCCGCAATGGTCGGCGGGCGCCGCTCTCGATCACGGCGCGGCCGTTCGGGGCAAGCAGCATCGGCAGGTGTTGGTTCAGGTCACGAGACACAGGGTCGGCGAGTCTATAAGGGGCATCGACGAAGACGAGGTTGAACTTTCCCGCTGCAGGTGCCAACGAAACCTGGTGTAGCCAGCGACCGACGTCGGCGCGGACCAGCTCAACCCGCTCGGCGAGGCCAAGGCGCTGGACGTTGCCGAGCGCCGGCCGCGTGTCCTGGTCGACGAGGACGGCGCGCTCGGCGCCGCGGGAGAGCGCCTCGATCGCCAGCGCCCCGGTGCCGCAATAGAGATCGAGGACGCGGGCCCCTTCGACCCGGTCGCCGAGGGCGGAGAAGATCGCCTCGCGGACGCGGTCGGAGGTCGGCCGCACCTTCCAGCCTTTGGGGGCGACGAGGCGTTGTCCCTTGAGATCTCCGGCGATGATTCTCATCGACAGAGAGCTTCGCTCATAACGGGATCGGGTCGGCGGCACCGGCGCCGAAGCGTCGGTGGGCGGCGTCGAGGAGTGGGCCGAGGGCTGGGTCCGAGAGAGAGCCGTGGCGGCGCAGCAGCGCGATGACCTCGCGCTGAGCTTCGATCAGCTGCGGCCCGTCCTCGGGCAGCTTGGCGACGGCGAAGCGGGGCAGGCCGCTCTGGCGAGTGCCGAGGATCTCCCCCTCGCCCCGCAGTTCGAGGTCCTTCTCGGCGAGCTTGAAGCCGTCGCTCTGCTCAACCACCGCCTGCAGCCGTTGCTGAGCCAGCTCACCCGCCTCTTCGGCGAAGAGCAAGCACTGGCTCGGGTGCTCGCCACGGCCGACACGGCCGCGCAGCTGGTGCAGCTGCGAGACGCCGAAGCGCTCCGCCCCCTCGATCACCATCACGGTCGCGTTGGCGACGTCGATCCCGACCTCGATCACGGTGGTCGAAACCAGCACGTCGGTCTCGTGGGCGGCGAAGGCGCGCATTGCCTCTGCCTTCTCCTCCGATCGCATCTGCCCGTGCAGGAGGCCGACGCGGAAATCGTGCAACTCCCCCGCCCGCAGCCGCTCCGCCTCGACCGCGGCTGCTTTACCCGCCATTTTCTCCGACTCGCTGACCAGCGGGCAGACGACGAAGGCCTGGCGCCCCTCGCGCAGCTGCTTGCGCAGGAACTCGAAGGCTTCGCCGCGCTGCTCTTCGGAGACGAGGTGCGTGCTGATCGGTTGCCGCCCGGCCGGCAGCTCGTGCAGGGCGGTGGTGTCGAGATCGCCGTAGGCGGTGAGCGAGAGCGTGCGCGGGATCGGCGTCGCGGTCATGTGGAGGACGTGCGGCGCCATCCCCTCCACCCCCTTCTCGTCGAGGGCCCGCCGCTGGCCGACGCCGAAGCGGTGCTGCTCGTCGACGACGCAGAGGCCGAGGCGGGCGAACTTGACGGTGGGCTCGATCAGGGCATGGGTCCCGACGAGCAGGCCGAGCTCGCCGCTGGAGAGGCGGTCGAGGGTTTCGCGGCGGCGCGGTGCCCGGGTCGAGCCGGTCAGCAGCGCGAACGGCGTCGCCTCTTCGGCGAGCAGCCTGCCGAGGGTGATCGCGTGCTGCTCGGCGAGCGTCTCGGTCGGCGCCATCAGCACCGCCTGGTAGCCGGCTTCCAGCGCCCGCAGCATCGAGTAGAGGGCGACGACGGTCTTGCCGGAGCCGACCTCACCCATCAGCAGTCGCTGCATCGGCTCGCCGGAGTCGAGGTCGGTCTCGATCTCGTCGAAGGCTTTGAGCTGGTCGGCGGTCGGCTCGAAGGGAAGCGACTCGAGCCAGCGGCCGACGAGGTCGCCCGGCTTGCCGAAGCGCGGCGCCGGGCGCGCCGTACGGTGGGTGCGCTTGCGGGTGGCGAGCAGCGCCTGGTGGAGGAAGAGCTCTTCGAAGCCGAGGCGCTTGCGGGCCTCGTCGACTTCCTCCGATTCCTTCGGGAAGTGGACGGCGCGAAGGGCGTCGCATACCCCGGCAAGCCGTCGGCGGGCTCGCAGCTCGCTGGGCAATCCCTCGATTGCGTTCTGGGCCAGGTCGACGGCCTGGGCAACCCAGTCGCGGATCTGTTGGGGGCGGATGGTTTCCGTCGCCCCATGAATAGGGACCATGGTTTCTGGCTGCGGGGCCTGACGAGGGCTGATCGGGGACCCCTGCGCAGGATGCTCGGGGTCCCCGGCGCCCTCGCCACCCGCAGAAGAAAGGAGCTCCCATTCACGAACAGCAAGACCCCGGCCTGAGTATTTCCCCGTGAGGAGAAGCTCCGTGCCGGGGGTCAGCTTCGAGGCGACCCAGGGTTGGTTGAACCACGTCGCGCGAACGTGGCCGGTTTCGTCGCCTACTTTGACGCTGACCATGCGGAGGCGGCCTTTGCGGAAGGGGCAGGGCTGGGCGCCCTGGACCTCTACTTGGACAGTTGCGGTCTCTCCCGGCTGGAGATCACCCAGCTGCCGGATCCGCAGATCGCGGTGGCGTCTCGGAATGTGGAAGAGGAGGTCGCCGACGGTGCGGATGCCGGCTTCGGCTGCCGCTTCGGCCGTTTTCGGACCGATCCCTTTCAGGGCACCGAGGCCCTGCTCCAGGACGCTCGCGCGTGGCCAGTGAACGGGGGCGTCGAGCAGGTCGCCGCGCTCTAGCTCCCGGGCGCCGGCGAAGGAGCGGACTACTGGGCGGCCAGGAGCCACCACCAGCTCGGCTGCCCCCCCTCGTGGGTCTCGACCTCGACGCCGTCGGGGACGTGGACGTCGATCTCCCCCAGCGCGATCGGCGCCCCCTCGCCGGCGATGATCGTGACGATCTCCGCCTCCTCGGCGAGGGGCTGGAGGGTCTTCTCCAGGGTCGAGCCGGCGCCGCCGTAGGCGACGATCTCGCCGTCGACGAAGCCGACCGCGTCGCCCTTCTTGAATCGCCCCTGGGCGTCGTCGCGGGCGGCCGGGGCGACGCCGCCGATCGCAATCCCCTCGATCGCCGCCCCCAGCCGCTCGGCGTTCTCATCCAGTGAGGCCTCGGGGTCGAGCTCGACCAGGGCCAGAAGGCTCGCCTGCTGCGACGTCGCCGGCACCACCCGCGCCGGCTTGTCCGACAGTTCGCAGGCGCGCTCGGCGGCCATGATCACGTTCGATGAGCTGGGCAGGACGAGGACCTCGTCGCTGGGAACGCTGTGGATGCCCGCGAGCAGCTCGTAGGTCGAGGGGTTGAGGGTCTCGCCGCCGGGGACGACGTGGGCGCCGAGCCCACCGAAGAGCCGCTGCAGGCCGTCGCCGGCGGCGACCGCGACCACCCCGGTGCGCCCGACGGCGCCGAGGCGAGCCTCGCGTTCGGCCACCTGCTCACGCATGTCGGCGACGTCGAGGTTGGTCACCTCGCCGACCCCGTCGAAGACCGCGACCGCAGCCTCGGGCTCGTCGGTGTGGACGTGGACCTTGAGGGTGACGTCGTCGCCGACGACGAGGACCGAATCGCCGAACTTCTCCAGCCGCGGCAGGTAGGTGCGGTTTTCGAGCCCAGTCCCCGAGACGATGAAGTTGGTGCAGTAGCGGTAGCGGCTGTCCTCGTGATGGGGCAGGCTGCGGCGCGGCGGCTCATGGTGCGGGACCTCGGGCAGCGCCGCCCCATCGCCGCGGAGGCCGGCGACGACACCGGCAAGGATGAGCACGAGGCCGTGACCGCCGGCGTCGACGACACCGGATTCGCGCAACACCTCCAGCTGCTCGGGCGTGCGGGCGACCGCGCGCTCCCCGTCTTCGATCGCTTTCTCCAGCACCTCGGCGAGCACCGCGTCCTGCTCCTCGGCGCTGACGTCGCGGCCGAGCCGTTGCTTGTCCCGCTCGAGCCGGGCGAGCTGGCGGGAAAGCGAGTGGGCCATCTCGCGGAAGACGGTCAGCATCGTCCCCTCGGCCGGCTCCCGTACCGAGTCGTAAGCGGCGTCGGCGGCCTTGGCGAAGGCGGCGGCGACGAGCGTTGGGTCGATCAGCTCGCCGGGACGGCTGGCGAGCTCCTCGGCGGCGCCGCGGACGATCTGGCTGAGGATGACGCCGGAGTTCCCCCGGGCGCCCATCAGCGCCGCCCGCGCCAGCGCTTGGACCAGCTCGGTGCGACCGACCTCGTCGACTTCCTGGCCGTCGAGATGGTCGAGCTCTTCCATCACCGCGCGCAGCGTCATCGCCATGTTGTCGCCGGTGTCGCCGTCGGCGACCGGGAAGACGTTGAGGTCGTTGACCTCCTGGCGGCGCGCCTCCAGCGAGGCATAAGCAGAGCTGATTACCCGTCGGAACCGGGCGATCTGGGGTTCGGGCATCTCCGAAGAATCTATTCCCCAGCCGCGACGGGTAGATGTGTCACACGCACCCGCCTGCAGCATTGGTACGTTGCCCGTTCCAATGCGTCGCTTTGCCAGTTGGATCACCAGTCACCGCAAGACCGTCATCGCCGGGTGGATCGTCGCCCTGATCGCGATCGGGATGGCCGCGAGCTCGGTCGGGTCGGATTTCTCCGAAGAATTCAGCCTGCCCAGCTCCGACTCCAAGGACGCCCTCGACCTGCTCGAAAACCGCTTCCCCGCGCAGGCGGGCGACACGGTGCAGATCGTCTACAAGGCCGAAGGCGGGGTCGAATCGCCGGCGGTGAAGCGCGAGATGGAAGGCGTCTTCAAGAAGGTCGTCGCCCTCCCCCACGTCAGCGAAGTCTCCAGCCCTTACGAAAAGGGCGGCGCCGGGGCGGTCAGCAAGGACGGCGAAATCGCCTACGCGACCGCCCAGTTCAACGTCACCACCGACAAGCTGAACGACGGCGAAGTCAAGAAGATCGTCGACACGGCGCAGGCTTCGAGCGGCGACGGGCTCCAGGTGGAGGTCGGCGGTTCGCCGGTCGAGGAAGTCCGCGGCGAAGAAGAAGAAGAAAGCTCCTCGGAGGGGATCGGAGTCCTGGCGGCGATCGTGGTTCTGCTGATCAGCTTCGGCTCGGTGGTCGCGATGGGGCTGCCAATCCTGACGGCGCTGTTCGCGCTCGGGGTCGGGATCAGTGTGATCACGCTCTTCACCCACGTCTTCAACACGGCGAATTTCGCGCCGCAGCTGGCGTTCATGATCGGGCTCGGCGTCGGGGTCGACTACGCCCTCTTCATTCTCGCCCGCTTCCGCAACGGCCTCGACGAGGGGCTCGACAAGCGCGAGGCGGCGATCGCCGCCGTCGACACCGCCGGCCGGGCGGTGCTCTTCGCTGGGATCACGGTGATCATCTCGCTGATGGGGATGCTGCTGCTCGGGCTCCCCTTCCTCTATGGAGTGGCTACCGCGGCGGCGATTGCGGTCCTCTTCACGATGATCGCGGCGCTGACGCTGCTGCCGGCGCTGCTCTCGCTGGTCGGCAACTGGGTCAACCGGCTGCGCATTCCCTTCCTCGGCAGCGGCGCCCGCAGCATCGACGAAAACAGCTGGTGGTTCCGCTGGAGCGGCCGCATCCAGCGGCGGCCGTGGGTCGCGGCGCTGATCTCCGGCGGCATCCTGATCGTCCTCTGCATCCCCACGCTCTCGCTGCGGCTCGGCACCAACGACGCCGGGACCGACCCGGCGGGGACGACGACGCGCGAAGCGTACGACCTGCTCGCCGAAGGCTTCGGGCCGGGCTTCAACGGCCCGTTCGTGCTCGCCGCGGAACTGCCGGAAAAGGGGAACGACGAAGCTCTGCAGGACCTGCGGACGCAGCTGAAGAGCGAAGAGGGGGTCGAGGAAGTAACCGACGTCACCCTCAACCCGGACAAGACCGTCGGCGTCTTCCAGCTCTACCCGACCACCTCGCCGCAGAGCGTGGACACGACCGACCTGCTCGACCACATCCGCAACGACGTAATTCCGCCGGTGGAGGAATCGACCGGGGCCCAGGTCCACGTCGGCGGCATCAACGCGATCTTCGAGGACTTCGGCAACGCGATCTCCGGCAAGCTGCCGCTCTTCATCGGTGTCGTCGTCCTGCTCTCGGCGCTGCTGCTGATGATCGTCTTCCGCTCGCTGCTGGTGCCGCTGAAGGCGGTGCTGATGAACCTGCTCTCGATTGGCGCCGCCTTCGGGCTGATCGTCGCCGTCTTCCAGTGGGGCTGGGGCGCAAGCCTGATCGGCGTCGACGCCACCGGACCAATCATCTCCTTCTTCCCGATCTTCCTCTTCTCGATCGTCTTCGGGCTCTCGATGGATTACGAGGTGTTCCTGATGTCGCGGATCCACGAGGAGTGGGAGCACGGCAAAGACGCAAGCGAGGCGGTCCACCGCGGGCTCGCCCTCACCGGCCGGGTGATCACCGCCGCGGCGGCAATCATGGTCACCGTCTTCGCCTCCTTCATGCTCGGCGAAGACCGGGTGATCAAACTCTTCGGCCTCGGCCTCGCCTCGGCGGTCTTCATCGACGCCGTGATCATCCGCTCAGTCCTGGTCCCGGCGATCATGCAGCTGCTCGGCAAGCGCGCCTGGTACTTCCCGGACTGGCTCGACCGCGCCTGCCCCAAGCTCCACGTCGAGCCGGCCGAGGGCGACCCCTCGCCGACGGGTGAGCACCCGGTCGTGGTGGCCGCGGGGGCGGGCGATTCGGACGGCTAGCGACGCAGGGCCGCGGCGACGTCGGCGGCAACTCGGTCGGGTTCGTCTTCGATCTGCGTGTCGGCGAAGCGGAGGACGGTGAAGCCGCGCTGACGTAGATCTAGCTCACGCGCGTGGTCGTCCTCGAAGGCAATTGAGCCGCGGTGGTAGGTGAACGAGTCGACCTCGACCACGAGGCGGTGGTCGCGCCAGAGGAAATCGACCTCCCAGCGGCCGAGCTTGACGTTGGTCTCGGGTGGCGTGAGGTGGTGGATGAGGGCGAGGAAGTCTTCCTCGAGGTCGCTGCGCTGCCGCTTGCGCTCTGCTCCTTGGAGGTGGATCCCTTTGAGCTCGGCTTGGCGCTTTGCGCGACGGAAGAGATATGGGGCCACCGTTCCATCGAGGTCGTCGATCGTGCGTTGGATCGAGGTGACGGGGATGTTGTGGCGGCGGGTGAGAAGACCACGTTGTGTGAGCGAAGGGCATCTATGCAAACGGATACCTTGGCGCGAGCGTCGTTTTTGCTGGGTGGGGATGGAGACGTGGACCGGGCCGTCGATCGGACGCAGCAGCTCCCAGAGCGCTGCCGCGGAGCTATGACTCAAGACCGCGCCTTCCCCGCAGGCGAGGACGGCTGCCATCCAGCGCGTATGGAGGTTGGGAGCGCGGTGACCTACCGTGTAGACACCTTGGTAGATGCGATGCAATTGACCTTTCGAAGCTCGCTTCGAGGCTCCTCTTCTTCCCAACCCCGCTTCTTCGAGTTGCCGCAACGTGACGACGCCGTGTTGCCGCGAAGCGATCTGCGCCACTCGAGAATCTTCGGTGTTGCGTTTGTCCCCCACTAGGAGACAAAGGGAACAGGGCCTCGAACTCGCCCCCTTTACGTGCTGCTTTTAGTCGCTCTAAGCGGCCTTGGTGACCTTGCCGGCCTTGAGGCAGCGGGTGCAGACGTAGGCGCGCAGGGGGCGGCCGTTCTCTTGGATCCGGACCTTTTGGAGGTTCGGGTCGAAGCGGCGCTTGGTGGCGACCATTGAGTGGCTTCGGGACTGGCCGAACGCTGGTCCCTTGCCGCAGCTGTGGCATACCTTGGCCATGAGGACGGCGGATGGTACCGGAGTCAGCTGATCTGACGCTTGAGCAGGGCCATGCGGGCGATGGTGAGGGCGGCGTTGCGGCCCTGGTCGCGCTTGTCGCCGCCGGAGCGGGCGAGTGCTTGGTCCATGTTGTCGCAGGTGATGACGCCGAAGGCGCAGGGGACGCCGGTCTCCAGCTGCACCTGCTGGATGCCGCGGGCCGCCTCGGCGCAGACGAAGTCGTAGTGGTCGGTCTCGCCGCGGATGACGACGCCGAGACAGGCAACGCCCGCGTAGCCGTTTTCGGCGAACTGCTTGGCGGCGAAGGGCAGCTCGTAGGCGCCGGGGACCGAGACCTCGGTGACCGAGGAGGCCGGCACGCCCGCCAGCTCGAAGCCCTGCCGCGCCCCGTTCAGCAGCCGCTGCGCCAGGTCCTCGTAGAAGCGCCCGACGCAGACGCCGAAGTGCAGGGGAGCGAGATTCCCCCGCTCCTCCTCGTTGAACTCCTCCAGGAACGCGCCGGCTTCAGCCATCGCCGTCCTTGGCGTCGCGCTCCTCCTCGTCGTGGATCATCTCCTCGTCGAGCGCCAGTCCCTGGTGATGCAGCGAGTGACCCATCTTCTCGCGCTTGGTCCGCAGGTAGGCCTCGTTGTGGGTGTTGGGGGCGGACTCGATCGGCACCTGCTCGGTGACCGAGAGCCCGTAGCCCTCGAGGCCGACGATCTTTTTCGGGTTGTTGGTGAGGATGCGGATGCTGGTCAGGCCGAGGTCGCCGAGGATCTGCGCCCCGATCCCGTAGTCGCGCAGGTCGGCGGGCAGGCCGAGCTTGAGGTTGGCCTCGACCGTGTCTGCCCCTTCCTCCTGCAGTTTGTAGGCGCGCAGCTTGTTCAGCAGGCCGATTCCGCGTCCCTCCTGGGAGAGGTAGAGGAGGACGCCGCGCCCTTCCCGCTCGATCATCGAGAGCGCCGCTTCCAGCTGCTCGCCGCAGTCGCAGCGCATGCTGTGGAAGACGTCGCCGGTGAGGCACTCGCTGTGGACGCGGACCAGCACGTCCTCGGCGCCGTCGACGTCGCCCTTGACCATCGCCACATGGTGTTTGTCGTCGACCAGGGAGCGGTAGCCGACGGCGGTGAAGTCGCCGAAAGCGGTCGGCAGGCCGGTGTCGACGACGCGCTCGACCAGCTTCTCGGTCCGCCGCCGATAGGCGATCAGCTCGGCGACGGTGATCATCTTCAGCCCGTGCTTCTCGCAGTAAGGGATCAGGTCCGGGACCCGGGCCATCGTCCCGTCGTCGTTCATCACCTCGCAGATGACGCCGGCCGGGGTGAGGCCGGCGAGGCGGGAGAGGTCGACACTGGCCTCGGTGTGGCCGGTGCGCTCGAGGACGCCGCCATCTTTGGCCCGCAACGGGAACATGTGGCCAGGCACGACGATGTCGCGCGGGCCCGAGTCGGGGTCGATCGCGACCTGGATCGTGTGGGCGCGGTCGTGGGCGGAGATCCCGGTGCTGACGCCACCTGCGGCCTCGATCGAGACCGTGAAGGCGGTTTCAAGCGGCGCCTCGTTCTTCGCCGCCATCAGGTTGAGGCCGAGCCGTTCGCAGCGCTTGGCGGTCATCGCCAGGCAGATCAGCCCGCGCGCCTCCTTGGCCATGAAGTTGATCGCCTCCGGCGTCGCGAACTGCGCCGCCATCACCAGGTCGCCCTCGTTCTCGCGGTCCTCGCCGTCGCAGACGACGACCATGCGGCCGGCGCGGATCTCCTCGATCGCCTCCTCGATCGACGCGAACGGGCTCTCGCCCGCCGCCGCACCTTCCTCTTGTCTCTGGGTCTCGGCCATCTGGCTCACGCCTACTCCTTTCCGGCGAATGGTGCCACCAAACGCTCCACGTACTTGGCCACGATGTCGCACTCGACGTTCAACTTGCTTCCCGGCTCGGCTTCGCCGAGGTTCGTCCGCTCCAGGGTCTCAGGGATGAGGGAAACCTCAGCCCAAGAATCGCCCAAATCCGCGGTGGTGAGGCTGACCCCGTCGAGGGTGATCGAGCCCTTGTCGACGACGTAGCGGAGGAGCTCGGGTGCGAGCTCGACTCGAACGCGGCGGGCGAAGCCGTCGTCTTCGGTTTGAAGGACGGTGCCGACGCCGTCGACGTGGCCCTGGACGATGTGGCCGCCGAGGCGGTCGGAGGCTTTCATCGCGAGCTCGAGGTTGACGCGGGTGCCCTGGTCGATGGCGCCGAGGGCGGTGACGTCGAGGGTCTGGTTCATCGCCTCGGTCTCGAAGCTGTCGGCGTCGATAGCGGTGGCGGTGAGGCAGCAGCCGTTGACGGCGACCGAATCGCCCTCAGCGATCTCGGGAGCGAGCTGGGTGGAGATGCGTAGACGGGCGCCGTCGTCGTCTCGATCGACCGTCGTCACGTTGCCCACGTCTTCTACGAGCCCCGTGAACACCTCACCACTCCTTGTAACGGGCCGTGATCACCACGTCTTCGCCTACCTGCTCATTGGAGGATTCGAGAGCAACCAATCGATGTGCTGCGTCGCCGCCGCTGTTCGATCCGCCGAGAAGCATCGGTGCCACGAAGGTACGGGATTCGTCGATTTGGTCGACTGCCGCGAAGGCGGATGCGAGGGTCTTGCCGCCCTCTAGGAAGAGGCTCGTGATGTTGCGGCGGCCAAGGTCGGCGAGGGCTGCGTCGATGCTCGTGGCAACGAGGACCTCGGCGCCGGCGGCTTCGAGGGCACTGACCCGATCACTTGGGGCATCGGGGGCAGCTACGACGAGCACGGGTGCTTGATCGAGGGTCTTCAGCAGCTGTGAGTCGAGGGGCAGGCGGGCTTGGGAGTCGAAGACGACGCGGAGGGGTTGGCGGGCGTCCTCTATACGGGCAGTTAGCAGCGGGTCGTCGGCGAGGGCGGTTCCTATACCTACGGCGATCGCGTCGGATTCGGCGCGCCATTTGTGGACCAGGTCGCGACTTTGCTCGCCGGAGATCCAGGGGCTGTCGCCAGGGGCCGTCGTCGTCTGCCCGTCGAGGGACATTGCCATCTTGAGGACCACCAGGGGCAGGCCGGTGCGAGCGTGTTTGCGGAAGGGCTGGTTGAGGCGGCGGGCGGCGGTTGCCTCGGCACCGGAGGCGAAGTCGACCTCGACGCCGCCGTCGCGGAGGATGCCGGGGCCGCGGCCGGCGGCCTTCTCGCTCGGGTCCTCGGAGGCGATGACTACGTGGGAGATCCCGGCCTCGAGGATCGCCTCGACGCAGGGCGGCTGGCGGCCCTGGTGGGCGCAGGGCTCGAGCGTCACGTACATCGTCGCCCCGGCCGGATCCTCGCCGCGCTCGCGACAGTCGGCAAGCGCGGCGCGCTCGGCATGGAGATCGCCGAGTTCCGCGTGGAACCCCTCGCCGATCGTCTCGTCGTCGCGAACAACCACGGCGCCGACCAGCGGGTTGGGGCTGACGCGGCCCCTGCCGCCCTCGGCCAGCTCCAGCGCGCGGCGGAGATGCGCTTGATCAGTGGAAGTGAGCTGGGCTTTCATCGACCGATTGACTCGTCAATCAACCAGGATTCTACCCCCTGGGTGGCGTAGCTATAGAGGTTTGGCCTAATACGCTGACGCCCTTCATGAAGCTGATCATCCAGATTCCGTGCCTGAATGAGGAAGAGACCCTTCCTCAGACGATCGCCGACCTGCCGCGCGAGATCGCCGGCATCGACGAGATCGAGCTGCTCGTCATCGACGACGGCAGCACCGATCGCACGGTCGAGGTGGCGCGGGAGTGCGGCGCCCAGCACATCGTCCGCCTGACCAACAACCGGGGCCTTGCCGCCGGGTTCCAGGCCGGGCTCGATGCCTGCCTGAAGCTCGGCGCCGACGTCGTCGTCAACACCGATGCCGACAACCAGTACAAGGGCGCCGACGTGGCGAAGCTGGTGGCGCCGATCGTCGCCGGCGAGGCCGACATGGTCGTCGGCGACCGCCGCGTCTCCGGGATCGAGCACTTCTCCGGCAACAAGAAGCGACTGCAGCGGCTCGGTAGCTGGGTCGTCCGGCGCGTCTCCGGCACCGAGATCACCGACGCCACCTCCGGCTTCCGCGCCTACAACCGCGAGGCCGCCCTGCAGCTGCTGGTCGTCGACAACTTCACCTACACGCTGGAGAGCCTGATCCAGGCCGGGAAAATGCTCGTCGCCGTCGACGAGGTCGCGATCGAGACCAACCCGCAGACGCGCGAGTCGCGGCTGTTCGCCTCGACCGGCGCCTACGTGCGCCGCAACGCGCTGGCGATCCTCCGCATCTACACCCGCTACGAGCCGCTGCGGGTCTTCGCCACCGCCGCCGCGGTCGTCCTCCTGCTCGCCTTTGCCGCCTGGCTGCCGTTCCTGCTCGATTGGATCCTCAACGGCGACAGCACCGGCCACATCCAGTCGCTGCTCCTCGGCGCCGTCCTCTTCATCGTCGCCGTCCAGCTCTTCGCCCTCGGCGTGATCGGCGACCTCCTCGCCGGCCAGCGGGTGATGACCCAGCGCACCTTCGAGCGCGTGCGCCGGGTCGAGCTGGCGCTCGGGGTCGAGCCTTCCCACTACGAGCCGGGCAGCAAGGGTGAGCGGTGAGCGAGGTTGGGCAGAAGGACCGGCCGGCCGAAAACGGGGCCGGGATCGCCAGCTCGGCCGACTACGGCAAGACCGCGAGCTTCCTGGCCATCGGGGTCGGCCTCACCGGGCTGATCACCTACGCCTACTTCCTGATCGCCTCGCACGTTCTCTCGAAGCCCGACTACGGGCAGATCACGGTGCTCTGGTCGGCGGTCTTCATCACGATCTCGACCCTCTACCGGCCGATCGAACAGCTGCTCTCCCGCCACATCTCCGAGCGGCGCACGAAAAAGGAATCAGTCAACGAGCCGATGCGGGTCGCCTCGACCATCCAATTGGGGCTCTCGCTCTTCTTCGCGGTGGTCGCGCTGGCGCTGCGCGGCCCGATTCAGAACAGCCTGCTCGAGGGCAACGAAACCCTCTACTGGGTCTTCTTCTCCTCCGTCCTCTTCTATGCGGCGAGCTACTTCGCCCGCGGCTTCCTGGCCGGCGAGCAGCGCTTCGGCCTCTTCGTGGCGATGATCCTCTCCGAATCCTGCTTCCGGACGGTCTTCGCGGTGATGGTCGCGATCGGCGTCCTCAGCGGCCAGTCGGCGGTGGCGATCGGGATCACCGCGGCGCCGGCGCTGAGCCTGCTGGTGGTGCCATTCGCGTTCGCCCGCCGAGCGCAGAAGGAGAAACAGGCGGCCGAGGCGACGCCGGCCGCCCCCGGAGGCGAAGCGGAGGAGGCGGCCCCTGACGAGTTCTCCTTCGCCGAGGGAGGCGGCTTTGCTGCCGCGGTCCTGGTGATCATGTTCAGCGAACAAGCCTTCCTCAACGCCGGCCCGCTGATCACCCGCGGGCTGCAGGGCGCCGCGGCGGCCGGCTTCATCTTCAACGTGCTGATGATCGCGCGGGCGCCGCTGCAGCTCTTCCAATCGGTCTCGACCAGCATCCTGCCCCACCTGACCAGGCTCCACGCCTCGACCTCGGAGGACGCCGAGCGGGAGTTCCACCACACGGTGCGGATGGTCCTGCTCGGCCTCGCCGCCTTCACCGGCATCGCCTTCCTCTTCATGGCGGTGGCCGGACCGAAGGCGATGCAGCTTGCCTTCAGCAACAAGTTCACCTACGACCGCGAGGGACTGCTCCTGATCACCGCCGGGATGGGCCTCTACCTCTCCTCGGTGACCGTCAACCAGGCCTGCATCGCCCAGGGTCAGGTGCGGCGCGCCGCAGCGCGCTGGATAACCTGCGCCGGCCTCTTCATCGCCTGGAACTTCGTGCCCCTCGTCGGCAACGAGTTCCGCCGGGTCGAGATCGGCTTCCTGCTCGCCGCTGCCGTCCTCTTCTCGCTGCTCTACGTCGTCTACCGCCACCCGCACGGGCGGGCGGAGGACATTCCCCAGCCGGGCTCGGGCGAGGAGCTCGAGGCGCGCCTCGCCACTCTCGACGAGAACGTCTGAGGGCCTCGCCTTTAGGGTTCCCCGATGGGAGCCCATGACGCCCACCTGATCCTGATCGCCGGCGCCCTTCTGGCGGCAGGGATCGTGGGAGCGCTGCTCGCCGACCGGCTGCGGGTGCCGGGGTTGCTGCTCTTCCTGGCGCTGGGGATGCTGGCCGGCTCGGAGGGAATCGGCGGCATCCACTTCGACGACACCGAGCTGGCGCGGACGTTGGGGACGATCGCGCTCGTCCTGATCCTCTTCGAGGGCGGGCTGACCGCGGGCTGGTCGGAGATCCGGCCGGTGCTCGGGACCGCGGCCTCGCTGGCGACGATCGGCACCGCGATCACGGCCGTAATCGCCGGCTTCGCCGCGAAGCTCCTGTTCGGCCTCAGCACCCTGGAAGGGATGCTGGTCGGCGCCGCGATCGCCGCCACCGACTCGGCCGCGATCTTCGCCGTGCTGCGCCGCTCGACCCTGGAGAAGCGCCTCGCCCGCTCGCTCGAGGGCGAGTCGGGGATGAACGACCCGGTCGCGCTGCTGCTGGTGATCGGCTTCATCGAATGGATCCAGCAGCCGGGTTACGGACTCGCCGACATGGCCGGGTTGCTGGCGCTGAAACTGGCGCTGGGGATCGCGATCGGCGTCGCGCTGGGGCGGCTCGCGGTGATGGCGCTGGACCGGATCCAGCTGCCCAGCGACGGGATCTACCCAGTGGCGACGATCGCGATCGCCGCCCTCGCCTACGGCCTCGCCGAGCTCGCCCACGGCTCCGGGTTCCTCGCCGTCTACCTGACCGCGCTCGCGCTCGGCTCGGCTCGGGTTCCCGCCCGGCGCACCGTCGTCGCCTTCCACCAGGGGCTGGGCTGGGTCGCCCAGATCGCGCTCTTCATCCTGCTCGGGCTGCTCGTCTTCCCCTCCAGCCTCGACGACGTCGCCCTCGACGCGCTCGCCCTCTCGGCCGTGCTGATCCTCGTCGCCCGCCCGATCGCCACCTTCGCCGCCACCGCCCTGGCGCCCCTGAACGCACGCGAGAAAACGATGCTCGGCTGGGCGGGCCTGCGCGGGGCGACGCCGATTTGGCTCGCCACCTTCCCGGTGGTGGCCGGGATCGGGGCGGGCGACGAACTGTTCGCGATCGTCTTCTTCGTCGTCGTCAGCTCGACCCTGGTCCAGGGCGCCAGCTTCGAGCCCCTGGCCAAATGGCTCGGCCTGACGACCGACGAGCCGGCGCTGCCACGACGGCTGCTCGAGTCGGGGCGGATCCGCCGCATGGGCGGCGACGTGATCGCCTACCGGCTGCCCCCCGGTGCGGCCGCCGCCGGCCATCCCGTGCGCGACCTCGAACTGCCGCGCGAGGCACTGGTCAACGTGATCGTCCGCGACGGCGACGCGATCCCGCCGCGCGGCTCGACCGAGCTGCGCGAGGGCGACGAGCTCCACATCCTCGTCCGCAGCGAGCTGCGCGAGGAAGTCGAGGCGATGACGAAGAAGTGGGCGCAGGGGCCGATCGGGCGTGAGGCACCGCCGCCGTTGCCGCGACGGGCGGCCTCACAGGTCTTCACGGTGCGACCGGCGCGGGGTGGCGACGAGCTCGGCAAAGAGATCGACGGAATCCCGATCCTGACCGTGCTGCGCGACCGCGGCGAGCGTGGCGCCTATCTGGTGGCGCTCGCCGACGGCCGATTCGCGGTCACCGGCGCCGGCTTGATCGCGATCGGCGGTCGCCGGGCGCTGGCGGGATGGTGCGAGGGACGAGTCGACCGCGAGGACGTCGACGCCGCCGAGCGCGCCTGGTGGCAGGAGGTGACCGGAGCGCTGATCGCGCGCGGACGCTCAGGCGGCGCCGGCGGCAGCAGCGATCTCGGTGTAAGCGGCCGCGGGGTCGTCGGCGCCGAAGACGGCTGAGCCGGCGACGAAGAGCTTTGCTCCAGCAGCAGCGAGGGGGCCGGCGGTATCGACGTCGACGCCGCCGTCTACCTCGATCCTTGCTTGGCCGACGAGAGGCGCCAGGCGCTCGACCTTTTCGGACGAGGTCTCGATGAAGGACTGGCCGCCCCAGCCGGGGTTGACGGACATGCAGAGGACGATGTCGGCTAGGCCGCGGAGCTCCTGGACGGCCTCAACCGGGGTTCCTGGATTGATCGCTATACCCGAGAGGCAGCCGGCTTCGCGGACCGCGGTGAGGGTGCGATGGGCATGCGGGGTCGCCTCCTGGTGGAAGGTGATCGAGTCGGCGCCGGCTTTAGCGAACTCCTCGATCTGGCGCTCCGGCGCCTCGATCATCAGGTGGACGTCGACGGCGCCACCGGCGTCGTGGACCTGGTCGGCGATCCCGCTGAGGACCAGCGGCCCAATCGTGATCGGCGGGACGAAGTGCCCGTCCATCACGTCGAAGTGGATCACTCGCGCCCCCGCGTCCATCACCTCTTCGACCTGCGCCCCGAGCCGACCCATGTCGGCGGAGAGGATCGACGGCGCCACCCGCGGCTCCCCCAGCAGCTCTGCCATCCGCTCGCTCACGAGCGCAAACCTAGACGACGGCTCGGCGCTAGGCCGCCCTCAGCATCGAGGAACCGCAGCTTTGGCATTCCATGTCTGCCGTGTTGGTCATGCGGGCGATCGTCTGGTGTTCGCCACAGTTGGGGCACTGGGAGACGAGTTCGAAGCGACTGAGGCAGTTGACGCAGCGCAGGCGGCCCGGCAGCTGGGTCGGGCGCAGCCAGGGCTCGCCGCAGTTCGGGCAAGGGGCGCGGCCCAGGGGATTCGAGTCCCCCAGGCTTGACTGGTTGGGGTGGCTCACGCCCTCAAACTGTACGGGTGAAGCGGGCAATAAAGAAGCCGGTGGTGCGATCGCGGTCGGGACGTAGCTGCAGACAGCGTGGCTCCGCGGGTGACAAAAGTTGCGAATTGCGGGCGCCGAGGTCGTCCAGCTGCAGCGGCGGGACCTCGCCGGACTCCGACGCCTGCAGCAGGGCGGCGATCCGATCCTCGTTCTCGCGGCGGGAGATCGTGCAGGTCGAGTAGACGAGGATGCCGCCCGGGCGCAGGACGGCGGCGGCGCTGCGCAGCAGCTGGTCCTGCGTTTCGGTCAACCGTTCGATGGTCCTGGGCGACTTGCGCCAGCGGGCGTCGGGCCGCGAGGCGAGGGCGCCGAGGTCCGAGCAGGGGGCGTCGAGGAGGACGCGGTCGAAGCCGGGCGCCATGCCCGACTCGGTCGCGTCGGCCTCGATCACGGTGACGCTGTGCAGGCCGAGGCGACGGGCCTGGGCGGCAACTTCGCCGGCACGGGTCGGGTCGAGCTCGACCGAGATCACCTCGCCGCGGTCGCACATCCGCTCGGCGATCTGCCCGGTCTTGATCCCCGGTCCGGCGCAGAGATCGAGGACGTGCTCGCCCTCCTGCGGGTCGAGGACCTCGACCACGGCGGCCGAGCCGCGGCTCTGCGGGGTCAGCTCGCCCGCCTCGATCGCCGCCGGGACGGTCTCGCCGATGCGGCCGTCGATCACGAGCATCTCCGGCGCGGCGAGCGGCCAGTCGGCCTCGGGCAAACGCGCCTCCACCCCAGCCTCCCGTAGGCGCACCAGCACCGCCTCCCGCTCCGCCCGCAGCGGGTTGACCCGCATCGCCACCTCGACCCGCGCGTTGCAGGCGGCGAGGGTCGAGCGCGCCGCCTCCTCCCCCAACTCCTGCCACCACATCTCCGCCAGCCACTGCGGCGCCGAGTCGGCGACCGCAGCGGCTGGCGGGGTCGAGTCGTCACCGAGCAGATCCTCGCTCAGCTGTGCGCGCTCGCGCACCGCCCGTCGCAGGATCGCGTTGGCGAAGCCGGAGGCGTGGGCGGCGCCGGCGGCCTTGACCAGCTCCACCGCCTGGTCGACGGCGGCGTGGTCGGGCGTGGCGTCGGCGAAGAGCACCTCGTAGAGGCCGAGCCGCAGCGCCGCCAGGACCGGCGGGTCGAGGAGACGGGTCGAGCGGCCGGCGAGCCGTTCGATTGCGACGTCACTGGTGCCGCGCCGCTGCACGGCGCCGTAGGCGAGGCGCTGCGCTTGGGCGCGGTCGCGGCCGCCGAGCCCTAGGCGGTCGGCCTCAGACCGGAAAGCGCGCTCGGTGAAGGCGCCGTCCTCGAAGGTGGCGCGGACGGTTGCGTAGGCGAGCGAGCGCGCGGGCGAGACGCGGCCGGCGCTGGTCGTCATGCGCCCTCCGCGCTCATAGCCGCGGCGGCTCGTGCCCGCGCAGGTAGGCGTCGGCCGGCATCGCCTTGCTGCCGGGTGACTGCACCACGTCGAGCCGCAGAGCCCCCTCGCCGGTGCCAAGCAGAAGCGTGTCGAAGCGCGCCTCCAGCGTCCCCTGGGGCACGTCAGTCTCGACCGCGTGAGCGCGGCGGACGCCCAGCCGCTCTCCCGCCGCGGTCTCCAGGTAGCTGCCGACGTGCGGGTTGAGAGCCCGCACCTTCGCCGCCAGCTCGGCCGCCGGACGGTCGGGATCGAGGCGCCGCTCGGTGGAGTCGATCTTCTCCGCGTAGGTGACCCCTCCCTCGTCCTGCTCGGTGAACTCGAGCGCGCCTTTGGCCTGTAGGTCGAGGGCACGGACCAGCAGGTCGCCGCCGAGCTCAGCCAACCGCGCCGAGAGCGAAGCGAAGTCCTCCTCCGGGCCGATCGGCACCTCCTCGGTGAGGGCCACCGGGCCGGAGTCGAGGCCCTCGGTCAGACGCATCACGCAAACGCCGGTGGTCGGGTCGCAAGCCATGATCGCCCGCTCGATCGGCGCTGCCCCGCGCCAGCGCGGCAGCAGCGAGGGGTGCACGTTCAGCATCGGGAACTCGGAGAGCAGCGGCTCGCGGATCAGCTGCCCGAAGGCGCAGACGAGCACCGCCTCCGGTTTAGCGGCGCGAATCCGCTCCAGCGCCCCGTCATCGTTGACGTTCTCCGCCTGCAACAGGTCGAGGCCCAGCTCGGTCGCCGCCCCGGCGGCCGGCGGCGGTTGCACCTTGCGGCCGCGCCCCTGGCGCCGGTCCGGCGGCGTCACCACCAGCGCCGGCCGGTGCGGCGAGCCCGCCAGGCGGCGCAGCACCGTGGCGGCGAACTCGGAGGTCCCGAGGTAGGCGGTCCTCACGCGTCGGTGCGCGGCTCGCGCAGCTCGCCCTCTTCGCCGATCTCTTCCTCGGCGGAGGGGCTGTAGCTGCCGCCCTCGCGCAGCGCCCGCAGCGCCGCCTTACGCTGCTCGCGGACGGTGCGGTCGAGGATCAGGACGCCGTCGAGGTGGTCGATCTCGTGCTGGAGGACGCGAGCCTCGAGGCCGGCGGCCTCGATCGCGATCGGCGCGCCCTCGACGTCGCGGCCGCTGAAACGCGCGAACAGCGGACGCTCGACGTCCATCGTCACCCGCGGCAGGCTGAGGCAGCCCTCCTCAGCGACGGCGGTCTCCTCCGAGAGCCACTCGACCTCGGGGTTGATCAGCGCGCTCGGTGCGCTGTCCGGGCCGGCCTGGAAGACGAGCAGGCGGCGCAGCGCCCCGACCTGGGTGGCGGCGAGCCCGACGCCGAGGCCGTCGTGCATGATCTCGAACATCCGCTCGACCTCCGAGCGCAGCTCCGGGCCGAATCTGGCAACCGGCGAGGCCTTGCTCTTCAGCACCGGGTCGCCGAACTTGACCACGTGCGCCAGCGCCGCTTCCCGGCGCTCCAGCATCTCGACTTCGAGCCGGCGCTCCTCGCTCTCGCGCTCCTGGGTTTGAGTCTCATCGCTCATTCGATCTGAGTCTAAAAGGCGCCCGCCTCTGATACTTCCTGCGGTCACGGTCATGTCCTCCCCACGAATCGCCATCGCCACCTGCGCCGATTACGCCGATCTGAAGGTCGACGACGAGCTGCTGCAGCAAGCGCTGGAGGAGCGCGGTTGCGAGGCGCGGGAGGTGATCTGGGACGAACCTGGGATCGAGTGGCGGCACTTCGACCTCTGCCTCGTCCGGTCCACCTGGGACTACCATGAGAGGCACGCCGAGTACCTCGCCTGGGCGGGGCGGGTGGAAGTCGAGAGCAGGCTGCTGAACCCCGCCGAGCTGCTGATCTGGAACAGCGACAAGCGCTACCTGCGCGAACTCGGCGAACGCGGCCTGCGCACGATTCCGACGGTGTGGGTCGGTCGTGATTCGCCTCTCGGCCTCGAACAGATCCTCGCCGGCGTGGGGTGGGAGGAGGCAGTGGTCAAGCCGGTCGTCGACCTCGGAGCGAGGAACCTGCAGCGAGTTCGGGCCGGGAAGGGCTCAACCGCTCTGGAGTCGATCCTCGAGCACCACGACGCGATGGTGCAGCCGTTTCTGGCATCCGTCGAAGAGCGAGGGGAGACCTCCCTGATCTTCATCGGCGGGGAACTGAGCCACACGGTGCGCAAGCGCCCCGCCGCGGGAGACTTCCGCGTGCAATCGATCTGGGGCGGCACGGTCAGCCCCGCCGAACCGACCCTCGCCGAGAGAGACCTGGCCGAGGCGGCGCTCGCGGAGTTCAAGGAGACTCCGCTCTACGCCCGCGTCGACTTGGTCGAGGGCCCGACCCTCGACCCGTGTCTGATCGAGCTGGAGCTGATCGAGCCCAACCTCTACCTCTGCGAGCATCCGCCGGCGGTGGAAGCGCTCGCAGACGCCGTCCTGGGCAGCCTCGACTGAGCCTTACTGCGGGTCGACGTCGACCCCGATCGCCACGTCCTTCAGCGATCGATCCCCGGCCCGCCGTTCGACCACCTCCCGAACGGCGGCCACCGTCCCCTCGCGGTCGTCGGCCTTGATCAGGATCCGGCGCCGGTGACGGTTACGGACGCGGAACATCGGCGCCGGGCCGAGCAGTTCGGAGCTGTCGGGGAGCGAGCGGCGCAGGTCTGAGGCGACGGCCGCGGCCGCATCGTCCAGCTTCGGCTCCAGCTCGGCGGCGAAGTTGATCCGGGTCAGGTGCGAGAAGGGCGGGTAGTGGAGCACCTGGCGTCGCTCCAGCTCGACCTCGAGGAAGCCGGCGGAATCGTGGCGGGCGGCGTGCTCGATGCTGGAGGCGTGCGGGGCGAGGGTCTGGACGATCACCTCTCCCCCGGCCTCGCCGCGGCCGGAGCGGCCGGCGAGCTGGGCGACCATCGCGAAGGTCCGCTCCTCGGCGCGGAAGTCGGGGAAGCGGAGGGTGGCGTCGGCGTCGAGGATCGCGCTCAGCGTCACCTCGGGGAAGTCGTGACCCTTGGCGACCATCTGGGTGCCGACGAGGACGGCGCTCGGCAGCTCGTCGAAGCGGGCAAGGATGCGGGCGTGGGCGCCGCGCTCGGCGGCGGTGTCTGAGTCGAGGCGGAGAACCGGCATCGGATCGAGGCGCTCGGCCAGTAGCCCCTCGATCCGCTCGGTGCCGGCACCGGCGCGGGAGAGCGTGGTCGAGCCGCACTCGGGGCAGGCGCGCGGCTGGGGCTCGGCGTGGGCGCAGTGGTGGCAGACGAGGCGACCGCTGTGGCGGTGGACGATCAGAGAGACGTCGCAGTTGGGGCAGTCCCAGTGGTGTCCGCAGGAGCGGCAGGTGAGCCAGGGGGCGAAGCCGCGGCGGTTGATCATCACGATCGCCTTGGCGCCGGCGGCACGGACGGCCTCCAGTGCCTCCCAGGTCTCGGCGTGGACCGGGCCCGAGCGCGGGTCTGCCTCGCGCATGTCGACCAGGTGCACCGGCGGCATGCGGCGGCCGTCGACCCGGCGCGGCAGCTCCAGGCGCGGCAGCTCCAGCCAGCTCTCCGGGCGCGGCGTCGCCGTGCCGGCGACGAGCACAGCGCCGCTGTCCTCGCCGCGTTTGCGGGCGACGGCGCGGGCGTCGTAGGTCGGGTCGCCCTCTTGCTTGTAGGAGGGGTCGTGCTCCTCGTCGATGACGATCAGGCCAAGATCGCGGACCGGCGCGAAGACCGCGGAGCGCGGGCCGACACAGACGCTCGCCTCGCCGCTGCGCAGACGGCGCCACTCGTCGTAGCGCTCGCCGGCGGAGAGGGCCGAGTGGAGGACGGCGAAGCGGTCGCCGAGGCGGGCGCGGAAGCGCGCCACCGCCTGCGGGGCGAGGCCGATCTCGGGGACGAGGACGATTGCGCCCTTCCCCCGCTCCAGCGCCGCCTCGACCGCGGCCAGATAGACCTCGGTCTTGCCCGAGCCGGTGACGCCGTGGAGAAGCAGCTGGCGCTCGGCGCCGGCCTCGCCGTCGAGGGCGGCGACGAGCGCGGTGACCGCCGCCTCCTGCTCGGGCAGGAGCTCGGGACGGGTGGCCTTGCCGCTGAGTCCAGGCTCGCCGGGGATGCGACGCACGTTCGAGGTGTGGGTGGCGACGAGGCCGCGCTGCTCGAGCCGGCGCAGGGTCTGACGGTCGGAGCCGACCGCGGTGGCGAGCTCTCCCGAAGACATCTCTCCCGAGCGCAGCGCCTCCAGCACCGATCGCTGCTTTGCACCGAGCCTCTCGCCCCCCTCCAGCGCCTCCTCGCCGGCCGGCAGCAGCTCCACCCGCAGCTCCGTCTTCGTCCGCACCGTGCGGCCGCCGCTGCCGGTCCCCGTCCCCGGCGGCAGCACCAGCTGCAGACCGCGCGAGGGGGTCGAGCAGTACTCGCGGGCAACCCAGAGGCCGAGGCGGACGAGCTCTGGCGTCGCCCCCGCCTCCAGCGCCTCGATCGGCTCCGCCAGGCGCTCCGGCGGCAGCTCGGAAGTCTCGGCCATCTCGATGACGACGCCGAGGATGCGACGCGGGCCGAAGGGCACGCGCACCACGCTGCCGACCTCCAGATCCCCCATCGCCTCCGGCTGGCGGTAGTCGAAGGGACCACGCAGGGCACGGGCGGTGGTCAGCGGCTCGACGCGGAGGATCGTCACCAATCGAGGTTATGCGGGCGGGGGGACGAAGGCATATGCTGGCGCCCAATGAGCGTCAACCTCAGCGCCGGAGAGCACGTCATCTTCGAAGGCCACCCCTCCTGGCGGGCGATCCTCGGCTTCTACCTGAAAGGCGTTCTCGTCGCGGTGATCCTCGGCGTGATCGCGAAGCTGATCGACGGCAACGGCAGCGCCTTCGCGGTGATCCTCGTCGTCCTCGCGGTCACCCTCCTAGTCGGCTTCATAAAACGAGTGGCGACCACCTACACGATCACCAACCGCCGCCTCAACATCAAACGCGGCATCGTCTCCAAAGAGGTCCAGGAGACCCGCCTCGAGCGTGTCCAGAACGTCAACTACCGCCAGTCCGTCTACCAGCGCCTAATGCAGATCGGCGACGTCGACTTCGACACCGCGGCAAGCGACGACTACAACTTCATCTTCGCCGGCGTGGCGGACCCGGGCGACGTAGTCCACGCCGTGGACCAAGCGACCGCCGCCGGGGCGGCGGGGAGCCACGGCCTGGGCGAGGCCCAGCCGCCGAGCGCTTAGCCCCTCTCCGAACTTGACCCCGCCATAGCGAGGACAAGTTCGGAGTCGCCGAATCTCGCCCCCTTACCCAGCCTGTTTCTGCTGTTTGCGCTCGCTACGCCGCGGCGGCCTCGGCGCCGGCCGCGTTGCGGAGGGCGTCGGCGCGGTCCGTGCGCTCCCAGGTGAAGTCGTCGTCGGCGCGGCCGAAGTGGCCGTAGGCAGCGGTCTTCTGGAAGATCGGGCGGTGGAGGTCGAGGTACTCGCGGAAGGCGCCGGGGCGCATGTCGAACTCGGCCTCGACCAGGCGAGAGATCTGGGCGTCGGGGAGCTTGCCGGTGCCGAAGGTCTCGACCATCAGGGAGACCGGGTGGGCGACGCCGATCGCGTAGGCGACCTGAACCTCGCAGCGCTGCGCCAGGCCGGCGGCGACGACGTTCTTGGCGACGTAGCGGGCGGCGTAGGCGGCTGAGCGGTCCACCTTCGACGGGTCCTTGCCCGAGAAGGCGCCGCCGCCGTGGCGGGCCATGCCGCCGTAGGTGTCGACGATGATCTTGCGGCCGGTGAGGCCGGCGTCGCCGACTGGGCCGCCGATCACGAACTTGCCGGTCGGGTTGACGAGGAACTCGCCCTGCAGCTCGCTCTCGTCGAAGCGCCCGGGCACCTCGGCCTGCAGGACCGGCAGGATCACGTTCTCCCAGAGCTCCGGCTTGATCTGGGCCTGCGAGTCGATCCCCTCGTCGTGCTGGGTGGAGATCAGGAGCTTTTCGACGGCGACGGGGCGGCCGTCGGCGTAGCGGACGGTGACCTGGGTCTTGCCGTCCGGCCCGAGGTAGCCCATCGTCCCGTCCTTGCGGACCGCCGCGAGGCGTTCGGCGAACCGGTGGGCGAGGTGGATCGGCATCGGCATCAGCGCCTCGGTCTCGTCACTGGCGTAGCCGAACATCATCCCCTGGTCGCCCGCGCCGGCGACGTCGAGCACGTCGTCGTCGCCGGGGTCGACCCGGGTCTCGTATGCCTTGTCGACGCCCTGGGCGATGTCGGGCGACTGTTTGTCGATCGAGGTGAGGACCGAGATGTGGTCGCAGTGGTAGCCGTAGTCGCCGTGGTCGTAGCCGATGCCGCGCACGGTCTCGCGGACGATTTCCGGGATGTTGAGGTGAACGTCAGTGGAGATCTCGCCGGAAACGACAGCCATGCCGGTGTTGACGAGCGTCTCGCAGGCGACGCGGCCGCCCGGGTCGCCCCCCATGATCGCGTCGAGGACGCCGTCGGAGATCGCGTCGGCGACCTTGTCGGGGTGGCCCTCGGTGACGGACTCGGACGTGAAGAGGTACTCGCCCTCAGCCAGCGGCTTCGAAGTAGTCATGGCGGAAGAGTAAAGGAATGTCGACTGGCGTCGGTTGGTCAGTCGGAGTAGCGGCGGCGGCCGGAGGCGGGGACGAAATCGATGATCAGCGGCACCCCCTCGAGCCCGTATGCCTCGCGCATCCGGTTCTCCAGGTGGTAGGCCCAGTCGCGGCTGATCAGTTTCCGGTCGTTGACTTGGATCGCGACCCGCGGCGGGCTCTCCCCCACCTGCGCCGAGTAGTAGAGGCGCAGGCGCTTGCCGCGTTTCGAAGGCGGCGGGGTGCGGGCGACGACGTCGCTGACGAAGCGGTTCAGCTCCGGAGTCGGGATCCGCTCCGCAGCCTTGTCGGCGAGCTCCAGCGCCCGCGGCAGCAGGGTGACGACGTTGCGGCCCCATTTGGCCGAGACGGTGATGACGGCGGGGCGCAGCCGCAGTTTCCTTTCGACCCGGGCACGGGCGTCGTCGATGTCGGTCGTCGTCACGTCCCACTTGTTCATCGCCAGCAGGGAAGCGCAGCCGGCCTTCATCGCCATCTCCGAGACCCGCAGGTCCTCGGTCGTCACTCCCTCGGAGGCGTCGCAGACGACGATCGCGACGTCGGCCCGCTCGACAGCCCGTTCCGAGCGCAGCTGCGCGTAGTAGTCGACGGTGCCGGCGACCTTGGAGCGGCGGCGCAGGCCGGCGGTGTCGACGAGGATCGCGCGGCGGCCGTCGACCTCGACCTCGGTGTCGATCGCGTCGCGGGTGGTGCCGGCGATGTCGGAGACGATCACCCGCTCGGAGCCAAGGAAGGCGTTGACGAGCGAGGACTTGCCGACGTTGGGGCGGCCGATCACGGCGACGCGGGTGGCGTCGTCCTCGTCGCCCTGCGGCTCGCGGTCGCCGAGGGCGGCGGCGATCGCATCGAGCAGGTCGCCGGTGCCAAGCCCGTGGGTGGCGGAGACGGCGATCGGGTCGCCGAGCCCGAGCCCGTGGAACTCGGCGGTGATCGAGTAGTCGTCGGGCCGGTCGGCTTTGTTGACGACGACGATCACCGGCACCTGCGAGCCGCGCAGCGTCTTCGCCAGCTCGACGTCGCCGGCCCGCAACCCGGCGCGGCCGTCGACGACCATGACGATCGCGTCGGCTTCGGCGATGCCCAGCCGCGCCTGTGCCTGCACGTCCTGGGCCAGCTCCGCCTCGTCGCCGAGGTCGATACCGCCGGTGTCGACCAGCTCGAAGGCGATCCCGTTCCATTCGGTGGCGAGCCGCTTGCGGTCGCGGGTGACTCCCGGCTCGGGCGAGGTGACGGCCTCGTTGCCGCCGACCAGGCGGTTGACGAGGGTGCTCTTGCCGACGTTGGGGAAGCCGACGACGGCGACGGTAGCGAGGCTCATGCCAGGCCTTTCTCGCGGGCGAGGGTGACGACGCGTGCGACCACTTCGTCGAGAGAGAAACCGGTGGTGTCGAGCTCGACCGCGTCCTCGGCGGCGCGCAGGGCGCCGTGCTCGCGCTCGGTGTCACGGGCGTCGCGTTGAAGCTGCGCTTCCAGCACCTGCTCGACGGGCTCGCCGATCTCTGCGGCGCGACGGTGCGCCCGCTCCTCGTTTGAGGCGGTAAGAAATATCTTCAGCGGCGAGTCGGGGCTGACGACGGTGCCGATGTCGCGTCCCTCAGCAACGTAGCGGCCGGCGGCGATCAGCTGGCGCTGGCGCTCGACCATCGCGGCACGTACCCGGGGGTGAACCGAGACCTGGGAAGCGGCGGCAGAAACCTCTGGGGTCCGGATCTCGTCGCTGACGTCGTCGCCGCCGAGCAACACCCGCTGGCCGTCGAAGTCAATCTCGAGCCCTTCGGCCAAGGCTCCGACGGCCTCGCCGTCGTCGAGATCGACCTTGCCCTTCTGCGCCGCCAGCGCCACGCAGCGGTACATCGCCCCCGAGTCGAGGTAGGTGAAACCGATCTCGGCCGCGACAGCGCGCGCGACCGAGGACTTGCCGGCCCCGGCGGGGCCGTCGATCGCGATCACCATTACGGCAGCGTATGCGAGGTGAGGAAACGCTCCAGGAGTCGGTTGTAGGGGTCGCCCGTCTCGGGGACGCTGTGGCCCTTCCCTTCGATCGTCGCCCGCTCGGCTCCCAGCGCCTCGGCCAGCCGGTCGCAGACGGCCTCGAACGCGGGAGAGTGGCCGCCGGAGACAACGAGGACCGGGAAGCCGGCCGCGGCGAGGCGGTCGAGCGGCACCTCTCCCTCCCAGGGCGGGCGCTCGCGCATCGCCAGCTCGGCCCCACGGCGCAGTGGCTCCGGCAGCTCGCTCGGCGTCTCGCGGGCGGAGTTGGCGCCGAAGCGGAACATGCGGACGAAGTCGAGCGGCGTGATCGTGTCGGCCGCGGCGTAGAGGCGCTCGCCGTTGGCGATCATCTCGGCCGCCTCGGGCGTCCCCGCCAGCTGCAGGGTGCCCGGCTCGGAGACGGTGAGCGAGAGCACCGCCTCGGGGCGCAGCGCCGCTGCGTAGAGGGCTATCACCGCGCCGTAGGAATGCCCGACCAGATGCGCGCCATCGCCGAGCAGCTCCGCGAACAGCGGCGCTTCGGCCTCGAAGTCGTTGCGCGGCAGCGGCGGGCTGTCGCCGAAGCCCGGCCGGTTGGGGAAGACCAGCGTCCAGCTGCGACTGAGCTCGCGCTGGCGCCGCCAGGTCAGCTCCGCCCCGACGACGCTGCCGGGGACGAAGAGGACCGGCGGGCCCTCCCCCAGCCGCTCCGCGTCGAGGTCGGCGCCCCGCACCTCACCCCCCGAGTAACGAGCTGAGGTCCCGCTCGAAGCCGGGGTAGCTGACAGCGGCGGCCTCCATGCCACGCACCTCCACCCCCTCCTTCGAGGCGAGGCCGGCGACGGCGCCGAGCATCGCGATCCGGTGGTCGCCGTGCGAGTCGATCGTGCCGCCGCGCAAGCCGCCGGTGCCCTCGATGACCATCCCGTCCGGCGTCGGCTCGACCTTGCCGCCGAGCGCGTTCAGGGCCGCGGTGACGGTCTCGACCCGGTCCGACTCCTTGCGCCGCAGCTCCTCGGCGTCGCGGATGGTCGTCGTGCCCTCGGCAAAGCAAGCGGCGAGGGCGACCAGCGGCAACTCGTCGATCGCCAGCGGGATCTCGGCGCCGCCGACCTCGGTGGCTTGGAGAGACGAAAAGCGGACCTCGATGTTTGCGGTCGGCTCGCCGCCATGCTCGCCCGTGAGTGGCCCCTCGTCTATGTCCCCTTTCATCCGTTCGAGGATCGTCAGCAGGCCGGTGCGGGTCTGGTTGACGCCGACCCCTTCCAACCGCACATCGCTCCCAGGCACCAGCAAGGCAGCGACGAGGAAGAAGGCTGCTGACGAAAAATCGGCAGGAACCGCGATGAGCGCTGGTTCCAGGCACTCCGCGGGCTGTACGGTGACGGTCAATCCCTCGCGCCGTACGTCGGCGCCCGCGGCTTCAAGCATCCGCTCCGTGTGATCGCGGCTGGGTAGGGGCTCGACAACCCGCGTCTCACCCTCCGCCAACAGTCCGGCGAAGAGGAGGCAGGACTTGACCTGGGCGCTGGCGATCGGCATCTCGTAGGTGATGCCGCAAAGCGGTGCGCCCTCGATCTCCAGCGGCGGCAGGCGATCCTCCCGTGCACTGAGATGAGCGCCCATCTGCCTCAGCGGCCCTGCGATCCGGTCCACCGGGCGGCGGCGGATCGACTCGTCGCCATCGAGGGTCCACTGCTCCCCTACCTGCCCCGCCAGCCATCCAGGCATCAGCCGCAGGAGGGTCCCCGCGTTGCCGACGTCGATCGTCGCGGGACCCGCACCGCGCAGGCCGACGCCGTGGATCTGCAGCTCGCTCGCGATCCGTGCCGGGCCAGCGTTCTCGACCCGCGCCCCGACCGCCTCGACTGCGCCCAGCGTCGAGCGCGTGTCGGCTGCATCGAGAAACCCGCGGATCGGCGTCTCTCCCTCCCCCATCGCCGCGATCAGCGCCGCGCGGTGGCTGATCGACTTGTCCGACGGCGGACGCAGAGAGCCGCGCAGGGGTCCCGAGGGCTCGAAGCGACTCATAGCTCGCGACCCTATTCGCCGCTGCCGAGGACCGTCACGGTGTGGCCGAGGCCGCGGACCAGCTGCTCCGCCTTCGCTGCCTGCTCCTCGCCACCCACCCAGAGCGAGACCGCGCCGGAAGTCATGTCGGGAGCCGGGTGCAGCGCCATGTCCTCGATGTTCACGCCCGCCTCGCCCAGCGCCAGTGCCAGCTCGGCGATCGTCCCCGGCTTGTTGGCGACGACGATCCGCAGCTCGCGCAGCGGCCCGGCCTCCGACTCGGCTTCGAGCAGGCGCTGGCGCGCCTCGCCGGCCGCACCGTGCCAGGCGGCGAGCGCCTCGCGGTTGCCCTCGCGGATCAGGCGCGCCGCCTCGCGCAGCCGCTCGCCGACCGAGTCGACCGAGTCCGCGACCGCCTCGCGGTTGCTGGCGAAGATGTCGGCCCAGATCGCCGGGTTCGACCCCGCCACGCGGGTGGCGTCGCGGAAGCTCGGCCCGACGTCCGGCAGTCGCTCGGTTTCCTGCGTCAGCGAGTCCGCCGCCTCGCTCGCCAGCACGTTTGCCAGCACGTGCGGCAGGTGACTGACCGTCGCCATCAGGCGGTCGTGGCCCTGTGGGTCGATCGCCTGCGGCCGCGCCCCCAGCGCCGCGAGCGCCCGCTGCAGGCGGTCGTAGAGCAGGCCGCTGGACCGCTCTGTCGGGGTCAGGTACCAGCGCGCCCCCTCGAAGAGGTCCTCGCGGGCGTTCTCCACCCCCGCGGTCTCCGCCCCCGCCAGCGGGTGGCCGCCGATGAAGCGCTCGTCGCCACCCACCGCCGCGACCAGCTCGCCCTTGGTCGAGCCGACGTCGGTGACGACGGCGTCGGGGCCGGCGGCGGCGAGGGCCTGGCGCGCCTGCTCCGGCAGCACCGCCACCGGGCCGGCGCAGAAGACGAGGTCGGCGCCCTCGCAGGCCTCCGCGACTGAGCTGGCGCCGCGGTCGATCGCCCCCAACTCGACCGCCTGCGCCAGCCGCTCCGGGCTGCGCCCGCTGCCGACCACCTCGGCGTCCAACCGCCGCCGCGCGGCGAGCCCGATCGAGCCTCCGATCAGGCCCACCCCGAGGACGGCGATCTTCATGGACGAGGGCGCGGCCTTACGAACCGCGCCGCGCCTCCACGGCGGAAGCGAGCCGCTCCAGCGCCGAGACGGTGTCCTCCCAATCGATGCAGGCGTCGGTGATCGACTGCCCGTAGACGAGCTCCTCGCCCGGCACGAGGTTCTGCCGCCCCTCGACCAGGAACGACTCCAGCATCACCCCGACGATCGCCTTGTTTCCGTCCGCAACCTGGTCGGCGATGTCGCCCGCGGCGAAGAACTGCTTCTGCGGGTCCTTGCCGCTGTTGTCGTGAGAGGCGTCGATCACCAGCCGCTCCGGTTGCCCGGCGACGCCGAGCGTCACCAGCGCGTCCTCGACCTCCGGCGGGTAGAAGTTCGGCTGCCCATGGCCGCCGCGGAGAATGATGTGGCAGTCGGGGTTGCCGGTCGTGTGCAGGATCGCCGGCTGGCCGGCGTCATCGATCCCGGCGAAGGCGTGCGAGACCGCCGCCGCTCGCACCGCGTCGACCGCGACCTGAATGTTGCCGTCGGTCCGGTTCTTGAAGCCGATCGGCATCGAGAGGCCGGAGGCAAGCTGGCGGTGGGTCTGGCTCTCCGAGGTGCGCGCCCCGATCGCCCCCCAGGCGACGCAATCGGCGATGTACTGGGGCGTGATCGGGTCGAGGAACTCGCAGCCGATCGGAAGCCCGGTATCCAGCACCTCCAGCAGCAGCTTGCGGGCGATCCGCAGCCCGGCGTTGACGTCGCCGCTTTCGTCGAGGTGCGGATCGTTGATCAGCCCCTTCCAGCCGGTCGTCGTCCGCGGCTTCTCGAAGTAGACGCGCATCACCACCAGCAGGTCGTCGCGCAGCGCCCGCGCCGTCGCGCTCAGCCGCGTTGCGTACTCCATCGCCGCTTTCGGGTCGTGGACGCTGCACGGGCCCACCACGACCATCAGCCGCGGGTCTTTCCCCTGCAGCACGTCGCGCACTTCTTCGCGGCCCCGGATGACTACTTTCGCCCGCTCCTCACCAAGCGGTAACTCGGCCAAAAGCCGTTCCGGCGGCGACAGCTCGACGACTTTCCCGATCCGCTGATCGCGGACGCCGTCTCGTTTCGCCCCCTCCATTCCGATGAACATATTGCCTTTACCTTTCTCCAAACCCCTGAAATCGTACTTTCTGGTCGTTCGCTGCCGGGTCACCTCAGCCGCGAAACGCAACGCGAACTCGGACGGCGCCCGGCGGAAGATCTGGTCTTCTGGCGACATGCAGCCGCCAGGCCGGGCGCCTAGCTAAATCGCCAATACCAATAGGTGAGGTGAGCTGGCGCGACGAAAACGTCGAGCGCGCTGCTGCCAGCCGTGGATGTCCCTTTGTCCAACCTCACGTTGTTGGACGTTGTACCACGAGCACAGCTTTAGTCAAGTAATTCCGACAGGGCACGCAGGAACCGCTCGTTCTCCTCGACCGTGCCGTAGCTGACACGGATGTGGCCGGGCCCGCCGAGGGCCTTGCCCGGGCGAACGGCGATCTCGCGCTCGGCGAGGCCGGCGATGACCGCGGCTTCGTCGGCGTCGCCGAGGTCGATCCAGGAGAAGTTGGCGTGGGAGTCGGTGTTCTCGAGGCCGAGCCGCTGCAGCCCTTCCTCGACGGTGAGACGGGCGGCGATCGTGCTCTCGACCCGGCGCAGGACATCGTCCTGGTGGCGCACCGCCTCCGCCCCGGCCGCCTGGGCGAGGGCATTGACGCTGAAGGGCTGGCGCACGGCGTCGACCGCGGCGCGGAAGTTGGCGGAGCCGATCGCGTAGCCGACCCGCAGCCCGGCGAGCCCGTAGCACTTGCTGAAGGTGCGCAGGACGACCAGGTTCGGGAAGTCCTTCAGCAGGTCGAGGGTGGCGTCGGGGTCGTCGTGGGCCTGGAACTCGACGTAGGCCTCGTCGAGGACGACCGTCACGTGGCTCGGGATCTGCTCGCAGAAGGCGGCGATCTCGGCCGCCGGGATGTGGGTCGCGGTTGGGTTGTTCGGGTTGCAGACGATCAACAGCTGGGTCGCCGCGGTCACCTCGGCCGCCATCGCGTCGAGGTCGTGGACGTCGCCCTCGGCCAGCGGCACGCGGATCTCCCGCGCCCCGGTCAACGCGGGCAGGTACGGATACATCGAGAAGGACGGCCAGGCGTAGACGATCTCGGCGCCGGGCTCGCAGAGCGCGTCGGCGGCGGCGAGGAGGATCTCGCAGGAGCCGTTGCCGACGGCGATCCGCCCCGGCTCGGTCTCGTAGCGGTCGGCGAGGCGCTGCCGCAGCAGGGTCGCGTCGGGGTCCGGGTAGCGGTGCATCGCCCCGGCGGCCTTCTGGATCGCCTCGACCACCCGCGGGTGCGGCGGGAAAGGCGACTCGTTGGAGGCGAGCTGGGCGATGCTGCCCGAGGCGATGGCCTCGGGCGCCTGCCCGGTCGGAACCCCGGCCTGGTAGCCCGGCATGCGGGCGAGCTTCTCCGCGAAGGTGATCGTCATCGGCAAACCGATTCTGACGGACGCCGGGTCTACTGAGCCGCGTGGAGGTCGGCCCGCAGCTTCTGCGCCTCGCCGGCGTACACGTGCACCGGCTCGTGATCGGCCGCGGCGTAGAAGTGGAGCATCACCCTGATCACCCGCGGCATCGAGCCGGGGACGGGGATCTCGCGGCAGCAGAGAAGCGGCACGGAGTCCAATCCGAGCTTGCGAGCCGCAACCGCCGGGAACTCCGCATCGAGGTCGTCGGTAGTCGTGAACAGGCAGCTGACCATGTCGGCCGGCTCGAGCCCGTTGCGCTCGATCACCGCCCGCATCAGTTCCTCGGTCGCACCAATGATCGCCTCCGCCTCGTTCGCCTCCGCCTGTGTGGCCCCGCGAACGGCGAAGAGGCGCTGCTGAGGCGGCTGGTAAGCGCCAGCTTCTAGGTTTCCGTTGCTTCCGTTCCCGCTCACTCCTATGGATCTTCTCAGAGGAGGGGGGCGAATCTCCGAGCAGTGCGACTTATGGATGCATGACAGCCAAAACTCGCACTGCTCGCGGTCAGGGGCTGGCAGACCTTGCAGAGCGCCAGTACGGAGTCATCTCGCGAGATCAATTGCGAGCTTGTGGGGTGGGAGAGGGTGCAATCGCCCACGCGATCAAGAGAGGCCGGCTGCACCGGGTGTTCCGCGGCGTCTATGCCCTCGGCCACCGCCGGATTGGTGAGCGCGGACGGTTGATGGCCGCAATCCTGGCCTGCGGACCCGGCACGGTCGTCTCTCACCGCAGCGCGGCTGCCCTGCTCGGACTCATCGACGACGGCCCTGTGGTGATCGACGTGATTACGCCTGGAGCCAGCGGACGGGGGATCGACGGCATCCGCTTCCACCGCGTGCGGCCACCGCGACTGGAGGAGACGGGAACCGTCGGCGGCATCCCCTGCACGAGCCCGGCGCGGACGCTGGTGGACCTCGCGGGCACCGTGGGCGATTGGACGCTCCGCAGCGCTTTCGAGCGGGCGGCGCATCGGCGCCTCCTCGACATCGCGGCGATCGAGGCGTCAATCGACCCGCGCCGCCGCGGGATGAAGGGCCTACTCGCCCTTATCGAGAAATGGCGGGCCGCGGCGCCGCTGACGAAAACGCGAGGCAAGCTCAAAAGCCCGCTAGAGGCGAAGGTGCTGCCGCTGCTCGTCCAGCGCGACCTGCCCCCGCCCCTGATCAACGCGCCCGTAGCGATCGCCGACGGCCGGATCGAGGTCGACTTCCTCTGGCGCGAGCAGCGCTTCGTCGTGGAGGCCGACAGCCGCGACTTCCACGACACGGCCATGGCCTTCGAGCGCGACCGCTGGCGTGACCGCGAACTGATGCGCGCCGGCTACTCGGTCCTGCGCGTCACCCACAAGGAAGCGGAACACGAAGGGGAGGCCGTCGTGGACACCATCGTCTCGCGGCTCTCCAACGACGCTCAGTCCAGTAGTTCCTGCCGCAACTGACAGCCAAATCCCCCTCCCCACTAGCTAGTAGGAGGGGGATTTGGCTGCCCCAAGCGGCAGGAACTGTCAGCCCGCCGCCTCGCGTAACCGGGCGATCTCGTCATCTGAGAGGCGGCGCGCGGAACCCTCTTGCAGGTCTCCGAGCCCCAACGGCCCAAAGCGCACCCGCCGCAGCGCCATGACCTCGTTGCCTACTGCCTCCAGCATCCGCCGCACCTGGCGATTGCGGCCTTCGCGGAGGACGATTTCGATCTCCTGTTTGCCGAGGCGCTTCACCTGCGCGGGTGCCGTCGGCCCGTCCTCCAGCTCCACCCCGCCTTGCAGGCGCTCGATGTCCTGCTCCGCGATCGGCGCCCGCAGCCTCGCCACATATGCCTTCGGCACTTCGTACCGCGGGTGCGTCAACCGATTCGCCAACTCACCGTCGTTCGTCAGCAGCAACAGGCCCGACGAGTCGGCATCCAAACGCCCCACCGGATACAGCCGCGCCTCCGTCTCGACGAGATCAACCACCGGCCTCCGGCTCCCCGGCTCGCGCGCGGTCGAGACCACCCCCACCGGCTTGTTCACCGCCCAGACCTCACGCGCCTCCGCGGCGACCGGCGCCCCGTTGACGCGCACGTCGTCGTCCTCCCCCACGTCCCGCGCCGGATCGGTGACGACCTCGCCTCCGACCGTCACCAGTCCCTTGGCAATGATCTCCTCCGCCCTCCGCCTGGAAGCAACTCCCCCATGGGCAAGGAACTTGGCAAGCCTCACGATCGAGGAGCCGGGGATGGGGCTCGCCGGACCCTCCCCGCTGTTGTCCGCCGAGCTCCATCCCCGGCTCCCTCAGCGGTCACTCTGCCCGCTGTTCGCCAGCTTTCAGGAGTCGCTCCCGCAATTCCCGCTCGTCCTCGGGGCTGGGGTCGAACTTCGAGGGGTCGGGGAGCTGGTCAAGGCCGCTGAGGCCGAAGAGGCGCTCGAACAGCTCCGAAGTCTTGAAGATCGCGGCGCCGAAGCGGGAGCGGCCCGCCTCCTCGATCAGGCCGCGCTCGGCGAGGCTGGTCACCGCCGACTCGGAGCTGACGCCGCGGATGCGGGCGATCTCGGGCCGTGAGACCGGCTGCAGGTAGGCGACGATCGCGAGCGTCTCGGCCTGGGCCTGGGTCAGCGGCGGCGTCCTCGGCTTCGCCAGCAGGCGCCGCGCCGCGTCCTCGCTGGCCGGGTCGCTGGCGAGGCTGAAGCCCTCGCCGACCTCGCGCAGCACCACTCCGCGCTTGCCCTCGGCGAGGTCCTCGCGCAGCAGCGCAATCGCCTCTTCGACCTGGCCCTCGGTCGCCTGCGTCGCCTCAGCCAGGTCCTTGACCGCGACCGGCTGCGGCGAGAGGAAGAGCAGCGCCTCGACGGTACGGGAGAGGTCACTCATCCGCTCTTGGTCACTGCGGTCGGCGCCACTTTCTTCACCCGGATCGGGCCGAAGCACTCGCCCTGCTCCCAGGTCACCTCGCCCTTGCGGTAGAGCTCGAGCATCGCGAAGAGGGTGACCGCCTGGGTCAGCCGGTCCTCGCCGCCGAACTCCTCGTCGAAGTCGAAGTCGGAGCGACGCAGCAGCGCGTCGCGGACCGCCCGCAGCCGCCGTTCCAGCGAGACCGTCGGGCGGATGTGGCTGATGTCGACGTCGGGCGGCTCGGTCAGCAGGTCGCCGAGGGCGGCGCCGAGCTGGTCGGGGTCGTAGACGGCCGAGGCCGCCTCGACGGCGACCCGCCGCAGCTCCGGCGGGAGCGGCGCCGAGCGGTAGAGGTAGCCGCGCTGGGACTCGAAGCGCTCGGCCAGATCGGCCGCGGCGTCGCGGTAGCGCCGGTACTCGAGCATCCGTGCGATCAGCTCCTCGACCGCCTCCTCGGGTTTGAGCTCGCCCAGCTCGTCCTCCGGCCCCGGCAGCATCAGCCGCGACTTCAGCTCCAGTAGGGCGGCGATCAGGACGAGGAACTCGGTCGCCACCTCCAACTCCAGCTCGCCCTCGCGCTCGAGGTGCTCGACGTAGGCGACGACGACCTCCCCCAACTGCAGGTCCAGCAGGCTGACCTCCTCGCGCAGGACGACCGCCATCAGCAGGTCGAAGGGCCCGGCGAAGACGTCGAGGTCGAGATCCAGGTCGAGGTCGGCGACGGCCATTCGAACGAAGACTAGCCCTGGGGGCGGCCGAAGCCCATGCGCTCGCGGACCTCAGCGACGACGGGGGCCGCCATCGCGCGAGCCTTCTCGGCGCCGAGGGCGAGGACGCGGTCCAGCTCGGCCTCGTCGGGGCGCAGCTCCTCGTAGCGCTCGCGGACCGGCGCCAGGTACTCGACCACCGCCTCGGCGACGGCCTTCTTGAAGTCGCCGTAGCCGGCGCCCTCGAACTCGCTTTCGACCGCCGCCTGGTCGCTGCCGCGGGCGACGGCGAGGATGTCGATCAGGTTGGTGACACCCGGCTTCTCGGGGGAACGTTCGATCTCGCGGCCGGAGTCGGTGACCGCGGAGCCGAACTTCTTGCGGATCGCGCCGGGCTCGTCGAGGACGAGGACGGTCCCGTTCTCGGTCCCGCCGGTGGTCGACATCTTCCGCTCCGGCTCCTGCAGGTCCATGATCCGGGCGCCGACCTCCGGGATCAGCAGCTCCGGGACGACCAGGGTCTCGCCGAAGCGCTGGTTGAAGCGGCGGGCGATCTCGCGCATCAGCTCGACATGCTGGCGCTGGTCGTCGCCGACCGGAACCTCGGTCGCCCGGTAGGCAAGGACGTCGGCGGCCATCAGCACCGGGTAGTAGAAGAGCGCCGCCGAGGCGAGTTCGCGGTCCTTCCCCACCTTTTCCTTGAACTGGTGCATGCGGTTGAGGTCGCCGTGGGCGGTGACCGCGGAGAGCAGCCAGGTCAGCTCGGTGTGCTCGTGCACGTCGGACTGGCGGAAGAGGATGCAGCGCTCGGGGTCGAGGCCCGCGGCGAGCAGGATCGCGGCGGTGTCGTAGACGCGCTCGCGCAGTTCGGACGGGTCGTAGGGGACCGAAATGGCGTGAAGGTCGACGATGCAGAAGATCGCCGGCTCGCCCCGGTCCTGCCCCTCGACGTACTGCCGGATCGCCCCGATGTAGTTGCCCAGGTGCTTGCGGCCGGTCGGCTGGATGCCGGAGAAGATGATCGGTTTCGACATGCGGAGGCGGAGACTAGCCGGGGATGGCTGTCGCCGGATTCATGCGGTTTCGGCTGCCGCCCCGGCCTTTTCTTGCTTTTCGGCGCAGTCGGCGTCGCTGCCGTGGCCGCACTCGCCCGCCGCGGCGGCGCCGCGGGTGGGGACCGAGACGACCTTCCGCTTTGGGTTCTGGACGCCGAGGCCGGCGACGATGCCGCCGATGATCATCAGGATCCCGGCGATCCCGATCCCTAGGTGGAAGGACGAGGTCGACGCGGCTTCCGCCGCCTGCATCACCCGGTCGGCTTCGGCGCCCGGCACGCTGTCGGTTTCGGGGACGGCCAGCGGCTTTTCCTTCGCTTCTTCGACCGCCGCGGCCCCGGCGGTCGAGAGCGGCGCCGAGCCGAGATGGTCGTCGAGCTTGGCGCCGAAGCCGGCGGAGATGACCGCCCCGAGGATGGCGATCGCCAGCAGGCCGGCGACACGGGAGACGCCGTTGTTGACCCCGGAAGCGACTCCAACCCGGTGTTCGTCGACCGAGTCGAGGACCGTCGCGGTCAGCGGCGCCACCGTCGCCGAGAGCCCGACCCCGAAGACGAGCAGGCCCGGCAGGACGTCGACGAGGTAGCTCGCTTCGGTGTCGATCCGGATCAGGAGCAGCAGCCCGATGCCGCCGATGATCGGCCCGGCGGTCATCGGCATCCGCGGCCCCGTGCCCGAGGTGATGCGGCCGAAGCGGGGTGAGAGGAAGAACATCAGGATCGAGATCGGGGTCGTCGCCAGCCCGGCCTCCAGCGGCGAGTAACCGACTACCTGCTGCAGGTAGAGCCCGACGAAGAAGAGGCCGCCGATCAGGCCGGCGTAGGTCGCCAGCGTGGTCAGGTTGGTGACCCAGAAGTTGCGGATCCGGAACAGGCCCAGCGGCAGCATTGGGTGGCGGGCGGTCGCCTCGCGGAGGATGAAGAGGCCGAAGCAGAGGATCCCGGCGGCCATCGACGCCCAGACGATCGGGTCGCTCCATCCGCGCGAGGGCTGCTCGATCAGCGCGAAGGTCGGGCCGCCGAGGCCGATCGCCGAAAGCGCGATCCCGGCCCAGTCGATGCCGAGGAAGGCGTCCTCGTCGCGGCTCTCCTCGACCGAGTGGAGAGTGAGCAAGACGGTCGCCGCGATCAGGGGGATGTTGACCCAGAAGATCGCCCGCCAGGAGGTGATGCCGATCAGGGCGCCGCCGCCGGCCGGGCCGATCACGGTCGCGATCCCGGTCCAAGCCGTCCAGGTGCCGACCGCCTTGCCGCGCGCTTCGCCCTCGAAGGTCGAGGCGACGATCGCCAGCGAACCGGGCACCAGCAGCGCCCCGGCGATCCCCTGCAGGGCCCGTGCCCCGATTAAGAACCCCTCGGTGGGGGCGATCGCGCAGAGAACCGAGGTGATGCCGAAGGCGATCAGGCCGACGACGAAAATCCGCCGCCGCCCGAACTGGTCGCCGAGGCTGCCGCCGACCAGGAGCAGCGAGACCAGCGCCAGGGTGTAGGCCTCGACGACCCACTGCTGCCCGGCGAGGCCGACGTCGAGCCCTTCGCTGATCGCCGGCAGGGCGACGTTGACGACCGTGCTGTCGAGAAAGACGATCGTCGAGCCGAGGATCGTCGCGATCAGCGTCAGCAGTTGCCGGCGGGACACCCCGACGAGTCTAGGCGGCTGCGGCCTCCGGATCGTCGAGTTCGCGCAGTTGCGCCGCGGGGGTGAAGAAGTTTCGGTAGGCGAGCACGGTCGCGGTCAGGGCGGAGATCGAGACGCTGCCGAGCAGGACGTAGAGGAGGATCAGTTGCAGGCGGACGGCGTCGGTGGGGCTGGCGCCGGCGAGCAGCATTCCGACCATCGTCCCCGGGAAGAAGATCAGGCCGGTGGTCTTGGTCGAGTCGACGAGGGTGATCATCCCCGAGCGCAGGGCGCGGCGGACGGTCGGCATCGCCGCTTCGCGGGAGGTGGCGCCTAGCGCCAGCGTCGCCTCGATCCGCGCCCGCGACTCCGCCATCTCGTCGCCGAGGCGGTTGAGGGCGACGGCCGAGGCGGTCATCGCGTTGCCGATCACCATGCCGCCGACCGGGACCAGGTAGCGCGGCGTCGGTTCGAAGATGCCGAGGGCGACGACGAGGCCAAGCGTGGTGCCGCCGGCCAGCGCCAGGGCAATCAGCAGCGGCTTGAATGATTCCGGGACCTTCTTGGCGCGGCTGCGGGCGGTGATCGCGCCGAAGAGGACCATCACCGCCAGCAGCGCCAGCACCAGCCAGATCGAGTCGACGTCGAAGATCAGCTTGATCGCGTAGCCGACGAGGGTGAGCTGGACGAAGGAGCGGACGGTGGCGATGCCGATGTCGCGCTCGAGGTCGGCGCCCCACCAGAGGGAGATCGCCGCGGCGAGTGCGACCAGCGCCAGCGAGGCGGCGACCTGCCAGAGGTCGACGTGGATCGAGGTGCTTGCCAGCAGGATCATGCGAGCACCTCCGCCAGCGGGCCGCAGCCGACCAGGCGGCCGCTCTCCAACTGCAGCACCCAGTCGCCGAGGCGGCGCGCCTGCTCGGGATCGTGGCTGACGAGGACGATCGATATCTCCAGCTCGCGTCGCAGCTCCGCCAGCGCCGACTCGATCGTGTCGCGGGCGGCGTGGTCGAGGGCCGAGGTCGGCTCGTCAAGGAGCAGGACGCGCGGTCGCTGCGCCAGCGCCCGGCCCAGCATCGCTCGCTGCTGCTCGCCGACCGAGAGCTTGGCGACATCGCGCCCGGCGAAGGAGGGGTCGAGGCCGGCGAGGCCGAGGGTGCGGGCGGTGTCGAGCTCCTCGCCGGCGAGGTCGGCGGCGTAGCGCAGGTTCGACTCGACCGTCCCGGCCAGCAGCGCCGGCAGCTGCGGCACCAGAGCGACCTCGTGGCGCAGCGCCAGCGGCTCATAGGAGCGCAGCGGTTGCCCGCGGTAGTCGATCTCGCCCCGATCCGGGTCGGCGAGGCGGTTCAGCAGCCGCAGCAGCGTCGACTTGCCGGCGCCGGAAGGGCCGACGATCGCCGTCGCGCCCGCCGGAATCCCAGCGCTGAGCGAGTCGAGGACGGTCTTGCCGCCACGGTCCAACCCCACCTCTCGCAGCTCGAACAGCACCGGCGGATCATCCCACCCTGCCGCGGATCGCAAGATGCCTCTCGCTGCGCTCTCCTCTATCGATCCTCGCGCGTTCGGCTGGAACAATCCCGGGTAAGGAGATCGAACGATGGCTAGAGCAATTTGGAGTGGAACTATCAGCTTCGGGCTACTGAACGTGCCCGTGCGCATGTACAGCGCGGTGGCGCGGCGCAGCATCGCCCTGCGCGAGATCCGCGAGTCCGACAGCGCCCGGATCAAACACCGGCGAGTCGCCGAAGGGACCGACGAGGAGGTCCCCTACGAGAACATCGTCAAGGCCTACGAGCTGTCGCCGGGCCAGTACGTGCCGCTGGGCAAAGACGAGATGGCGGCGCTGGCGCCGGAGAAGACGCGTGCGATCGACGTCCAGGACTTCGTCGACATCGAGGAAATCGACCCGATGTACTTCGACAGCCCCTACTACCTCGGCCCCGCCGACGGCGCCGAGAAGGCCTACTCGCTGCTCGCCTCCGCGATGGAAAGCTCGGGCAAGGCGGCGATCGCCCGCTTCGTCTTCCGCAACAAAGAGCACCTCTCGGCGATCCGCGCCTCCGACGGCGTACTGACGTTGACCACGATGCGCTTCCACGATGAGGTCGTGCCGCCCTCCGAACTCGACGACTCCCTCCCCGACAAGGCGCCGAAAGTCGCCAAGCGCGAGCGGGAGATGGCCGAGCAGCTGATCGACTCGCTGAGCACCAAGTTCAACCCGAACGAGTACCGCGACGAGTATCGCGAACAGCTGCTGGCCCTGATCGAACAGAAGGCCGAAGGCAAAGAGATCGTCGCGCCCGAAACCGAGGCGCCGAAAGCGACCAAAGCCCCCGACCTGATGGCGGCGCTGGAGGAAAGCATCGCCGCGGTCAAAGAAAAAGGGGCTTCTTCGAGCGACAAAGGCAAAGCGGCGAAAGCGAAACCAAAAGCCAAAGCCTCGAAAAAGAGCAAAGCGAAAGCTAAAAGCTCTTCCCGCTCGAAAGCCAAAGCCAAAGCCTCGAAATAGGTTCGTAAGCCGTGGGCGAGACGCGGCAGGTCGAGGTCGACGGCAAAGAGCTGCGGCTGACCAACCTCGACAAGGTGCTCTACCCAGAGACCGGGTTCACCAAGGGCGAGATGGTCGACTACTACGCCCGGGTAGCGCCGGCGATCGTCCCCCACCTGAGCGGGCGGGCGGTGACGCTGCGGCGCTTCCCGGAAGGGGTCGACGATCTCGACGCCGCCTTCTTCGAGAAGCGCTGCCCGAAACACCGGCCGAAATGGGTGAAAACGGCGCGGGTCCAGGCGGGCCCCAACGCCGGCAAGATCGACTTCTGCGTCTGCGACAGCCTGCCGACGCTGATCTGGATGGCGCAACTGGCGGCGATCGAGCTGCACCCCTCGCTGTCACTGAGCCGGGCGCCGAAACGGCCGACCGTGCTCGCCTTCGACCTCGACCCCGGCCCACCCGCCGACGTCGTCGACTGCTCGCGGGTGGCGCTGCGCCTGCGCGACCTGCTCGCCCAGCTCGACCTCCAGAGCTTCGTTAAGACCTCGGGGTCGAAGGGCATGCAGCTCTACGTGCCGCTCAACGGCAAGGCCACCTACGAGGAGACGCGCCCCTTCGCCCAGGCGATTGCCCAGATCGTCGCCAAACAGAACTCCGACGAGGTGCTGGCGAAAATGGGCAAAAAGACCGACCGCAGCGGCAAGGTCCTGATCGACTGGTACCAGAACAACGAACGCAAAACCACGATCGCCGTCTACTCCCTCCGCGCCCGCGAGCACCCCACCTGCTCAACCCCCGTCACCTGGGAGGAGGTCGAGGCGGCCGCCGAGTCAGGCAACGGCAGCGACCTCGTGTTCGAAACCACCGACGTCCTCAGGCGCCTTGACGACCAAGGCGACCTCTTCGCCCCGGTGCTGGAGCTGGAGCAGGAGCTGCCCGCGCTCTGAACACAAGGGCGCCGCGAACCTCTAAGAGGCGGGGTCCCTCCACATCTGGGTCACATCGGGGCCGTCGCCGGCGAGTTCGAAGCTGCCGCATGGCTTGAAGCCGAGCCGTTCGTAGCGCTGGTCGTTCGCCGGGTTCGACGACTCGAGGAAGGCGGCTGCTCCGATCGCGTCGAGGCGCTTCAGGTTGTCGGCCAGCAGGCCCATGCCCCATCCCCTGCCGGCATGGTCGGGATGGGTGCCGAGCAGGCTCAGGTAGTAGTGCGGGCCGCGATCGTGAGGGTGCGCGGCGTCGAAGCGCTCGAAGGTGTCCAGGACCCTCTCGGCGCCCTCCTCGTCGAGCATTTCCCGGAGCAACGCCTCGAAGCGCACCTCGTCCTCGGGCGAGAGCTCGGGCTCACCCGGCGGGATCCAGACGGCGGCGGCGCTGCAGTCAGCGGTCATCCAGACCCACCCGTGTGGAATTGCCGAGCCGACCGCAAGGCGCCAGGCGGACCGGTGCTGCTCCAGCCTGCGCTCGTCGTCGGGGAACGCCCAGGCCCAGACCGGATCCCGGTTGAACGCCTGGGCCAGCGTCTCGGCGACCGCGTCGAGGTCGTCTGGAGTCGCGACTCTGGCGTCTACGGGGCGCGGAGGACCTGCGCTCCCGATCATCCCTACAGCGGCTGACGAACGACCGGCTGGCGGGTCGCTTTGACCTCGTCTAGGCGCCGGACGGGGGTCGTGTACGGGGCGTTCTTCGCCAGGTCCGGCTGGGTCTCGGCCTCGGCGAGGATCTTCTCGATCGCCTCGGCGAAGGCGTCGAGGGACTCCTTGGTCTCGGTCTCGGTCGGCTCGACCATCAGGGCCTCCTCGACGAGGAGCGGGAAGTAGACGGTCGGCGGGTGAAAGCCGAAGTCGAGCAGGCGCTTGGCGAGGTCGAGGGTCGCCAGGCCGAGCTCGCGTTTCATCGGCTTGCCGGAGAGGACGAACTCGTGCATGCAGTGGCGGTCGAAGGCGATCGGCAGGCGCTCGCCGGCGCGACCCTCGGCCAGGCGCGCCTTCAGGTAGTTGGCGTTGAGGACGGCGGTCTCCGAGGCCTCCGCCAGGCCGTCGGCGCCGAGGCTGAGGATGTAGGCGTAGGAGCGGACGAAGACACCGAAGTTGCCCTGGAAGCCGCGCAGGCGGCCGATTGACTTGGGTCGCTCGAAGTCGAGGTCGAAGCTGGGGCCGTGGCCGTTGGAGCCCTCGCGACGGACCACCTGCGGCCGCGGCAGGAAGGGCTCGATCCGGTCAGAGACGGCAATCGGGCCGGCTCCCGGCCCGCCCCACCGTGTGGCTGGCTGAACGACTTGTGGAGGTTGACGTGGACGATGTCGAAGCCCATATCGCCGGGCCGGGAGTGGCCCATGACCGCGTTGAGGTTGGCGCCGTCGTAGTAGAGGGTGCCGCCGGCCTCGTGGATCAGCCGGGCGATCTCGGCGATGTTCTCGTCGAAGACCCCGAGCGTGTTCGGGTTGGTCAGCATCAGGCAGGCGACGTCGTCGGGGTCCTCGGCGATCTTCGCCCGCAGGTCGTCCATCTCGACCCCGCCCTGATCGTTGGTGGCGACTTTGACCACCGTGTAGCCGGCCATCGTCACCGAGGCGGGATTGGTGCCGTGCGAGGTGTCGGGCGCCAGGACCTTGGTCCGCACCTCATTGCGGTCGGCGTGGTAGGCGCGGGTCAGCAACAGGCCGGCGAGCTCGCCGTGGGAGCCGGCGCTCGGCTGCAGGCTGACGTGCGGCAGGCCGCAGATCTCGCCCAGCGACTCCTGCAGCAGCCACATCAGCTCCAGCGCCCCCTGGGCGCGCTTCGGGTCCTGCGCCGGGTGGAGCCGCGCGTGCCCGGGCAGCGCCGCCACCCGCTCGTTGAGGCGCGGGTTGTGCTTCATCGTGCAGGAGCCAAGCGGATAGAAGCCGCTGTCGAGGTCGAAGTTGCGGCGCGAGAGCCGGTTGTAGTGGCGGACGATCTCCGGCTCGGCGATCTCCGGCAGCCGCGGCGGCTCGGACCGCAGGAGCTTTGAGGGGATCAGCTCGGCGAGGGGCTTCTCCGGGACTTCGGTCGCGGGTAGGGCAGCCGCGCGCCGACCCTCCTTCGATTTCTCGAAGATCGTCCGCGCGCGTTCGGCCTGCATCGGGGTCTCGGTCAGTGCCATTAGACGGCCACCCCCTCTCGCTCCGCAGAGATCGCGGCGCCGAGCGCCTCGGCCAGCTCGTCGATCTGGGCTTTCGTGCGGCGCTCGGTGATCGCGACGAGCAACCCGTCCTCGAACTCCGGGTACTCGCGGCCGAGTGGGTAGCCGGCGGCGATGCCGCGCTCGGCGACGCGGTCGAGCACCTTCTCCACCGGCGCGTCGAGCCGCACTGCGAACTCGCGCGCGACCGGCGCCTCGTGCAGCAGCTCGACCCCGTTGACCGAGCTCAGCCGCTCGCGCGCGTAGGCGGTCCGCCGCACCAGCAACTCGCCGAGCTCGCGGAAGCCCTGGCGCCCAAGCCAAGCGAGATGGACCATCGCCCCCAGCGCGTTCAGCGCCTGGGCGGTGCAGATGTTGTTGGTCGCTTTCTCGCGGCGGATGTGCTGCTCGCGCGTCTGCAGCGCCAGGACGAAGCCGCGGCGGCCGTCGACGTCCTCGGTTTCGCCAGCGATCCGGCCCGGCATGCGGCGGATCTGCTCCTCGGTCGCGCAGAAAAAACCAAACGACGGGCCGCCGAAGTCGAGGCGGTTCCCGAGCGGCTGGCCCTCGCCGAGGGCGATGTCGGCGCCGCACTCGCCGGGCGGCTTGAGAATTCCCAGCGTCATCGGGTCGCAAGCGACAATCAGCAGCGCGCCGTGCTCCTTCGCCGCTGCGCCCAGCGCCTCGACGTCCTCGACCGCGCCGAGGAAGTTCGGGCTCTGCAGGAAGACCGCCGCGGTCTCGCCGTCGACCGCCGCCGCCAGAGCCGCCGCGTCGGTTAGGCCGCCCTCGAGGCCGACTTCAACCACCTCGGCGCCGAAGCCGACCGAGTAGGTGCGCAGCGTCTCGCGGCTGTGCGGGTGGACGCCGCGAGAGACGACGAAGCGCCTGCGCTTGGTCGCCCCGATCGCCAGGTAGCCGGCCGAGGCCAATGACGAGGGTCCCTCGTAGAGCCCGGCGTTCGAGACCGGCAGCCCGGTCAGCTCCGACATCGCCGTCTGGAACTCGAACATCACCTGCAGCCCGCCCTGGCTGATCTCCGGCTGGTAGGGCGTGTACGGGGTCAGGAACTCGCTGCGCGAGGTGATCGCGTCGACGATCGCCGGCACGTAGTGGTCGTACATCCCCGCGCCGACGAAGCAGACCTGCTCTTCGGCGTCGGCGTTGCGCCCGGCCAGCGCCGCCAGCCGCTCGTAGACCTCGGCCTCGCTCATCCCCTCCGGCAGCGCCAGCGGGCGCCCCAGGCGCAGATCCGCGGGGATCTGCTTGAACAGCTCGTCGACCGCGCCGACGCCGATCGCGTCGAGCATCTCCTGGCGGTCGTCAGGGGTGGCTGAGGTGTAGCGAGTCACCCGGCTGATGCTAGGGGAGCGGGTTGTCGGGCTCGGCCGCTAGTTGTCCAGCAACTTGCGGTATTCCTCGACGCCGAGGAGCGTCTCGGCCTCCTCCGGCGAGGTCAGCCGCACTTTGACCAGCCAGCCCTCGCCGTAGGGGTCCTCGTTGACCTTCTCCGGCGAATCCTGGAGCACGTCGTTGACCTCGACGATCTCCCCCGATAGCGGCGCGATCACGTCGCTGACCGCCTTCACCGACTCGACCTCGGCGTAGGAAGAATCTTTCTGGATCGCGCTCCCTACCTCGGGCGGGTCGAAGAAGACCACCTCGCCAAGCGAATCCTGGGCGTACCAGGTGATCCCAAGGGTCGCCTGGTCTCCCTCGATCCGGGCCCAGTCGTGTTCCTCGTGGTAGCGCAGGTCGTCGGGGTAGGTGGCGTCGGGCAAGGCTCAGCTCCTTTTCGCGTAGAGGGGCTTGGAAGCTATCCGGGCGGGGCGGCGTTTGCCGCGCACGTCGATCTCGACCTCGGCACCGACCTCCGCCAGCTCCGAGCGGACGTAGGCCATCCCGGCCCCAAGCTCGAGCGAGGGCGCATAGGTGCCGCTGGTCACCGCACCGACCTGCTCGTCGCCCCGCATCACCGGGTTGCCTTCGCGGGGGATCCCCTGGCCGTCGATCTTGAACGCGACCAGCTCCTCCGCCGTGCCCTCAGCGCGGGCGCGGGCGACCGCCTCGGAGCCGATGAACCCCGTTGCCTCTTTGCAGCACCAGCCGAGGCCGGCTTCGATCGGGTTGCGCTCGGTGCTCAGCTCGTTGCCATGCAGCGGGTAACAGACCTCCAACCGCAGGGTGTCGCGGGCGCCGAGCCCGCAGGGGACGATCCCCGCTTCCAGCAGCTCGCACCAGATCGGCACCGCCACCTCCGGGTCGAGCAGCAACTCGACCCCGTCCTCGCCGGTGTAGCCGGTGCCGCAGGTGAGCGCCGGGCGGCGTCCGATCTGGGGATGGGAGACGTGGAAGCGCGGCGGCAGCTCGATCCCCAGCGTCGCTTCCAGCACCGTCCGCGCGTGCGGACCCTGGACGGCGAGCATCGCGTAGCGGTCGGCGACGTCACGGACGATCGCGTCGAACTCGCGGCTCTGGCGGCCGAGCCACTCCAGGTCGGCGTCGTGGTTGGCGGCGTTGGTGACGACGAGGTAGCGATCGCCGCCGAGCCGGTAGGCGAAAAGGTCATCGATGACACCGCCCTCCTCGTTGCAGAGGCAGGAGTACTGCGCACCGCCGATCTGGATCTTGGCGACGTCATTGGAGAGCACCCGCTGCAGGAACGCAAGCGCCCCCGGCCCCTCAACTTCGACCTCGCCCATGTGGGAGACGTCGAACATCCCCGCGTGCCGCCGCACCGCCGAGTGCTCCTCCCTGATCCCCTCGTACTGCACCGGCATCTCCCAACCGGCGAAATCCACCACCTTCGCCCCAAGGTGAACATGCTGCTCGTAAAGAGGAGTGCGCATCGGCCCCCAGCCTATTGACCGGGCGCGGTGAGCAGGGGCGTCGGTACCCCTCCCAAAACACTCCCCAAAGCGAGCGAAGCGAGCGCGTTTTGGGAGGGGTACCGACGCCCCTCGCAGACCTATTCCTTCAAGAACCCAGGAACGTCAATGTCGTCGTCCGAGACCCGGAGTTTCCGAATGTCCGTGTCCTCAGCCGAGACGCGCGGGCGGCTCTCGTAGCGGCGTCGCACGCGCTGCGGCGAACGGGCCAGAAGCTCGAAGCCTTCGAAGCCGGTGGCGATCACCGTCACCCGCACTTCGTCTTTCATCGACTGGTCGACGACGGAGCCGAAGATGATGTTGGCGTTGTCGTCGGCCTCGGCCTGGACGAGCTGGGCGGCCTCATTGACCTCGAACAGGCCGAGGTCCTCGGGGCCGGTGATGTTCAGCAGCATCCCGGTCGCGCCTTTGATCGACTCCTCGATCAGCGGCGAGGTGATCGCTGCTTTGGCGGCGTCGAGGGCGCGGGCCTCGCCGGAGGCCGAGCCGACGCCCATCAGGGCCGAGCCGGCGTCGCGCATGATCGTCCGCACGTCGGCGAAGTCGAGGTTGATCAGGCCCGGGATGGTGATCAGGTCGGTGATGCCCTGGACACCTTGGCGGAGGATGTCGTCGGCCATCCGGAAGGCCTCGAGGACGCTGGTCCGCCGCTCGACCGCCTGCAGCAGTTTCTCGTTCGGGACGATGATCAGGGTGTCGACTTTGTTGCGCAGTTTCTCGATCCCCTCGAGCGCCTGCTGCATCCGTCGTTTGCCCTCGAACTCGAACGGTTTGGTCACCGCACCGACGGTGAGGGCGCCGATCTCCTCCTTGGCGATCTCGGCGATCACCGGGGCCGAGCCGGTGCCGGTGCCGCCACCCTCGCCGGCGGTGACGAAGACCATGTCAGCGCCCTTCAGCGCCTCCTTGATCTCGTCGCGACTCTCCGCCGCCGCGCCGGCGCCGACCTCGGGGTTACCCCCGGCGCCGAGGCCGCGGGTGAGCTCCTGGCCGATTGAAAGCTTGATGTCGGCGTCGCAGGCCTGCAGCGCCTGCGCGTCGGTGTTGACGGCGACGAACTCGACGCCCCTGATGCCGGCGTCGATCATGCGACTGACCGCGTTAGTACCGCCGCCGCCTGCGCCGACGACCTTTATGACCGCAAGGTAAGTGGATTCCATCTCCCGATTTTCTCCAGCGCGCCCGGTTTCCCTTGGCGCGTTTCCAAAGCTTTGAGTTGAGTTGAGCCTTTGTTCCGTCCGAGCCTTCAGCAACACTCTAGGGTTCGAGGGGCTGAAGGAACGGCGGAAATTGCGCTTGAACGTAGGGCATTCCCGGGGTTCTGTCAAACCAGCGGGAGGCATCCTGCAGGCGGATATCTCAACCAAGGGTTGAGGGTTTGCCTACCCTCACCCTTTACTTGAGACTTTGCGGGACCGCTTGCCAAAGCGGTTTGTGAGACCTGAGGGCTGGTTCAGGGTGCGGGTGGCAGTTCGTGTTCTTCGCCTTCGTAGGCGGGGCGGCTCGGGGCATGCAGGTCTACATAATCGAGCGCGGTTATTTCCGGATCGGCGAGAACCGCGGCTGCCGCGCGCCACTTCTTCCTCGCCTTGGTGGCGTCGCCAAAGCGCAGTTCGATCCCGGTGGTGAGGTTGACGTCGACCCCGCTGTCGCCGTAGAAGCTGCTTTCGACATAGGGACGCAGTTCGTCTGGGACGGCGGCGAGGATGCGCACCTGTTCCAGCGCCGGCCCCTTCACCCGCCCCCCCTTCGGCAGGTCTTCCAGCGGCAGTCGCGGCAGCGGCGGGTCTTCCGGCAGCGGCAGCCAGCGCACCAGCGCCCCGTCGGCGGAGACGCCGACCGCTTCTGACCCTTCGCCGATCGTCGCCGCCAGTCGCGGCACCAACACCGTCGGCTCGGCGGTGTCCTGGCGGATCACGAACCAGTAGACGGCAACCAGGGCGAGGACGGCGATCAGCGCCCCGACCGCCAGTCGCGGCCTCACAGATCCCAGTCGGGCCACTCGACCTCCCCCAGGACCTGCACCTCGGGTTCCAGCACAACGCCGAAGCGCTCGAAGACGCGGCGCCTTCCCGCCGCCATCAGCGCCAGCACGTCGGCGGTGCTGGCATCGCGGTCGTTCTCGACGAAATTGGCGTGCTTCTCGGAGAAGCGGGCGCCGCCGTGGCGGAGGCCGCGACAGCCGGCCGCCTCCAGCAGCTGCCCCGCCGATTTGCCCTCCGCCTTCTCGTCCTCCGGGTTCTTAAAGGTCGAGCCAAAGGTCTTGATCCCCGAGGGCTGCGCCTCGCGCCGGCGCTCGCGCATGCCGGCCAAGGTGGCGCGGACCTCCTCCGGGTCGGCGGGCTGCAGCTGGAAGGAGGCGCGGGCGACGACTTCGCCCGGGCGCAGGTTCGAGCGGCGGTACTCGAAGCCGAGCTGATCGGGCCGGCGGCGGTCGGTGCCGGCGGCGGTGGCGACGTCGACCCACTCGAGCGCCAGCGCCAGCTGGCCGCCGTAGGCGTTGGCGTTCATCCGCACGGCCCCGCCGGTGGTGCCGGGGATGTTGATCCCGAACTCGAGGCCAGAGAGACCCCAGCCAGCGGTTTTCGCCGCGGCCGAGGGAAAGCGGTAGCCGCCGCCGCAGACGACGCGATCGCCTTCCCGTTCGATCTCCGCCAGCCCACCGTTCAGCTTCAGCGCCAGCCCGTGGAAGCCGTCGTCGGCGACCAGCAGGTTCGACCCCGAGCCGATCACCCCCACCGCGAGCCCTTCCTCGTCGGCCCAGCGCAGGGCGGCGACCAGCGCCTCCTCGTCGCCCGGCCGCGCGAACCAGTCGGCGGCGCCGCCGGTGCGGACGGTCGTCAGGCGCGCCAGCGGGAAGTCGCGCTCCACTCCGTCGGGCGGCGTGCTCACTGTCCCGCCTCCGTCAACGCCACCGGCTCGGTGACCAGGGACTCTCCCAGCTTGACGATGTCGCCGGCGCCGATCGTGACCAGGATTGGCGCCTCGCCAACCTCCTGGGTGCGATCCAGGCGCTGGGCCAGCGCGCGCTGCGCAGTCTCGATCTCTGGCAGCCACCAGACCGGTCCTCCACCCATCCGCTCGGCGGCCGCCTGGGCGACCTGCAGGCCGCTGACGCCGGCCAGCTCGCCGACCGGCTGCTCGCGGGCCGGGTAGACGTCGAGGACCACGACCTCGTCGGCGAGCGTGAGAGCGGCGCCGAACTCCTGCGTCAGCGCCTTCGTCCGCGAGTAGAGGTGGGGCTGGAAGGCCGCGATCAGGCGCGAGGGCCGCAGTTCCCGCAGGGCCGAGAGGGCGGCGCGCACCTCGGTCGGGTGGTGGGCGTAGTCGTCATATATATGGACCGCCCCGCGCGAGCCTTTCAACTCGAGCCGGCGGTGGACGCCGGGGAATCGGGTGAGCGCCTCGGCGGCCGCCGCCACGTCGAGGCCCGCCAGCTCGATCGCGCCGAGCGCGGCGCGGGCGTCGCGGAGGTTGTGCTGGCCGGGCACCGCCAGCTCCAGCTCCGCCGGGCCCGGCGCCGCGGCGTCGAAGCGCGCTTCCTCCCCCCTCTGCCCCAGCCAGCCGATGTCCTCGTCCGCCGGCACGACCAGCCCCCGTGCCGGGCCGACGAAGCTGCGAAAGGCCTCGTGCAGCTCGGCCAGCGAGCCCCAGCGCGAGTGATGGTCCATCTCGACGTTGGTGACGACCGCCACCTCCGGCCGCAGGCGCAGGAAGCTGGCGTCGCTCTCGTCGGCCTCGGCGACGACCCACTCCCCCTCGCCCCAGCCGGCGTTGGCGGTGCTGCCGTCGGGACCGAGGCCCGGCACCTCGCCGCCGACGAAGAAGGCGGGGTCGGCGCCGATCGCCCGCAGCCCCCAGGCGGTCATCGCGGTGGTGGTCGTCTTGCCGTGGGTGCCGGCAATGGCGATCAGTCTCTTCTCGGCGCAGAGCTCTGCCAGCAGCTGACCGCGGTGGATCGGCTCGATGCCGCGCTCGCGCGCCAGCGCCAGCTCCGGGTTGTCCTCACCTATCGCGGTCGAGACCACCACCTCGGCCCCCTCCGGCAGGTTGGCGGCGTCGTGCCCGACCGCGGGTTCCAGTCCCGCCTCGCGCAACCGCTCCATATAAGAGGAGTCGCTGCGGTCGCTGCCGGTGACGGTAACGCCGAGCCGGGTGCAGACCAGCGCCAGCCCGCTCATCCCGGCGCCACCGATGCCGATGAAGTGGAGCTGCCGCCCGCGCCACTCGCTCACCGCGCTGCCTCCAGTACCTCGTCGGCGATCCTGCGGGCGGCGTCGGGCTTGGCCAGCCGACGCGCAGCGGCCGCCATCTCCACCAGACGAGCGTCGTCGCCGAGCACGGCTCCGACCTCGGCCGCCAGACGGTCCGCGGTCAGCTCCGCGTCCGCGATCACCGTTGCCGCCCCGCCGCTTCGCATCCACTCGGCGTTGGCGCTCTGGTGGTCGGCGGTGGCGAAGGGATATGGCACGAGGATCGCCGGTCGCCCCACCGCCACCACCTCGAAGATCGAGCCGCCCGAGCGACCGAGCACCAGGTCGGCGGCGGCAAGCGCGTCGCCGAGGTTCGGCTCGTAGTCGAGCAGGGTGTAGCTCTCGGCGTGAGGAGAGGCGGCGAGCCTGGCCTCCAGCTCCGGAAAGTCCCGCTTGCCCGCGATCTGGAGCACGTGGAAGTCGCGAGAACGCACGGCAAACGCCTCGACCGCGGCGAAGTTGATCGAGCGCGCTCCCTGGCTGCCGCCAACCACGAGCAGCACCTTGGCGTCAGCGGCGATGCCAAACCGCGCCCGCGCCCGCTCGCGATCGCCTTCGAGGACGGCTTTCGGCACCGGCCGCCCGGTGACCAGGTAGGGCTCCTCCTCCCGTCCCTCGATCGGGAAGGCGAGGCAGACACGCCGCGCCCGTCGCGCCAGCAGGCGGTTGGCGAGACCGAGATGGCTGTCGGCCTCGGTCAGGACCAGCGGCGTCCGCGTCATCGCCGCGGCCAGCCCCGCCGGCCCGGCGACGAAGCCGCCGCCGCCCATCACCACGTCGGCACCGCGCCGCCGCAGCGCCTTACGCGCTTCGCCGACGGCGCCCAGCGCCTCGACCCCGGCGCGGGCGGCCTTTAGGGGGTTGCGGCGGTCGATCCCTCGCACCTTGACGAAGTCGATCTCGTAACCGGCAGCGGGGACCAGCTCCGCCTCGATCCGCTCGCGCGTGCCGAGGAAGCTGACCTCGGCGCCGCTAGCCCGAAGCTCGTCGGCGACCGCCATGGCGGGCACCACGTGCCCCGCGGTTCCCCCCGCCGCCACGACCACTCTTGGCTTTCCTGGCACCGCTCGATCTGCTCCTTTGACTCGCGGGCGCGCGCCCGCCTTCGACGACGCGCAGTTTGCCAGCGCCGGTGGGCGTCCTCGCGCGCGACGCCTTCGCCCGGCCGCCACGGGCCACGTTGAGAATCAGGCCGACGGCGAACAGCGTCGCCATCAGGCTGCTGTTGCCGTAGGAGACAAAGGGCAGCGGCACCCCGGTCAGCGGCGCCAGCCCCATCACCGCGAAGAGGTTGATCGTCGCCTGGACCAGGACCAGCGAGGTGAGCCCAGCGACCAGCAGCTTCGAGTAGTTGTCCTTCGCTTTCTGCGCCGTTTTCAGGCCGGCATAGCCGAGCATCCCGAAGAGGCCGACGAGGGCGCTGATGCCGACGAGCCCCAGCTCTTCGCCGATCACGGCGGTGATCATGTCGGTGTGAGCCTCGGGCAGGTAGAAGGCCTTGGAGACGCCGTTGCCGATCCCGACCCCGAAGATCCCGCCCGAGCCGAGCGCGATCTTCGCCTGCGCCGCCTGAAAGCCGGCGCCTTCGGCCGAGGCGCTGGGGTTGAGGAAGGAGGTGAGGCGCGCCATCCGGTAGGGCTCGACGACCGCCATCAGCAGCATCAGGCCGCCGATCACCAGCGCGATCTTGCCGAGGTCGACCGGGCGCACGCCGGCGGCGATCAGCATCGCCGCGACCGAGAAGACGATCACCATCGTCGTCCCCATGTCGGGCTGGAGCATGATCAGCAGGCAGGAGGCGCCGGTGACGAGGAGGAAGGGCATGATCCCTTCCAGCGAGCGCACCCGCTTCGGTTTGCGGGCCAGGAGGTCGGCGCCGTAGAGGATCAGCGCCACCTTCGTCAGCTCCGAGGGCTGGATTTGCAGGGCACCGCCACCGATCCAGCGGGTGGCGCCGTTGACTTCGGTGCCGGCGCCGAGGACGACGAGGAGCAGGAAGATCGAGCCGCCGAGCAGGAGCGGCGTCAGGTTGCGGATCTTGTCGAGCCCGATCCGCGCGGTCACGTGCATGATCAGGAGGGCGACCGAGCCGAAGATCAACGTGCGCTTCAGGTAGTAGGCGCTGCTCGAGAGCCCGCCTTCCTGCAGCACTTTGGTGGTCGAGCTGGCGGAGAAGACCATCACCGCTCCCAGCGCCAGCAGGCAGAGGGTGGCGGTGAGGAGCAGGCTGTACTCGAGCGGGCGCGGACGCGGGCGGGCGCGCTTCTTGGCTTTCTTCTTGGTCGCCTTGCGGCGACCGAGGGGGAGTGCGGCGGCGCTCATCGCTGCAGCTCCGCGACGATCTCGCGGAAGCGGTCGCCGCGGCGTTCGAAGTTCTCGAAGGCGTCGAAGCTGGCGCAGGCGGGCGAGAGCAGGACGACCTCGCCGGCGGTTGCGGCGGCGGCCGCGCGCCGCACCGCGTCCTCGAGGTCAGCGCAGCGGTGCAGCTCCACCCCAGCTTCGAGCACCGGCGCCAGCTCCCGCGCCATCCGCTCGGTGGTGGCCCCCAGCAGGTAACAGGCGCGGGCTCGCTCGCGGATCGGGTCGATCAGCGGCGTGAACGGCTCGTTCTTCTCACTGCCGCCGAGGATCGCGTGGACGCCGCCGTCGAAGGCGCGGATCCCGACCGTGGCCGAGGCGACGTTGGTCGCCTTCGAGTCGTTGACGAAGCGGACGCCGTCGATCTCGGCCACCTGCTCCAAACGGTGCGGGACGCCCGCGAAGCTGCGCAGGCCCTCACGCACCGCCTCGCGGTCGATCCCCATCGCCAGCGCCGCGGTGGCGGCGGCCATCGCGTTGGCGACGTTGTGCTCGCCGAAAAGGCCGAGCTCGGCGACCGGCAGCAGCGGCTCGCCGTCGTAGAAGATCGTCCCCTCGGCGACGGCGACCTCGCAGTCGGGGGCGGCGCCGTGGCAGAAGGCGACGCGGCGGGCGCAGCCGCCGAGGTCGATGTCGGCGAGGAAGGGGTCGTCGGCGTTGTAGACGGCGACGTCATCGTTGCCCTGGTTGGCGAAGATCCGCAGCTTCGCCTGCAGGTAGGACTCGAGATCGTGGTGGCGGTCGAGGTGGTCGGGCGCGAGGTTGAGGAACACCGCGCACTCGGGCGCGAAGGCGACCGTGTCTTCAAGCTGGAAGCTGGAGCACTCGCAGACGATCGTGTCGTCACCAGGCACCTCGCCGACCAAACCGGCCAGCGGGGCGCCGACGTTCCCCGCCACCGCCACCGGCTCACCGGCCGTGCGGTAGAGGTGGCCCAGCAGCTCGACCGTGGTCGTCTTGCCGTTGGTCCCGGTGACGGCGACGAAGCGGTTGGGCAGCGCCCGCCAGCCCAACTCGACCTCCCCCATCACCTCGATTCCACGCTCCAGCGCGGCTGCGATCACCGGTGCCTCCCGGGGAACTCCCGGGCTCTTGACGACGGTCCGCGTCCCCTCGAGCTGTGCCAGTCCATCCCTATCCAGGAAGACTTCGACGCCAACCCCCTCCAACCCTGCCGCCCCCTCCGGATGCCCCGAATCCACCGCCCGCACCGCCTCCCCCCGCCCCGCCAGCATCCGCGCCGCGGCCTGGCCAGAGCGCGCCAGGCCGACCACGAGAAACGGCCCCTTGGGCAGGGGCGGACGAATCTCCTTGGCCGGGATGCGCTGCGGCACGCCTGAAGCTTCGCGATCGGATCGGGCGGACCTGTTGCGTGGTTCCTTACGGACTAAATACGTCCGATAGGAACCACGGAACGGCTAGGGAGCTGCGAACTGCCGGATCTCGCGCGCCAGCGCTTGCGGCTGGTCGAGGGGGATCAGGGTGTAGCAGTCGGGCAGCTCGACGTACTTTGAGTTGGGGAAGGAGTCGGCGAGGCGGCGGCCCTCGCTGTTGGGCATCATCGTTCCCTCCTCGTCCCAGACGACGAGGACCGGGCGCTCGAAGGAGCGCAGCTTTGGCGTCGCGGCCCGCATCTCGCGCCTGCCGTGGCGGACGTCGCGGACGTACTTGCGGGTGTCGCGGCGGATCTCGGGGCGCTTCAGCGGCTGCAGCCAGCGGTGCATCAGCTCGTCGGAGACGCCGCGCTTGCTCATCCGGCCGTAGGTGAACGGCAGGCGGCGCAGCGCCGGCGAGGAGAGGGCGAAGCGCATCACCCCAAAGCCGCCAGGCATGAAGCCCGAAAGCGCCGCGATTCGGCCAGCCACGCCGGGCGGGTAGTTGTCGGCGGTCTCGCAGGAGACGAGGACGAAGGCGCCGACGCGGTCGGTCCCGCCGTGGGAGACCATCGTCTGGGCGCCGCCCCAGTCGTTGAAGCAGACGACGGCGTCCTTCAGGTCGAGCCGCTCGAGGAACTCGGTGACCATGCGCGACAGCCCGACCAGCGAGAGGTCGGCGTCTCGGCGCAGGGCTTTGCGCTGGGCGCCCAGCGGCAGCACCGGCGTCAGGCAGCGGAACTGCGGCGCCAGCTCGGCGATCACCCCGTCCCAGAGGCTCTCGTCGTGCGGCAGCCCGCCGATGAAGACGACCGGCCGACCCTCGCCACCGCTGTCGCCGTAATCGATCGGCCCTGCCGTTACCTCTACCTCTGGCACAACAGGGGATTCTGCCGCCACGGGCTCGTCGATCCATCGAATCCGTCACAAAGGCCCTGAGACAGACTCGTACCTTGACATGAATTCGTGAATAATTTAAGTTCTCCTGAGCGCATCCAGGGAACACGTTTGCATCAAGGGACGGACATCGAGGTGAGCCCTCATCCCTCGCTCAAACCCCCGGGCGCCCTATCTCAAAGACCGAGAGGAGAAGCAGGATGAAACAGCTGAAGCGTCTCGCTCTGGCGGCAGTGGCCGCCCTAGCCCTTATGGCATTTGCAGGAGCAGCCTCAGCTGCCACCCCGCATCTCCTCTACGCAGCTCTCACCCCGGTTTCAGGACTAACCCTCGGTCTCGCCAGTTCCCTTTTCGCGTGTGTCGCGGCGGTCCTGAGGATTGGAAAGAACAGGCAACTCAGCCTGCTGACAGTGCACTCACAGAGCCAGATCACAGGCACAGCAGCTTCGCTGCTCCCTGCCGATGCACTGCAACTTTTCAATCCTCTAAATGACCGCAAAGCACTCATTCATCCTGCCATGGCATAGAAGCTCCGCCCTCCGGCTGTTCCTGCTTCGCCTTCAGTCGGTTTCGGGCCAGGACTCTTCTGAGCGTTGCCTGCCTGCAGGTCGATGGCCGGTGCCCGCGCGGCGATCAGGAGAGACCAATGTCGGACTCGAAGCCGTCCCAAGATTCGCAGTCAAATCGTGAATTCGCCTTCAGCAGTCCAGGACAGCCCACATCGGGGTCGCCGAGCCTCAAGACTCGATCGAGAAAGTCACGAAGAGATCTAGAGCGAGCATTCGAAGAAGCCTGCCTTCAAAATCTGGAGGACAGCGGAACGGCAGAGCAGGCAGTCGCTCTCTACGAGCGGATCACGCGGCTAGGGCTCGAGGTGAGAACAGCTCGAATGCTGATGCTGGTGGTCCTGGCGATCATCGTGATCCAAGCTGCCGTTTTGATCGTCAGCCCCCTTTTCTTCTCACTCAACTTGCTCATCGGCTTACTCGGCTTGCTGACCAGGCGTGCAAGGAAGAGGGGCGCGGGGCCAGACTCAGAGGAGGGAGATACGGACCCGTAACGGCCCTGCCCGTGCCTGGCCATACTCAGCTGCCGATCGACTGCTGGTACAAAGTGAAGCCGATCCCCGAGCAGACGGCGGCGATGATCCAGAAGCGGAGCATGATCTTCGTCTCCGACCAGGCCATCATCTCGAAGTGATGGTGCAGGGGGGCCATCAGCAGGACGCGGCGGCGGAAGGTCTTGAAGGCGAAGACCTGGAGCAGGACCGAGAGCGCCTCGATCACGAAGATGCCGCCGATGATGATCAGCAGCACCTCGGTCTGGGTCATCACCGCCAGGGCGCCGATCGCGCCGCCGAGGCCGAGTGAGCCAGTGTCGCCCATGAAGATCGAGGCCGGGAAGGCGTTGTACCAGAGGAAACCGATGCAGGCGCCGACTAGGCAGGCGGAGAGCAGCGCCAGGTTCTGCTGCTCGTTGGCAACGAAGGCGATCGCCGTGTAGGCGAGGAGGACGATCGCGCAGGAGCCGGCGGCGAGGCCGTCGAGGCCGTCGGTGAGGTTGACCCCGTTCGAGGTGCCGGCGATCACGAGGAAGACGAGGACGAAGTAGAGGACCGGGCCGAGGTCGATGCTGCCGTCGCCGATGCGGAAGTAGAGGGTCGGTTCGAGGCCGACCGAGTGGCGGGCGACCCACCAGAGGCCGAAGGCGAGGAGCAACTGGCCGAGCAGCTTCCAGCGTCCGGCGAGGCCGAGCGAGCGGCGTTTGACGATCTTGATGTAGTCGTCGGCGAAGCCGAGCACGGCGCAGCCCATCGCCACCCCGAAGACGGCCATGCTCTGCGCGTCGCGATCGGAGAGGACGAGGAACGGGACGCAGATCGAGGCGAAGACGATCAGCCCGCCCATCGTCGGCGTCCCCGCCTTGGCGTGGTGCTCCTGCGGCCCGTCCTCACGGATGTGCTGCCCGAACTCCTTCACCCGCAGGTACTCGATGAATTTGGGGCCGAGGAAGATGCAGATCAGCATCGCCGCCATGCCGGCGATCAGGACTTCACCCATCGCCCGCCTCCATCAGCTCCGGCAGCTGTTCGGCGACCGCCTCGAGCCCGGCCGAGCGCGAGCCCTTGACCAGCACCGCGTCCCCCGGCTCCAGCCGCGCCGCCAGCAGCTCGGCGGCCTCGCCGGGGTCGGCGACGAGTTCGTCGGGGTCGTAGTCGCGGGCCGGCGCGCCGACCCCGAGGACGAAGTCGATCCCGGCGGCGCGGGCGTGCTCCCCCACCTCGCGGTGGAAGCTCGGCGAATCGGGCCCGAGCTCGCCCATTTCGCCGAGGACGGCGACCGAGCGCTCCGCCCCGAGCGAGGCAAGATGGTCGAGCGCCGCGCGCATCGACACCGGGTTGGCGTTGTAGGAGTCGTTCACGAGGACGATCCCGCCGGGAAGCTCCAAGCGCTCACCGCGGAAGCGGGAGAATCCTATGCTCGCAGCGCGGTCGGCCATACCGGCGAGGTCGGCGCCGAGGGCGACGCCGGCGGCGATCGCGGCCAGCGCGTTGGTCAGGTTGTGGGCCTCGGTGAAGGGGAAGTGGAAGCGCTGGCTCTCGTCCCTGATCCAGACGCTGGCCTCGGTGACACCATCGACGACCTTGACGTCCGTCGCTTCGACGTCGCCGCCGCTGCCGAAGCGCAGCTGCCTGGGAATCGGCTGCAGGTGCGGCTCCAGCTCACCGGCGTGGACCGGCGCCACCGCGGTCCCGCCCGGCGCCAGGTCGTCGAGGATCTCGGCCTTGGCCGCGGCGATCGCCTCGATCGAGCCGAGCAACTCGACGTGGACCGGCCCGATATTGGTGATCACCGCCACCTCGGGCTC